>Ga0272443_10007181_pt1 | contig 10730 bp, 12 predicted proteins | sample SSMAcet12_FD_193581 | JGI IMG/M metagenome (GOLD analysis project Ga0272443, IMG submission 193581) | Marine sediment archaeal communities from Little Sippewissett salt marsh, Falmouth, MA, United States - SSM-Acet-12 | ecosystem: Environmental > Aquatic > Marine > Wetlands > Sediment ... | reverse complement strand
AGCGATTCAATCAGCGCCAACATCAAGTGATTGAGTGGCACTTTTATATCTTGCAGATTAATTACCTTATGTTGGCTATATTTATTGATTTAATGGTTTTTCCGGATGTCTTCGACCGAGTGTCTATAGCGCATCTGGAACTAATCAACCCCAAGTCGATGTGCATGTATGCTTCGTATATCTCCCGCTTTTCAAATAACCTCCAATAGCTGATATAGCCGGAAGCGCCACCGGAGGCCATGGAGCCGTGGATGATGATATCACAAATTTTTTTAGAACCCTGGTATTTACAACTTTGTTTGATTTTTATGCAATCCATAGAAGTTATATAGAGGATACGGAAATTTCTATCGAAGTGGAGTTGTAGAACGACCGGTTAGGCGGGTTTCCTGGCTCTAATCCAAAGGAAGCCTTCTTGACCAATTTCATAGGACAGATTTCCATTGAAAAAGGGCGCATATAAGTCTCCTTTGGGCCCCTTTTTCGTTATTCGGTAGGACTTTACTTCCAAATGCTTCAGCAAGTTCTCCCTGATAATATTTTCATTAAGCTGCTGCGGTTCACAAGGAGAACTGGGTTCTTCAAGATTGAAACTGGCTATGATCTCTCCACCAGGCCGCAAAACTCGTAATATTTCTTTACAAATATTTGAGAAATTGTCGACATGATCCATGGCATTTAAAGTAAACATGATGTCCACAAGGCCGGATGGCAGTGGAATAACATTTTCAGTGGATTTCAAGTAGATCATGCCATGAGAAGTGATGATATCAGTAAACTCATCGGCATATCTGTCTGCAAGCACATCGATCCCAATTCGCAGAAGCGCTGAGCGTGCCCAAACTAAACTGCCACGTGGGCCACAACCAAAATCAGCAACGATTTTTCCCTTTAAGAAGTCATCGGCAGATTCTCCTGCCATTGCAAGCATCTTCCGTTCGAAGCTATCGTTATTAAATATTCCGTTATCGATATTTAGTCTTTTTCTCCAATATGAAAGTTCGGCATCATATTTGCGATGGTAACGCTTTCGTATCGGGCGCAGAATTCGCTTAATCGCGTTTCGTATTATTGTTTTCAACGTAGTTCTTTGAGAATGTTATCGGGTTTCATATTTGCATCCACATAACATACCCAATATTAAAATTAAAATTCATCTATTAGATTACCACCGGAAAGGGTTAAAAAACAAGAAAACACAAATTCATTTAATAAAATATCACAATTGCGAATATTTCTAAATTATTTTCTATCTGGACAGAGACCAGAAACGGTCATGAAATTATAAAATTCTGCTTGTCCCTGAAAAATCGAAGGTGGTTTCCACTGTTAATTTAGCACCATGCTGCACCGCTTTGCTCATGGCGGCTTGCGTCATGTCCAACAGCTTTGCAACCTCTGTAACTGCCATTCCTGATTTTCTGACCGGCCAATAACACGGTGATGCTCCTCCCGCAGAGCGGGAGGCCTCAGGAAGCTCCCTGTAAGGGGGCTGGATTAAGCGCTCATCCATTAAAATCCGAAATACGAAGCACGCAACACCAAATGTGCTAAAACATTATGGGACGCAGATCTTCACAGATTTTCACAGATAAATTATTCCAGGTCCGCCTAGCGGCGGAAGAAGCAGTGCAGCAAAGTCTGCGAGGGTAATCAGCTTCTTTTTCGCCGAAGGCGATGGCGCTAATTGGTTTTAAAATCTGCGTGCATGTGCGAAAATCTGCGTCCTGAATTACGTAATTCGAATTTGCAAATGGCCGGTTGTTGCTCACCGGATCGGTAAATCCGCCGTGCGGGTTCAATTCGCCGATCAATCGATCCAGCCCTCCTCCTTGAAACGGATCTTGAGCTGTTCGGCAATCTCCTTGGCGGTCTGCTTGGCTCGGCCCTGGATCTTGGCACTCCCGGAAAGCTCGCCGTAGCCTTGGACACCGGCCTGAACGGCAAGTCCTACAGGATTGTGGGTGATCAAAAGCGCTGCAAGGCCCACCGCACCGCCGGGCATTTTTCCGGCCCCCGCATCGATCGATCCCTGCCCGAGTTTTCGGGGACCGCTTGCCGTCATTTGGTAGCCTTCGACCAAGGTCTTAAGCTGGGAGGAACCGGAGCCAAACCCAAGCGTCACGCGTTTGAGCTCGCTTCCCTGGTCAACAGATAAAAGATAACCGCGAATCATGATATCGTTTACCCGGGAAACCGTCTGGGAGGTTGCCCGGACGGCAGGGAGGCCCATCTCCCGAATGTTGGCCGCAAGCTCCGCGGCGATCTGCATACCAAGCTGCTTTTCCAGCTCGACCTGTTCGGCTGCCGGTGGGTCAGCCGGTGCCGCAGTTTGCCCGGCAAGGGCTGAGTCGGAAGCGACATCTTCGGGGGTTGTCACAAAATCATAGACGATGATCTGGGCGGGCAGCGGCAGGCGCTCCGCAGCGTACCGCTCGCGGTCGGAAACCTTGGTTGAGGCACAGCCGATCCCTAAAAAAAGCAAAAGCAGAAATGTGATCAACACAAGCCATCTTTTCACGGAAACCTCCTCTTTGGATTGGTTGGGGGTGAAGGAATTGTATTCGCTCCGTTTACAGGAAAAAAGGAACAGATGTCAAGGGCGCAAGAAATTAAAACTCGTGTGGAACTTCAAATTAGAAAACGCGAATTGCTTTTTTTGAAAATATATAAATACCAAAAAACAGGAATGGTAAAGAGATGGCCAAATGCCATTAAAACTCGCCATAACCATTTTTTTTCATTCTCAATCTCTCTAATCCTGTTTAGGTACAAAATAAAACAAACGATAACAAACAAGACGTAAAGGTTACCTACTGCTACAAAACCAATATCAATCGGATTAAGATTAGTTGTTCCAGCGATCGTATGCATTTCGGCAGACTTTGGTAATATAAATGGAACAATAGTAAAAAAAAGAATCCAAGGCGAAAAGGCGAAAATACCCCATAGTATTTTGCTCGTTTGAGGTTTCATCTATCTCAATATTTCTAACGGGGCGTTTCACCTGCCGGCGGTGAGTTCAAGCGCTATATTTTAGACGGCTGAAAAATTGATGTTTCACCCAATGTTGTAAGCCGCAGGATATAGCCGGTCAGCGTTCCGGGTAAAGGCACCGCTTGCGCGGCGCCCTCCCCACAGATCCGTACGTGAAGCTTTCCCTCATACGGTTCCTCGGTTCAGGCTCTTTTACCAAGCCCTCAACCAATCAGGCGACACCCCGAATGGCGCATAACTTTGCTGCCCTGGGGCATTCAAATATTATGGACTATTCGAGGGCGCGGCAGGGGGAATGTCCTGAGAATTCGTCTGAACTTCTCGTGATTGATATACCCACCCCTGTTACGTCGGCTGAGCCAGCGTCTCCACGCTTTTTGAGCGTATTCGTACACCACCTCTAGAACCTTGTAGTTGCTCCGCACCCCAAAGTATTGGTAAAACCCCCGAAGCTTGCTGCATAACGTCTCATGCTGCTCTTTTAGGGGCTCATGCCGATTTTCCTTGCACCAGTTCCACAGCATCCGCATAAAGCGGTTTCGCCGTTTCCGCGAAGTTTGCTTCTTTATCACCCAGTTGCCCTTGAGGCTTTTCCCCAATAAAAGGTAAACCCAAGAAAATCAAAGCTTCCTTTCGGCTTTCCGCTCTGTGGTGGTTTTCCGAATGGTATCAATTTAGTCTTTTCCGGGTGAAGGTCTAATTTGAAACGGTTAAACCGTTCCTGTAAAACCTCTATCAATCGCTTCGCGTCCGACTCCAGTTGAAAACCCAAAATAAAATCGTCCGCAAATCGTATCAGGAAGCATTTGCCCTTCATACGCGCTTGGACTTCCTTGACCCACCAGTCGTCCAGCAAGTAGTGCAGAAAAATGTTACTGAGCACCGGCGAAATTACCCCACCTTGGGGTGTTCCCTTCTCAGGATAGATGATCTCGTCACCCTCGGCCACTCCGGCATTTAACCTCTTGCCGATTAGCCGAATAATGCCGCCGTCATTCACCCTGAGCCGTATCGTGTCCCTCAGCAGGTTGTGGTCAATGTTGTCAAAGGAAAACACGACACACTACCCACCTCGACGGTTTTCCCGCAAAAGTTCGTATAATCCAAAAACGTCATCCATTGCAAGGACAAAGTCTGGAGGTTCTTGGCCGGGCACAGCGACATGAAAGTTTGCATCTGCTGCTGGTGCTTCCGGATGGAACCCGATCGTTTATTCCCGCCAAATGGACTGATCTGGATATACCCGACACTCAAAACCGCCAGGCCACAAACCAGCGATCGACAAAAAAAGTGCTTGGATCTATTTGCCACTTGCTACACGCAAGAAAGATAGTAGATGCTCTCCTCTGTAAGATGGACCCTTCAAAGCATGTCCACATAAACACTTCAAAGCAGGAGGATAATTGTGCATCGACAACTGGACCTCTGGCCCCACCCGTCAAAAGCGCCTCAGGCACCGGACATCTGGCAAAACCTCAACCGAAACGAGCAAGTTAGGCTCATCGCAGCATTGGCCAAGCTGATTACCAAAGCGGTTTATCCAGAAAATCTCAACCAAACTGGGGAGAAAAAACATGATCAATATTGATAAAGTTAAAACGACTCATCTACAGCGCAGCGCCTATGTGTATGTGCGGCAATCAACCGCCGCCCAGGTTGAATACAATCGCGAGTCTACCGAAAGGCAGTACAAGCTGGTAGACCGTGCCATTGGCTTGGGCTGGTCGAAGCCACAAGTGAGGATCATCGATGAAGATCTGGCCAAATCCGGCTCCAGTAGTGCAACACGCGTCGGCTTCACCATGATGACCACAGAAGTTGCCCTGGGGCAGGTAGGACTGATCCTGTCTATCGAGGTCTCCAGAGTCGCCCGCAACAACGCTGATTGGTATCGCTTACTTGATCTGTGCAGCGTAACCGACACCTTGATTGGCGATGAGGACGGCCTGTATCACCCCGGGCTTTTCAATGACCGGCTTTTGCTGGGCCTGAAAGGAACCATGGCAGAGGCTGAACTGCATGTCATCCGCGCCCGGCTGGAAGGCGGCATCAGAAATAAGGCCTCCCGTGGAGAGCTGCGCCGCGGACTGCCGGTCGGCTTTATCTGGGGCGAACACGACGGTGAAATCCTTATGCATCCGGACCAGGCGGTCACCGGAGCGATTCATACCGTCTTTGAAAAATTTGTGCAAATGGGATCGGTGCGCCAAGTATGGCTCTGGTTCCAATCAAATAAAATTAGTTTCCCGCTGCAAATGAACACCTTGCCGGATATTAAATGGGTTAGTGCCAGCTATCACACCATTCACTCCGTCTTGACCAATCCGGTCTATGCAGGCGTTTACGCTTATGGTAAAACAAGACAACAATGCTTCGTGGATGAAACCGGACAGGTTAAAAAGCGCGTTAAGCGTTTACCCCAATCTCAATGGGCGGTATTCATCCATGATCACCACCAAGGCTTTATCGACTGGCAGACTTATGAGATGATTAAAAATCGTATCGCCCAAAATTCTAAACCGGTCGCTCACCAAGACACAGGAGCGATTCGAGAAGGGGCCGCACTGCTACAAGGTCTGGCCACCTGTGGCCAATGCGGTCGCCGACTCAGGGTCTACTACCAGGGAAAGCATTCGACTCCCGGATACTATTGCGCGGCCAATAAGGTGATGGAGGGCCGGGCAGAACATTGCATGCGTGTCGGTGGTGTTAAAATTGATCAAGCCGTTACCGCGGCGTTCCTTGACGCCATTACTCCTGCCGCAATGGAGGCAGCTCTGCTGGCGGAAAAAAATATTGAAGCCGAGCATGACGCGGCCATTGCTCAATGGCAACTACAGGTTGAACGACTCAAATACGAGGCCGAGCGAGCAGAGCGCCGCTATCGTGCCGTGGAGCCTGAAAACCGTCTCGTGGCTCGCACGCTTGAGACCCAATGGGAGTTATCTCTCAGTAAACTTAAAGATGCACAAAAAGAACTTGAGCGGCGGCAACAGTCAAAGCCTAAAAGGTTGACAACTGATCAACGTACTAGTATTCGTGATTTGGGTAAGGATCTCCCGCGGGTTTGGCAAGCTCCAACAACGACGCATCGTGATAGAAAAGAACTTCTTCAAATACTTCTGGAAGAAGTAAACATTGCTGTACAGCGTGAAGCGAGTACAGCTCATTTGATACTTCGCTGGAAAGGAGGCGTCATCTCCGAACTCGACGTCAATTTGCAATCCCGAAGGGTCCCCCCTATCCGAACGGACCAAGACACCATTGATCTTGTGCGACGTCTTGCAGCTCATTATCCTGATGCAGTCATCGCCGGCATTCTCAATCGACAAGGTCGAAAGACAGCTCGCGGTGACCGCTTTACAGTAGACAGGGTCGGCAGCCTGCGACGGTATTGGAAAATCCCTCGTTTCGACGCTGCCGGCGCTCCTTCAGATAGTAGCGAATTGGTGACGATCAAAAAAGCTGCCGACATCCTCGGTGTCGCCGCATCAACAGTTCATCGATGGCTGGCCGACGGGTTTATTGCTGGTGAACAAATCACTCCGGGTGCACCATGGCAAATCCGCATGTCCGAGGCATTGCGTTCACGCTTTGTTGAAAAAGCGCCTGAAGGCTATGTTACGATGAAGGATGCCAAGAAAATTTTGGGTGTCTCGCGCCAAACGGTGTTGCAACGTGTAAAGTCTGGTAAGTTATCTGCCGTTCATGTGCGCCGTGGAAAACAAATTGGCTTGTATATCAGGGTGTTAAATAACCAACGGAATCTTTTTTAAAACCTTTCATGAAAGGGGGTGCAGTATGACGAGGGCTCCAACAGTCCTGTAATATCTGCGCTTAAGATCCAGTTAATGTTCAGCTTGCGGCACTGTTCACGCAACTCATGCAGCGCCTTGTGTTGGCTGTGGTTCTTTCGAAATGCATGGGAAAAATCATGAAACAGCGGTTCATACACCACGCCCAATATAGTGGCCACCGCTTTCTGAACGATCTTGTCCTCCAGCGCAGGTATGCCGATGGGGCGTTTTCTGCCGTCTTCCTTTTCCAGCCAAATGCGCTTTACCGGCGATGCAACGTACCGTCCTCTGCGCAGCCGTCGATATAGTTTATAGAGGTTTTCATCAAGATCCCTGGCGTACTGCTTGGCCGTTATCTTGTCAACTCCGGTGGATTCATTCTTGCGCAGTTGGCGGAATGATTTTCGCAACAAGGATACATCGATCCTGTGGGCCAGAGACGTGAACACCAATCCGGGGTTCGCCTCTGCCAGCATTCTAATTCGAACCAAAGAGGACTCACCGCCCAACAGCGGCGGTTTATCCTGGCCTTGTTCTGCCGAACATCCAGTAGGATCGTCAGCGGCCTGCAACGCAATCCCCTGGCTTTGTGTTGATATGGTTGGTGATTTCTGCGTATCTCCCATAGTTCCTACCAGAGAAACGTTATGCCCGGCTTCGCCTTCCCTGCAGTGGGTCGCTTGGGCCTCACTTCCCCACCTTACCGGCCAGCCATGCTGCACTGACCATCGGTACTATGCTCCGCTAAGACTTCCGAATGCTTATCTCAGGTTTGTTTGCTCTTCGCTATCCGCCCCTGATACCTTCCCCCGTCGGGCAAGGCCACATTCGGATCTCCCCAGTTCCCGAGCTACCCCTTTGAGTACATGCCCTGGTCTCAGACCCCGGTGGTAACCTGAACACTTGCCATTGCGCATTCAGGTTTTCCGCCTTCCACTGCTTGCATAGCGTCGACTTTCATCCGCCTATGGCGAATTTATCCCCCTGGGACCACAATTATACATTTTTCGGGGCTCGATACACAGCCTGCACTCTCGCTCCGTCCAGCTTCAGACTCCCGTCGCCGGCTTTGCCCGTGGACTTCGCTGATGAGCTGTTGGCTGAACTTTACTCATGTGGGACTTCCGCAGATCCGGCTACTCAGCGCCGGAGCAAGCTCCGCAATGAGATTAACTGCCGGACCCATTCTCCTTAACGCCAGGGCAAGCCCTGCAGAAAGGTGCATAGCTTTCACTATGTGCGGTCACCCACTGGGTAACAATATCAAGTTTCATCCACCTCCTTGGTAGAATCCCAACGATTCGGATTTAGCTGGGCACGAGCATTAGCTTTGTTGGGCTGCATATTCAGACCAGGGTTTAATATCTTTCAACGAAGAACCAATATTACGCTCCGCAACTTCTGTATCATAGGCAGCCTGTGCGCGTAGCCAATATCCGTTGGATAGGCCAAAAAATCGACACAACCGCAAATCTGTGTCTGCTGTTATCGAACGCTTTCCTGCTACAATCTCACTAATACGCTGGGCAGGTACACGAATTTCTTTAGCCAGGCGATACTGACTGAGGCCCATGGGCTTAAGGAATTCTTCCAATAGAATCTCACCTGGCGTTATAGGATCGAGTTTTTTCATAATGTCTCCTTTTTAATGATAATCAACAATTTCGACATCGTCCGCGCCTCCATCATTCCAATGAAAGCACACACGCCACTGATCGTTGATTCGTATACTGTATTGACCAGATCGAGTGCCTTTGAGTGCCTCAAGACGATTGCCGGGTGGAACCTTCAAATCATGAAGCCGGTTGGCGATTTCAAGCTGCCTAAGTTTTCGTCGCGCAACCTTGGCGATATTCACGAATTTTTTGACACGATGTCCTTTTGAAAGCGCCTCAGTGTATTCACATTTGAATGATCTGATCATATTTTATATAATAACGTATTGCGTGATTAACGTCAAGCGCGACTAAATTGGCCCAACGTTTTGGCATAAGTGGCGGGCGATGCATGCACCATGGACGATGAAGAAGGCAGCTATTGAAAAAAGTCAGGTTCCGGTGAAACCGCAGGATATAGCCCGTCCATCTTCATGCCATTGTTGGGCGCACTCTAGCTTGAATTATTGGCTCAGTTGGGTCTGTAAAAACTCCAAAGTCCTTTTCCATGCCAACTGCGCGGCTTTCGCATTGTACGCGTCTTTGCGATCCTTTTCGAAGAACCAATGTCCGGTACCTTCATAAGTATACAAGGTTACCGGACGATTGGCGGCTTGCAAGCTCTTTTCAAGTTTCTTTATCCCAGATGCTGCAACCCAATCATCAGACCCAGCAAAGTGACCCAGATATGCTGCTAGAGCCAGCGAGTAATCAGCATTTCTCGTGCCATAAAAGACCGTGACCGCCTTTATATATTCGGGCTTCTCAAGCGATAGCCATAATGCCCAATGGCCACCCAAAGAAAAGCCTATGACTCCAAGCGACTTACTCGTCACAGCTGGCAATCCTCGCAGGTGTTCAACTGCTGCAAGTATGCCAGCGCTGATTTGTTCCCGCTTCACTTTTGACCGCAGTCGCTTGGCTTCATCAATCGTCGTAGCAGTTTTGCCATGATAGAGGTCTGGCGCGGCCGTCACAAACCCTTCCCGAGCCAAACGTCGGCAGAAATCCTTGAAGAAATCATTCAGGCCCCACCAAGCGTGAAGAACCAAAACACCTGCGCCCTTACCCGACTTAGGCAATGCCAAGTAAATGTTCTCCGGTATCTCAGTCATAACAGCCTCCTTTCTTGAAAAGTGCTTAGCCATGAATGGATTGTGCCGCCCAACGGCGAGCGTGAGCAGCAGCCCAAATGAGTTTCAAGCCTGCACGGACTTTACGTAAAACCGCTATCTTCACGCCGTCTGCTCCACGCTTTTGTTAGATGTCCGGCCCGGGAGATCCATTATTGTTGACCCCAGAACAGACGCCTTGCCGGCCCGAGTCCGCATTTCTGGTAGCGATTATATGCTCCGGCAGCACCTTCGACAGCTGCTGCTGTCGTTCCTTTCGCGATCCATGATCTTAATGCCGAATCGAGTGTGTACGCTTCGGGGGCCATCAGCCCGGTAGTAAGCAACAGCGGATGGGCCCCGGTCGTGCGAAGGTGGTCTAGGAAATACGACTTGCTTGCGCAGGCGAGGACAATTGCGCTTCTAGCCGGTGATGCCTTCGATGCGGGCGCGGGAGTCTCCAGCCTGAAGTCCATTAGGCCATTGTGGCCAACATACGCCGCAACATGGGATGCACCTCCCGCCTGAATGGCGTGAGTCCCAGAGTGTCGCGTCACCACGACCGTTTCACTGGCTCTTCCAGCCGTCATCTCAAGGTACGTCAGCATGGCCTCCCGAATTCTGGCACCATCCCATGCGTCTGCGACGATGTAAACAGGAACAGCACGCTGATCCCGTTTAACCTCTGCGTACATCACGATACGATCGAGGATTCGTCCGTCAGCAGGGCGCTGAATATCCAGCCTGGTCCAGTTCGCAGAGCGAGACAAGTGAGTGCGAATCCCGTACAGGGCACCCCAATAGAGGTTGGACTTATAATCTTGCCCGTTTCCCAGCGCCTTGGGAACCGGGACGATTCCCTGATTGACATTGTCACAGAGGGCCACAACCACGTGGACGACAACCGGTTTCCCTTCAGCGATATCCGCGTTGACTCGAGTCTGTACATCGATGTTGGTGCCCGCCGATGCCGCACCAGATATCGCCATTACCACCAGTGCCGCGATGATTTTCGTTCGAAGTAAATTCATGGTTCCTTCCAGGACATCTAACGCAGAAGTCAGGTGCAGCCATGGCTTCAACAGACTTCAATATAGACACAGAATTTTTGTTTACATCAAACCTGCTAAAGCGGCACGTTTCTGGCTGTCACCTGAACAGACATGTTC
>Ga0272443_10007180_pt1 | contig 10731 bp, 10 predicted proteins | sample SSMAcet12_FD_193581 | JGI IMG/M metagenome (GOLD analysis project Ga0272443, IMG submission 193581) | Marine sediment archaeal communities from Little Sippewissett salt marsh, Falmouth, MA, United States - SSM-Acet-12 | ecosystem: Environmental > Aquatic > Marine > Wetlands > Sediment ... | reverse complement strand
ATACAGTACGCATCCTTCCATATGATCCACGCACCAGTTCTGCAGCATCCAGGGGTTTTCCAGGGACGGTTCAGGGTCAGCGGATTCCCCGGCTCCTTCCGCGTCCGGCGTCCCGGCTTCCGATGTGCCTTCATTCCCATCAGCGTCAGGGGTGCCTTCATCAGCCGAGGGAGAACCTTCCGGAGTCGCTGTAAAGGAGAGTTCGGCGCCGGCTTCCAGAGCCCTTTCAGCCGCCAATGTACCGGCTACCGCGGTCTGAATATACGCCTCGGACACGGGGTTTGCGGGGACTGGTGTGAGCGGCAAGCAGGCAGATAAACACAGGGAAACCAGGAGTAATACGATAAACACTGCTGAAATAGGCTTCATTCGCCTCCTTTGGCGGTATGGAAGAGACCGTTAGAGCAGTTATGTGGATTATAACATCCATCTCCCTTCAAAAAACGACCTAACAGGGATGTCAACTCATTGAATGGGTGATGCGCTCTTAGATAAATTTTACTCTGGCTTGAATCAGGTGCGATATAATGTTGTCTGCATTGGATTACCCAATCCGAAGGATGAAAAGATGTTGAAAGAATTCAGGGATTTCGCGCTCCGCGGAAATTTACTGGACATGGCTGTCGGCATTATCATCGGGGCTGCGTTCACTTCGATCGTGAACTCACTCGTTAACGATATTCTCATGCCGCCTTTGGGATGGCTTCTCGGCGGGATCGACTTCGGTAATTTTTACCTCACTTTGAAAGTCGGAAGCCCCGCCGGTCCATATTCATCTCTGGCGGACGCGCAGGCTGCCGGCGCGGTGACGATCAATTATGGCCTCTTTATCAACGCGTTGATTTCCTTCGCTCTGGTCGCCGTGGCCATGTTCCTCCTGATCCGAGCCATCAACCGCCTCCAGGAAGAAGACTCCCCAACCGAAGCGCCTGCCACAAAGGAATGCCCCTATTGCTATTCCAGCATTCCCATCCAGGCCACACGGTGTCCGAACTGCACATCTCAGCTGGAGTAGTTGATTATGGCAAAAACACCCGTCAGGGAGAGGATAGAATCCTCCCCAGAAACTGAACACAAGCGCCTGCCGCCCTGGCTGCGGGTGAAATTCCACAATAACAAGGCCTTTCATGAAGTGAGAGGCCTGATGGAAAACCAGTCCCTGCATACGGTCTGCGAGGAAGCTCTTTGCCCCAACCGGGGAGAGTGTTGGGGAGCCGGAACCGCAACCTTCCTGCTGCTGGGAGATGTCTGCACCCGGGCATGTAAGTTTTGCGACGTGAAGCACGGCCAGCCAGGCCCCCTGGACTGGGACGAGCCGGAGCGGGTCGCCCAAACCATCAAGGCCATGAAGCTGGAGCACGCAGTGGTTACCAGCGTGAACCGGGACGAACGGCGGGACGGCGGCGCACCGATATTCGCTATGCTCATCCGCCGGATCCGGGACCTGCGCCCAGAGTGCTCCGTGGAAGTGCTCATCCCTGATTTCAAGGGCAGCCTGGAAGCCTTGAAGATCGTCATGGACGCCCGGCCAGATATCCTCAATCACAATATTGAAACCATACCCCGCCTGTTCAAATCCATCCAGCCCCAGAGCTCATACCAGGCTTCGCGTGCCACCCTGGTGAACGCAAAAAAACTTCACCCGGAGGCCCTGACGAAATCCGGCTTGATGGTAGGATTGGGCGATACGATGGATGATATCAAGGAAACCATCACCGACATCCGGAGCTGGGACGTGGATATACTCACCATCGGCCAGTACCTCCAACCCAGCCGGAACCATCTACCAGTAGAACGATTCTACACACCCGAGGAATTCGAGGAACTGAAAGCATTTGGCCTCGAGCTGGGTTTCAAATGGGTCGAAAGCGCACCCCTGGTACGCTCCTCATATCACGCCGCTGAGCAGGTGCGCGCCCTGAAACCACACAAATAGACCCACAGAACCTGTTCATTTGAAACCAAAAGGATCCTGATGGAAGAATCCCTTTCCTTTTTGCCTTTGCTTATTGTGATATTCCTTGCTTTCCTGGTCCCAATCACACTCTCTCGGTTCAGGAAGCTGCGTCTGCCCATTGTGGTAGGTGAAATCATTGCCGGGATCATCATCGGCCGAAGCGGTTTTGGCTGGGTGCAGCACCATGAGATAATCCTGGACCTGCTCGCCGAGCTGGGTTTTGTATTCCTGATGTTCCTTTCTGGCCTGGAAATCGACTTTTCCAGCCTGGGGCTGTTCACCGGAAACCCAAAGACGGATCGACAGCCCGCCAGCCCTTTTCGCCTGGCAGGAATATCCTTTCTTCTCACACTGGCGCTATCAACCGGGATCGGTTTCGTGTTCACCTGGACTGGGCTGACCTCGAACCCCTGGATGATCGCCCTGATCCTTTCCACTACCTCGCTTGGCGTGGTGGTGCCGGTGTTAAAAGAGCAGGGTCTCAGCGGCGGACGCTTCGGGCAGACCCTTCTGATCGCTGCCCTGATTGCTGATTTTGTGACCATGCTGCTGATCACGGTGGTGGTGGCCGCCCTTTCCCACGGGATCACACTCGATATTCTGCTGATCGGTCTGCTCTTTGTCGCGTTTTTCCTGATGTATTATTTCGGGGGGATCTTCTTCAATCGCATCAAAGGTGTGCGCCGGGTCCTCGAGGAGCTCAGCTCAGCAACAGCCCAGATCAAGGTCCGGGCAGCCTTCACGATGATGCTGATCTTTGTGGCACTGGCTGAAATGCTGGGGACGGAGGTTATCCTGGGGGCATTTTTGGCCGGTGCGATCGTCTCGCTTCTCAAACGCCCTGAGGATGAGGCCCTGATGGGCCAGCTGGACGCTATTGGCTATGGATTTTTCATCCCTATATTTTTCATCATGGTCGGGGTCGATTTTAATCTCACCTCACTTATCAGTTCTCCCAGCGCCCTGCTGCTGGTCCCCCTGCTTCTGGTTTCAGCCGCATTTGTGAAACTGCTCCCGGCGCTGATCTTCAAGTCCAGCTTTAGCTGGAAACAAACCTTAGCTGCGGGAACGCTCCTGTCCAGCCGGCTTTCGCTGATCATTGCCGCCTCGGCGATCGGCCTCCGGATCGGTGTGATCAGCGAGCCATTTAACGCTGCGATCATCCTGGTCGCTGTCGCCACTGTCGTGATCGCCCCCCCTCTCTTTGTCAGGCTGATGCCCAAAGAGGCGTTCGAAGGAACACCGCCGGTCATTGTCATGGGGGCAGGACCGATCGGGATCCAGGTTGCCCAACATATCCAAAACCACGGCGACCCGGTCCTGCTCATTGATGAGGACCCTTCCCGGATCGAGCGCGCGCTCAGGCACGGCCTGGAAGCTGTCCAGGCAGAAACTGACCGCTACAACCCCGATACCGAGCCGCTGCTCAACACTGCCACCCGGTTGGTATGCGTTTTCAGCGACGTGGAGAAGAACTACAGGATCTGCAGCCGGGCCAAGACCACTTATGGGATCGATCATGTCGTCGCACGAACCACCGCCCCAGGAGAACTCGCCCGTTTTGAGAAACTCGGGGTCACTCCGATCAACCCCGCCACGGACCAAGCCACACTGCTCAGCCTGGTGGTTCGCAATCCCACCATGTATGAACTGCTTACCCGGACGGATGATGCCAGGGATCTTTGTGAGATCGCCATTCGCAATCCAGACTATCTGAACAAACCGCTCAAGGAAATCGAGTTTCCAAATGACCTGCTTGTTGTGGCTGTGCGCAAAGAGGGCGAACTGATCGTTCCCAGCGGTGATACCGTCCTGCGGAAGGGTGACCACCTGACTGTTCTGGGGTCCGAAGACTGCGTGGGAAATACCCGCAGTCTTTTCGGCTGAGTACACGCTTTCTCTTAAAAAGGTGAAGTCTTTTTAATAGACTTCACCTCTTGATCTTTCATAACTCCCAGGGCGGCTTACCCGAAAAATCTTCCTCGTCAGGCAGGAGGGATTTCCGTATCTCATCCCCCAATTCAGGGAAACCCTCTGCTGCGGCTGCTAAAAGCCCAAAACAACCCGTTAACATCATATCCCCGTAAGGAGCCGCGAAATAGGTTCGCAGAGAGGATCCGCGCATCAGGTTTCTGCGTGGCCCGGTGATCACAACGTCATATGACCCCATCCCAAGCGGATAAGGCTCGTGTAAATAGAGCAGGGCGCCGTGGCCGTGATCACCGAAAACATCTTCATAGGTCAAACTGCCTGCCGCGAATGTTTTTAGAAGGCTGTCAAGTTTTATCCGGTCGATCAACCCGGTATGGTGCTCGAAAACCCCTTCTACCCCTTCGCCCCGGAGCCTGAAAGCCAGGGTATGGAAGTTGCCCACATTGGCAATCATCACCCGCTCCCGGTCACGCACCCGCGGGTCAAGGGCTGCCCCCAGGACCGCTGCCGGCGCGGTATCCATCACCATCAGAGGCGCGTCCAGACCGCTTGCTGAAGCCTCCACTGCGAGCAGCCGGGTCATCTTTTCCGGGATCTCTCCCCGGCGGAACCCCAGCCTGCTCAGGGGTTTTCCAGGAGATCCATCCTCGTCAGGGGTTAAACGTTCTGCCAGGTAATCAAAGCGGAACTGCCTATCGGAGATGCCTGGAGGCGCTGCCCCATGGTCAAAAACCGCCACACCCACACCCGCCAGCGCGTTCAGGGAAACCCCGAAACTCCCCAGGGACGCGGCTATCGCTTGAAAATCAAAATCCTGAAGCTTGATCCTTCGAACTCCTCCCGGCAGAGATCGGGCTTCATCCTCACTGATCACTTCGATCCCGCTATCCCGCAGGAGCGACAGGTCATCATCAAATGTCCTGGCCGCGTCTGGAGTCGCGTAGAGCGCATTGCCTGCCTTGATGTGATCCCGGGCAGCCCAATGGCTGGGCCCGCCCCCCATTGTTACACCGGTAAGCAGCACGTCTTCCCCCAGCCGTGTGGCTTCTTTCAGTTGATGGAAGACCATCATCGTCGGTGAAGGCACAACCAGCTTAAAACCGTTTTCAATTGCCAGGCCTGATTGGTAGAGATAGATATCCTGTGTGCCAGTGCCAATATCCACAGTCAAGAATTTCATTCCCGCTCTCCTGAGTGCATTTCAGTCTCGTTCGAACTGATCCAGCCAGTAATTCACTTCCTCGCCGGAGACTTTCGGGTCATCTCGCTTGCCTTCTCCCCCCAGAGTTTTAGCTTTCTTCGCTTCCAGGAGAGAGGCGAACTCGGAGGAGGACAGCGTTTTGCTTTGTTGACTCCGGGCTTCGACCAGGATCTCCCTGTCGGACGTGACCACGGTCCAGTTTTTCGCCGCGCTGCCCATGCTTTCCAGCCTGGTGATGATCGCTCGGTCCGCAGTTGTGCCGCGGCTGATGAAATGCGCCCGGACCGTACCAAAGGACCGGCTGCCGGACATGGAAGGGGGAGCCTGGTCAAAATACACTTCAATGCGGGTCCTTTCCCGGCGAGCGAAGTCTTCCAGCAGGTGGATCAAAGCCATCTCGTCTTCGAGGTCTTTTAGGGTAATTCCCGGGATATGGGGGATCAGATTATGTCCATCAATCAGATAAGGCATCTTTAAGGTTCCCTGCCAGGAGCAGGATGAATTCGGTAATGTCGTAATATGGTTTCTATGCTATGATGGTGTACAGTTTAGCCCATTATACCAAAGGCAATTCTGACCATGAATCAGGCAAAGAAGCTCATCTTTTATATTATCTTGAATGTGATCGTTTCCGCCGTGACCATCATCAGTGTGCTCTACATTTGGGAAAAAACTCACCTGAAAGATGTCCTTCTTGAGTCTGATAGCCTCTCCTCTGAAGTCAGTCCAGCCGCCGGTGAGGACCCCTCCGCAGAGGAAGGTTCTGATCTGCTGATAGAGATTGGGGAAGTTGGCGGCGTTGGGAACCTGGCCACAGAATACATCCGCCTCACCCGCCAGGGAAGTGATCCCGGGGATACCGTATCCCTGCAGGGATGGCGCCTGAAAGACGAAAACAACCATAATTACCTCATCCTGGAGCAATCCGGCTTGGCATCCCTGGACCTTCATGGGCAGGGAGCGGTCAATATTTACACCAAAGAAGGAGCCAGTAATCCGATCGAGCTTTATCTTGGGCTCTCCGATCCCCTCTGGGAGCCGGGTGAAACGGTCACCCTGCTCGATCCAGATGGGAACGCCCATGACACATATATGATCCCTTAAGAGACGAAGCCTTTTAAAAAGACTTCGTCTCTGGTTTCATTTGCCCATGGTGAGAGGAGCCCAGCTGGAGAAGCTTTCCAGGTGACCCCACAGGGATGTGTAAAAAGTGTAGGCCCAAAAAATCGAGGTAGCCAGCAGCACAGCCGCTGCCAGGTACCTGAAGTTCTGGTTCTTTTTCAACAAATGCAGTCCGGGGGCCGCTGCAACACCACCCAGCCCCGCCAGGATAAAGCCGATCCCGGTCAATAAAGGGTGCTTGCTGAGAGGCAGGTCAATGATCCGGAAACCGACCACCATGGCATTCACTCCAGCGAAAAAAGCATAGATAGAAATCGGCATCAAATCCCAACCTCTAGCCACCGCAATAGCAGCCCCCAGGAATACCGCGCCAAAGAGCAGTGTGGTTTCTCCGTACGCGATATTGTAGCTTCCAGGGAGAGGCCAATTGAAAGTCATCTGGGCACCACCCAATACTGCGATCAAGCCCACGACAGCGAAACCCGGGGCAAATCCCTTATTGTTCTCCCCGGTAATTCCTTTGAGCACAAAATAGGCCAGCAGGGCTGTCCCTGCAGCGAGATTGATCATCAACACCGTTAAATAATCAATAAACATCTCCATCTCTCCTTATTAAATATTATTAATTATTATCATAATAAATTGTTATATTGATTGTAACACAAGATTTTATTTTTACTAGGACAGGCAGCCCGGGCCCAGATTAAAACAAAACAGGGCTGCCTGCAAGCAGCCCTGCTCTATTCGCAATTGCTAAATTGGTCAAACAGCCATCAGTGGTCGGAATTTATAACCGTATACCAATAACCCCCGTTCATCCCCGTCGGAGCGCAGTTTACGGGTGATCATCTCAACCGGCATACCAATCTCCAATTCCCGCTCGCCCACATCGGTAAGCTGGGCGGTCACCATTGGTCCCTCATCAAGTTTTACCAGGGCTACGGTGTAGGGAATACTCTCCTCAAAACCTTCCGGGGCATTATAAATATTGGTGTAGGAGTAAATCTCTCCTTTCCCGCTGAATTCAAACTCAGTTTTGGCTTCATCACCGCATTCCGGGCAAACGTCCCGCGGAGGGAAGATCTTTGCCTGGCAGTGGGGGCAAATCTCGCCTGTCAAAGCATATCGCTGTTTATTTAATCGCCAGTGACGCGGTATGTCCATATTCCCTAATACTCCTCTGAAAACAACCCTTGCTATCTAATTCGGCACCAGTATAATCGCCCGAGGCTATCAAGAACTATCAACTTTCTGATTGTTCAGAGGAAAAATCCTTTTAAAGGAGGTTATTTCAGGGTGATTTTCCCTCTCATGCGGGCATATTGTGCATAATCGATTACTGTCCGCCGCTGGATATAATCCTCAGTGGACAGGGCTTTGCCCTTCCGGTCCAGGATCTTTTCTGTGACCTGCATGGAAATGGCATCCGATCCCGCGCCTGACCCAAATGAAGCCATCAGGATCCAATCCCCCGGCCTGGCTTGATCCAAAACAGCGGAGAGTCCGATCAGGGAGGAACCGGCGTATGTGTTGCCGATCCTGGGGGATAGCAAACCTACCGCCAGCTGTTCCGGAGTGAAGCCCAGCTCCTGGGCTGCGCGCTGGGGAAACTTGGTGTTGGGCTGGTGGAAGACCACGGCAGCGTACTCCTCAGGCGTTTTGCCGACCTCATCCAGCAGATGGTTCACGGAGTTTCTGATATGCTTGAAGTAGGCAGGTTGGCCGGTGAATCGGCCGCCGTGTTCTGGATAAATCTGATTTGCACGGCGCCAGAAATCCGGTGTATCAGTCACATAGGAAAGGGCAGCTTCGATCTCCGCCAGGGATTCCTCAGCCGGACCGATCAAGTAAGCCGCTCCCCCGGCAGCGGCGGTGTATTCAAGCGCATCCCCTGGCTTTCCTTGAGCGGTATCCATACCCACCGCCAGACCGTAATCCCCCATACCGGACCCTACAAGGGCCATGGCAGCCAGGATAGCTTCTGAGCCAGCCTTGCAGGCAAATTCAAAATCCGCTGCCTGGGTAAACGGCGTGATGCCCAACGCCTCAGCAACAATCGTCGATGTGGGTTTTACCGCGTAAGGATGGGATTCCGATCCAACCCAGACCGCCCGGATCTCACCGGGCTGGACTCCAGCTCTTGCCAGCGCATTCCGGGAAGCTTCCACTGACATGGTGATGACATCCTCATCAGTTCCAGGGACTGATTTTTCGAGGATCGGCTCCAGGCTCAATCCTCCCCGCCATATGCGGGAGATCTCTGACGCTGGAAGGCGGTAGCGGGGAACGTAAGCCCCGTAGCCGATGATCCCTACAGGTCGATCAGGAATTAATACGCGCCTCTTTTTTGATTTCTCGTTCATGTCGATTATGGTATTCCTTCTTTCCAAGAACCCAAGATCTCGCGAGCCCGATCGATCCGGATCGATCTCTCTGCGATCATCCGGGCCGCCAGTTTTTCGATCGCTTCTCCCTCAGCACCTGCAGATATGGCTACCTGGCGAGCATGCAGCCGCATATGGCCCTGCTGGATTCCATCTGTTGCCAGGGCGCGAAGGGCAGCCAGGTTCTGAGCCAATCCCACTGAACAGATAATCTCTGCCAGCTCACGGGCGCTGCTCACATTCATCAATTTTAGAACGGCTTTTACCCCAGGATGAACCCTTGTCGCTCCTCCCACAATACCTACGGCCATGGGCAGCTCCAGCTCCCCTCGCAGATTTCCATCCAGATCCACCGACCAGGTGGTAAGAGAACGATAAAAACCATATCGCGCAGCATAGGCATGCGCGCCAGCCTCCACAGCCCGCCAATCATTGCCCGTCGCCAGCAGGACCGCATCGATCCCGTTCATGATCCCTTTGTTATGCGTCGCTGCGCGGTAAGGATCGGCATCGGCAAAAGCCCAGGCTTCTATGATCCCATCACGTACTCTTTGACCGGAATACTCGCCGAATGCCAGACTGTTGACCGGGATGGAACAGCTGGCAGATGCCAGCCGACGATCCGCCAGGTTGGAAAGGATCCGCAGGTGAACTCTGCCCCCAGTAAGTTCCTCCACCTCGGGAGCCAGGAATTCACAGGCCGTATTGACCGCGTTCGCTCCCATGGCATCCCGTACATCCATTAGCAGGTGCACAACCAGAAACGGACCGATCGCTGAATGGGGGATCTCCCGCACCTCCAGATCCACTGGACCTCCTCCCAGGTCGCGGAGTACTGGATCCAGATCCTGCAGGGAGCCCAGCAAATTCTCCTTGTGGTCCAGGATCTGCTCCCGGGCCGCGGAAATATCCTTCAGATCCAGGACCTGCAGCTGGCCAATCATCACCGGGTCTGTGCATGAGGCAGAAAAACCACCTCCATCCCTGGCAAGCTTGGCCATAAAGGAAGCGCCTGCCACCACCGAAGGTTCCTCCAGGACCATAGGGACAAGCACATCCAGGCCGTTCACCTGGAAATTCAAGGCAATACCCAGGGGCAGGCTGTAAACCCCGATCACATTCTCGATCATGTGTTCAGCAGTTTCCAGCGGCAGCCCCGATTCCGGGAGAAAGGCTCTGAGTTCCCCGGGTGTGAGATAACCCCGATCCCCCAGTTCCCGGTGCTTGTTTTCCAGGTCCAGGTTGTAAAACCCTTTCAGGCGGGAATTGTGCCCCTTTTTACCCATAGATCCCTCTTTTAAGAAGAAAGAAATATCAACTTCATACCGGTCAACTACTTAAGATAAGTCATCCTGACTCCCAAAAACTATCAAAATCCTGCCGGATAAGGTAAAATGTCACTGGATATCTATGGTCCGAAAAACAAAAAAAGAACTCGAAGACCAGATTGGATCTCTCTACCAGGCAAGTAAAGACCTGGTGGGAGATTTTTCGCTGGAAACTCTCCTTTCCCGAATTGTCCGGCTTGCCCAGGCACAGGTTCAGGCAGAATATGCCGCTCTGGCAATCCGGGATAAAAAGGGAAAAGTGACCCAATTCATCCACTCTGGCATGTCAGAGGCAGAACTCCACTTGATGCCCCATCCTCCAAAGGGCAAAGGACTGCTGGGTGAGCTTCAGAAAAAACATGAGGTCATCCGCATTTCTGATATCAGCGCGGACCCACGTTCAGATGGTTTTCCTCCTTATCATCCCAAGATGACATCCATGCTCGGCGTCCCAATAACCATCGGGGAAAGGATCCTGGGGCAGATCTACCTCACCAACAAAATAGGTGAAAAGGAATTCAGCCGAGATGATGAACGGCTGATGAAAACCCTGGCAGCCTACGCTGCAGTGGCCATCAGAAACACCCAGCTTTACGAAAATATCCTTGAAAGGGACCAGACCCTCAACCAGCAGAATCAGGACCTTTCCCTGATCAACGATCTCGCTCAGGGCATTGCCAGCTCCTGGGACACCAAAGAGATCATGAGCCTGACCCTTAAAAAGGTTCTTCAATACCTGCAGATTGAGACCGGGGAGATCTTTCTACTGGATCGCGGTGGGAATGAACTTAGGCTGGCATTGCTGCG
>Ga0272443_10007178_pt1 | contig 10732 bp, 5 predicted proteins | sample SSMAcet12_FD_193581 | JGI IMG/M metagenome (GOLD analysis project Ga0272443, IMG submission 193581) | Marine sediment archaeal communities from Little Sippewissett salt marsh, Falmouth, MA, United States - SSM-Acet-12 | ecosystem: Environmental > Aquatic > Marine > Wetlands > Sediment ... | reverse complement strand
TGATAACAATCAGAGCCGGTTCATTGGCCGGTTGTTTTTATGGAAGTCAAACCCTTTTGCAGACTCTTCCTGTGAAAGATGCTGAGGGAGACGAACAGATCATTGCAACAGGTACGGTGCGTGATTTTCCGGAATACAGCTATCGCGGGATGATGCTCGATGTAGCACGTCATTTTTTCAGTGTTGAGGATGTAAAGCGAGTAATCGATTTAATAGCTGCCTATAAAATGAACGTATTACACCTGCATCTTTCCGATGACCAGGGCTGGCGAATTGAGATAAAGTCGTGGCCTGAGCTTACTACGATAGGAGGCAGCACAGAAGTTGGAGGCGGCGAAGGGGGATTTTATACGCAGGAAGATTACAAAGAAATTATTGATTATGCACAGGAACGATATATTACAATTGTACCGGAAATAGACATGCCCGGACATACCAATGCTGCTCTGGCATCTTATGCCGAGCTTAACTGCGATGGCGAAGCGCGGGAACTGTATACGGGGACTGACGTTGGCTTCAGTACACTTTGTGCCGGCAAGGATATAACGTATCGGTTCGTGGAGGATGTAGTAAGTGAGATCGTAGCACTTACGCCCGGACCATGGTTTCATATTGGCGGCGACGAATCACATGTTACTTCACCCGATGACTATGTTTTCTTTGTTAACAGGGTGCAGGAAATTGTAGCTGATCATGGTAAGAAAATCATTGGCTGGGATGAGATTGCCAATGCCGATTTATTAGAAGGAGCTACAGTTCATTACTGGGATGATGTTGAAAACACCACCATGGGAGTGGAAAAAGGGGCAATAGTACTTATGTCGCCGTCTGCACATTCATACCTTGATATGCAATACGACTCCACAACTTACCTGGGCTTGCACTGGGCGGGTTATATTGAAGTGGATAAAGGTTATTCCTGGGATCCTGCTACCATGGTCGATGGTGTAACAAAAGAAGATATCCTGGGTGTGGAAGCGCCACTTTGGACTGAAACAGTTACCAATATGGACGAACTGGAATACATGGTTTTCCCTAGACTGCCCGGTTATGCTGAAATAGGATGGACTGCCCCGGCTCTCCGTAACTGGGATACATACAAATTACGTCTTGCTGACCATGGCAAACGCTTTGAAGACCTTGAGATTAATTTTTACCGTTCGCCACTGGTACCCTGGAACAATTAGAAACAATGTTGAAATGTTGAGTTGTTAAATCGTTGAACCGAACAGGATGATTTTGCCACAGGCAAGCGAGGCATGTGAGCCCGGCGAAGCCAATTGGGATTAACTACCATATTGACCCGATTCAACAGTTCAACAGTTCAACTTTTCAACGTGTTGTATGCACCCAACTTCGCCTCTCATCTCTGCAATTCATCCAGTCCCTTGATTTTAATGCATGATTTGCATACATTTATAATCTCACTAACCAATAACCTGGCCTATGGCTGACCAATCAGATAATCCATCAAACTTCTGGCAGGAACTGAAGAGAAGAAGGGTCATTCGTATCATCCCCGTTTATGCGGCCTCCGCCTTTGTAATACTTGAACTGGTGGATATCATTGCTGAGCCACTGGGCTTACCGGATTGGACATTGAACCTGGTGCTGGTGCTTCTGATTATTGGCTTTGTTATCTCCCTTATCCTTTCCTGGGTGTATGATTTTACACCCGGAGGCATTCAAAGAACTAAACCTGTTACATATGTCAAAACCGGTAAAAAAGAGAAAGTATCCACAGGATGGAAAATATCAACTTATATAAGTATATTAATAATTATCGCTTTTGTACTTTTTTATGCTATAAGCAGCATCAGGAAATCGTCGAACATTTCCAGGCTGGAGAAATCAATAGCTGTTCTGCCTTTTGAAAACTGGAACAGTGATGAAGAGTTTATACACCTGGGAGATGCAATTACCGATGAGATCATTATGGAGCTTCAATATATTAAGGAATTTGATCGCGTACTTTCGAGATCATCCACAATGCAATATAAAAATAACCGGCCTTCCGTTTCAGAAATAGGAGAGGCACTGGGAGTGAATTACATTGTTGAAGGGAGCATTCAAAGGCAGGATGATGACGTCAACATACGTGTGCAGGTTCTCAGGACAATAGAAGAAGATCATGTCTGGGCTGATGAATACAAAGGCAAGTGGTCCGATATCTATACCATACAGGACGATATAGCAAAAAATGTAGCGAAGGAGTTGCAGATTGTCTTAACGCATGATGAAATTGAAGAGATTGAAAAAAAACCTACAGAAAATCCTGAAGCATATAATTATTACCTGCAGGGGAATGTCTTTTACTGGCGCAGTTATGAAGAGCGCGACTGGATTATGGCAATAAATATGTACAGCAAGGCTATTGAACTCGATTCAACATTTGTATTGGCATATATAAAGCTGGCGAGTTCACATCTTTCATTGTACTGGTGGCATTTTGACCGGACGGAGGAGCGATTGGATAAAGCCAGGAAAGCCATCGATACCGCTTTTGATCTGAAACCTGGTTTTCCTGATGCCCATTATGCACTGGGCTTATATTACTATTACGGTTACCTGGAATATGAGAAAGCACTGGAACAACTTGAATATGCACTTGATCTTAATCCCAATAATGCTGAGTGCATTTTTTATATTGCTGCTGTTAATAGACGAATGGGCAACTGGGAAAAAGCAGAAGAAAAATTTCTTCAGGCCTGGGAAAATGATCCCAATAACTCAAGAGTTTTATCTAATCTGGCTGAAACTTATTATTTACTTGGCAAGTATCCCGAAGCTTTAGATATTACAAATAAAGCGATTAGTATCAGTCCTGAGTTTACGAATTTGTACAGGCGACTAATTTATATATACCTTAAATGGAAAGGTGACATAAAAGAAGGCAGAAAGGTGCTGGAACAGGCATCATACATCGTTCATCCATCATCAAGCCCGGTCCTGGCTGAAGCAGCTTTAATGATGGATATCTACGAAGGTAAATACCAGCATGCCATAGATTATCTTAATAGTCTAAATTTTGAAGCTTTTGAAGAGCAGTTCTATTTTTATCCTAAATACCTCTTTTATGCTTTTATCTATGATTATATTGCCGATTATGTGAAAGCCGCACAATATTATAATTTGTCCAGGCTCATCCTGGAAGATAAAATAAAAAATGCTCCTGGTGATTCACGGTTCTATAGTTCTCTGGGTATTTGCTATGCTGGCCTTGGTCAAAAAGACAAAGCAATAGCAGCAGGCAATAAAGGTTCTGAACTTATGCCAATAGGCAAAGAAGCATATAAGGGCTATTACCGTCTTATGGATCTGGCTCAGATATATGTCATGCTTGGTGAATATCAACAGGCTATTGACCAGCTTGATTTCCTCCTCTCTGTCCCCGGCTCACTATCACCCCAGTTAGTTCAGCTCGAAACAAGGTGGAAACCCCTGTGGGACCTGCCCGAATTCCGTGAATTAATAGATAAATATTCCACTGACTGAGCAGATACCAATCTTCGGTTCTCATCCCTTTCGTGCTACTTCGCAAAAATTCACGATAATTAGCATTATTGATTGGGAATCGTTTTATCTTATTACACAATTTATTGAGGCGCAAGGCCTTCGTCCGCCGTAGTCCTTAGGACGTAGGTGGGCCTTGCGCCTCTACGGTTGGTAATTATTGTAACCTTCCTGCAAAATTCCCTATATAAACCTTATAAACTTTATCAACCTTATCAACTTCCCTGCCTCCAGCTCCGTACGACGTAGTCCTGAGAACCCGGGACGAAAGCGGAGAACCTGCTTTCTCGTTCATCTCTCACCTCTCACCCCTGACGCTCTCTGCGATCGGTCAGTGACTCCGTTTCACTATGTCTCTCATCGCTCATCTCTCATAACTCGTCACTCCTACTTTGGTCTCATCCCCAGCCCATCATCATTAGCACCTATAATCCTCGGTCCATCATACATGTATCCGCCAACAAGCGGATCTTCACTCATCAGCAGTGGTGTATCAAGGTCAAGGAATTTTATTGTCTGGAAGCTTTGAGCTAAAGCCAGGGAACAACCCATGGCCAGGCGCGTTTCGACCATCCCCCCGATCATCAGGCCCAGTCCGGCAGAGGTAGCTACCTCAATGATCTCCAGCGTTTCCAGCACCCCCGATTTCATAATCTTCAGGTTAATCACATCAGCCGCCTTCATGGTTACCACACGCTCCGCATCTTCCCTGGTGGATACCGTTTCATCGGCAGCGACAGGCACCATGATGGAGTCCTTTATTTTTTTCATCCCCTCCAGGTCATAGCGGTCATTCGGCTGCTCAAACAGGAGGACAGGAACACCTTTACGGATCAGGTCATTGATAAATCTGATCGCCTCTTCCGGCTGAAAAGCCATGTTTGCATCGATAATGAATGACACATCGGGGAAGCGCCGGTTAATATCAGTGATCAGTCGTAATTCACTCTCACCGTCGATCCCAACCTTTATCTTCAGAGTGCGAAAACCCCTGGCATGCCATGATCTGGCAAGCTCCATTGATTTAAAATAACTCAGAATGGGGATTGTAATATCGGTCGTTAGATTTTGTCTAGGCTCATGGCACCATAATGACCATAGAGGAATTTTTTTAAACCGGCAAAAGGCATCCAGCAAAGCTATTTCCAGTCCGCAGCGCGGGGCAGGCTGATCCGGCTCTTTTCCCTTCATTTCAACACAGATCCTCTCATAATCATTCACTGACCTGCCGGTTATTCCTTCAGCAAGCTTTATGATCTGCTGCAAACCATCATCCCTGGATTCTCCGGTCAGTACCTCGAAAGGAGCCATCTCTCCATACCCTTCCGTTCCATCCTCAAGTCTGATCCTGATAAATACATTCTCAGCGACGGATAATGTTCCCTGGGAGATCATAAAATTATCGGTCAGCTGGATATCCACCGGCCGGGCATCGATCTGGCGAATGATTGAACCTTTATCAGTACTTGTCATTTTCCGATATAACTATTAATTTCAAAGATCGTTATAAATAATGCCTGAGACAAATGAAAAGCAGATACACAAGAAGGCAATTCCTTCAAACTTCGGCAAAAGGAGCCCTGTTTATCGGGGCGGGTGGTTCACAGATCATAATACAAGGATGTGCATGGAACAGTAAATACGACCTTATAATTAAAGGAGGAGTGGTTTACGACGGACTGGGAAATCCTGGCAGGTTGGTTGATATAGCAATCAGGGATGACAGAATAGCCCTGATCGGTGAAAACATTGGCAGGAACAGGGCCGGTAGGATCATTGAAGCGAATGGCATGGCCGTTACACCGGGTTTTATTGATATGCACACTCATACGGCCTTTGAATTAATAGCCAATCCATTAGCAGAAAGTCATATAAGACAGGGGATAACCACGGAGATAAGTGGCAATTGCGGTAGCTCACCCTTCCCGGTGGCGGATGAAGTCTATGGAGAGATGAAAAAGGTGGTAAAAGAGGAATATGATATTGATCTCAACTGGAGAGATATCAACGGATTCTTTCAGAGGCTTGAAGAGAAAGGAATTGCGCTAAACTATGTTACTCTCCTGGGCCAGGGTGATCTGCGTGGTGACATTGTAGGATTCAATGACCGGCCAGCCACAGCTGAACAGATCGCTCAGATGAAGATGATCCTGGATGAGAATATGAAAGCCGGGGCATGGGGACTCTCAACCGGACTGGAATATGCACCGGGCAGTTATGCCGGCACTGAGGAGATCATTGAATTATGTCATGTCGTTGCTGCCAACAATGGCATTTATGCAACTCATATGAGGGACGAGGGAGATACATTGCTTGAAGCTATGGATGAAGCGATACGTATAGCCCGCGAGGCTGGGGTAAGCATGCAGATCTCTCACTTCAAGGTAGCCTATCCTCGTAACTGGCATAAGATAGATGATGCCATTGAAAAGATTGATCAGGCCATGGAAGAAGGACTGCAGGTGATGGCAGACAGGTATCCTTATATAGCAGGTTCAACCGGATTAAGCCTTTACTTCCCCCTCTGGGCGCGTCAGGGAACTACGAAAGATTTTATTGCCCGTTTGAAAGATCCCAACCTGGATGAAAAACTACGCACCTATTCCCGTGGGCAGGGTGAAAAGCTGGGATCATGGGAAAACGTACGTATATGTTCCGTGGCCACGGATAAGAACAGGCACCTGGAAGGGAAGAATATTCTTGAAGCAGCTGCTGACGCAGGCATGGATACGTATGATTTCATGAGGGAATTGCTTATTGAAGAGGAGAACCAGGTTGGTATGATCACTTTCATGATGAAAGAAGAAAACCTGCAGCGCATCCTTGCCCATCCGCTGGTAAGCATCGGGTCGGATGGTTCTGCCGTGGCACCCTATGGTATCCTCAATAAAGGGAAACCTCATCCCCGCTACTACGGAACTTTTCCCAGGGTACTGGGGAAATATGTCAGGGAAGAAAAGATCATGACCCTTCCGGAAGCCATCCGCAAAATGACCTCTGTACCTGCTGATAAGTTTGGGTTCAGTGGAAGAGGCAGGATCAGTGAAGGCTATTTTGCTGACCTGGTTATTTTTGATCCCGGCCGGGTAATTGACCGGGCCACATTTGAAGACCCCCATCAATACCCCGAAGGCATTGAATATGTGGTGGTCAATGGCCAGGTAGCAGTGGAAGGAGGAGAGACCACAGGTGCACTGGCAGGGCGGATACTGAAATAAGCCGGTTAATCTTATATCTATAATCCGACGCCTCCGATTCGTCATCAATCCCTGGATTTTCCGCCTCCACTTTCACACGGACTCTTTGGCCTACGGTTTCCGGTACCCGCGGAAGGCGCCCTGTCGGCTTTGATAATCACCGACCAGTGACCCATTGATCCCGGATTTCTGGTGTTGACAGTAACAGTTAGATTACCGGTGAATAGATAATACTGCCCCGACCTGACATTATAGGGTCTGCTATTAACTATCGCAGTGCCACCACCGCCGATAGGCATTATATAAAGGCTTGTTGCAGGACCTGAATAGCTGAAATTACTGTTGGAAAGGTTATCCCTGTTATATGTTCCTCCTGGTGTTATCAGACAGAACTGCCAGCTTGAATTACCCGGGTTGATCCTGATACCGGTTGCTGCTTCTTCCTGCTCTTCCTGTTCTTCCTCTTCCTCTACTTCCTGTGCTCTGACGGTTACCAGGGATGATCCCAAATCTTCACCGCAATTATTCCTGGCATTTACTACAATTGTATATGAGCCTGGACTTAAGTTGAAATATGCTGTAATCTGCCCAACGGAAGGATTGAACTGAAAATCCTGTAAGGCCCCGTTAACAGTCAGTGCAATACCGGATTTTTGTTTGACATTTGTAACGCTGCCGGTAAGTTTATGCGTTGCATCCTGTCTTTTTACAGTACCAATACTAACCTTAACTGAAGGGATTGGACAGGGAACTTCCGCATCAGCTATTATCGAAGGTTTCTTATAGCTTATGCTTGTCTTTTCTGTGACCCTGCCGGCGCTGTTTTCACCACTCACCTCGATAGTATTTATACCTTCAATAAGACCAATATTCAGGCTTACAATACCATCCCTGGTGAAAGAGAAATTATTGTTCTTCATCCTGTTGATAACGACATCCACATCATCCCATGATGAAACGTTATGAGTTTGCACCTTCAGTGAGAATATGTTATTCTCAACCGTTACCGGCGATTCAGGATTTATAAATCTCACCACGGGAGGGTTTACCCGTACCGGTTCTGACACATCAAGCTGCTCAGCTCTTTGTTCCCGGCTGACTCTCCCGGTTTTATTTTCCCTTCGTAACTCGTTTCTGCTGATGACCCTGTTGGTCATGATATTTTCATTCATTCTTACAGGATTTGTGACGGTAACCGGCTCTATCTTTCCCTGTTCCCCGGTGACCTTGCCGGGCTCCTCAAATATCAATAGCAGGGAGTCACTGGCAGACCCTGATTCATTGCTGCCTGTGATGGTCAGCAGGCTTGTATCTCTGGTCATGAATACCGTGATGTTGACCCTTCTGGATTGATGATCAAACTCAAAATCAGGGAATTCATTATCATATTTTACACTGATATTATCCTTATTGTCAATCCACCTTACCCTGGCGGTAATATCCATATCCCTGTCCGAAGTTATGTATATGTTGGTATAGGGGATTGTAATGTTTACTTCGGGTAAGGTTCGTGATTCAGATATGATACCTTCGGGCCTGTTGGCTGTTATCTCCCTTCGTGTATCCTGTACAGGGCTAATGTACTGTGTGTTTCTCCCGACTGAGCTTACCCGCGACCTGCCACCCAGTATCCACCTGAAGCCCAGGGAAGTATAGTGGTTCATGTCAATAAAGGAGCTATTAAGTACATTATTATCCATATTTATTCCGAATGCACCGTTATACTCTGTCAGCGAGAAGTTTATCTTATGTATAATACCTATTGAGAAGCTTCTTGAGAACTGGTAACCCATGTATATTCCTGCCGTCGGCAGTAAAGCAGCTTTATTTACCAGTGCTGTTTCAAAGTCATTATCGGATAGTGCCAGCAGGTCGGCTTTAACCTGTGACCTGGGCTGGTCAGGGTTAATAACTGAGTAGTCATACGGATTACCGGAGCTGTCGTACAGGTCGGTATGTGTTATACCGTGGCTTATCCCTGCACCTGCAAACCCAGTGAGTACTATCCTCGTACGTTCCGTAAGCCTGTTCAGGGTCAGGCCAATCTCAAGATCATAATTGAAATGCCGGAATCTTATATTGCTGTATGTATCGTCGGCATTAATCCTGTGATCATGAGCCCTGTTCTCGCCAGCCAGGAACCTGAATTTCCAGTCTAGTGCCAGGGCTGCTCCGTCTCTTTTGTACAGGTAGCTACCAAGGTGGAAGTCAAAACCACCACCTGTAGAGTTCCTTATATCGGAAGTCTGGTATGAACCCCCAAAGCCAAAACCAATGGTCATGCCACTACGGGTAGTATAGCCCACTTCCTGTGCAGGAGAAGGCATTGAGATTGCTATCAGAAGAAAAAGAACTGCTGCATAGGGATAGAATGTTTTCATCACCGGTAAAATTTATTTATGCAGGACTTATAGTTTAAAGGTACATATTTTTTGTTGAGTGGTTTAGAAGTCTAGAAGTTTGGAGGTTTAGAGGCTTTGTTTAACTGTTACATAGGGAAAAATGATAGTAATTGCCAATTAACGAATTAATCCCTAATCACCGATTCGGGGTTCCTTAAAAAGCAATGTTTTTTCGGGACAAATCAACCAATTAACAAAGGAATTTCCCCTGTGCCTTATCTATTGCGGTTTTAAAATCTGCAAGTAGCTCGCTGAAAACCTCTTTCACGGTACTGATCTTTGTTGCGAGGTAGGCATTGCTGCCCGCAAAGGCATATCCGCTTTTCATATTGCCTTTATAGGCATTGTATAAAGCTGTAATTATGCAATATGGGCTGCTTGACACATTACATGTTTTTATACAATGGAAGGGGCATTTTATGGGCACTTTCAAACCCAGTTTAACCTTTTCCAGGAAGTTGTTTTTCACTGCCCTGCCGGGCATGCCAACAGGGCTTTGGATGATTTCCATGTCACTTTCTGCAGCGTCTATATAAGATTTTTTGAATTCCATAGCTGCATCACATTCATAGGTGGTGACAAAGCGGGTGCCCAGCTGCACTCCCTTGGCGCCTTTTTGCATAATATTATAGATATCCTGACCGGTATAAATACCCCCTGCAGCAATAACAGGAATCTCTTTCTGGTACTTCTCTTCATAGACCCTGACTTCCTTTACAACCTCAGGAATAATCTCTTCCAGTGAATAATCCGGGTCTTCAAGATTGTCTTTTTTAAATCCCAGGTGACCACCGGCCCTGGGTCCTTCGACCACAAAAGCATCCGGAAGGTAATTATACATTGTTTTCCACTTTTCACAAATGATCCTGGCAGCCCGTCCTGATGAAATAATGGGGACCAGTTTTGTCAGGCTTTCCGGTTTAAGGAAAGAAGGCAGATCCAGGGGTAATCCTGCCCCTGAGAAAATTATATCTGCTTTTTCTGATATGGCAGTCTTCACAAGGTCGGCGAAGTTAGTCATTGCTACCATTATATTCACTCCGATTACTCCCAGGGTTTTCTCCCTGGCTTTTCGCAGTTCAATTCTCAGGCCTTCCATATTGGCTTCCAGGTAGTCCAGTGCAGGGTTACGGTGCACCAGCCCCAGCCCTGCAGCTGAGATTACACCCACTCCGCCCTGGTTGGCCACGGCCACGGCCAGCCCCGACATCGATATACCCACGCCCATACCACCCTGTATAACAGGTACAGGTATGTTTATTCCTCCTATTCTTAAATTTTTCATGATCAATCCCCCAGTGTGGTTAACGCGCTGCGAAGGTATGTAAATAATTCATCAAACGGCATTATTTTACAATATATAATCAGGTTTGTAATTAATTGATTTTAAGTTGTTTTTAAAACCGGCTTTGTAAGTGGCGAAACGGCCGGTATGAATTACTGTTGAGTTGGGAGAATACTTAGTATTTACCAGTCAACGAATTATTCCCAAATATTCGATTCAAGGATCCTCAAAAAAACACTGCTTTTCGGGCCTAATAAATATTGCCGACTCTAAGCGCCTTAGTTATAACGAAGGTGGGCTGAAGACTGCGGATTGATGTTATTAATCCAGCCAGT
>Ga0272443_10007177_pt1 | contig 10733 bp, 9 predicted proteins | sample SSMAcet12_FD_193581 | JGI IMG/M metagenome (GOLD analysis project Ga0272443, IMG submission 193581) | Marine sediment archaeal communities from Little Sippewissett salt marsh, Falmouth, MA, United States - SSM-Acet-12 | ecosystem: Environmental > Aquatic > Marine > Wetlands > Sediment ... | reverse complement strand
TCATGCGGCAGATAGGACACGGTATAAATTATCGGTTTTTTATCCGACGAGATGAAGATCCTCTTTATCTCAAAGAGGTCGTCTTTTTGCCCGATCTTCAGATTTCGATTGATTGTGTCGACGGCACTTGTCTTTTTAAGGTCAAGGAATCTGATCCTCAGGCTGGCTTCTTTGCTCCTGAAGTCTTTGAGATAGCGGTAGTAGCGCATGCTCTCTCTTTTTATGGAAGTTCCCGCTATAAAAGTCCCCTTTCCTCGCACCCTGTAAAGAAAACCTCCGTTTACAAGGTTCAGAATTGCCTTTTTCACGGTCCCCGGACTGACGTTATGGACCCTGGCAAGGTCCTTTTCAGGGCTGATCATGTCACCCGGTCCCAAGTGCCCGTTTTCTATTTCCCTCTGAATCTGCATCTGCAGTTTGTAATAAAGCGGTGTAGGGTTTCCTGAATCTCTGTTAAGCATCTAAATGATTCCACGTATGTTAATATTTAAAATTTACCGCTTGATGCGAAGTTGAAATAACCCCTTTCACACGATTGCCATATATCGACGGGGGAAGGTGGGGTGTTTCAACCCGGGAAAACGGGCAGGGGCCTGTTCCGGAAAGCGCCGGCGCCGAAAGAACAATCGCATGGGGTTTTGTCCGGTAATGCCCCCGTTCTCTTCTGCATCTCATCGTCTATTGAAAGAGTCATCCTCGTGTTTCCATCATATCGTCATCGTAAATGATGTCAAGAGATCATTTGAGTGATAACCCATCCATAACTGATTGAATAACCTCCGAAACAGGTGATAAGGTCCTCTTTACGGCCGTTGCGTACACGGTTGACCGGCAGATGCGGGGTAGACAACATGTGCTCCCAGGTGGTATAAGTTTTTTGTCGGAAAGGTAAGATATACGCCCGATCCGGAGATTTTTAAAAATGATAAAGGCAAAAAAAGGTAAACTATGCCGACGATCAGGAGATCTTAAACCCGTCCCCTGAGAACTCACAATCCCGTTATGAACAGTAACCGGTAGCACTGGGTTGATCGAGGAGATTGCGTAGGCACCAGGGAGTCGAAATCTTAAAAGAAAGGAAAAAACATGGCGGTCTTCGATCATATGCCGATGGGAGAGCAGGGCCTTAAGGAGATCTATTCTTGGCTGGATGAGTTTGTGAAAAAGAACAGCGCAATTGCGGAAAAGAAGATCCTTGGCAGATCTGAAAATGATAGATATGAAATCCCGGCCGTCATCATAACCAACAGGTCCGTTCCGGATGTTGAAAAGCAGATCGCCTTCGTTACCCTTGCAAGACACGGACAGGAAAGAGGCGCGAGAGTCGTTGGCCCTGAGATCCTGAGTTATCTGGCAAGCGATGAGGCGTGTGAGACAAGAGACAACCAGACCGTTGTCGTTGTCCCTGTTGTGAACCCGGAAGGGGTTGTTCAGGACAAATTCAATTCCACCATGTACGGAATAACAGATCTTGAAAAAAGGATATTCGGCAATCTCTGCTCGCAGTTTACCCCGGATATGATGATAGACTATCACAGCCTCGGCAAATCAGGCGCCACAAAATACGACCGGGGCGATATGGAAGTGATCATCCCCGCGAACAGCACCAGGTGGGGAATGGATGAGCAGATCTATCAGTATGTGGCAGGAAAAATGCTGGAGGCTGCCGAGGAAAAAGGCTGGCCTTATGAAATCCATACCTTGGAGGATCTCAGCTTCTACTATTTCGGAGAACCGACCGGAAGGCTTCCCCATCGATACATGCAGGAAAAGGTGTTTCTGCTCCATATCCAGAATGCCTATGAGCATTACGATTTTACCGGAAATCTGCCAGGCTATAGCAACTACACCTGCGGGCCGGCATATATGAGATGGCACACGCTTGTCTTTGGAATGGAGACGAATCACTGGGCCATAAAACCTGAGGACGGCCTGGGCGAAAGCGGCATGATACCGTGTAAGGCCCTGTTGGAAATGGGAAACAAGAGGTTCCCCTGGGAAAAAGACGCAGGTTATCCCACAAACATCCTGTGCGGGGATTTCAGGATTTCCATAAGACCGACAGGTAAAAACCCCGGTGAGAGAAGAATATCCAGGGAGAAGATATGGAAGGAAAGGGTCAACTTCGACATCCTCAAAAGAGAGATGCTCGATGATCCTGAAACTACCCTTGCTGAGGTGGGATATATAGTAGAAAATCTTCCGCTTGAATTTAAACTCTGTCTTCGCATGAGGCAGGACGAAATCAAGAAGGTGATGGTCGAAGGTAAGGAAGTGGAGTTTGAGACCTTTAAGGACAAATGCTCGACCTTCGTCTCCATCCCGATGTCCCTGGGAACAGCGGGATTGACGAAACTCAGGATTACACATGAGGCCTTTAAAAAGGCCTAATAGAGATCGTCCTGATTGAGGTTATGCAGGGATCAGAGCGGAAGTATCTTAAATCCCAATGCCTTGATACCCCGCTTGGAAAAGCGGGGTATCTTTACGGCAAGATCCGATTTTTCTATCCTGCCTTGTCAAAATCGGCAAGTTACGCACGGAGAACAAGGTGAATTTGTCTGTATATAACAGCTTCATCTTTTCGGCGGAATATATGTTTTTTCATGGACCTTGATAAGTACTACAGGTCCGGCCCGCTCAGTTTAACCTCGTAAAAGAGTTTGTAGTTACCTGAAATGCCGGGGTTGGATGCAGTTGCAACTATAAGCTGATCCTGCCCTTTCATGAATATCATGTGCCCTTCAGCGCCCTGGATGTGTTTCCCGCCGCTTTTCCACCCTTCAGCCTTAAGGCGATTTTCATAAAAGGAAAAGACCTGGACCAGGGAGGCCTTTGTCGCCATAACGGCATTGATGACATGCGGGGTCTTTATTCCATCCGTGACTTTGTCCCCAGGTCTTCTGGGAACGATCTTCCAGAGGCCGCTTACCGCTTCCTCCCCGGTTTCCGTCTGCCTTGCGCGGCTTAAGGCCTCCTGCATCTGCTCCATCATCTCGGGAGACGCGTTTTCGCCCATTGCCTTTTTCATGGCGGCCATCATTTCTTCCATATCCATGTTCTGCATGTCCTGCTGTTCCGGAGTCTGTTCTTCCTCGGATTGTTCTTTCTCCATTTCCTCAAAATTCATTCCAAAGACCTCCATCATATTTGAAACCTTCTTGTAACCCTTTGGAAGTCTGAAATGTTTACCGGAAGGCGAGCCCTTTTTGATATTTCTCAGCTCGGTTATGCCGCCGTCCTCTGTCTTGGTCTTAAGGGGTATCTCAAGCCTGTCACTTTGCCATACCAGCATGGTGTGGGTCGATTTTATGCCCATGACATCGAATGACGTTGTAATCTGTTTTTTTGTGCATTTGAATCCGCTTATTTTTTCCCTGCCAAGGGTTTTTTCCTGTTGCACGTCTTTAAAGCTTCTAAGCTGCTGCTCCAGCTGATCTTCATCCGATAAGGTCTGGAAATATAACTTCTTGTCATGATTGATAAAATATTGCTGCTTCTGCTTTTTCAGGATGAGCATGGAGATGTTTCGGGAATTGTCTCCTCCGGCACCGGGCATGCCGTCAATTTTGATTTTGTCGGGAGTTATGTAAATATTTGATGTGTTTACGACTCTGCCCTGGGGAGAAATCTCCACCTGCTCGGCTGAAAAACTGGTTATCTTTCTTCCGGCTAGGGCAGTGGAAAAGTGTGAATTGAAAAGAAATATAATAAGAGCGAAAATGAGGACCCCTATAAGTTTTTCCTTCCTAAAAGACAGACCAGATGCCATATCAACCTCCTGAAAAATAGTTTGAAAGTTTGTTAATAGATAGACTCCTCGGCCATGGTTGATCGCAATTCCCCGATTTATTCCTTATCTATCCGGTTATATAACCTATTTAACCTTTTCCATCAACTCCCTGAGGGGAAAGACTTTTTCATTTTGTGCCACAGGGTGATCAACGGGCGTTGTTTTTGGTTGACCAGCCCTTTAATGTGTAGGCGCTTTTATTTTGAAGCCATCGTCCTGATAAGACAAAATCAACCGTGAACCGGAACGGCAATATCTTCTACTAAGTGAGGCACGATAATATATGAAGGCACAGATTCTCAAAGGTATTCGCGGCATGGAGATGACGGATCTTCCGGACCCTGCCATCAAAAAAGGCACCGGTATTATTGTAAGGATGAAATCTGTGGGCATATGCGGTTCCGATGTCCATCATTACCGGACGGGCAGGATCGGGAACCAGGTGATTCAATAGCCCTTTGTGTTGGCCACGAGGGGGCAGGGTCATAAAGGCGATGATAGATTTTCCCGGAAAGGTAAATTAATAATCTCTTCTGCCATGCATGCTTTTGAACTTCAGATGTTTGAATCAAAAGCCGGGGAGGCCTGAGCAGTCAGTTCGTATCGGCCCTCCTTATATCGTGACCCTATGCCGGATTCATGGTACCATATTATTCCCCGCTTTCCGGGATCTGTGGGATTCCGTGGGCATCGGGGCTAGCCTTTAGAGGGCCGTTTTTCTTCCCAGGCGCGAATCGCAGCCAGGAACCGACCCCCGAACCGTTGGGCCTTTTTTTCTCCGACACCGGGAATCCGGAGGAAATCCTCGCCGGTGGAAGGCCGGGAGACCGCCATGTCTTTCAGTGTTCTGTCGTGAAATATCTGGTAGGCCGGAAGTCCCAGTTCCCGCGCAATAAGGAGACGCAGCCGTCGAAGTTCCTCCCACAGATTAATAGAGCCGCTGTCCGTCAGATCAGGATGCAGCGTCGGCTTTTTATGGTGAACAACGGCGGCCCCGGCAGGCCGGATATCTTTTCGGAAAAAGATGGTCTTGTCCCCCCTGAGGACCGTCAAACCCTTTTCCGTCAATTGGAACCCGGCCCGTTGAGACAGGTCCACCGTGAGATAGCCCGCAGCCATCAACTGCCTGAACACCGAACGCCACTGACGCACGGACAGGTCCCTGCCCACGCCGAAGGTCCTGATCCGGTCATGGCCGAAACGCAGTATGCGCCCGTCGGCCTTGCCCGTGAGCAGATCGGTCAGGTACCGGACTCCGAAGCGTTGACCTGTCCTGTATACTGCGGACAGGGCCTTTTGAGAGGCTATGGTTCCGTCCCAGGAGTCGACCCCTTCCTTACATGTGCCGCAATTTCCGCACGGCTCGTCCCTGGTCTCCCCGAAATAGCGCAGCAGCACCTGTCGACGGCACTCAATCGTCTCGCAGTAGCCCAGAAGCGCCTCAAGTTTTCGCTGCTGAATGAGTTTGAAGGATTCCGGACCTTCGGAACGGCCAAGCATCCGGCGAGCCGCCACCACGTCGGCAAGTGAATAGAGCATCCAGGCGTCGGCAGGCTCACCATCTCGACCAGCCCGCCCTGTCTCCTGGTAGTAGGCTTCCATGCTCATCGGCACATCGAAGTGCACCACAAAACGCACGTCCGGCCGGTCGATCCCAAGGCCGAAGGCGATGGTGGCCACCACGACGATAGATTCCTCTCTGGAGAAGCGCTGCTGCCGGGCCGTTCGTTCCCCGGTCGGCAGTCCGGCATGATATGATATGACGGGGCTGATGCCTTTTTCCGACAACCAGGCTGCAGTGTCGTCCACACGCTTGCGGCTGCGGCAGTAGACAATACCGGTTTCGGACGCATGCTCCGTTCCTATGAAGTTGAGCAGCTGTTGTTTGCCGTTTTCCTTGAGATTGACCCTGTAGCAGATATTGGGCCGGTCGAAACTTGAAACAAACGACTCGGACCCTGTCATTTCCAGCTTGTCGAGGATCTCCTCGCGGGTGACCTCATCGGCCGTCGCGGTAAGGGCGATCCGCGGCACATCCGGGTAGAGCCGGGTGATTTGGGCTATCCTGAGGTATTCGGGCCGGAAATCGTGTCCCCACTGTGAAACGCAGTGTGCCTCATCAATGGCAAACAGGGAGATGGGAAACCGGGTGAGAAGACGCTGAAACCCTTCGGTCAGAAGCCGTTCCGGCGCCACGTAAAGGAGGTCGGTTTCACCGGACAGGATGCGTGCCTCAACCCGTGCGGCGGCACCGGCATCAAGGCTGGAATTGAGAAAGTCCGCATTTACCCCGTTTTGGCGCAGCCCCTCGACCTGGTCCTGCATCAGGGCGATCAGGGGTGAAATCACCACCCCGACCCCTGTCCTGATGATAGCGGGGATCTGAAAACAGATCGATTTGCCGCTGCCCGTGGGCATGAGGACAAAGACGTCCCTGCCGTCCAGCAGATGTTCAATGATCTCTAGCTGATTTTCTCTAAAAGAGCCGTAGCCGAAGCATTGATTCAGAATTTGTTCCGGCTTCGCGGAATGTTTCATGGAAGGCCTTTGGTTCCTCCGTTCTCCCTTTACTTTCCCGTGCCCTGCCTTGCGAAACTGGCGTGAATTGTTCGTCCGCTGAAGCTGGCCCCTTTAAGTGCCTTGAGTACCTTTTGGGCAGCTCCCTTTTCTACCTCGAAAAAGGAAAATTCTCTTTTAAGCGCGATTCCGCCAAGTTTATTCGAATTGATACCCGCCTTTTCACATATAAGTTTGACAAATGAGTTTTCTTTCAGCTTGTCGAGCCGACCGATGTTGATAAAAAAGCGCTGGGTCTTCCCTGCACGGCCCGGGAGGGTAGGTTGTTTGGCGCGATGCCGGACCTTGGCATTGATGTCTACTGTGTCGCGATAATAATCGAGAAATCGGTTGAATTCGGTTGAGACAAACCTCCGGATCAGCTCCTCTTTGCTCAAGCCGCTCAGGGCCTCATAGACCGGCGGCAGGTATTTTTCGATCTCCTGACCGTTTACATCCACACCTACCATCTTATCCACCAGGGCGAAGAGCTGCTTTTCACAGATGGAGTGCCCTGAAGGTATTTTCCCGAATTGAAATTGGACACCGCTCTGGGTTTCAAGGTCCCTGATACGGCCCGTTTCCTTTGTGTTGATCAGGACCAGGGATGCGCCCGATTTTCCGGCCCTGGCTGTTCTGCCGCTTCGATGGGTATACCTGTCAGGGTCATCTGGCAGATTGTAGTTGATCACATGGGTGATATCCTTTACATCCAGTCCCCTTGCCGCGACATCGGTGGCTACCAGTATCTGGATGGTTTTTTCCCTGAATTTGGCCATGACGTGGGTGCGCTGGGCCTGTGACAGATCCCCGTGCAGGGCCTCGGCATTATAGCCGTCCTTTATAAGTTTATCGGCCACTGTACCGGTCTCGCTCTTGGTACGGCAGAATATCAAACCGAAGATATCAGGTACGTAATCAATGATGCGTTTTAGTGCCGCGTAACGGTCTTTTTCTTTGATAACATAGCAGGTGTGAGCGATATTTTCAGCTCCCTTGTTCCGTCCCCCCACTGTGACCTCGACGGGGGCGGTCATGTAGGCCGAGGCGATCCTTTCGGCAGCCTTCGGCATTGTTGCGGAGAAAAGCCATGTACGCTTGTGAGAGGGTGTCTGGCTCAGTATGTCGTCTATATCCTCCTTGAATCCCATGTCGAGCATTTCATCCGCCTCGTCCAGGACCGCGTATTTGATGCCTGTAAGCCGGAGGGCCTTTCGATGCATCAGGTCGCGCAACCTTCCGGGCGTGGCCACCACAATCTGGGCCCCCTTACGAAGCTCCCTGACCTGATCGCTGATACTGGCACCGCCGTATACGGCCACAATGCGTGAACCCTTTACGTAGCGGGCATATAGTTTGAGATCATTGATTATCTGGAGGCACAGTTCGCGTGTGGGGCAGAGTACCAGGCCCTGCGGTTCCTTTAATTCAAAATCGATCAGGTGGATCATGGGCAGGCCGAAGGCGGCGGTTTTGCCGGTGCCGGTCTGAGCCAGGCCGATCAGATCGGCCTCTCCGTTCATGATCTCAGGAATGACCTTCTCCTGGATCGCGGTAGGGTATTCAAACCCAAGGTCCTCAACGGCCCTGAGGATCTCCGGTTTCAATTCAAGTTTATGAAATTCCATTGATTCTTCTTCCTAAAATGGGGTTACGGCCCTTTGTGCCTGAAGCGACTCATTACACGGCCTTTAGACAGGGTCCATTTGAAAAAATGGGCATAAAAAAAACCGCTCCGGCGGTTTACCGGACGGCTTGTGTGCGGTACGGTGGTGACACCCTGTGGGGTATTTTCAGACGTACGGCCCGTCGCTTGAGCCGCGTATGACAAAATTATCTATTACATTAATCATTGCGGTCTGTTTTATCAACCCTTTTGTCATAAGAAGAAACAAACGGCATGTCTGAAATCGTGATAATCACCCTGTCTTGCCTTGGATCAGTCACAGTGTCCGGCATGTTTTTTGTCCCTCCCTATAAATATTTTGCATATTATAAACATCCTAACAAAATTTTTGACTGTAACAAAGAGTTAAGATCTCAATGCCATAATGAAACCTGATTGAAAATACCGGTTGACTCGCATATGAAATGCTTGTATATGCAACCAAACTGACTTGGGCCGTTCATTTAAAACAAGGTTTTGTTGATCTGCATGCACGATATTTTACCGGGGGACAAAACGAAAAAGGGGCTTATCTTATGGAACATGTACCTTGCGAATCATTGGGTTATCTGCTGTCCCATGCTTCAAGAAGTCTCAATGCCTGTCTTAATGCCATGTTTGTGCGTGGCGGCCACCGGGTTACCGCGGAGCAGTGGAAAATACTTCAGCATCTCTGGACAAAGGACGGGGTTCCCCAGAAGGAGCTTGCTTCAATGATCGGCAGGGATGAGACCATGACGACCCGCTTTATAGACGGCCTTGAAAAAGGGGACTACGTGGTGAGGATCCCCGATCAAAAGGACAGAAGAAGAAAGAGGATCTATCTCACGCGCAAAGGCAGGAGTTCAAAAGAGGTGCTCAATAGGCTTGCCCGCGAAAATCTGGAAGAGGCGTGTCTCGGGCTGTCGGAAAGAGAGGTGGAACGATTAAAGGCCGGGCTGCGATCAATTATGCAGAATCTGAAGAATAAAAAGGCATGAATTTATTAGCATATAACTTGCAATTACAATAAATAAATTCAAGAGAAACCATCCTGATATATGAAAACCGAAGAAAAACAAAAACGGATCAAACGATCAACATTGATTGTGTCGACAATCGCATGTTTTCTTTCCCCATATCTTGGCTCGGCGGTAAATGTATGCCTGCCGGCAATGCAGCAGGACCTTTCCATAGATGCGGTGCTTTTGAGCTGGATTACGACTTCCTATGTCCTGACAAATGCCATGTTCGCGCTTCCGCTCGGCAAGGTCTCGGATATCTGGGGAAGAAAGAAAAGCCTTGCAACAGGGATCGGACTCATAATGATTTCCTCTTTTTTATGCCCCTTTGCCGGAACAGCCGGGGTCATGATTGCCCTGCGTGTATTTCAGGGGATAGGCGGGGGGCTTGTTTCGGTTGCCGGCCTTGCCATTGTTTCATCTGTCTTTTCCCCGAAGGAAAGGGGAAAGGTGCTGGGAATAGTGATCGCATCGGTTTACGCGGGCCTGTCTGTCGGCCCTTTTGCAGGAGGGTTTCTTACCCAGACATTCGGCTGGAAGAGCGTATTTCTGTCTGCCGCGCTGATGGGATTTATCGCCCTTTTATTCATAGTTTTCGGGTTGAAGGGTGAATGGGCGGACGCGGCAGGGGAGAGGCTTGATTTTTCAGGATGTTTTCTCTATTCCCTTTCCATCTTTCTTGTCACCTACGGGGCTACCATGCTTCCATCCCTTGATGCAGGTTTTTTTATCGCAGCAGGAACGGTCTGCCTCTTTTTTTTCGTGGTTCATCAGATGCGTTCTTCCACGCCCCTTTTCGATGTACGCCTTTTTGTGAGCAACAGGGTCTTTACGTTTTCAAGCCTTGCAGCGCTTATTCATTATTCGGCAATCTTTGCCGTAACCTTTCTGATGAGTCTCTATCTCCAGTATGTGCTGGGGCTTTCTCCCCAGACCGCAGGCCTCGTTCTGCTTGCCCAGCCCCTTATGCAGACCGTTTTTACACCTGTCGCAGGGAAGCTCTCCGACATGAAGGACCCTGGTCGTGTAGCATCCCTGGGCATGGCGGTAACAGGACTGGGTCTGCTTCTGCTTATCTTTCTTAAAACCGATTCATCCCCTGCCTTTATCATTATAAGCCTGATGCTTCTGGGGCTTGGGTATGCATTTTTTTCATCCCCCAATATGAATGCGATAATGGGATCGGTTGAAAAGCGCCATTACGGGATCGCATCAAGTGTTACCGCGACCATGAGGAGCCTCGGCATGACCGCGAGCATGGCCGTGGCAACGGTTACCATTTCCATCTGCATAGGAAGAAACGAGATCGCAGCGGAGACTTTTCCGGCACTCCTTGAAACAATGAGGATATGCTTTACGATTTCCATCGTGCTCTGCTGCTTCGGTATCGTGGCTTCCCTTTCACGCGGAAAGGTAAATAAGTGAAGATACGGCAAGGTCTAAGACGGGGAGCGGGTCCTGCCGCGAATAGCCAGGCGAATCAAGGCAAAGACCATGAGCGGCTGCTAACGGATTCCGGAACATTTTCATTGAAAAAATGAAAACAATTGAGTCCATGCTATGGATTTGCTATATATAAATTTGGATCATCTCCAAAAGAGTTGGTCTAAATGAAGGATTGGAGGGGTCAAGGGGCCGCGGGTTCGAGTGAAAAGCTTAAAGATCATAGGAAGTTAAACGTTCGGCAAAAATCGCATACACCTTGTTTGCATATGTA
>Ga0272443_10007176_pt1 | contig 10734 bp, 9 predicted proteins | sample SSMAcet12_FD_193581 | JGI IMG/M metagenome (GOLD analysis project Ga0272443, IMG submission 193581) | Marine sediment archaeal communities from Little Sippewissett salt marsh, Falmouth, MA, United States - SSM-Acet-12 | ecosystem: Environmental > Aquatic > Marine > Wetlands > Sediment ... | reverse complement strand
CCTCCTCAAAGGATGTTGCAGTGAATCATACCAGACTAGGATAGCGGTTGCCGCTTGCCGCCTCCGCAACCGCCAATGTTTCTTTCTCTTCCTCGACGACGACCAGGGCGCCGTTAGGGCAGACACTCACGCAGCGAGGGATCTCACGATCCATGCATCCGTCACACTTTACTGCTTTGCCAGTCAATTCGTCCTTTCGGATGGCGCCGTAGGGACAGACGAGCGTACAGGTGCCGCAGCCGATGCACTTATCTGTGTCGACCAGGACGAGGCCGCTCGGCTCGTCCCGATACAGGGCGCCAGTAAGACACGCATCCATACATGGTGCGTCGTCGCAGTGCTGGCAGCGAACTGAGAGGCACTGGATGCCACTCTGCTCGATCCTCACACCCCCGACGGCAGGTGCCGAGCGATCCTTGAGCGCCTTTATGAGGTCGTCACCTCCGGCGTGATGGGCTTCACAGTAGACGCGGCACAGCCCACAGCCAATGCACAGCTCTTCCCTTACTAATACCCTTCTCATAGTAGTTCTCCAGAAAGCAGTGAATCTACGATGGCCCAACGGCGAACGGCAACCGTTTGCCGTGTGAAAAGTATCATGGGTTCCAAGTGTTGTCAAATATGGAACAAAGCTGCTCAAGGTTTAACCAATCTGGTCCTTGGACATTTTCAAGCTATTCAGTACGGCAACGGTGGTTGACAGGTTGCCGTACATATATCCCCAGTCAACATACAATACTGGTCTCACCAGATTGACACCATGCTGCAGGTTTCATCTATAATTCGGCAGGCGGCCAGCGCGGCCATCTTGCCATCTATCATGGCCAAACACATCTTTGTAACCGGTGGGGTCGTCAGTTCTGTCGGCAAAGGCATTACGGTCGCTTCCATCGGCACCATCCTCAAAGCCCGCGGTGTGAAAGTCGCGGTTCAGAAACTCGACCCCTATCTGAATGTCGACCCCGGCACCATGTCGCCCTATCAGCATGGCGAGGTGTTCGTTACCGAAGACGGTGCCGAGACCGACCTTGATCTCGGGCACTACGAACGGTTTATCGGCGTTGACCTCTCGGCTGATGCCAATGCCACCTCGGGCAGGGTCTACAGCTCCGTCATCAACAAGGAGCGCGAGGGTTTGTTCCTGGGTGGCACGATTCAGGTCGTGCCGCACGTGACAGATGAAATCAAGCGGACAATTCGTGACTGCGCGACCAACATGGGTGCAGATGTCCTCATCACAGAAATTGGCGGCACTGTCGGAGATATCGAGGGGCAGCCTTTCATTGAGGCAATACGGCAAATCCGGAAGGATGTTGGCCGCGAAAACGTGATGTACATACACGTCACGTACCTACCTCATCTCGCTTCCACGGGGGAGCTGAAGACCAAGCCCACGCAGCACAGCGTCCGCGAACTGCGCAGCATGGGCATTCAACCCGACATAATCGTGTGCCGCAGCGACTATGAGATGGATGATGAGCTGCGTCAGAAGATTGCCCTCTTCTGCGACGTGCCGCATGAAGCGGTCATTCCTCTTCCGACGGTCGACAGCATCTATGAAGTGCCGCTTGTTCTTGCAGGCGAGGGCATGGCGGAACTTGTCGCCAACAAGCTCGGGCTTCCGCCGGCAGTTGAAGACCTTTCCGTCTGGGAGGATATCGTTGCCAGGCTTGCCTCCGCCGATGAAGAGGTCACAATCGCGCTGGTGGGGAAATACGTGGAGCTTGAGGATACCTACCTTTCAGTTCGTGAATCTTTGAAGCATGCCGCACTCCACCATGGCAAGAAGCTGGACCTCTTCTGGGTCCAGTCTGAGCAGCTCACACCGGACAACGTGAACGAGAAACTCGCCAACGCGCAGGGAATCCTAGTGCCCGGCGGTTTCGGAATTCGCGGCATAGAGGGGATGATTCTTGCCGCGCGATATGCCAGGGAGAACAACATCCCATATCTCGGGCTGTGCCTCGGCATGCAGGTCATGGTCATCGAGTTTGCCAGGAACGTTCTTGGCACTGACGATGTCAACTCGACCGAGTTCGAGCCGAATGTTCAGCACCCGGTAATTGACCTTCTGCCTGAGCAGCGCGGACTGCGCCAGATGGGCGGCACTATGCGACTAGGTAGTTATCCATGCGCATTGGAGGCCGGCTCAAAGGCCCGAAAGACGTACGGGTGCGAAGCGACAACTGAGCGACACCGGCACCGGTTCGAGTTCAACAACGACTACCGCGAAATCCTCGGGAATGCCGGGCTCGTTTTCAGCGGACTCTCCAAGAATGGAGAGCTTGTGGAGATCTCCGAGATACCTGACCACCCCTGGATGGTAGGTTGCCAGTTCCATCCCGAGTTCAAGTCCCGCCCTGACCGGCCTCACCCGTTGTTCGATGCCTTTATTGGGGCCGCTGCAAAGGCTGTGCCACCCGGCACGCAGGCGGAGCTGCCACTAGCTTGACGCTCGGCGCCCGCACACAGTACACTCTGTACTCAGTTTCCGCTGGGGCGCATTCGTCTAGCGGCCTAGGACACCGCCCTCTCAAGGCGGAGATCACGGGTTCGAATCCCGTATGCGCTACCAAATCCTTCTTCCTCGGAGTGAATTAGCTCTATGGCCACGCGAGTGTTTTCAGGGGCCCGCCCCACCGGCCGACAGCACATCGGTAACTACTTCGGCCACATCATGAACCTCATCGCCCTCCAGGACCAGTACGAAGAAGTCATCGACTGCGTCGTTGACCTTCATGCGCTGACCACCCTTGAGAGCACTGCCACGCTGCAGGACGACATCTACGACATGGTTCTTGACTGGCTCGCTGCCGGCGTCGATCCTGAGAAGAGCATGGTCATGGTGCAGTCTCATGTCCCGGAGATCACCGAACTCCATCTCCTACTCAGCATGGTCACTCCGTTGAACTGGCTTCTCCGCGTGCCTACCTTCAAGGAGAAGGTGCGGATGCATCCCGAGAACGTCAACTACGGCCTTGTTGGATATCCGGTGCTTATGACTGGCGACATCGTCCTATACAAAGCTGGAGTGGTGCCTGTGGGTGAGGACCAGTTGCCGCACCTGGAGCTTGCTCGTGAAATCGCTCGGCGCTTCAACTCCATGTTTGGAGAGGTCTTCCCTGAACCGCAGGCGAGACTGACCGAGTTCCCTATGATTGTCGGGCTTGACGGCACCAGCAAGATGAGCAAGAGCGCCGATAATCACATTGAGATTGCTTCAACGCCGGAGGAGATACGCAAGAAGGTGTCCGGCGCTTTTACCGACCCTCAGCGGGTTCGCAAGTCCGACCCCGGCAGGCCGGAGATCTGCAACATCTACTCCCTCCGCCGCATCTTCACCCCTGATGCGGTCGAAGAAGTCGCCACAGCATGCCGTGGTGCGACTATCGGCTGCGTCCAGTGCAAGAAGGCACTCGCGGAAGGGATGATTGAGTACTTCGGCCCGTTCAGAGAACGGCGCGAGGCACTGGCTCAGAAGCCCGAGTACCTTCGCGAAGTCGTCCACGATGGAGCGAAGCGCGCTTCCGTTATCGCACGGGAGACGCTCGCAGAAGTGAAGACCGTGATGAACCTCAAGTAGAGGGGATTCTAGGCGTCGTTCTTCTGGGACAGAATCGCTTCGGTCGCTACGGCCGCCGCTATTCCGCACACCTGGGGACACTTATCTGGGTCGTGTCCGCCAGCAGCCAGAAACGCCTGCAGATCAGCCTTGTCGTACATCACGAAAGAGCGTCCGAAGATACGGGCCTGTATGTCACGGCAGAGAGTTGATTCCAGTGGTTCAGTCAGTCCGAACGCAGACTGGATCTTATCCTTGAAGCTCTCAATGACAGGTTGGGCGGCATCAGTGGCCCTCCCGTACGCTGCCGTGTCCTTCATGTCATCGCGGCCAATAGCCAGACCAAGTGCAAGGAGGGCACCGAGGAGGGCGCCACACGTCTCGCCGCGGCGGGCAACGCCGCCGGAAAGGACAGTGGCTGCGCGGAAAGAATCGGCATTGCCGATGCCCAGTGTGTCCTGCACCGCGCCTAGCACGGCCTGTGAACATCCACTGTAGTGGTCGTTAGCCTGAGCGGTTTCGAAAGCCTGTCTGATGCTTGCCTCTCGGTCCATGCTGCCTCCAGTTCTTTCCTGTTCGAGTGTCCCGCCCCTGACGGGAGACGGGTATGGAATAGAGAAGGGATTCAGCCTAGAGTTGGGGGAGTCGCAGATGCCACTCCGTGGCCTGCTCATAGGCGTAAGCTGCACGGAGTATCGTAGCCTCGTCGAAGCGCTTGCCCATCAGTTGGAGGCCGACGGGCATGTTGGCCACAGGGCCACAGGGGACCGACACCGCAGGTATGCCGGCGATGTTCACCGGAAGTGTGAACACATCGCTGAGATACATCTGCATGGGGTCGTCCAGCTTTGCTCCGAGTTCGAAGGCAACCGTAGGAGAAGTGGGGGTGGCGAGAACATCGTACTTGGCGAACGCCTCGTCGAACTCACGTCGAATCAGGTGGCGGACTTTCTGAGCCTTGAGGTAATAGGCGTCATAGTATCCTGCGGACAGTGCATACGTACCAAGCATTATGCGCCGCTTCACTTCCTGTCCGAAGCCGCTACCTCGTGTTGCGCCAATCGATTCCTCGGCGTTGCGCTCGGCAATAGAGTAGCCGTACTTCACGCCGTCATAGCGGGCGAGGTTCGCCGACGCCTCGGAAGGAGCGATGATGTAGTAGGCCGCAAGTGCATAGCCTGTCGACGGCAGCGACACATCCCAATCCACCTGTGCGCCAAGACTTTCCATCGTCCGGATGGCATCCTCAATACTGCTGCGAACCTCTGGGTCCATGCCCTCGATGAAGTACTCACGAGGAACGCCAACCTTGAGTCCACGAACGTTGCCATCGAGCAGTGCCCTGTAGTCAGGTACGTCGATCTTCGAAGATGTTGAGTCTCTTGGGCAGTAGCCCGAGATGGACGACATCACCATGGCGCAGTCTTCGACGTCCCGTGTGAAAGGGCCAACCTGGTCGAGGGAACTTGCGAATGCAACGAGACCATAGCGGCTGACGCGGCCGTATGTAGGCTTCATACCGACAACACCGCAGAAACCAGCGGGCTGGCGGATGCTGCCACCAGTGTCAGAACCAAGGGTGAACAGGGCCTCTCCGGCCGCCATCGCCGCGGCAGAGCCACCGCTGCTGCCTCCCGGAACACGGCTGGTATCCCAGGGGTTCCGTGTCGGATGGTACGCAGAATGTTCGGTAGATGAGCCCATTGCGAACTCATCCATGTTGGCCTTTCCCAGCATGACCGCATGCTGGTCGGTGAGTCTCTCGATGACCGTCGCGCTATACGGAGGAACGAAGCTCTCGAGTATCTTCGAGCCGCATGTAGTACGCACGCCACGGGTGCAGAGAACATCTTTCGAAATGAACGGTATGCCTGTCAGCGGCGCGACATTCCCTGCGGCTATTGCCACGTCGGCCTCGGCAGCACTCGCCATTGCCTCTTCCCGGCACGTGGTCAGCAGCGCCTGAATCTGGGGTTCCGTGGCATCGATGCGGGAGAGACACGCCTCCGTAAGCTCACGTGACGTTACCTTTCCACTATCGAGCAGGCTGCGGGCCTCGTGGATGGTGAGCGCGTGCAGGGAATCAGTCATGTTCTGGCGAATCTTCACTCAAGGTCGAGGATGGGAGGCACCCGGAATAGCGAGCCCTCCTCCCTGGGTGCGTTGGACAGGACTTCTGCGTCGGACAGGGACTCCCTAGGAACGTCCTCACGTACAACTGTTGTGAGAAGACTGGCGTGTGCCGCGGCGGGGACGTCGTCGGTATCTAGTTGCTGCAGCACGGTGAAGTGTTCAAGGATGCCTGAAAGGTCAACCCTGAACCGCTCAACATCCTCATCTGTCACGGCCAGACGAGCCAGCCATGCGATGTGTCGTACCTCTTCTTGTGTGAGACTCATAGCGAAGCAGAAGCCATGGCATTGTAGCACTGGTACTGGGCACTCGCAATTGTTGCGTATCCGATGATGTGAAACGTATAATCAGCCAGCAATTACCGCATCCCGTCTACTACTGCCACCGCACGGAAAAGGAGTACTGTCGTGGATTCATATTCGCCTGAGAACATTCGCAATGTCGCCCTACTCGGCCATTATGGCACTGGGAAGACGTCGCTTACAGAAGTGATGGCGTTCCACGCGGGCGCAACCAAGCGAATCGGGCGCGTCGAAGACGGAACGACCGTCTCCGACTACGACCCTGGCGAGGTTGACCGCAACATGAGTATCAACCTTGCACTCCTGCCTCTCGAGTGGAAGGGAACGAAGATCAACCTTCTTGACACTCCCGGGTACGCCGACTTCGTCGGTGACGTCAAGGCGGGACTGCGTGTAGCCGACGCCGCCATCGTTGTTGTCTGTGCCACCAGCTCAGTTGAAGTTGGTACTGAGCAGACCTGGAGCTATGCACGCGCAGGGAATCTGCCCACGCTTGTCGTGGTCAACAAGATGGACCGGGAGAACGCGGATTTTCAGAAGACGCTTGGCGACATCCAGTCGAAGCTTTCGAGCCGCTGTGTTGCAGCTCAGCTTCCGATCGGCTCGCAGGCCGACTTCAAAGGCTACATCGACCTGGTCACAATGCGCGCGTTCATCGGAGGTGCCGATAGTGACATTCCTGCCGAACTTCAGAGTGAAGCAGAGGACCTTAGAGACAAGCTGGTTGAAGCTATCGTCGAGGTTGATGACGACCTGATGAACAAGTACCTCGAAGGCGAGGATGTCTCAACCGAGGAAGTCTTCACTGCGCTCAAGAGCGCAACGGCTCAGGGCGTCGCGGTCCCCGTTGTCGTCTCCTCAGCAACTAAGAACATCGCAGTCGACACGCTACTGAACAACATCTCAGGCTGGCTTCCTTCTCCTGCCCAGCAGCAGCCTGTTTCTACTGACATTGTCCCCTCAGCATCCGGTCCGTTGCTGGCTCTCGTCTTCAAGACGACGGCCGACCCGTTCACCGGCAAGATAAGCTACTTCAGGGTCTATTCAGGCGAACTGACCACGAACGCCCATGTGTGGAACGCCACCAAGAGCGCCGACGAGAGGGTTGGCCAGTTGTTCGTGCCTTTCGGCAAACAGCAGACCACCATTACGACCGTGAGCGCAGGTGACATCGGCGCCGTTGCAAAACTCGGCGTGACCGGTAGCGGCGACACTCTTGGCGCGAAGGATACTAAGCCTCTACCCGGCGTCGATGTTCCCAAGCCCATGTACACCATGGCGGTGCGCCCCGAATCCAAGGGCGACCTCGATAAGATGAGTACCATCCTTCCCCGGATACTCGAGGAAGACCCTTCCCTCGCCCTGCGTCGCGATCCTGATACTGCTGAGTCGCTTCTTTCGGGCATCGGAGACACGCATCTCGAGGTGGTGAAGGACAAGCTTGCCCGCAAGTTCGGCGTGAAGGTTGTCCTCGATGTCCCTCAGGTTCCCTACAAAGAGACCATATCCGTGCCCACCAAGGCCGAGTACAAGCACAAGAAGCAGACCGGCGGCCATGGTCAATACGGACATGTGCTTCTCGAGCTTCAGCCCATGCCCAAAGGTGGCGGCTTCTCATTTGAGGCGAAGATCGTTGGCGGCGCCATCCCCAACAACTTCATTCCTTCAGTCGAGAAGGGCGTGAACGACGGTGCGCATGAGGGTGTACTGGCTGGATTCCCCGTCGTCGATCTGAAGGTCATGCTCTACGATGGCAGCTTCCATGCAGTGGACTCGTCGGACATCGCCTTCAAGATTGCCGCATCGCAGGCGGTCAAGAAGGGCCTTCAGCAGGGGCAGCCCATCTTGCTTGAGCCCATAATGAACCTGACCATCACGGTTCCTGACACCATGACAGGCGACATCTTGAGCGACCTGAATACCAAGCGAGGGCGCGTCCAGGGCATGAACCCCGATGGCGATCACAATGTCATCACCGCCCAGGCGCCTCTGTCAGAGGTACAGAGGTACGCAATCGATCTCAAATCGATGTTGCAGGGGCGTGGGAAGTTCGACATGGAGTTCAGCCACTACGAAGAGGTCCCGGCGCACCTTAGCCAGAAGATAATCGCCCAGGCCGCCCAGAAGGGCGACTAGTACAAGCCTGAAAGACAACAAGAACGGCGCTGCCGGAATCCGGCAGCGCCGCTTTCTTTGCAGTTATCCGCCGGGTGGACTAGTCCGCCAGTAGTTCCTTCAGCTTGGCGGTAAAGGCGGGGACTACCTCTTCAAAGCGTCCCACAACGCCGTAAGTTGCCTCTCTGAAGATGTTCGCTTCCTCGTCCTTGTTGATGGCCACCATTGTCTTGGAACCCGAGCAGCCCGCCATGTGCTGGCTCGCACCTGAGATAGCCACGGCGATATACAGGTCCGGAGCGACGATCTTGCCCGTTAGACCTATGTGCATTGACTCGGGAGCCCAGCCGTTGTCACAGGGTGGCCTTGATGCGCCTACCGCTCCATGAAGGACTTCAGCAAGCTCCTTCAGTATCGTATTGAACGGATCCGGCCCGCCAGTACCGCGTCCGCCGCTGACCACAGTGGCTGCATCTTCGAGTTTGATGCCCTCGACCTTCTCTTCCACCCGGTCAAGGACCTTTGCCGCAGGTGCAGGCGTCTCAACGGAAAGGGCCACGGTTTCACAAGTGGTGCCGGCGACCGGCTCCTCGGGGGACATGGCCTTGGGCCTGACCGTGGCCACGAGTGGGGTTGTATCGGCCGCGAAGTCGGCGAGTGCATTGCCGCCATATACGGGTTTGGTCAGAATCACGCGGCCGCTGTCGGCATCAACCTTGACGTCGATGCAGTCGGTAGCAGCAGCAGAGCCAAGCCGGAACGCGAGGCGGGGACCTAGTTCACGGCCGAAACCCGCGTGTGGTACGAGCACAATGGAAGGCCGGGCAGCTTCGACGGCCGCGACGGCAACAGCGAGAAGAGCCTCGATCCCGTCGCTTGCAGACCCGACGTAGGCAGTTCCCGCGCCACGCGAACATACGCCCTCAACGGCGCCCTCTGCGCCGGTACCCGCCACCACACAGGCAAGGCCGGTACCCAGTTGCTCAGCCAGTCGACGACCGCAGCCAAGAAGCTCGCAGGTCGTGCTGGATAGCTTTCCATCAACTATCTCTCCGTAGACAAGAACGCCCTTGTTTTCGTCCATGTTGACCTCCTAACTATCGGCTGTGGCTAGATGACCTTGGCCTCACGGAGCTTCAGAGCAAGGTTTGCGCCCGCCTCTGCGCCCGTCTCGCCGTCGACAATCTCGCATTTCGCTTCCTTGAACGGCTGATACAGTCTGTCCAGTGCGAGTTTGCGGCCTGGAGCGCCAACCTCTCCAGCCTCAAGTCCAAGGTCGGCCGGCTTCCAGATGGTCGGCTGCTTCTTGGCCGCAGCCATGATTCCTTTGAGTACGGGGTAGCGGAGGTTGCCAAGTTCGCTGGTAACGGTAACAACCGCCGGCGTAGGAACCTCGACAACCTGGTAGCCGTCGGGAATAACTTGCTCGACCCGCAGTTTCCCATCGACTGCCTCTACCTTGCGGGCGAGCGTTACAATCGGCAGGCCAAGCAGCTCTGCAAGGCCGAATCCGACCTGTCCAGCGTCCCAGTCAGAGGACTGCCGCCCGCAGAATATGACGTCAAAGCCTTCAAGCTTGCCTATCGCCTTTGACAGAGCATACGCGGTCGACCAGCTATCGCTGTCTTCGAAAGCAGCGTCCTCAAGGAGAATCAAGTCGTCAGAGCCGACGGCAAGACTCTTCTTGATCACGTCACGAACGAAATTGTTGCCAAGACTCAGCACCGTGATGCTTCCGCCAATGGCGTCGCGCACACGTAGCGCTGCCTCAAGGGCGAACTCATCGTACTGGCCGATGACGGGCTTGATATCGGACGGAAGTGTCATCTTCATCGACGAGTCGATCTTGAAAGACGTGGGTGGTGCCTCAGGGTCAAGGACCTGTTTGCAGCATACGACCATTCTCAGGTCAGACATCCGAGCTACCTCCTTCTAGAGCTAATACGACGCAAGGATGCATATCAGGCAAGCAGACCGAGCGCGTGTTCAAGTCGCCTGGAGCACCGGTCTCTACCCAGCACTTCCATGGTCTCGAATAGCGGCGGTGTTGCATTGCGTCCGGAAATTCCGACACGTATGACGCCGAACAAATGCTTGTTTGGAAGTTGAAGCGCCTCAGCAAGCGGTCGAATGGCCTCCTCCAACGCTGCTGTAGTCCACTCCTCGACGGAAGTGGTGACCTTGGTTGCAGCCTGCAGGGCGCGCCGTGCCCCATCCACATCAAGTCCCTTGACGAGGAGCATGTCCCTGGGGTAATCGAGGTCTTCCTCGAAGAAGAAGCCGCAGAGATCGGGCAGTTCCGACAGCAACTTGACGCGTTCCTGAACCAGCAGACCGACGGCAGTGACATAATCCTTGCTGAGTGGTCGCGGTACATGTGGACCGAGTCCTGCCTCGAGATAGGGGAGGGCTCGCTCAGCGAACTCTTCGGGACTCAGCCCTCGTATGTAGACGCCGTTCATCCAGTCCAGTTTCGGCATGTTGAACACCGCGCCTGTCTTGCCAACGCGCTCAAGCGAGAAGTTGGCGATTAGCTCTTCACGAGAAAGCAGGTCGGTCTTGTCATCCAGCGACCAACCCAGCAGTGCAAGGAAGTTGACCATCGCCTCAGGCAGATAGCCT
>Ga0272443_10007174_pt1 | contig 10736 bp, 10 predicted proteins | sample SSMAcet12_FD_193581 | JGI IMG/M metagenome (GOLD analysis project Ga0272443, IMG submission 193581) | Marine sediment archaeal communities from Little Sippewissett salt marsh, Falmouth, MA, United States - SSM-Acet-12 | ecosystem: Environmental > Aquatic > Marine > Wetlands > Sediment ... | reverse complement strand
CTTATGCAACTTGTGGTCAATATAACAAGTGTTTCAAACAGACCATGCCCCGGTCGCTAACTGGAAAGATGTTTCCATCGGCGGACGGCCCATGGGTTGACCGGTCTTGTGATTCTGGAAATCGTAAGATCAGAACTGTTGAAAAGGGGGAACATTTGTCGCCTGAATGACAGTGATAGAAAGACTGGCGCATTATGCTCAGTCAACAAGGAATGAAGGAGTTCTCATGAAAAAACTAGCCATACTCAGTTTCTCGATCGTGCTACTCACCAATTTCGCCCTGGCAGGAGCCAGGGATCTGTTCCAGCCCCTGAGTCTGGATGACGCACTGAAACAAGCGGAACAGAACAACAAGCCGGTGCTGGCGAAATTTGACGCCACCTGGTGCGGCTGGTGCCGGGCCATGGACGTCCAGACCTTCAGCAACAAGGAGGTTCAGGCCTCCCTGCAGGACTACATCACCATCAAGGTTGATGTCGATACCGACGCTGGCAAGGCCATCGCCCAGCGCTATGGTGTACGGGGCACACCCTACATTGCCATTTTTCAGCCAGATGGCTCCCTGAGCTACAGTCAGCCGGGTTTCCAGGGTCCCAAGGACTTTCTGACTACCCTGAAGGAGCTTGAATAATCAGACCATTCTGTGAAGAGGCAGGGAACAACAGCAGAATACCCGGCATTCGTCGGGTTTTTGCTTTTCAGGGGATCTTGGAGTAGAGCTCGGATCCGGTTTGATAGCGAGTGGTCGTCATGGGGGCAGCCTCACTGGAAAGCCAGTGATAGCAGGTTTCATCGGTCAGGATATCCTCAATGCGGTAAGGTTCGCCATTGACCAGGCAACTGTCCTTGATCAATCGAATGCCGTGGCTGTAATCCACGTACCAGATGGCATGCCCGCCATAGACCGGCTGGATGGGCTCGCCGCCGGGTTGATGCCAGCCGTAGATGAAGACCTTGCCCGGACGCTCACCCAATTGTTGCGACAGGACGACATCTTTTTTATGTCCTGCCACCAGCGTTCCCAAAGGATGATCAGCCAATAGCACTTGCCGCTGGCTTTGAACGATCAGGTTGTGGTTGGCAAAGACCGGGATCGTGACCATGGTATCGCTGGGCGGAATGGGGCGGGGCTCCAGTTTGACCTCGGCGGCCTCCCAGATCAGGTCAACCAGTTTGGGCGTGGGTATAATGCAGCCCAGGGTGTCGGCCAGACGCTGGGCGATGAGGGGGGTCATGGGAATCAGGAAATGGTCTCCATCGCTGCCGAGGGTGAGATAGTCCGGAGTGACCCACACGGTGACCTGGACATCCTTTGCGGGCTTCAGGTGGACGGGGATCAGCGTTCGCAGGTGCTCAGGTATATTGCCGGTGACCAATTCATTGAGAATGCGGGCTTCACGTTTTTCCAGATCCAGGGGTGTGAGGATCCCGGTGAGTTGGGTGCCAGTGGGAGCGGTACTCGGTCGTGGAGGCAGGTTCAACACCGTATCAAGAGGAAGCGCATCGCTTACACTGAAATGGAACGATGGTCGTTTCGATTGTCGAGCCGGCTGTTCATCGAGATTGGCCGAATCGGGTATAAGGCTGCAAGCCGCGAGGATGAATACCAGCAGGCTCACCCAAGTTTCAGATCGATGCGATTCGGATTTTGACATGATCAGAAATATCCTCATCCCAGCTGAAATCTGAAAGGAAGGAATCAGAACCGTGGCCGTTCAGGATCCCCAGCAGATGGTGCAAGAAACCTGGTGTCAGCCCTTCGCTCGCCCTAGTTTTCACGCTGAGGGATCATCAAGTGTAAGCCAGGATCAATCCACCAAGGAAATGATCCGGTAGAGGGAGTCCATATGAAAACCGCTATCATCCTGGGCAGCACGGGCCTCGTGGGCCGACAACTTCTCGATCAGTTGCTGGAAGATCATCGTTTTGACGGAGTCAAGACCTTCGTTCGACGGACCTCGGGGAAGACCCACCCCCGGCTCGATGAACATGTGGTTGATTTTGAAAGTATGGCGGATTGGAAAAATAAGCTTCAGGGCGATATCCTCTTCTCGACTCTGGGCACTACCCTGAAAACCGCCGGCAGCAAGGAAGCCCAGTATCGCGTGGACTTTGAGTACCAGTTCGAAGTCGCCCGCGCCGCAGCCGCGAACGGAGTAAAAGACTATGTTCTGGTCTCCTCTGTTGGAGCCGATGCCGCATCCCGGAATTTCTATCTGCGTATGAAAGGCAAACTGGACCAGGACGTCCAGGCATTGCCATTCAAGCACATACGAATCCTGAGGCCATCCATCCTCAGCGGAAAGCGGGAGGAATCCCGACCGGGTGAACGATTCGGGATCGTGCTGATGAATCTGCTGGCGCCGATCCCGGGATTACGCCGCTATCGTCCCATCCCCGTGACCACGGTCGCCCAGGCCATGCGCCACGCCCTGGAGGATCAGCCGGATCTGCGCTACAGGGTCTATGCCCTGGATGCTGTATTTGAATTGGCGGAGATTATTCAGACCAGTTGAATGCCGAAGCTATGAACACTCTGCTGCTATACTGAACGGACAGGCAAAGAGCGCTGCGAAAAGGCTGGGTGCTTACGGGCGCAAATTCCGGATCAACGACGAGAGAATAGACCCTTAAAGAAAATGCGGGCTGAGGGGTACACCCACCGAAAGGGTGACCGTCGGGATCACCGGCAGAAAGGCTGGCCACGGAGACAGAAAGAGAGCGCTTCCGGGCTGGGTATGAGCCAGTGATGACCAGCTTACGATTGCCAGGGTCTGATTGATGCGCAGATCAAAAGAAAATCGCTTACCACTCTTGAAATAGCCGGCTGCCAGGTATGGAGCGGCATGATTGAACCGTACTTCGGTGGCTGTATTACGGTAGCTCCAGGCCTTTGCGAAGACGGCGCCGTAGAGCCCGCGTTTCCAGTTCAGTTGATCTGACCAGGGAAAGACCAAACGGCCGGCATGGATCTGGGCTACCGTTGAAATGGGATGGATGTGTCCCCGCGCCATTCGCAGTTCCCAGGCGTGCCGGGATTCCGGGAACCAGGTGAGATTGCCCTCTATCCCGTACTCCACACCGCTGGCAATGGGCAGGTAGCGTTTCAGATCATCCTGCAGGCGGAGCGTGACCAGGTACGAAACGGGGTTGGTGCTGATATAGAGGTGGGGTTGGGCTTCCAGTGAATCCGCCAGGAGGCTCAACGGCAGTAGCAGTAGCAGAATGCTGTGCCGAATCATTCGTCGTAAACTCCAATGGTCGCCGTTACATATCCCTCTTCACCCGAAATCTCGGTCCGAATCGTTCCGGCGGGATCGGCGATATAGCAGGTTCCGGAATACTCAATATCACCCTCCATCCCAACCCGGTTGGCGAAAACGACCCAGCTGTCGAATTGCCGTGCTACCGCGTCGAAAGTGAATGGATCAGCCTGAGAGGCCAGGCTGTGGATCAAGAACTGAATGTCAGCTTCGACCAGTTCGCGGGTCATCTCAACGCTGCTGACATCGGCACAGACGATCATGCCCGTTCGGATTCCGTAAAGGTCCGTGACGGTTACGTTCTCCTCAATTGGATCGTAGCGGGTGAATCCGCCGTCCAGATCTTCCTGGATGAGATGGTGCTTGCGGTGTACGGCGACCACCGTACCGGCTGTATCCAACAGCACCTGGCTGTTGTGCAGCTTGCTTCCATGAAGTTCTGCCAGACCAAACGCGATGAAAACATTCAATTCATCGGCAAGGGCGCCCAGTGAGTTCGTGGCGGGACCGGGGATGGTCTCGGCAATGGCGGTTTGGTAGCCGGTGGGATCATCGGGATGCAGGTACCAGCCCAGTGTCGTTTCGCCGAAAACAATGAGCTGAGTCGCTGGTGCCTGCTCCTTGATCTGCCGAACCAGGGTTTGCATGCGTGCCAGATTAACGGATTTCTCTTCGCTGCAGCGCATGGCGACACTGGCGACGCGAAGCTGATGTTCAGCCTGACTGTCGTCGTATTGAAGCGGAGCTCCAGAAATGTCGTGAAGGCTCTGGATCAGGGTGTCGGGATCAGCGCAGGACCCCAGAAGGATCAAAAGCGCTAACCAGGGAAGTCGTCGAATGAGGGTGAAATAGGTGATGATCGTTCCGGATCGCATCTATTTGCGGAAAAGCAAATGCTATACCAGGCTGTTTGTCAACGACTGCTCCGTACCAGGGGTTCGCAGCTATAGAAAACGTCTATTCCAGTTCTCGGCCGATGACGATCTCCACGCGGCGGTTTTGGGCACGTCCCTGGGAGGAGCGGTTGCTGGCGGTGGGGCGATGTTCCCCGTAGGCCACGGCTCCCAGGCGCGTGGGATTGACCCGGCGTTTGCCTTCGATGTAGTGGAGGACGGCCAGAGCGCGGGCTGAGGACAATTCCCAATTGGTGGCGTATTTCCAGGTATAGCCCGAGCCGATTGGAATGTTGTCCGTGTGGCCCTCGATGAGGATCTCCCGCTTGGGATGCTTGCCCAGGGTCTCCCAGACTTCATCAAGATAGACCCGTCCCCGATCGCTGAGCACCGCCTGGCCCGGCGCGAAGAGCACGCTACTGGGCAGGATGATGCGGTTTCCCAGAACGTACTGCCCCTCGTTTTCCGACCGCATGCGTTCCATTTCGTTCTTGAATGCCTGGGTTCGCTGTTGTTCAGTCTCCAGGTCTTCCTGAAGCCGATCGCGGTCGGCACGGGCCTTTTCCAAGGCCTGTTGCTCGGCCTCGAGACGTTGGTCTAACTGTTCCATCTCATGGCGCAGTTTCTTGAGTTCTTCCTCCTGCTCTTGCAGCAGGGCCTTGTCGGCGCCGCAACCGGTTAACAACAAACCGGCAACCACAGTGATCAATGCAAATCTGTTCATGGCATCCCCATGTTTTGAATCCGGCGTAAATGTAGTATGAGAAACGGGGATTGAAGCTATTGATCGAAAGACGATGACTCAAAAGCCAACATGGCCTTCTTGCGTGTACTGCCCCAGCGGTAATGCCCGATGATGCCGCTGTTCTGAATGATGCGGTGACAGGGGATGAGCCAGGAGATGGGATTGGCGCCGACGGCTTGGCCTACGGCGCGCGATGCCGTGATCCGTCCAACCCGTTCCGCGATGTCACCGTAGCTCAACAGACGCCCCGGCGGAATGGTAAGCAGGGCTTGCCAGACCTGGATCTGGAAATTGGTGCCGCTGAGATGCAGGGCGGGCAGGCGAACCGGATCGCGTTGAAACAGCTGGCTTTCCAGGGGCTTGACAGCGCCATCATCCCGGATCAGGGTTGCCCGGCGATAACGCTCACGGATGAATCCCTCCAGCTCGTCGGAATCCGTGCTGTCCATGAATGCCAGGTTGCAGATGCCCCGGTTCGTCCGGCCCACCAGGCAATCCCCAAACGGTGAGTCGATGAGTCCATAGCGGATGCTCAGACCCGCACCCTGGCGCTTGTACTCCCCGGGGCTCATGGCCAGGACATTGATCATCTGATCATGCAGGCGACCCGGTCCAGAAAGACCGATCTCGTAGCTCGCGTCCAGAACAGAGCGGGATGCCTCCAGCAGTTGCCGCGCCCGCCCGACGTTCAGTGCCTGGATGAATTGATTGGGCGTGATGCCGGCCCAGCGTTTGAACATACGCTGTGTGTGATATTCACTGAGGTGAAGGAAGTCTGCCAGTTGTTTCAAGGTGACCGATGCACCAGCATCCTTTTCCAGCCAGTCAATGGCCCGGGCGATGCGGTTGTAGTCAGTGGGTGAGATCATGTTCGTCTCTTGTAGAAAGGTGAAGGGTAGAAGGGATAAGGGGGAAAGTAGCGATTGTCTCGTGCCGCACGTTCAATTCCTTCCAACATCCAACATCCAACGATTATTCTACTCCACCAAACACGGAAAACCACCCGATCCTTGCTGCGGTATCAATCCAGTTCGAGAATGGTCACGGCCAGGGAACCGAAACAACCAAATCCGCCGGTTACCGTGGACGGATCTTCGTGGTAGGTATTGGGAATGATGGATGAGGAGGCATTGCGGTAGCGGGTCAGATTCAGGTCCTGGGCAATGATGACGACCATGGCCGGTGCTTCCTCCCCATCCACCCAGCGGTGGGAAACCGTCTGTTCGCCGGCGATGTTACCCGCGATGGTCTGCAGCGAGCTGTTTTCCAGTCCTCCGCTGAGTGTGAGAAAATGGATTTCGTACTGGTAGCTGTCGGGATCCAGCAGCAGGGTAAAGTGGGTTTCGCCGTCAGACTGATTCAAGCTGCCATCCTTGATTTGCGGAGCTGGTGGTATCAGCGTGGTGCCGGACAGGGTCGGGAGACTGTCCGCTTCAATGCTCACTGAATAGTGGGAACGGGGATGGGGGATCAGGGACTGGTTCCGATAGTACCCTTCCTGTCCGGGAATCGTACTGTGCTCAAAACGGTATTCAGCCTGGTCGGTTGAATCGTAGATCATCACCCTTGCATCGTACACCCCGGGATCGGTCTCAAAGCTGTAGATCTCCTCCGTGGTCATGGTGCGCTGGACGTGCACGAAGGATGAGCCCGGCGTGCCGTCAGCACGCAGAATCCCAAAGACATTCAGGGATTCAATGTATTCCGTCTCAATGAGATCCTTGGGCATGGGTCCCGGTTCGGTAGGCAGGACACATGTCCACAGGTAGATGCTCAGGAGGAAAAGGGTCGATATTTTCAATGATCGATTCATCTAGAACCTGATGCTGTAACCTGCGGTGATCGCCGGCAGAAATTCAAAGTCGAAGCCGTAATACCCATACTCGGGCAGGTAGAAGTAGTAGTACGGATCACGATGCAGGAACATGATGTTGCGAATGGTCATCTGGTAGCTGGCTTCCACACCGCCCAGATATTCAGCCAGGTGATAGCCGAAACCACCGCGCAGCGTTTTCTTCCAGCCAACATCCCAGGTCAGTCGTGGGGGGTAACGGACGTTGTTGCGTTCCGGGGTGATGGTGGTGGCAAATGCTCCCAGCTCGTTCGTCAGTGGATCGTAGGCATAGCGCAGCAGCTGGCCGATTTCCCAGGTCCGGGGAAAACCCGAAGTGTACTGGATGGTCGTGCTGGCGGTGATATCCGGCGTCAGTTTGTACATCAGGATCGCCTTGAGGTTGTGGGGCTGATCGCCGTCAAACAGCGTTTTTTTGCCATTCAGGATGGATGGATAGCGCCGCAGGCCTCGAGACCAGTTGTATCCGACCCAGCCGGAAAGGGGCCCCAGGTCGCCGCGAACCAACACCTCAAATCCATAAGCCTCTCCTTCACCGGCTTCGATCTCCGTTTCCGCCTGCAGCAGACCCTGGCTGCCGGAATAGGTGCTGCGGTACAGGCGATTGAGGACCTTGTAGTAACCGCTGATCGAATAGTCGATGGTCGAGGTCAAGCGCCCCTCGAGACCCAGTATGTGATGCGTGGAATTGATGGGGGTCCGATCACCCAGTGAATTGTAATAATCAAGGAACTGGACGAACTCGTCACCCTTGGAATCCATGGTGGTAAGATATTGATAGTAGCGACCGTACGCGGCTTTCAGGGTGGTTGTGCCTAAGCGCAGGCTGGCCGACCCCCGGGGTTCCGGTCGCCAGCGACCGTCGACGAGATTCCGGGACTGTCGTAAACCGAGCTTCACGGTCAGGGGACCAAACTCCACCCTATCCTGGAAATAGAGCGCCTGGAAGTCACTGTACTCCTCCGTGGGATCCGGTTTTCCTGAAAAGCGCCCCAGTTCGTTGAAGAAGCCCAGCTGGTTCCATTCACCCCCGATCTTGAAAGTCTGCCCACCGAAAGCATACCAGGTGAGGCGCGCTTTCAAGGTGTGATCCGTCACCGCATTTTCGATGCGGGTCCGAAAATCCATCTCGATGTCCAGATTCTCGTCAGGGTCATTGGCGGCGTAAGCGAAGCGGGTGGTGTTGTCGGTGAAGGAGGCGGAGTGATAGGCGTGGGTCTCCAGCAGCAGGGTCGGCCGCAGCATGGTGCTGGTCTGGATCCCCAGTGCCCGGTTGCGGGTATTGGTGGTAAAAGCTTCCTCGAAATGGTCAAAGATACTGTCCGGGAAAAAGACGAAAAGCGGGTCCACCGTGTAGTCCATGTAATCGCGAGCGTAGAACCCTGAGCAGCGCAGGTTCGTTTTGCCAAGGCGCATGCGCAGAGCGGCGTTGAAATCCATCATCAGGTTGGGGCTGCCCATGAAGACGCGGGTCATAATATCCGTCAATGCCCGGCCGGAGAGCATGGCCGTTCCACCGCCCAGGGGAAATTCCACCGCCCCCTGGAGCCCGGAGATGGATGGCCGGAATTCGCCGTGAGCCTCCGACTGATGGCCCTCGCGCGTGGTGATGTTCAGGATGGAGGCATTGCGCCCCCCGTACTCGGCGTCAAAACCGCCCACCAGCATCTCGATGTTCTTGATGGCATAGGGATTGAAGATGGCGTTGGAGCCCATGAAATGCTGGGGATTGTAGATCGTCATCCCGTCCAATTGCACCAGGTTCTCGCCGGGATCACTGCCGCGGACGTAGTACTGGGGCGAAAACGCGTCGGAAACCGTGACGCTGGGTGAATACTGCACCAGCTTGAACACATCCTTGTTGAGCTGCGGGATCTCTCCCAGGACCACAGGATCCACCTGAAAACTGGCGATATCCAGATCCTTCTGAATGATGGAGGAACGGGTCGCCGTGATTTCCACGGCCTGGGATTGGATGGTGTGAGCAGCCAGTGGAATACGGCCGATATATTCATTCACCGGCCCCAGCTGGAACATGAGACTGGAATCCCGATAGGCGATATGCGAGAAGGTCAATTCGTGAACGCCGGGATCCAGATCACGGAGCACGAAGAAGCCCTCCAGATCGCTGGCGCAGCCCCGACCCGTTTCCCGGACGAAAACATTCACACCGATGATACTCTCCCCGGTGTGTGAATCCACCACATGTCCCGAAATGTCGCCGGCGAAAAGCCGACCGGCGGTAAGGAGGAGTAGAACCAATCTGGTCGTGTGTTTACTCATGGCAACAGAAGTCCAACGGTCAGGGAAAGACCGATCTCGTAGGGCCGGATCGCATCGGGCAGGGCATGAAAACTCTGAAAAACCCCTGCGCCGGCGAACATTCCTTTATGATAGACGGGGCGATATTCCACAGCGGACAGGGAGGTGACGCCGACATAGAGGATGTTCCAGGGGTCCAGGTGGCCATAGTGTTGCCGGTCGAAGTTGTTGAAGCCGAAACGGCCGCTGACATTGACCTTCAACAGGAAACGTTCATCCAGGCGCCAGAACCAGTGCTGGTCCATCCCTCCGATGGCGATGGTCTCGTGATGCTTTCCCTGGCGATAATACACGCCCGGTGCGCCGCGTACATAATGCTTCTCCTGGTCAGCGGGAAAATCCAGGGTCAGGTGGGCATTGAGGGCGAACCCATCGGGAAACCAGATCAGGTCGTTCCAGGCCAGGAACTGACGCCGGTATAGGTGGGGATATAATTCGGTGTTGAAATCACCCTCTTGTATGGCATGGCTCTGGGCGGTTGTCCAGGCTTTCACCAGGCGTCCCAGGTAATGGGTTTCGGCTTCCTTGCGCTCCTGCTTGAGGCTGATCTCCCAGCACCAGTCACTCACCGGCAGACCGGCGCTGTCGTAGAACACGGTATAGGCATTGAGTCGCCGGCCTTTGGCCAGGAAAGGTTTGTTGTCCATCCACAGGGTCAGGTGCACCAGGTGCAGGTCACCGGCACCGGACAGCGAATCCTGAGAGAAACGTTCCTGGAACAAAGCTGCCAGTGGGCGTGGCAGGCTCACCACTTGGTCAACGGGAATAACCTTGAACACCTCGGTTTCCTGAATGTCCAGGATGCGAGGACCGCTGGGGCGGATATCATGGACACGAATGGCTGAAAGGATATCCGCGGTATTGGAGTCGGGCTGCAGGTCCACCTGAAGGGTGTCGGTGATGAATATCCCCGGCTCCAGCTTCCCTGCCAGGAAATCGCGCATGCCCTGGCCCTGGAGTGAAACCAGCAGCATGGCGATGAGCAAGCAGCAGGCAATTCCGTTGCGCAGTGGTGTTCTTCCTTTCCGGCGGCGACAGAATGTAATCGGCGGGGGACAACAATCACATCTTCTCGAAGCCGGCGACCATTACAGAACGTTCACAAACGAAGGACCCCGCCAGCGGCGGGGTCCTTCACGATGAGGAAAGCTCGGATCAGCCGCAGACCGTCTCGATGAGGGCATAGCAGACTTCGTAGGGGTCCATGTTGGCCGAGGGCCGGCGGTCTTCCAGGTAGCCTTTGCCCGCGCGGGCCGTGGCCAGGGGAATGCGGATGGATGCACCGCGATCACTGACCCCGTAACGGAATTCATGGATGGAGCAGGTTTCATGTAGACCGGTAAGACGCTCTTCGTTGTGGGCACCGTAAACGGCGATATGGGCTTCATGACGTTTACCCAGTTTCTCGCAGGCGGTTTCGATGACCTTTATCCCACCGTCTTCGCGCATGGCTTTGGTACTGAAGTTGGTGTGGGCGCCGGCACCATTCCAGTCACCCTTTACCGGCTTTGGATGCAGGGTGGCGTTTACCCCGTAATCCTCGGCGATGCGATAAAGGAGCCAACGCGCGAGCCAGAGTTCGTCACCGACCGCCAGAGCGTTGCGCGGCCCGATCTGGAACTCCCACTGTCCGGGCATGACCTCGGCGTTGATGCCGGAGA
>Ga0272443_10007173_pt1 | contig 10737 bp, 8 predicted proteins | sample SSMAcet12_FD_193581 | JGI IMG/M metagenome (GOLD analysis project Ga0272443, IMG submission 193581) | Marine sediment archaeal communities from Little Sippewissett salt marsh, Falmouth, MA, United States - SSM-Acet-12 | ecosystem: Environmental > Aquatic > Marine > Wetlands > Sediment ... | reverse complement strand
GTTGAGGAAGGCGACCAATCCACTGCGGGGGGAGATAACGGCGCTTTCGGCGAACCACGAATCCAATTCGACGTCGAGGAGGTGCGTGAGGCCGCTGCCATCCGGATTGGCGGCCCAGATGCCGTCGCCGGCGACGATAGTCAGCCATGGACCGCGGCTGGAAAGCGGCGCGTCAGGAATGCTTGCCTCAGGCGCAGTATGAAGATCAGGGATCTGCACCGCTGCAGTAGGGGCGGAAAGGTCCAGGGTTGGCAGGGGATCCTCAATCGGGGGATTGGTTTGTTCAGCGGGCGCGAGGGTGGGAGGGGACTCTGGGGGCGGGGTTTCGGCGGGGGCATCCGCGCCGCACGCGCTTAGTAAAATCAGGAACAAAACAAGAACGATCGTGCGTGTTTTCCACGGATACATGACGACCTCCTCATTGAAAAGAATCCGAACGGTGTTAAGGCAAGATCCAGGCAAAGCTTGTACGACGTAAATCCAGATGTTCAACAACAGGAATTGGTGAGAATTCAGGTGTATGGGCGACAAAGATCTCTTCATCGGCGATCAGGAAAACTGCGCGGGAATCAGGGCTCCACACCACCGTCTGGATGCCCTGCGGCAGGACCAGGCTGGGGGGTAGTTCCCCGGCAGCATCACGGCGACCGATCCAGAGCGCTGTGCCCGGCCAGGCGGCCCAGAAACCATCCGGTGAGAGGACGGGATACCCATAGGCCACCGGGGACGGATTGAGGCTGAGCAGGCTTCCGTCGTGCAGGACTTCGGCTGGTGACATGAAATCCGTCATCAGGATGATGTCCGTGTCCGCCTCATGATGGGCGAGAAAGCCAGTTGGTTCATCGAAGACCTGCACCGGCGTGCTTCCGTCCAGCGGGAGGAGGAACACGCCGAACTGACCCTCCGGGTTACAGTGTTCGTAATCGATCTCCACCGCAACGGCCAGCGTTCCGTTGGCATTATCGAAAGCGACGTCATTGAACGTGTGCCGCCAGAAGATCTGAACCTCGCCGGTTACGATGTTGAATGCTCGCAAGTTGACCGAACCGCAGTCTGCGTTCCATGTATTAACCAGAAAGGTTGTGTCGTCTACCCAGCCGACGAACTCCTCGGCGCCATATCCGCTTGGATCGTACAGCGAGAGGACTCCGCCATTGTCCGCACGCGCGGCCCATACACCGTCCATGCTGTACCCTGCGCCGCTGCCGAACGAGGCGGCGCTGAAATGGACAATGTATTCTCCATCCGGCGAGAAATGAGGGTCGAACCCTTGCGCAGGACCGTCTGTCAGACGGGTGATGGTGTCGCTCTGGAGGTCGTAGACGTACAGGTCTGAACTGGGGCCCTCGATGACGCCCATGAAGGCGACCTGGCTGCCGTCTGGCGAGATATCGAATGGGGAGTAGTAGCTGAGCGCGTTCGCCGCCTGAGCCGAGTCGTTAAATACGGGTCCTTCAGGCAGATCCGGGAGTGCCTGGGTGAGGTTGATGGTGCGCACCAGGCGGCGTTCCGGGAGGCTGAAGATGGTGAGGTCGCGATCGTATTCACGTACACCCTGCGTGACGAATGCTGCTAAACCGCCTTCTTTGGAAGTCCTGAGGCTGCTGCGGTACGAGTCAGCCAGCTCTACTTCGAGCAGATGGCTGGGCCCGCTGCCGTCAGGGTTGACAGCGTAGATGCCGTCGCTGGCGGTGAAGACCAGCCAGGGTCCATCCGTAGAGAGCGGCGTTTCCGGGATAGTGGGGGCAGGCGGCTGGGCGACTGCTGTTGGCGTGTGGATTTCCTCGTATTGTCCCGGCTCGCTTGTTGGGATAGCCGCCTGATTGACTGCAATTGTTCCAACATCCCCATCCGGACGGCATCCACCGATGCATACGATGCTGAAAAATAGGAGTGCAGAGCGTATTTTCCAATACCGCATCAGGGACCTTTCTTTTACGTCACAGCCTCAGGGTTGAACCGCCCAGAGGGTGACCCCGCCGGGATAATTGCTGTCGCCGGCTGCGAGGAGCGTGCGGTCGGCGCTCATCGCAGACCAGCCGATACGATACGATAGATCAACCACGCCCAGCTCTTCGCCCGAATCAGGATCGAAGAAACGGAGCACCCCATCGTCGTTTACGAAGATCATGCTCCCATCGCTCGTGTACTGTGGGCGCCGATAGAGGTATCCGCTTCCGGGTCCAAAATAGCGCACCAATTCAAGCGAGTCGAGGCTGATGATGGAGAGATAGCCGCGATGGTAGATGGTGGCGGCGAGGTATCCGCCGCGGGGATCGAGCGCCAAGGCTTCGTAACTGGGGATGACGCCCCGGAGTTCACCGCTGAATGCATCCCAGATCATGAAGTTCACGCCTGAAACGCTGTCGGATAGGAATCCATAGATTGCAACGAGCACGCGTCCATCCGGGGAGAATTGGAACTGATCTGCATGCAGACCGACATCAATTGGGTCGAGCGGCGTTTCCTGTCCCGTCTGTACATCGATGATCGTGATGGTGGATTCCTTGTTGTCCAGGCCGGTCACCTGGAGCACCGCCAACCGGCGGGCATCAGGGGACAGCGCTGCACACGTCTGCTCGCCATCATACAGGACGGTTTCCTGCCCGGAGACAAGGTCGAATTCGGTGAGCGTGGCGCCTTCCATGAGGAAGATGGAAGCGCTATCGGGAGCGAACTGCAGCTGGGGATATTCGTCCTCGAGCCAGAGCACTTCCTGCTCCGTCGTGAGGTCGAACACCAGCGTTCCCCAGCGCTCTACGCCGGAACGCCCCCCCAACCCCATTGACATATAGCGGTTGTCCGGAGAGAAAGCGGGGCTGTGGATGCTAATGAAAGGAAGCTCGTAGATGGGTTCGAGCAGGTCTAGATTTTCACCAGAGATGGGTTGTAGATTTTCCGGGATCACGGATGACGGCGGCTCGGTGGGTGTGGAAAGCGCTGGCATACTCGTTGGCGGCGGCGCAGTGGTGACTGCGGGATCGGGGGGCGCAACGTCTGCGATGGTGGGAGATGGATTCACCTGGACAGGCGTCGGCGGCGGGGGATCCGATCTGCCGCAGGCGTTGAGCATAAGAGCTGCCATTACAAGGGCGAATAAAGCTTGCTTTCTCATAACCATTCCTTGTGTGACGCATGGTTGAAGGGAAAGGTCGGTTGTCTCTAGATTATGCAACAATGCATCCCGAAAGACTTATCCTTTCTTTCTGGATGAGAGTGGCGCCTCGGACACGACCAACTTTCGACCAGCATGTGGTGGGCAAGGGGATTTGCAGCCGAGCCCTGGCTGATCACCCCGTCAGATCATGGAATATCACCGGTAATGGCAAGACTGACGAGCATGGTTGCCAGAATTTCAAGATCTGACTCGCCCTCTCCCAGGAATCGAATCTGGGCGTAAGCTCCACCCGGATAGGTGAGCGATTCGAGCGTGATCAGATATAAAAAATTGTTGCGAGAACCACATCCGGTATAGTAATCCAGAATGCCCGACCAGTAATTGTTTGCATAATCTGCCCGTTCGATGTAGCTGCAATCTTCGGAGAGGTGATTCCTCCAGGCGTCGGACCAATCAGTGATTGTTCCAATGTGTCCGACTTGATCCGTAAGGTAGATTGCGGATCCTGGCTCTGCATAATCAAAGAATTGCTCCAGGTCGGAACTGGTGTACATCAAGACGCCGTATCGGGTCGTGTCATCTTCCCAATAGGCTGAGATGATATCCTGCCAGGTGTTGGGAATATCCAGCATGAAGGAATCCTCCACGCCATATGCATGCACGAATCCTGATGTTGCTCCGCCCGACGAGCTGGACCCGCCGGAAGAGGGCGGGCTGGTGGGGGCAGGCGCCTGGGTGGGGGGCGGCTGGGTGGGCTGGACGAGGGAGACCTGGCTGGCGAGTTCGCGCCCGTTGATCTGACCTTCGAGAATGATCTGGTCTTCATAGCGCAGGACCTGGATATCGAGGGTGTCGCCGGGACTGTGGGTGCGGAGGATGTCGCAGTAATCGGCCATGGTGCCGTCGGTGGAGAGGACCAGGTCTTCAATCGTGAGGATGATGTCGCCGGCATGGATGCCGGAGATGTCGGCGGGGGAGCCGGATTGGACGGAACTGACCCAGATGCCGGAGAGGCTCTCGCTGCGGACAGCCTGGCCGTTGATGCCGATGGAGAGGTAGTCTTCGCTTTCGCTGAGGGTGTCGATCACACGCAGGGCTTCGTCGCGGGAGATGGCGAAGAACTGATCCACTTGCTGGCTGCCCATGTAGTTGATGCCGACAAGCTGGCCGTCGGCGGTGATGAGCGGCCCGCCGGAGTTGCCGGGGTTGATGGTGGCGTCGTGCATGATGACATGGTCGACGGAGGACCAGGGGGTCTCGCCGTCGGCGGAGGCTTTGGCGATGATGCCGCGTGTGAGGGTGAACTCGGGATCGCCGAGGGGGAAGCCGGCGGCATAGACATCCATGCCGACGGTGATGTCGCCATCATACCAATCGAGGTAGGGGAAGCCCTCGCCTTCGATGTCGATGACGGCGAGGTCGGAGCATTCGGAGACGCCGAGGATGCGGGCGTTGTGGGGCTCATCATCGCCGCCGATCCAGACCTGGATGAGGGCGGCGCCGGTGACGACGTGGTTGTTGGTGACGGCGATGCCGGAGGGGTCGATGATGAAGCCTGAGCCGCGGCCGGCGGCGTTGTAGACCATGCCGACCTCGGGGTCGAGGAAGGAGCCCTGGGCCTCAATCTGGATGACAGCGCTCTGGGCCTCCTCCAGGGAGCGGACGCCCGAGCTGGCGGCGCTTGATTCGCCGGCATCCGATCCGCCGCAGGAGCTGAGCAGAAGGACGAACAGAATAATGGCGCAAAGTGGGCGATGCTTGATCATGTCTTCCTCCCTTAAAAATATATCCAAGCTGATAAGGATGCACTTCCGATCATTAAGCAGTGCTGAATGGATTAATGTGCCGTCTGATCTTGTTTACTTCAGCTATACGATCTGGCTAAGCAGCACCAAGATCCCCAATCCAATGAACTCGCTGCCCAAGTTGGTCCAGAAACCGAGTTGAAAACTCCCCCGCCACGTCAATGACTTACCCCCGAGCATTCTATACAGCGTACTTTCAAGCAGAAACGCCGTCATAAACTGCAATGCGAAGGCAATATAGATGTCCCCGAAAAGAACAGGGACGTAAAGCCAGACGATGGGAACCGTGATGATGTTTCCAAGCAGGGTGAGGGCGAGCAGCCGCCAGGGAAGGGATTTTCGTTTAATGAACACAGCGGCGATGATCAGCTCAATGACCAGCGTTGCGACGAGCGCAAGTCCCAACGACATCAGGGTGACCGCGAGTGCGCTCGACTCAAAGGAGCGCCCCGATTCCAGCACAATGCTGTCTGGCGGGGGAAGGTGGATGATCTCCATCCGGTCGGGGTGGAAGACGACGCGGTAATCGCTGTCGTACCCGATTTTTTCAAACGGTTCGCTCAGGAGGATGCCGTCGTTGATTTGTACCTCAAGCTGCCAGTAGCCGCCGCTGCTGTAGAGCATGGCGAAGCAGCCGTTTTCATCGCAGGTCATCCGCTGTGCGCCCATTTCCTCAACGAGCTGCGGCTCGGTGCAGGAGGCGTCGTCACTACATGCATAGAGGTTCACCTGACCGATGGAGGGCGCGGGCTCCCACGCGGAAAAATCCCAGGAGAAGGCCATGGTCGGTTTGGGGCCAATATCTGCGGAGGCTGCGGGTGGGGGAGCATACAGGACCAGCGCCAGGAAAAGGAGTGTGAGAAGCGCAAGTCGAACGCTTTTCGATGGCATGAGTGATCCTGAATGCATGCTCCTATCCTTTATCCGATCGCATACCTGGGGGTGATCATAGCCGTTGACCGGATGATCACGCAAGTGACTCGTCGTTGCACATCAAACCCCTGGCGACGGCGATGGGAGTGTAGAGGGGGCTTAAGGTTTGTTTCACGCTGTTAATCTTATAACAGTTCGCTTTACGTTTCAAACGATGGAAAGATGGAATCCCTACGCTGGGCAGAGCTGCTATTCCCCTTCCGGAAGGCCAGATTTCTCCCCAGGGTACAAGTTTGTGACAAAAGGAACATTCCGGTACGTAAAATGTCATAATGGCGCTGTGACAATTGGCATTGTGACAAAATGTACTATATAATCAGCGCGAGCAAGTTCCCAATCTAGGTACAGATTGTCAGGTATGGCATTCGCGTTGGTATGAAGTGATCCGCTGCAGCATCGATGATCCGAGTTCGTACAGGCCAAGGTGAGGTGATCAATGACAGGACCCGCGTCCGCGCAAGCATTTATGCACGAGGTCATGCAAGCAACACCTGGAGGGGAGGCGCTCAAGACCTGCCTCCAGTGCGGCACTTGTTCCGGGTCCTGCCCTTCCGGGCCGGACATGGACCATTCCCCGCGCGAGATCTTTGCCATGCTGATGGCTGGCATGCAGGATGAGGTCCTCCGCTCGAATACCCCCTGGTACTGCGTTTCGTGCTACTACTGCATGGCGCGCTGTCCGAAAGAAATCCCAATCACAGACATTATGTATACGCTCAAACGCAAGTCGATTGACGCCAAGCTCTACGACGACAGCGCTGCCCCCGATTGGTCTGAGTCGTTCATGGGGTACGTTGAATCGAACGGCCGCAGCTTCGAACTCGGCCTCGCCACACAGTATCACCTCACGCACAGTCCCCTCAGCAAAGTGAGTCTGGGTTCGTTTGCGCTGGGGATGCTCACACGAAACCGGCTTGGTTTGATGCCGGAGCGGATAAAAAACATCGATCAACTGCATGCCATCCTCGAAAAAGCTAAAGAACTGGAGGCCCACTAATGCGATACGCATATTACCCGGGCTGTTCGATCACGCGTTCGGCGCGCGCATACGCCGACTCCACCGAAGCCGTCGCCGGGCCGCTTGGCATCGAATTGGTCGAGATTGATGATTGGAACTGCTGCGGAGCGACAGAGTATATCGCCATCAACAAGTCAGCCGCCTACGCATTGGTCGGCCGGAATCTGGCGCTTGCTGCTGAAATCGATGATGTCTCGACCCTCACAGCTCCGTGCAGCGCCTGCTATTTGAACCTCAAGAAGGTCGATCGCTACATGGGCAAGTATCCAGATCTGGGGGAGCGCACCAATGCGGCGCTCGCTGCGGGCGGGCTGCACTACAAGCCCGGCGCCCTCGAGGTGAAGCACCTTCTGGATGTGATCACGGAGGATATCGGAACGGAAACCATCGCTGAGCGGGTCACTCAACCGTTGACAGGGATCAAATTAGCGCCCTATTACGGGTGCTTGATTGCCCGTCCGGAACTCGACGACCATCCGGTCCACGATACCGAATATCCCACCAGCATGGACGACCTCCTCACCGCCCTCGGCGCGGAGGTGGTTGATTTCCCGGTGAAAACCAACTGCTGCGGCGGACATATGGCGCAGATCAGCGCCGACACCGCCTACGACCTGATTGGAAACATCATCAGCGTGGCTGAAGATGCCGACGCCGATGCCATCGTCACCATCTGCCCCATGTGCCAGCTCAACCTGGATGCGTATCAGACGCAGGTGAGCCGCAAGCAGGGCAGGAATTACAAGATGCCGATCCTCTACTTTACCCAGATGATCGGCCTGGCGATGGGGATGAAGCCATCCGAGCTCGGTTTTGGCCAGGAAATTGTCTCCGGCAAGGGGATGCTGTCGAAAATCGGGATGCCGGTTCACGAGCCCGCCGGTGCGCCGCATAAGCCGCGCTCACGCCGGAATGATCCATCTCTGCCCATGCCGGGATCGCGAGGGGAGCGCTGATATGAGCGAACGAATCGGGGTCTACATCTGTCATTGTGGTTCCAATATTTCCGATACGGTCGATGTGGAAGAAGTCGCCCGCTGGGCGCGAGAAAACGTCGACGACGTCGTCATCGCCAGGGATTACAAATTCATGTGTTCCTCGCTTGGCCAGGAATTGATCGAGGAAGATATCCGCAAGGAAGGGCTCACCCGGGTCGTAGTCGGAGCCTGCTCGCCGCACCTGCATGAAAAAACTTTCCGACGAGCCTGCGCTAACGCCGGCCTGAACCCGTACTACTTCCAGATGGCCAGCCTGCGTGAACAGATTGCCTGGGTCACCAAGGACCGGGTGCGGGCGACGAAGAAGGCCAAGAGTCTGATCTCGGCCGCCGCCGGACGGGTTTCGCTGCACGCGCAATTAGAGCCCTTCACGGTTCCCGTCAACCCGAGCACACTTGTGGTCGGCGGGGGGATCGCTGGCATCCAGGCATCGCTTGAGCTGGCGAATGCCGGCTACCATGTGTACCTTGTGGAACGTGAGCCCTCCATTGGCGGGCACATGTCTCAGTTTGATAAAACCTTCCCGACGCTCGACTGCGCCGCGTGCATTCTCACACCGCGCATGTCGGAAGCCGACGCCCATGAAAACATCACCGTCCTCAGCTACAGCGAGGTGGAGGAAGTAACCGGCTTTGTGGGCAATTTCCAGGCGCGGGTGCGCAAGAAAGCCCGCTTCATCGTTGAGGAAGACTGCACCGGGTGCGGCGCATGCATCGAGAAATGCCCAACAAGCGTGATCGACGATGTCTATGAAGCCGGCATCGGCTACCGCAAGGCGGTCTACCGGCCGTTCCCACAAGCCGTCCCAAAATACCCCGTCATAGACACTGAAAACTGCATCTACTTCAACACGGGCAAATGCCGGTTGTGCGAGAAAGTTTGTCCGACCAACGCCATCGACTTCGAGCAGCAGGATGAGATCATCGACCTCAACGTCGGCAACATCATCCTCGCCACGGGCTACGATACTTTCGACGCGACCCGCATGTCCCAGTATGGCTACGGCCGGCTGCCGAACGTGTTTACCAGCCTTGAATTCGAACGGCTGTGCAATGCGGCGGGACCGACGGAAGGCAAACTGGTCCTGCGCGACGGGGTGACCGAACCGAAATCGATCGCCGTCATCCACTGCGTTGGCAGCCGGGATAAGCACTACAACCCCGGCTGCTCGGCCATCTGCTGTATGAGCGCGCTCAAGTTCGGACACCTCGCGATGGAGAAGAGCGAGGCCGACGTGACCTCCTTCTACATCGACATGCGCCCGCTTTCCAAGGGCTATGAGGAGTTCTATGACCGTCTCATGGAAGAGGGAATGCACTTCATCCGCGGCCGGGTGGCCGAGATTACCGATGTCGCCCGCACACCGGAGGAAGTTGGCAAGGTGATTGTGCAGGCCGAGGACACGCTCCTCGGTCGACAGGTCCGGGTCCCCGTGGACATGGTTGTGCTCATGGTTGGCCTGGAGCCGCGCGCAGATGCGCGCGAGGTTGCCCTTAAATTCGGCATTTCCTGCAGCATGAACGGCTGGTTCACCGAGCGCCATCCCAAACTCGACCCGGTCGCCACGATGACCGATGGCATATTCATCGCCGGCGCCTGCCAGGGCGCCAAGGACATCCCCGACTCGGTCGCCCAGGGTGCCGCCGCAGCCGCGCGCGTGCTCTCCATGATCACAACCGGCAGCGTGCAGATCGAGCCGATTGTGGCGGAGATTAACGCCGAGCAGTGCTCCGGCTGCCGCATCTGCAACGAATTATGCCCGTTCAACGCCATCGAATTCATCGAAGAGGATGCGGTCAGCGTGATTAACAGCGCGCTCTGCAAGGGCTGCGGCACGTGTGTGGCCGCCTGCCCGGCAGGCGCCATCAGCGGCGCGCATTTCAGCAACCAGCAGATTCTGGCTGAGCTGGATGGCCTGCTCTACGATGTGAACGAACTCGACGAACCAGCGCAGCCGGAACCGGCAGCGGTATAGCGGAGGAAAGCAGCCCATGCCTGAAAATAACTTCGACCCTAAAATCATCGGCTTCTTCTGCAACTGGTGCTCCTACCGCGCTGCAGATATGGCCGGCACGGCCAGGATGAAATATGAACCCAACGTGCGCATCATCCGTGTGATGTGCAGCGGACGGGTGGACCCCGATTTTGTGATGGCGGCCTTTGCGAAAGGCGCCGACGGCGTCCTCATCGCCGGCTGTCATCCGGGCGAGTGCCATTACAACAATCAGAATTTCAAGACCATGCGGCGCTACGCGCTGCTTAAACAAACCCTGCGTTCGCTTGGTGTAGAAGATCACCGCCTGCGGCTGCAGTGGGCTTCAGCAGCGGAAGGGGCGCTGCTGGCAAAATCCATTGATGAGATGGTAGAGCAGATCCGCGAGCTCGGTCCGCTCAACTGGCCCGCGCAGTGGGAAGTGCCGCCCGAAGTGGAGCAGGCAATGGCCTTGATTGAAGCCGAGCACGAGGATGTGATGGAGGTGCCAGCATGAGTGGCAATGGATCCAAACCCAAGCTTGCACTCTACTGGGCTGCATCCTGCGGCGGCTGCGAAATCGCGGTGCTCGGAATCGGCGACAAAATTCTCAAGGTGGATGAGGTCTTCGACATTGTGCTCTGGCCAGTGGCGATGGATTTCAAGCTGCACAGCATTGAGGTAATGGAAGACAAGAGCATCGACGTCTGCCTATTCAACGGCGCCGTGCGCACCAGCGAGCAAGAATACATGGCACGTCTGCTGCGCGCAAAGTCGAAAGTGATGGTGGCATTTGGCTCCTGCGCCCACGAAGGCTGCATTCCCGGATTGGCCAACGTGACCAACCGTGAGGAAATTTTCGAGTCATCTTACGACGACCCCACCACGGTCGA
>Ga0272443_10007172_pt1 | contig 10737 bp, 11 predicted proteins | sample SSMAcet12_FD_193581 | JGI IMG/M metagenome (GOLD analysis project Ga0272443, IMG submission 193581) | Marine sediment archaeal communities from Little Sippewissett salt marsh, Falmouth, MA, United States - SSM-Acet-12 | ecosystem: Environmental > Aquatic > Marine > Wetlands > Sediment ... | reverse complement strand
GGCAGCTAGCTCCCGGGTTTTGGGTCCATTTAAATTTTTGATTTGCCACGTAATAATGTAATTTTAGCTGACATTTTAACTACTTGCTGATTTCCGCCGATGTTTCACGCGGGAGCCTGCAGGCTGAACCAAATACCAAATATGATATGAGGTTTGTCTATGGATTTGTTTGCCGCGCTGGATCAATACGACACCCCGAGGGAGGCGTTCTCTCCAGAGTTTATATGCACGATCAAGACCAGCCGCTCCGGTCGGCAGATCATGCTCTGCAGTGTTGATCCTGCCCCGCAGGCCGCCGTTGATCAAGCAGTCAAGGCGGGCTTTCCCTTGTTCGTCGCCTCTGAGATCGCACAGATGGCTGACATCGACGCCGCAACTCTTGACACTATTGTTCTGGTAAAAACCGAGTTCCCTGGTTGCCGGGTTGAACAGGTTTTACGCGATAAGGACTTGACGTGAGCTATTGCACCGATCATCTCAGCGCCGGACAGCGCGAACAGATTGCTCGTGATTGCTTCCAGGTCACAGATCAGCGAGGATCAGAGCTTCACGGACTGTGTCCTTTCCACGCCGAAAAGAAAGCCTCGTTCTCCTACAACTTTGATAAAGACCTATGCAACTGCCTTTCCTGTGGATCGGCCGGTGATCTGATCTCCCTATGGGGGCAGTCACGCGGATATGCCGACAACGACAGCGCATTTGCCGCTTTTTCCAAGCAGTATGGCCCCGATAAATCGGCGGATTTCTGCCATTCTCATGGTAAGCGCGGAGGAGCTTCCGCGAGCGGGGGGCAGGGGGGCACTTCCGAAATGACAAAGATTATTCCAGATTCTGATTTTGATCAGCTGCCAGAGCTCACCGAGGCGTGGAAACAGCGGTGCAGCGATCAATACGGATGGTCAAAAAAGGTGATAGCGCAACTGCGCCTCAAACCAGGTACGCCGGAGCGCCTGGCGATCCCGATCCGGCAGGATGACGGAGCGCTGGTCAATATCCGGCTGTATGCTCCGGGCGATGAAAACAAAATGATTTCCTGGGGTAAGGGTTTCGGAAAAAGTAAACTATTTCCGTCGCCGAGCCAGTGGAAGAAAACCCCGATCATTATCTGTGAGGGGGAAAAAGACTGCCTCACCGCTATTTCAAAAGGATTCAACGCTGTCACGCAAACGGCAGGATGTAACAGCTGGGCTGACCAATTTACCCGTTTTTTCCGCGGACGCAAGGTGATCATCGCCTATGATGCCGACGAAAAAGGTCTGGCCGGGGCGCAGAAGGTCGCAAAAAAACTGACTGGAACCGCAAAAGAGATCCGTATCATCAGCTGGCCTGAAGAGCTTATGCCGCTGCTAGAAGACCACGGACAGGACCTCACAGACTATTTTACGACCCACAGGCAGACCGCGCAGGACCTGCGCAACCTGATCACCAAAACAGCACCGGAATCAACCAGTCAACCTGGCGATGATGACGGCGATGTCCAGCGTTTTTTCGGCGGAGATCGCGGCAAGCAGTTCCGCCCGCGCCTGGTTTGCGATGAAATCACCACCTGGAGGAGACTAATCAACGACCCCAAGAGCGGTATGATTTATACTTGGGAGGATACTCACTGGCAGGAATACGACCCGTCAAACATCAGGCGTCGGATCCTCGACTTGCTAAAAATCGAAGGCACAACGCCGCGCGTCAATGACGTGTTCGGCATCGTCAAGGACCTTTCGATCATGCCGCACGGCCGGACTATGAACGACCAGCAGAACCAGATTCCAATCCTCAACGGCATGTTCAGCCTCGAAAACGGACAGGTCAGCGATCACGATCCAGACAACCTCAACACCTACATCATCGACCTGCACTTGGATTTGTCCGGAGAATTGCCGAAGTGCGAAAAATGGCAGGATTTTCTGAGCGAATCGGTCAACGACGCTGACACTATCCGCGAGCTGCAGAAGTTTTTCGGTTACTGCCTCACCCGCGAGACCAGGCACGAAAAAGCCCTGTTGCTGATAGGACCAGGCGGTGACGGAAAAGGAACAATCTTGAAAATGTTGTCCGCCCTTGTCGGAGAAGTCAACACCGGAAACGTCACACTTGGTGGGCTTCAGGACCAATTTCACCGTGTCATGCTGGTTGACAAGCTGCTCAATGTCGCAACTGAAGTCGAAGCCAGCCTTCTTCAGTCAGACATCTTCAAGACCCTTATTTCAGGAGAATCGGTCACCGCCGCATTTAAACACAAAAATGCTTTTTCGTTTTTGCCGGTTTGCAAGCTCGCTTTTTCCAGCAACAAGCACCCAAACATTCAGGACACTAGTGACGGGCTCTATCGCCGGCTGCTGGTGATTGAAATGGAAAAACAGTTCGTCAAACATGGCAAAGCCGACCTCTACCTGTTCGACAAACTCATCGAGGAACGCTCTGGAGTATTTCTCTGGGCGCTGCGCGGCCTGCAGCTGCTGCGCGAGGAGGGTTTCACCCCGTCTGACTATATGAGTAAGTGCCTGGACCAGTTCCAGGAGATCAACAACCCAATCCTTTCCTTTTCTAGGCACCACGTTGGCAAGGATCCTGGAGGCTTTCTCTGCACTATGGATATGTATCGTAAATACCAGAAATTCTGCGAAAAGCGCGGTTACAAACCGCTGGGTGAGTCGCGCTTCGGCATAGAGCTGCGCAAAGTTGTTCCAGAAGCGCGCAAAAAGCGAGAATCAACAGGAAAAAGGCGCTGGGGTTATGCCGATATCTGTATCGAGGATGACTATGAAGTCCAGTTATAAGCAAATCCGTCCTAGACGTCCTAGTAAAAATAATCAACTAGGACGGATTTTAAATAACAATATCGATGACATGTCCTCCGTCCTAGACGTCCTAGTAAGTCTATGCCCCTATACACGTGCGCGCGAGACAAGTCAGCATAAAATAAATATGTGTGTGTGTGAATATAAAAGCATACATTTTAATAGGACAACTAGGACGATAGGACAACCTCTTTAAATCATTAAAAAAAATCCGTCCTAGTTAAAAAAAACGACTAGGACATATAAGACGGATTTGAAATTTGATGATTTAAAACGGAGTTGGTAATGGATGAGCAATATTTCAAAGATAAAAAAACAGCTTTCCAGTGGTACGTCGACAACGGCGGGTGTCGCAAGGTGAGCAGTTTTTATTCCACGGTCAATTCGATTGGGCGCAAGGTCAGCCGCTTGACAATCTCTGAAATGTTGCGCCGGGAAAACCTGAAGACAAAACCTACATCACAAAGCGACCAAGATGATCTTCGACGCGATGCCGAAACCCGCAAAGCAGTTGCTGCTGCCGACCGGGAGGAGATGAAACGTGATGAAGAAAGACGAGAACTCGACCGCGAATGGATAAAGCGCGCAGATGCCGACATGCAGGTCTGTGCCTGGGCGGCGTTAACACGCGATGCAATAGCGCATCGGTTGAAAAAATCAACGCCTGCGCTGATTCACGCCGCGGGCGGCAATATTGATATGGCTGCCGCAGTCCAGGCGGTGATTGACCAGGCGATTACAGACGGGTGCAACGACATCGCCAACAGTGGCGAGGTTGAGGTCGATATCGAAGCTATTGACGATTTTGACGAGGCGGTTTAATGCAGCTGGTTCAGACAAAAACGACAACAATTCCAGCCTATCCGCAGCTTTTCGGGAGATTTACCGGGCATCCGTCGCGGGCATTGCGGCGGCGCATGCGCACGCCTGAGCGGATATCGACATCGGAATGGGCGCGGCGTTACAGGCGCGTGACAGAAATTGACAGCGCCCCTGGTGCCTGGGATGAGTCGCTCCTGCCGCATACAGTTGAAATTATGGACAAAATCAGCCAGCCAGGAACGCGCGAGGTTTATATCTGTATGCCGGAGCGTGGCGGGAAAACCCAGATATTATTGAATGCGGCCGCTCATACCATCGACCAGGGAAGCAAATCGGGGAATATTTTCTGGCTGTTGCCGACAGAACAGGAAGCTAAAAAAGCTATGGCCGAGCGGATCATCCCGATGATCAAAGCCAAGGACGATCTGGGTCGCCCAGGTCGGCTGGCACGTTATCTGTCGCGCTATGATGATGATACCAAGCGCGGCGCGATCCGGTTTAATCACGGGATTCGCCTATTCCCGGCCTGGTCGAACAGTCCGGCATCCCTGGCAAGTTATTTCGGCGTGCTCAACATCGCTGATGAGATCGACAAATTCGAGGAGAACAACAAAGAGGGCACCAGCAGTTTGACTCAATTGGAAAAGCGCGGGCGCGATGACCGCAGCAAATCAAAAAACATTTACGCCAGTACGCCAGGAAAAAACCGGAGGATTTATACCCTGGCTACGGAAGAAGCCCAGCAGGTGCGGCAGTATCACCTGCGCTGCATCGATTGCAGCGCCTGGATCATCCCCGATGAAACAAATCTGGATATCACCGAAAAAGCTACGGTTAAGGACGTTGAAATCGGAGGTTGCAGTATCGCCTGTCCTGAGTGTGGGGCGATTATGGGTGAGGAAGACCGCGGTGCAGCCTACCGCTCCGGGCGCTGGATCGTCACTAAAGGCGCTGAGGTCAAAAACCCGACATCTTTCGGTTATCACATGAGCGCATTCTGCCTGCCAATGGTTCCGCTGAAAGAGATTGCAGCAGCGTATTTAAGGGCTGAGCAGGGAGCGAATGTTTCAAAGGTTGCTTTTGCGAACGGGTACAAGGTTTGCGATTATGATTCAGTTAAGGCCACGGAAGATTACAAGGACATACTGGCGCTGTGTGATGACCGCCCGCGAGACGTTGTCCCCGATGACTCTGCCGCCCTGGTGGTCGAAGTCGATACGCAGCAGAGCGGTTTTTATTACGAGGTTTTCGCTGTCGGCTATTTGACCGCCGCGGGGAGTGTCAAAAGCTCACTGGTCAGCAAGGGTTATCTGTTGTCATTTTCAGATCTGGTCGTTTTGGGCCAGAGAACCTGGCATAGCCCAAACGGGCGAACATTCAACATCATTTCAGGCCTGATCGATTCAGGTGGCACGCGAAAGGCTGGGACTCCGGCAAAGCATTCACGCACAAAAGAGGTTTACGAGTTCTGTAAAGCCAACCCGCTGTTTAAGCCGGTCAAGGGCACAGGCAAAAAAAGCGGAGCTCCGGTCAGCCATACAACCCTTGAAAGGTACCCAGGGACAAGCAAGCCAATCCCTGGCGGCCTGATCCTGACGTTGATCGATGTGCATTATTTTAAAGATGAACTGGCGCGCCGGCTGCAGGTCAACCCAAATGATCCGGGTGGAATCGTACTTTATTCAGGTTTTACGGCCCAGCAGCTTGAAAACCCTGCCGAAGGTATCGCGCCTGAAAACGAGTTGATCGACTATGCAAAACATATGTGCTCTGAATATAAAAACGATCTTGGCCTTTGGGAACATGACCGCAAAGCGGGGAGGAATGATTACCGCGACTGTGCAACCTATCATATTTATCATGTCGACCTGTTGACACAATGGGGAGTGTTGACACAAGCAGAGGCCCGGCCACGCGGGCGGCGGGTATTGAGCAAAGGGGTGCAATCATGAAAGAGCGGATCACGCGGAGGGAAATAGAATCCTATAAGCGGGAAATTCTTGACAAAACCGTCCTTGTCGGGGTTAACGAGGCTGCCGCGATCCTGGCGATCCATCCGCGGACCCTGAAGCGCCGCGTCGATGAGGGAAAAATTAACCCATACAACGACAACAAAACCGGGCGAAATTTACGATTTCTGGCCAGTGATCTGCGCGAATACGTCCGCGATATGAAGATCGACACATCAAAAGAGTTGGAAGCTTTGAAAAGCTTTTAAATTATTTGACACAGCTGGACAGGACTGGACACAGCCACCTAGTTAACAATTCATGCCTGTACGACAATCGGCCAAATGCAATTTTTCTTTTCATGAGAGGAAAAAATGTAACCTATGGCCGGACTCACCTTAGAACAGGCAGAAGCAAAACTAACCGCATACCTTGAAGCAGAAACCGCCGTTTTGGCCGGGGTCAAGTTTCGCACGCCTGATGGTCGCGAACTGACGCGCGCAAACCTTCCTGAAATCCAGGACGGGATTAAGATCTGGAACGCGCGATGCCAATCGCTGGCGCGGGTCGGTGGTCTCCCCGTGCGCGAGGTTATTCCGCGATGAGCCTGTCAAAGCATATCGAAATCAACGGCAAGCAGATTACCGTGCCGCTGACCATCGCCGACCGGGTTGTCGACTATTTCAACCCGAAAGCCGGATCTCAGCGCTATCAAAGCCGCTTACGCATGGCCCTGTCAGGTGGTTATGATGCCGCCGACAAAACACGCCGCGCCAATCAAAAAGGCAGCCGCCGTGAAATGGACGCGGACGCCGCGATTATTCCCGATTTAATAACCCTACGCGAAGAGTCGCAGAACATGCTCCGCAACAGCCCGATCGCGTCCGGGGCGATTAATACCAACGTGACCAAGGTTGTCGGCACAGGGTTGAAGGTCCAGCCCCAGATCCGACGCAAAATATTAGGCCTGACGGCCGACCAGGCCGATGCCTGGCAGCAGCAGGCCGAGCAGGAATTTTTACTGGCGACGGAAACGCGGGAGTTTGATATTGAGCGTCAATTAACGTTTTCTTTAATGCAGGGCCTGATCTTTCGTAAAGTCCTGGAAGATGGCGACCTGCTGGTCAACATGCCACGCATCAAGCGATCCGGGTCGCCATACAAGGTCAAGCTGCAGCTGATCGAAGCCGCCAGGCTCTGTAATAAAGACGGGTCCCAGGATACAGACACCCTGATCGCCGGCGTCAAAAAAGACAAAAGCACAGGCGCGCCCGAACTTTACCAGGTGGCCAGCAAGCATCCAGGCGGCCGGCGTTTCTGGCGCAATAAAACCGATGTGACCTGGACTGAATTAAAAGCATTTGGCCAACGCTCTGGCGACCCGATGGCGCTGTTACTTTACGATAAGCTGCGCCCAGGCCAAAGCCGCGGCGTGCCCTATCTGGCTCCGGTTGTCGAGATGATCAAGCAGCTGGGACGCTATACGCACGCCGAGGTCATGGCGGCCGTTGTTTCCGGGATGTTGACCGTATTTGTCACCACTGAATCGGGAAACAGCCGGTTAGGTCCGGCTCCGACACAGAGCAACACAACCGGAGATCCTGACAATCAGGATGATGATTCCGGTATGGAATTAGGCTACGGGTCGGTTGTCGGTTTACAGCCGAACGAAAAGATCGAATCAGTGAACCCAGGCCGCCCGAATCCGGCCTTTGATCCGTTTATGCAGGCGGTCCTGCGCCAGATCGGCGTCGCCCTTGAGCTGCCTTTTGAATTACTGATTAAACATTTTACCGCGTCGTATTCCGCCGCCCGCGCGGCGATGCTGGAAGCTTGGTCATATTTCAACCGCCGGCGTCATTGGTTGATCGTTTCTTTCTGTCAGCCGGTTTACGAGGATGTGATTACCGAAGCTGTGGCAACGGGACGGCTGAAAGCTCCGGGATTTTTCAGCGATCCTATGGTCCGCCGCGCCTGGCTGGGGACAACATGGATCGGCGATGCCGCCGGACAGATCGACCCGCTCAAAGAGATCAACGCAGCGGCCAAGCGTGTCGAGATGACGATCAGCACCCTGGAAGAAGAGTCCCGCAAGTTTACCGGCACGCCATGGGAAAACAAGCTGGAGCAGGTTTTGAAAGAGCGCAGGATTTTGCGCGAAAACGGCATCGCTATCAGCGAAAAAGAGATTGACCAGGACCAGACACCGCCGGGATCGGATCGGGAGGATTTATGAAAATTATCGAAATCATCAATGGGCCATGGGCGATCACGCCGGAAATGCTGCAGGAGCTGCAGAGTATCTATGCCACGCATCTTCGCGGCGACAAGATCGACCTGGAAGCCGTCGAAGCCGCGATCGGACGCAGCCTGGACAACAGCAGGAACGGCAGCTGGGTCCAGGATAATGTCGCCATTATTCCCATTGACGGGGTCATCGGCAAGCGCATGAACCTGTTTACCCAGATCAGCGGCGGAACGTCAAGCCAGATCCTGGCGGAAGATTATGAAAAGGCGATGAACGACCCGAGCATAAAGGGCATTGTTTTGCACGTCGACAGCCCTGGCGGAACGGTCGACGGGACCCAGCAGGCCTCTGATCTGATGGCCAGTTATCGCGGCCAAAAGCCGGTTGTCGCCTGCGCCGACGGGCTGATGGCTAGCGCCGCCTACTGGCTCGGATCGAATGCCGATGAAATTTACATCGCCGATGAGACAACAGACGTCGGCAGCATCGGTGTCGTCGCCAAGCATATGGATATCAGCGGTTATGAAGAAAAGAACGGCATCAAAACGACCGAGATCACCGCGGGCAAATACAAGCGCGCGGTTTCACAATATATGCCGCTGTCTGATGAGGGCCGCGCCCTGATCCAGGCGGATCTTGACCAAATTTATGCCCTGTTTGTCGAAACGGTCGCAAAAAACCGCGAAACAGACGTGGCCGCCGTGCTGGAAAACATGGCCGACGGACGCACGTTTTTAGGGCGCAACGCGATCGATGCCGGGCTGGTGGACGGTGTTGCCACGTTGGCTGAAAGTATTGAGCGCGTGAAAGATTTGGCAGTTAACAACAAACCAGGCCGGGCCGGTGTTGCCTCGGCGAATCATTCAAACGCAGAGGAGCAAAACATGAATATTGAAACATTGAAAGCAGAGCATCCTGATCTGTTTAAGCAGGTCCAGGACGAAGCCCGCGAGGGCATGGTGTCGGCCGATGACGTGCAGTCACAGGTTGAAGCCGCCAGGGCTGAAGGGGCAGAAAATGAGCGCAAGCGCATCAATGATGTCCGCGGCCAGATGGTGGCCGGTCATGAGGACCTGATCGAAAAGCTGGCCTTTGACGGTGAAAGCACCGGGGCTGATGCCGCTATGGCCATTGTCGCTGCCGAGCAAAAGCGCAGCAAACACGCCGCCGCCGACATCGATGCCGACGCCAACGCCCCGGCCCCTCCGTCAGGCGCTGATGAACTCGGAGAAAAAACGATGAAGCGGAAAGACTTCAACGCCCTTGGCATCAGTTGTCAGCGCGCCTTTATCCATTCCGGCGGGAAAGTCGTCGACTGATCGGCCGGTTAGAAACTGACAAAAAATAACGCTTTAACTATAGAGGAGATTTAAAAATGGCAAATACACTCACTGGCCTGATCCAGTATATTTACGACACTGTTGACGTCGTTAGCAACGAGCCGACCGGGCTGATCGGCGCTGTCGCCAGATCGAACAAGGCCGAGCAGGCCGCTTTGAACCAGGACATCAGCTATGATATTACCGCGGTCGGCGCGGCGACCGACATCACCCCGGCCGCCAATCCTCCGGCTTTTGTCGATGAGACAACCGATGCCGGAACCATGAAGCTGACCAAGGCCAAGCGCGTGCCGTTTTACTGGTCAGGGGATGACGAAGCCAAGCTCGGACAGGAGGCCCGGCAGGGGATTGAAAATAACAAGTTTGCTCAGGCTTTCCGCACGCTGCGCAACCTGATCGAAGCCGATCTGGCGGTCTTGCAGCTTTATGCCTCGCGCGCCTACTGCGCCCACGCAACCACGCCGGCGAATCCTTTTTCGACCAACCTGGCAGAAGCTGCGCAGTTGAACAAAATTCTGACCGACAACGGCGCAGGCCCAGATCGTTCCCTGGTCTTGAACACGACCGCCGGAGCCGCCTTGCGGACCCTGGTCGGCCTTGGCTCTTTCCAGGGCAAGGAAATGCTTGATAGCGGCATTTTGATTGATGCCTATGGCATCAAAATGCGCGAATCGGCCGAGATCGTCAAAACAACGGCGGTCGGAAACAACACCGGCCCTTATGTCATCGACGGGGCACATGCCGCAGGATCAACCACGATCACCTTGAAAACCGGAACCGGGACCATCCTTGCCGGTGATATTGTCACCTTTGCGTCGGACACGGCCAATAAGTACGTTGTTCAAACCGGACTGGCCGCCGCCGGTGATATCACCATCAACGCGCCTGGTCTGTTGAGCGCCCTGGCTGATGGCGACGCGATTGTTGTTGTCGGGACCTGCGCCCGCAGTATGGGATTCAGCCGCGACGCGATCCACCTCTTGTCAAGGCTGCCGAAACAGCCACAAGGCGGCGACAGTGCGGTTGACGAAATGGTCGTGCAGGACCCGGTAACGGGTCTGCCATTCCGCGTCGCACAATACAAGGGGTATCACGCCAACCAGTTCGAGGTCGGTATCGCCTGGGGTGTCAAGGCGGTCAAATCAGCGCACATGGCGCTGTTGCTTGGACAGTAGGAACTGACCCAATTTTAACAAGATAAAAAGCGCCGGGCTATCCCGGCGCTTTTAAAGATAAGGAGAAAATCATGACAGGACAAAATGCAGCAGAGAAGGCCGCAGCAGAGAAGGCCGCAGCAGAGAAGGCCGCAGCAGAGAAGGCTAAAAAACGCCTGGTTGCTGTCACAAAAGACGGCGCTGTTCTCCGTGTTTGCAAAGCTCAAGTCAAACATCATGAGGCCATGGGCTGGAAAGTCGTTAAAAAATAAATGACCTGGTCCGCCGCCGACATATCCGCGTTTCAAAGTGCCTTCGGACAGCCCGCAACTTTCTACGATGGATCAATCTCCGGCGTGTCGCTGCAGGTGATCTTTGACGATGAAGCCGAGGAGTTCGACCTGAACAGCGGGCAGTACATTATGCGCG
>Ga0272443_10007171_pt1 | contig 10738 bp, 7 predicted proteins | sample SSMAcet12_FD_193581 | JGI IMG/M metagenome (GOLD analysis project Ga0272443, IMG submission 193581) | Marine sediment archaeal communities from Little Sippewissett salt marsh, Falmouth, MA, United States - SSM-Acet-12 | ecosystem: Environmental > Aquatic > Marine > Wetlands > Sediment ... | reverse complement strand
ATCCGTACCGCCCGTTCCCGCACTTCGGGGGAGTACCGTCCTGTCTTTGCCATACCTCCATCCTCTCAACAAAAACAGTCTCCGGCAATCCCGGGGCGGTTCATAGTGTGCCTTGGGAAGGGAGGATTGCTTGACTAGCGCCACGTCACGCATAGCATCTCTCTAACGTGCCAGAGCGAAGAGTCCCGCCAAGAGGTGTAAGGGCAGCGGCAATTGGAGTCGTTCTGGGGGCGGTTTCGCTTGTGCTATTAGTGTGCAGAGCTGCTTGGCATTGGTCAAGGATCGTCAGTCCGAGAACGGCCGCTTATGACATTATGACTGGACCTAAGACGGGGGCAGGGTCAAGGTGGCTTAGACTAACTCTGGAAGGGACCTATCAGCTGGGGCGGGTCACTTTGACTTCTGATTGGAGAGGAGGAGCAATGATTGTAAGACGCTGGTTCCATTTCGTTGCTGCGGCAGTTATCTTGAGTGTGCCTTTGCTGGCTGGGCAGGCTCAACAGGCTACGAGCATCACGGGGGCGGTTGTCTCGTTTGATGCCGCGTTCGGAAGCATTGTCACTGACATCACCCAAGAGAGTCTCCGCACGTTGGGAGCTGAGGTCGGTGATTGGATTGAGATCACGCTGTCCGGTCATACGCTGGAAATGCCTATCGTTTCCGACATATTCCCAGACCTTCCACAGGCTCTTCCTGGGCTCATTGTGTTCGGCGAGGCCTACATCGTGGGCTGGTACACAAACGTCGCGGAAACGTACGGCGTCTCTCTAGGGGATGACGTTACGGTCAGACTCTTGGAGAAGGCACGTTACCTGGAAGAGATCGCAGAACGCGAATTGGATCGTGTCGAGACACGGTGGGAGTGTGCCACAAACGAGGAATACGCCAATTTCCGGGAGATTGAGAGCGGAGATGTGGCGCGCGGTGTGCTCTTCAGGTCGTCTCATCCGGCTGATGGTTCCGACAGATCTGACTATGCACACTCTCTGATGGTGGAGGCGGGTGTTCGCACAATCATTAACGTTGGCTCATATTGGAACGATCCGCGGCTGGCATTTGACAACAGCGACTACTACAGAGAGCGTGGCGACTCTGGTAGTGTCCTTGCGACGAACGTCGGACTGGCGGTGACATGGGATCAGTTCAAGAGAGAGATTGCGAGAGTGTTACGCTTCATCATTGCCAACGAGCCCCCATACTTGATCCATTGCCAAATCGGCCAGGATCGAACCGGGCTTACGACTGCGATCCTTGAAGCAATTTCTGGCGCCACTCTGTCTGAACTGATCAACGACTACGCGCTGACATTTCGCAACTACTACGGCATCGAATACGGTCACGAGCTTTACTTCGAGGTCGTGGAACAGCTTCTCAGCAAGCTGCGAGAGATGAACTACGGCCAAGTCGTGACATCCTACAGTCTGAGGTCTGTGGTCGAGCGATACCTCATCAATGAGGTTGGGCTAAGCGAATCAGAGTTGGCGCGTCTGCATCAGCGTCTCGCGACAGAGTTGTAGTCGCCCGAAGGCCCTGCCCGCACCCTGATGTGCGCCCGAGTCCAGCTGGGATCGTTGATTACGCTGCGAGAAGCGCAAGATAAGCAACTGCTTGGTCCCAACAGAGTATGAACTGCGTCATGACGCAACGAGAACTGCCAGGATCGCAGACCCATGCCGAGGTTGTAGGTAGTTCAATACGGGGATGGGAATCAATGCCATCAGGTGAACCGACCAGTCCCCCATGGCCGGTCCACTTCCAGAGCTAGTCTAATCGACCACCTCCTGCGACGGCCAATGCCGGAATCAACTTCCTGGTCTGAGGTGCAGGCGGTCTGTAGCCCAGACTACTGTGAGGACGGATCTCGTTGTACTCACAACGCCAGTTCTAGATGAGGCAGTATAGCATTTGCGACGACAGCTCGAAAGCCGCCGATGGGTTGAGGCGACATTGACCGCCATTGGGCGCCACGAGATACTGATCTGGCGCTTCTCGACAGCTGGCGGGGATTCTTCATTCAGCTTGCAGCAACATACGCGCGGAGAAGGCGGATCTTGACATCTCGATGGATGCTCTGGTGCGCTGCGGAATCCAGGCAGTTCGATGGTCTTTGGGAGACACCGGATCGCAGAAACGCTCTTCCCATGGGTCGTGCAGGACTCGAACCTGCAACCAACGGACTAAGAGTTCGGGGGTGAAACGCGGTCTGCCCTCGAGAAGCTCATGGAACCCACTAATTCCGGAAGGGAGAGGGTACCCTTTCGGCCTAGTAGTGGTACGTCGAGCGAGCTTGGTCACATGCTGCCCGATTCCATCTCCTTCTGACTACTCGATCAGCCTTGCCACGACCTCCTTTAGTTCCTCAAGCTCAGCGCGCAGCTGGGCAATCTCGGTATCCTGCTCCTGCAGCTCATTCAGCAGCATCGGCACGAGCTGTTCGTAGCGGACCGTGTATGGATCGCCGGCGTCGTCGTAGATCACCAGGTCCGGCGCCACCTCGGCGACCTCCTCGGCGATCAGCCCGTATTGGGTGATCCCGAGCGGATCGATCTCCGGCTTGTAGGCGAACGTCACCGGCCGGAGGTCGTAGAGGACGTCACTCGTCGGCCCGAGATCGGCGATGCCGGTCTTGAACCGGGCCGAGGACGTGAGCGTTCCCAGCCGGCCATCGGACCCGATGTAGACGGCCGTACCGCCAGAGACGGTCCCGCCGTAGATCCCGGCCATGTACGCCGAGGTCTGCGCCGGACCCCCGATCCGGATCGTCGCCGTCTCTACTGCCCCGACGTTCCCAATGTAGATGTTGTCCGCGCCGCCGGTGTTGGCGGAGCCCGCAGACTGTCCGAGCGCAATGTTGCCGGAACCGCTCCCTAGCGATAGGAGTGCGCTAGCACCGATGGCGGTGTTGTTGTGCTCTGTTCCTGAGAAATTCGCTAGAGCGCCACTGCCAACCGCGGTGTTGTACGCCCCCGCAACGTTCGCCGCCAGTGCGTTGTCGCCAATTGCGGTATTGCCGTCTCCTGTCTCAGTCTGAGCCAGGGCACCCGAGCCCATCGCCGTGTTGCGTTCGCCCGATGTCAGATAAGAGAGCGCGATCGTCCCAACACCTGTGTTCCAGTCCCCTGTGACCGAGCCGTTGCCAGCGGAGTTCCCTAGGAACACATTGAACACACTGCCACTGTTGTGGAGGAGCAGATCTGTTCCTTGATACAAGTAACCGCTCATCGCGATACTTCCGTCAACTTCGAGCTTCTGGCTTGGCGTCGTGTCGCCGATGCCGACGTTGCCGGAGTTCGAGCTGTAGATATCGTCACCGCTCGTCGTCCATTGGCTGGACCCGCCGGCGATCGTCTGCCAGCTCACGGTTCCGCTTCCGTTCGTCGAGAGGACCTGGCCGTTCGTTCCGTCCGCCGTTGGCAGCGTGTAGCTCCCGAGCGTCAGGGCGCCGGTGAACCGGCCGGTCCCTGATACATCCAGCAGTCTGTCGGGATCGGTCGTGCCGACACCGACGTTGCCGCCGGCCTCGACAACGAGATGAGTCCCAACGCCAACGATGAGGCCGTTCGTCATTCGCTCCCGGATACCGAGGTAGTCGGCTTCGTGTTCGACGAACATGTCCCAATGGTCCAGGTTCGAGCCATCCGCATCGGCCGCCAGCAGCTCCACCGCAGGATCATCCGTATCGTGCTTCCGGAAGACTCGCAAGACGGCATCGGTGGAAACAAGGTTCAGGGCCCTGGTAGCTGCTCCAGCCGTGACCGAATCACCGAACGCTCCCCGGCCGTCCACGTGCAACAGGACTTCCGGACTGCTCGTCCCGACGCCGACGTTCCCGCTGTTGCTGTTCGAGATGTCGTCGCCGCTGGCGCTCCAGTATCCGGACCCGCCTGCAGCTGCCGTCGACCCGAGCTGTCCATTCGCGTCGACAACGACGTACTCGCCGCCGGTGACGGCAACGCCGCGGACGCCTGCGAGGTAGGCCTCATCGTGGTCGGTGCTGTTGCCGATGCGGATCGTCCCGAATTCGGATGCCAAGCCGTCGTGACCGATGTAGATGTTCCGGCTCCCGGACGTCAGAAGATTCCCGGCGCCTTGTCCGACCGCGATGTTGTCCTGTCCCACGGTCATGCTGTCGAGCGCGTTCTCGCCCACGGCCGTGTTCCGGATGCCTGTCAGGTTCTCGATCATCGCATGGGCGCCGATGGCCGTGTTGCAGCTCCCGGTCGTGTTCTGATCGAGCGCTTCCTCACCGACTGCCGTGTTGCGGTCGCCCTCGGTGTTGTTCATGAGGGCGTCCTTGCCGACGGCCGTGTTGTCGCAGCCCGTTGTGGTCAAGCGCAAGGCCTCGTATCCCACAGCCGTGTTGTGGTTCTCCTCGCCCGCCACGATTGCGCTTCCAGCGAACTCGCCAAGGAATACGCTTTGGTTCCCCGTGTCGTGAAGGAACAGATGCTCATTCACCTTCAGCGTGATCGTCCCGGTGTTGGTATTCGCGATGTCGTTTCCCGCAGCCGTCCAGTAGCCCGACCCGCCGCCAGAGACGGTCTGCCAGCTGACGGCTCCGCTCCCGTTTGTCGCCAGAACTTGTCCGTTGCTCCCGTCCGCCGTCGGCAATGTGTACGCCCCGACCGTCAATGCACCGGTGAACCGGCCGGTGCCTGAGACATCGAGCGTGGTGCTCGGGCTGGCCGTCCCCACGCCTAGCTGACCGACGTTGACGACGTCATTGTCCTTGAAGTCAAACTCGTTTTGCAGGTAGTTGAAATTGAAGGCCGGATGCCACATTGCAGCTGAGTTGTCGTACACAGAGAACACTGCATCGGGCTTGTCAGTCCGCATAGTGAACGTCGCGAAGTCGCCTGAATTGGCTGCGTTGTACCCGTACATCTGGAACCCGGCTCTATCTCCCCCGGAGCCGGCTATCACCTGCAGAAAATTGCTCACACCAGCGCTTTCGGTCGATGTGATGGAGTCGTTTATCGCCCATGCCATCGTAGAATTGATTGGATCCCGGACCTCCGAGGAGATGATACCCCCAGGCCCCGAGCTCGGCGCCGTCTTCAGCTCAACCCGATTGCCGGGCAGCAGCACGACCTTGCCAGTTCGATTGAGGATCAGCTGATCAGATGTGTCCCAGCCTTGTGCCAGGTACAGGTAGTACCCGTTCGCTAGGCGTTCGCCGTAGGCATTGGTCCGATCCCAGTCGACGAAGTCGCCCATGACCTGAGCAGAGCTCCACAGCTCGTTCTCCGAAAGGTCGTAGACCGTCACCCGCAGGCTCGTCACACTCTCCGCTTCGAAGCGGACCACATCGGCGTAGAGCGTCGCGGTAAGCGAAACATCTCCCGAGTCCGCAGAAACCCACAACGGGATCGCGACCCCCGACAACACTATCATCCCCATGAGCACAATCCACAGTGCCCGCATCCGCTGCTGTCGCTTCATGCTGCACCTCCTCGACGACACGAAGACAGCATCAGCCTGCCTCGCAGCTGAGAACGACCATCTTCACATCGAAGGCAGTCTCAAGTTTTGTGGTGCGATATGTCAAATCGCTGTCCTCCATTCCCGTCCTAGTTCTGGCCTCGACTTCGAAAACCGCAAACCCGCTTAAGAAACTGCACTTTCTCTCCAGTAATGGAGTTAGCTGACAGGAAGAAATACTTCAATCACAAAAACGGGACCTACAACCGACTGCTGACCTTCAAGACGATGCGGTTGCGTGTGTCCATTTGCGTCACCTCCGTCGAGAACGTAGCGACACGTCCTTCCATTTCGCTTCCGTTTCGCTTCCACTTCGCTTCCGCCACGCATGGCCCTCAGCAATGGACAGGCGGCGACCGCGAGGCCGCCGCCCGCGATATGATGCTGAAGACCGCTTTTCTTGGACTCGTGGTCTTCGGCCAACATCCAGCGAATCGTTGACACCTAGAGGAGCCACAGGCTATGGTGTGAAATCCAGGCAGTTCGATGGTCTTTGAGAGACGCTGGATCGCGGAAGTGCCCTTTCCGTGGGTCGTGCAGGACTCGAACCTGCAACCAACGGATTAAGAGTCCGCTGCTCTACCATTGAGCTAACGACCCGGGCGGTCGAATGATATGAATCGGCGTCCGGGGTGTCAAGACTTGATGGGGGTTTGCGCCATCGCCTACGATCTGCCCATGGAACCGCTACCGTTTGCGCCTCCGCCCCCGGCGCCGCTCGCCGAGCGGATGCGCCCGAAGGGTCTCAACGACGTGATCGGTCAACCCGAGCTGCTCGGCCCGAAAGGGCCACTCCGCTCGCTGGTCGAACGCGATGCCTATCGCGCCCTCCTCTTTTGGGGACCGCCCGGCACCGGGAAGACGACGGTCGGCCGGATCCTCGCCTCGCGGGCCGAGGCGCGGTTCGTTCACCTCTCGGCGGCGCTCGCCGGTGTCAAGGAGGTGCGCAAGGCGCTCGACGACTCGCAGTTCCGGCATCGAACCGAGGGGAAGCGAGACCTTCTGTTTCTCGACGAGATCCACCGATTCAACAAGGCGCAGCAGGATGTCCTGCTTTCGCATCTCGAGGAGGGGACGGCGCTGTTCATCGGTGCGACGACGGAGAACCCGTCGTTCGCGCTGAACTCGGCGCTGCTCTCTCGCTGCCAGCTGTTCTGCTTCGCTCCGCTCGGTGACGAAGCGGTGCGGGAGTTGATCGGGCGCGCACTGGCCGCTCCCGAAGGGCTGGACGGAGCGGCCGAGCTGACGTCCGAGGCGATCGATTTCCTCGTCGGGCTCTCCGACGGGGACGGGCGCCGGGCGCTGACGACGCTCGAGCTGGCCGCGAGCATCGCCGAAGGACCGGCGATCGATGCCGACCTGATCGCTCGCGCCGTCCAGCGAAAGGGCATGCGGTACGACCGCGCCGGAGAAGAGCATTACAATGTCATCAGCGCGCTGCACAAATCGGTGCGCAACTCGGATCCCGATGCGGCGCTGTACTGGCTGGCCCGGATGATCGAGGGGGGAGAGGATCCCCGGTTTATCGCGAGACGGCTGATCCGTATCGCGTCGGAGGATATTGGACTTGCCGATCCGTCGGCGCTGACGCAGGCGATCGCGGCTTGGCATGCGGTCGCGGCGGTCGGCCTCCCGGAGTGCGATCTCGCGCTGGCTCAAGCGGCGGTCTACCTGGCGACGGCGGAGAAGAGCAACGCGTTGTATCGGGGCCTCGGCGAGGCGCGGCGCGAGGTCCGGGAGCGGCCGCTGGAGGAAGTTCCTCTCCATCTCCGAAACGCGCCGACCCGGATGATGAAGTCGCTCGGCTACGGCACCGGATACCAGTACGCCCACGACTTCGATGACGGCATCGCGGCGATGGAGTGCCTTCCTCCTTCGCTGGTCGGGCGTCGGTTCTATCGCCCGACGGACCGCGGCCACGAGGCGCGGATCGCGCAGCGAATCGAGGCATGGCGTCGTCGCCTCGCCGGCGGCGCAACGTAGATCGAGCCGCGTCGCGCTGGCGCACGTGGCGAATGCACCTTCTCTTAGGCCTTGTGCTGGTCGAGGTACTCGAGGATCGCGGAGACGATCAGATAGTTCATCGAGCGATCCTTTCGTTTTGCCAGCGCCTGCAGCCGTTCGATCAGGCGTTGCTCGGCCTTGCTCTTCGGTATGTAGATGGACAGTGCGTCGGAACGAGTTACCATCGATCACCCCTCGAATGAGCTTATTATACTTTCATAAGCATCGCTGACAACTCCGCGTCCTGAAGGAAAGAAAGCATCCCGCGGCCGACGGGGCCGCGGGATGCTTGGGGATTGACTGAAACTGCCATGCTACTCCTGATGAAGGTGGCGTTTGATGTCAAGCTTCGCCGACTTCTCGAACGGTTCGTCGACGAGCTCGATCGACTCCTTGTACTTGATTCGCTTGAACACGGCGAGGTTCTCGCTCCGTTCCCGGATCTCCTCCCAGATGTGGTCGAGCGCCGCCTCGGCCGACTCGATGCCCAATCCCTTCAGCGTCGGCCAGCTCGGATACACCTTCGCGGAGACGGTCGGAACCCCCTGTCGGTTACCCTCGTAGACCATGATCTCCTCGATCGACGGCAGGGTGGCGAACTCCCACTCGATCTCTTCGGGGTAGACATTCTTGCCCGTCTCGAGAACGATGACGTTCTTCGCACGCCCGGACAGGACGAGTCGTCCGTCGGCATACGTTCCGAGGTCTCCGGTATGGAACCAACCGTCGACATCGATGACCTCATCCGTCGCGGCGGGGTTCTTGTAGTAGCCGGCCATGATGTTCGGCCCCTTGGCGAGGACCTCTCCGACGCCGCCGCTGTCCGGGTCCTTCAGCTTCAGTTCGATCTCCGGGATCGCCGTCATCCCGGGCAGCTCGTCGAACGCCTCGCACATGGTCAGAAGCGGGGAGGTCTCGGTCAGTCCGTATCCTTCCATGATGCCGATGCCCATGCTGCGGAAGCCGGCGGCGGCTTCGGGGCTGAGCGGTGCACCGCCCGACGTGAAGAAGCGGAACTGCTTGCCGAACAGCTTGTTCTTCACGAGCCGGCCCATCATCGTCGGCGATCCGCGATAGATCGCGCGCTTTGCCGCGCTCTTGTTGATCGAGTCCATGACCCGGCCGTACAGCACGTTGTACAGCTTCGGCACGCCGAGGATGATCGTCGGCTGAGCCGCCTTCATGACCTGGGCCAGGTTCCGATCGACCGGCGTGTACGAGGTCGTTGCGCCAACGACGATCGGGGTGACCAACGTGATCGTCAGACCGTAGATGTGGTTCCACGGGACGATCGACAGAAAGACGTCGGTCTCGGTCAATTCGACGACCTTGGCCGACGTCAGCGCGTTCGACGAGATGTTGGCGTGCGTCAGCATCGCGCCTTTGGCGTTTCCGGTCGTTCCGGACGTGTACATCAGGATCGCGAGCGACTTCGGGTCCACCTCGACAAGCGGGAGTTCGGTCTTCCCGAGCAGCAGAGAATCGAGGAAAAGGACCGCCTCGTCTTGAATTCGATCCATCGACACGATGAACGGGTCATTGGGCAACGCGGACCGCAGAGACTGCACGTCGTCGGCCTTGCTCCCGGCGCAGACGATCCCCTTGACTTCCGCTTCCTTCAGGATTCGCTCGAGTTCGCCGACCTGGAGTTCCGGATCGAGCGGCACGACGGCGGCGCCGCAGCGGAGGATGGCGAAGAAACTCGTGGCCCACGCCGCGCGCGGCTTCGACACCAAGGCGACGCGATCGCCGGGGGCGACCCCAAGTTCGGACAGGGCCGTCGCAAAACGACCGACCATCTCGCCGAGGCGCTCGTAGGTGATCTCGTTGAGCACGAGCTGGATTCCCCGCCCGCGCTTCCTCTCCTTCGGGATCGGCATGCGCAACGCGATCCGATCCCCATGTTTCGCCACCGAGTCGTCCAGCAACTTGGCAATCGTTGGGTACATAGGCTTCTCCTTTGTCTTCCCCCGGTTCGCTCGGTCCGGTGGTTCGAGGACGAGGACCGAACGTCCCCCTTCGCCTACCGCTCGGCGGTCGACAGGAATTTCTCCGCTTCGATGGCCGCCATCGCACCTTCCCCGGCGGCCACCACGCCTTGGGCGTACTGCATCGCATCGATGCGCGCATCGCCTGCGGCGAAGATGCCGGGCCGATTCGTATGGAGCTGCGGGTTCGTCACGATGTACCCCTCCGCGTCGAGGTCGACCGTGTCGCGGAGGAAGTCGGTTTGGGGTAGATGCCCGATGTTGACGAAGATTCCGTCGATCGCGACCTCCTCCGTCTCTCCTGTGGCCAGGTCGCGCAGCCGTGCGCCTTCGACGCGATCGGTTCCGAGCACCGCGTCGATCACGCGATTCCACAGGAAGTCGACCTTCGGATGTTCGCGGGCCCGCTTCTGCAGAATCGCCGACGCGCGCAGCGCCTTCGGATCATCCTGCGGATGACGGACGACGATCGAGACCGAGTCGACGAATCGCGTCAGGAAGAGCGATTCGGTGAGGCCGGAATCACCGGCTCCGACCTCGAGGATTCGCTTGCCCTGAAAGAAAAAGCCGTCGCACGTCGCACAGTACGAGAGGCCCTTCCCCTTCAAACGGGCGGCATTCTCGGCCGGCAGCTCCCTCGGCCGCGACCCACAGGCGAGGATGACCGTTCGCGCCGTGATCGTTCCCTCGGTCATGACGAGCTTGTATGCCCCGTCGGCCGGTTCGATCCGCAGCACCTCATCGGAGACGAAGCGGGCACCGAATCGCTCGGCCTGCACGTGGACCTTCCCCATCAGCTCTCGAGCCGACACCGCCTCTTCGAAGCCCGGCCAGTTCTCGATCAGGTCGGTCTCGTTGAGCTGGCCGCCGGGAAGCCCCTTCTCGATGACGATCGGCGACAGCAGCGCCCGGCCCGCGTAGATCGCGGCCGTCAAGCCGGCCGGCCCGGCCCCGATGATCGCGACGTCGACGCAACTGCCCTGCGGAAACATAGTCCGGATTATAGGTCAGCCGGAATCGAGGTCAAAAGGCTCGATCTCGAACGCGCCCTTCGTCGTCTCGAGGACCTTGTCGATGCGGAGCTTCGCCTCGTCGAGCCCTTCCTTGATCGACGCGGCGAGGGGAAGGCCCTCCTCGAACAGTTTCAGCGCCTCGTCGAGCGACAGATCGGCCTGCTCCAGACGCGTCGTGATCTCCTCCAGCTTCTTCAGTGCCTCTTCCACGTTCACTCGGGATTCACCTCCTCGACCCGCGACGTCAAGCGG
>Ga0272443_10007170_pt1 | contig 10739 bp, 7 predicted proteins | sample SSMAcet12_FD_193581 | JGI IMG/M metagenome (GOLD analysis project Ga0272443, IMG submission 193581) | Marine sediment archaeal communities from Little Sippewissett salt marsh, Falmouth, MA, United States - SSM-Acet-12 | ecosystem: Environmental > Aquatic > Marine > Wetlands > Sediment ... | reverse complement strand
TCCGGCCGCCTTGACCATTTCCACAGAGGTGATGCCGTTGGCCATGGCCCCCATGACATAGGCATACTGCAGGCCGTGGGTCTGCTTGAAAAATCGGCTTCCCAGGTCCTCCGGCGCCATGGGGGGGCAAAATGCCAGGAGACGGCGGCCGGCAGAATCGCTGCCGCACGGGGACCCCTCTCCGCCGATGATCAGACAGCCGTCTTTGGCCACAGCCGCTGTGCCGTTGTCATCCACCAGGATGACAGGGCGTCGCAATTGCGCCAGCGCGGAATTTACGGCCGCTTCGCCGGTCTCCACCGGCAACTTTCCGGGCAGCCAGAACATGGAGGGAAAATCGTCGCTCATGGTTTCGTTACCTGGTTTGTCACGCCGAAATTAGCCGACAAAATTGCTGCAGCGACTTTATTAGGATGGGAGAATAGAGGCGATAAAATTTTTAACCATTTGATTTAATTACCCTAATAAATTTGTGACGCTTCTTCGAAAAATACATGAAAAACTAATGACGTGTCAAGAAGTAAGTTGTCTTCCGATGCCGATTTCCGCCGGGAAGCGACCGGATATCTGGAAAAAAGCAGAAAGTCTTCTCGCAAAGGCAGGAGTTGGATTGCAGTTCTGACTAATATCGACCGGGCTGCCGCAATGCGTCATTGCCAAATTGCTGCATCGCGTCATTTTTTGGTCATTTGTTTTCAACCCCTCGGATGAAATTTTTCGTGGATTTTGCGGACGCGGTCGCGGGCCAGGTGGGTGTAAATTTGGGTGGTGGAGATATCGGCATGGCCGAGCATGATTTGAACCGCCCTAAGGTCGGCGCCGCCCTCCAGCAAATGCGATGCAAAGGAGTGGCGCAGGCAGTGCGGCGTGACCGGCTTTCTGATGTTTGCCGTCATGCCGTACTTTTTCAGAAGCTTCCAAAAGCCCTGCCGGGTCATGGGCTGCCCTTTGCGGGCGACGAAAAGATAAGGGCTGACGCGGATGCCAAGCTGGCGCTGACGACCCATGGCCAGATAGGATTCGATCCGGTTTTTGGCGTGGGCGCCGATGGGAACGATGCGCTCCTTGCTCCCTTTTCCGCGGACGCGAACGAATCCGGCCTCCAGGTTCACGTCCTGGACCCGGATGCCCACCAATTCTGACACCCGCAGCCCTGCGGCGTAGAGCAGTTCGATCATGGCGGCGTCTCGGGCGCCGATGGGCGTCGACGGATCCGGCGCCTGCAGCAGGGCATGAACCTCGTCCACGGAAAGAACATGGGGCAGTTTCAGGCCGGCCTTGGGAAGATCGATCATTCGGGTGGGGTCGGTTTCCAGAACTGCCTCCCGAACCAGAAAGCGGAAAAACCCCCGCAGGGTGACCAGGTGCCGTGCCCGGCTGCGGGCCTCCAATCCCTGTTCACGCAGGTGGATCAGGTGCCGCAAGATCAGCGCCGAGTCGACAGCCTGGATCTTTTCGACCCTTGCCGCTTCCAAGAAGGTGAAAAAGCCGGTCAGATCGGCGCTGTAAGCCGAGAGGGTGCAGTCGGCCAGCCCCTTTTCCACCAGCAGGTAGTTGAAAAATCGGTCTGCGAGAAGATCGAGTTGGCTCATGGGGTTTGGTTGGTTGAATCGTCGATTCGTTAAATGGTTGAATGGATGAATGGTTAAATTGACCAATCCACCAGTCAACTATTCAGCCAATCATCCAAAACAACCGGAAGCGCGTTGAGCACCTCGGCGCCGTGCTCCCGGACAGCCACCATGTTTTCCAGGCGAACGCCGCCCCAGTCGGGAAGATAGATGCCGGGCTCCACGGTGAAGACCATGCCGGGCTCCAGGGTGTCTTCCCGGATCGGACTCAGCCGGGGCGCTTCGTGAACCGCCAGGCCGGTGCCGTGTCCGAGCCCGTGGCCGAATTTTCCCGCAAACCCCGCCTGGGCGATATGGTCCCGAGCCACTTTGTCCACCTGCTTTCCGGAGACCCCGGGCCGGATCGCTTCGATCGCCTTTTGCTGGGCTTCGTAAACGGCGCTGAATACGGCCCGAAAGGTATCGTCGGGCTTTCCGATGACCACGGTCCGGGAAATATCGCTGCAGTAGCCGTGGAGCCTGGCCCCCCAGTCGAACAGGATCGGTTCGCCTGCGGCGATCTTCCGGGTTCCGGGAACTGCGTGGGGAAGGGCGGCGTTCTGACCGGCAGCTGTGATCACGGGAAACGAGAGCTCCTCGGCGCCGGCTTCCCGCATGGCCCGCTCCAGGCCCCAGGCTAGATCGACTTCCGAGCGGCCCGCAGTCAAGGATTCGCGAAGCCTTTTAAAGGCATCTTCCGCCAACTCGAGGGCGTGTCGGATGGCTTCGATCTCGGCTTCGCTCTTGCGGAGCCGAAGCGCCTCCACGAGGTTTTCCGTGTCGAGCAGTTCGATCTTCATGCCGGCGCTGGACAATGCCTCACGCATCTGGTTCAACTGCTGCACAGACAGGCGAGCGCTTTCAAATCCGAGCCGGCGAAGATCCAAGTCCTGCAGGATCTCGGGAAGCTCCTGGGCAAGCCCTTTTTTATAGATGAACCGCTCCCAGCGGGGGGCCTCCCGCTGGGCCTGGAGTTCGAATCGGGAGTCGGTGGCAATGACCATGCGGCTTGCAGTGATCAACAAGGCGCCTGCTGTTTCGTCGAACTGGGTGTCTTCAGCGGAAAATCCGGACAGATACCGGCGGTTTTCCGCCACAATGACCATGAAACCGTCCATCTGCTGTTCGGCCATCTTTTCCCGGACCTGCTGGACGCGGGATTCATAATCGTGGAGTGTCATCATCGATCCCCGCTCAAATAGTTGACGCGATTGGATTGATATTTCGCGTTCACCGAAATATACATGTTTGAAAATTCAAAAATTCCGGTTCTTCTTTCGAAAATCGTGAGTTTCCAGGGGAGGTGACGCCGTGAACATCGAGACCCATCAAAAAATCGATCCGGCCCTTTGCGGGCGAGCCGTGGCGCTGGAAAAAGGCGCCAGCCAGGTGGAGCTGAAAACCCTTCAACAGATGAGCGTCGACGGCAGCGGCCTGGTTCACGGAGGGTTTGTCTTCGGCCTGGCCGATTATGCCGCCATGGTTGCCGTCAACCACCCTCATGTGGTTCTCGGCGGCGCCGAGGTCCGCTTTCTGAAGCCCGTTCGGGTCGGGGAACGGCTGCTGGCAGCGGCCCGTGTCGAAACCACCGAAGGAAAAAAGCGGGTGGTGCCCGTCACCGTGGAACGCGAAGGTGAAAAGGTGTTCGAGGGCACCTTTTTTTGCTTCGTGCTGGACCGCCACGTGCTGGCCTGAGCAGGACCTTGTCGTCGCGCCTTTTGCCATGCTCACCATATGATGATTTCCGGGTCTGTGTCGCGGGAAAAGCGATCATTCAACGTCCTGGATCCATTTCGCTCCTCTCTGGAAGCGAAACCGGAAGGTTGCGGCTTTTCGTTGGACGAATTTTCTACTACAGCTTATAGTGTCTGTCAATATATTTGCCAACTATATCTGGTGTTTTGAGAGATCGAATGGCTTTCGATCGTAACCGGATCGCTTTTCCGCTCTTGGTGAAAATATGATAAACTCGCAGCAAGAATTTTATCCCTCAAACAAAGAAAGGAGACTGAAATGGCCAAGCGAGTCGGCGTTCTGCTTTCCGGATGCGGTGTGTTCGATGGATCGGAGATTCACGAAGCGGTGCTGACCCTCTACTTTCTGGCTCGGGCCGGTGCAGATGTCGTCTGCACGGCGCCGAACGTGAATCAGCACCATGTCATCGACCATTTCACCCAACAGGAAACCGCCGAGACCCGAAACGTGCTGGTGGAGTCGGCCCGCATCGCCCGGGGAGAAATCCGGGATCTGGCCGAGATGCATGGGGAGGATCTCGACGCCCTGATCGTGCCCGGCGGATTCGGCGCGGCCAAGAATTTGAGCGACTTTGCGGTCAAGGGTGCGGCGGCCGAAGTCCACCCGGAGGTGCAGCGGATTTTTACTGAAATGCTGTCGGCAAAAAAACCGGTGGGCGCGATTTGCATTGCACCTGCCACCCTGGTTCGGGCAGTCGCGGACCGCGGCCCGGAGGTGACCATCGGAAGCGACGTGGGCACGGCGTCGGCCATCGAAGCCATGGGTGGCCGTCACCGCGACTGTCCCGTGGACGGTATCCATGTGGACGAAGCCAACAGAATCGTCTCGACCCCGGCATACATGCTCGGGCCCGGCATCGCCGACGTGGCAAAGGGAATCGAAAAACTCGTCGATCAGATCATGAGGATGTAAACATGGGACAGCGCGGCCCCGGCCTTTTCCTTCACACGGGAAACCGGCTGGAAACCCTGGCAGACGAGCTTTCCCGGGTCCTGGAATTTCCGCTCGAGTCCCCCATGGTGCCCGAGACGATCGTGGTTCAGAGCCGGGGGATGCAGCGCTGGATCAGCATGGAAATCGCCCGCCGCCAGGGGATATTCGCCAACGGGGTGTTTCCGTTTCCCAACGCATTCGTCGACGCGCTGTGCCGCTGCGTGGTTGCCGACCTGCCGGATCGGCAGGAAGATCGATTTCACCCGGCGACGCTGGCGTTCCGGCTTTTTTCCCTCCTTCCGGAGTGCATCGAACAGGCCGGATTCGAGTCGATTCGAATCTATCTTCGCGACGACGGCCGCAAACTCAAGCGGCTTCAGCTTGCCGAAAAAATCGCCGACCTGTTCGACCAGTACCTGGTCTTCCGGCCGGAGATGATCCTTGGCTGGGAGCAAGGAACCGATACCCATTGGCAGGCGCAGCTGTGGCGAAAGCTGGCGACGGCAGAAGGGGCGGAAAAACAACAGACCCTTCACCGCACCCGGCTTCGCCGGCTGCTGATCGAGGCGTTGGGCGATCTTCACGAGACGATTCCAGGCCTGCCGGAGCGGGTGTCGGTGTTCGGGGTGTCCTATCTTCCCCGGTTTCATTTGGAAGTGCTTTCCGCCCTGGCACGGCGGATCCCGGTTCATTTGTTCTGCATCAATCCCTGCCGGGAATACTGGGCCGACATCGCCGGACGGCGGGAGGCAGGCCGAATCGCCCGGCGCTATTTGCAAGCGGCGGTCGATCCGAAAGCCGATCTGCATTTAGAGGAGGGAAACCGGCTCCTGGCCGCCACCGGGACACTGGGAAAGGCGTTTCTCGAACTGATTCTGAATGCAGGCGCACAGATCCAGGAACATTTTGAAGAACCCGGAAAGGATCTGCTTCTTTCCCGCGTGCAGTCCGACATCCTGCATCTGCGAAACCCGGACGGTGCCGTCCGCTGCCGGACGGACGGCTCCATTCAGATCCATTGCTGCCACAATCCCATGCGAGAAATCGAGGTGCTGCACGACCAGCTTTTAGAGCTGTTTGAAGAAGATCCCGGCCTTTGCCCTCGGGACGTTCTGGTCATGACGCCGGACATCGAAGCCTATGCCCCGCTGATCCATGCGGTGTTCGACGCCCATCCCGACGATCGGAGCCGGATTCCCTACAGTGTTTCAGACAGCAGCTTCCGCAGGGACAGCCGCGTGTCCGCCGGCCTTCTGGCCATTTTGGATCTTGCCGGCAGCCGCCTCGGCGCCTCGGAAGTGATCAACTTGCTTGAGGTGGAACCGATCCGGCGGCGGTTTTCCCTGTCCGAGGAGGAAGTCGGCCGGATATCGCAGTGGGTGGCCGGCAGCGGCATCCGCTGGGGCCGAGACGCCGGGGACCGGAAGCGGGCCGGTCTTCCTGCCACTGCGGCAAACACCTGGCAGACCGGAACCGACCGGCTGCTTCTCGGATATGCCGTCCCGGGCGAGGAATTGCTTTTGCACGGCATCGTTCCCTACGGACGCATCGAGGGAAACGACGCCCAGACCCTGGGTCGGTTTCTGGAGTTCACCCACCGCCTCTTTGATTTCATCGACCGGTTTTCCGTGGAGCAGCCGCCGGCGCTGTGGAAAGACCTGCTGGTCGAGGCGCTGGAAGCGCTTTTTCTGCGCGGAGACGAGAGCGAAGCCGAGTACCGGGAGATTCTTTCGTGCCTGGACGACCTGGCGCGGCACGGCCAAAATGCAGGCTGCAAGGAGCCGATCGGGTGGGAGGCAATTCGCAGCTGGCTCTGCCGCGTGCTCGAAAGCCGGTCGTTTGGAAGCGGATTCATTTCCGGCGGGGTGACCTTCTGCGCCATGGTCCCCATGCGTAGCATTCCCTTTGAAGTGATCTGCATGATCGGGATGAACGACGGCGACTTTCCCCGAGAGAGCCGCGCACCGGGGTTCGATCTGATTGCGGCCCATCCACGGCCTGGGGACCGAAACAGGCGTGACGACGACCGGTACCTCTTTTTAGAGGCCTTGATTTCCGCGCGGCGCAGGTTGTACATCAGCTACGTGGGCCAGAGCGTTCAGGACGGGTCGTCGCTGCCGCCGTCGGTGATGGTCAGCGAACTCCTCGACGCTCTGCACCGGGGCTATGGGATCGAACCCGAGCAGTTGACGGTCCGGCACCGTCTCCAGGCCTTTTCTCCCCGGTACTTTACATCTGAAGACAAGCTGTTCAGCTATTCAACGGAAAATCTCAAGGCCGCCGAGGCGCTGAGGGAGGAAAAAAGCCCCTGTCCATTTCTGACCGGTGACGTACCGATGACCGAGTACGAATCCAAGCGGTGGCGGGCCCTGGATGTTCATACCCTGTGCGATTTTTTCTCCCATCCGGCTCGATTCCTGCTCCAGCAGCGGCTGGGGGTCCACCTGGAAACCGAGCCGGAAAGTCTCGAAGATACCGAACCCTTTGTGCTCGAAGGTCTTCAGGCATATCACATCGGCCAGGAGCTGGTGCAGTTGCTGATCAAGGGCGGATCCGCGTCGGCGCGCATGCCGGTGGAACGGGGCATCGGGCGGCTTCCCCACGGCACTCCGGGCGAGGCCGGCTTTCGCAGACTCAGTGTCGACGCCGGCCAATTTGCCCAAAATGTGCGGAAGCTCGAGCTGGGGGAGGGCCTGCCTCCCCTGGAAGTTTTTCTCGATATCGACGGGTTTTCCCTGAGAGGAATGCTGAAAGACGTCTACCGCCTCGGTCTTTACCGTTTTCGGTACGGACGGATGAGAACGGTCGACCTGTTCGACGGCTGGATTCGGCACCTGGTCCTTTGCCTCCTGCAGCCTTGCCCGGAGCCGGCAGCCACCTCGCTTTACTTCCGTGATGCTGCATGGCGGTTTTCCCGGACCGACCGGGCGAGGCGCGTGCTGGCGGATCTGCTGGGCCTGTTCGAGGCCGGTCTCCGCCGGCCCCTTCATCTTTTCCCGGATACCTCCGAGGCGTATGCCCGGGCAAAATTTTCCGGGGCCTCCGAAAACAAGGCCATGGCAAGAGCACGCCGCGTCTGGACGGATGAATATCGGCCCGGCGAATCAGACGAGCCCTACCACCGGCTTTGCTTCCGGGACCGGGATCCTCTCGACGCCGAGTTCAGGGAACTGGCCGAGACGGTCTGGATACCTCTTTTCGAATCCGGAGAGCCGATTTCCTGGTAGGCCGTCTGTGTTCGGGCGCAATGCCGGTTTTTTCACCGCTGAGGCCGCGGAGTCGGCACAGAGAAGATTTAAAAAATTTTCTCTGCGTCCTCTGTGTCTCGGCGGTGCGTTTTTATGATCTGAGAACCGTCACCAAAATGATGCTATCGAATACTTAGGGGCCGTCTTCATCCAGCCGGCCGTTTGTTCCGTAGCCGGTTCCGAATTTGTCGATGTGGAGCTCGCCGCCGGTGGCCCAGTTCTGGCGGTCGAGCTCCTCGATCAGAACGGTGATCCATTCGGGACGGGAGTTGACTGTCCGGGCCACGGCATCGGTGACAGCCTTAACCAGCCGGCGTTTTTGATCCAGGGATCTTCCTTTGGCCATACGGATGTTCACGATCGGCATTTTTGTCCTCTTTGTCCGTCTGTTCAAAAACGGCTCGAATCACGGGTTCTTCTCGCGGCAGCGGTCCTTTTTTCTCTGCCGCCGATTACGTGGATCATTCGATGATGCCTTTGATCGGCCCCGCTGGCAGCGCCGGTGTTGTGCGCGACCGAACCTCGAAATTGTCTCGTATACCAAGTCAAAAGACAAGGGGAGATTTTAGGGCTCTGGATTGCCGCTGGGCGCTGCTTCAGGAAAGGGCGGCCAGCCAGGAAAGGATGACGACAGCCCCTGCTATCGCCAGAAACCGGTGCTGCCAACGCTTCTCGGGAGGAGCGGCAAGACGCAGTTCGTACACCGACCCCAGAACAGCACCGGCCAGAAAGCCGAACAGGTGGGCGGTGATATCCGAATGCCGGCCGGCACCGAGAAAGGCGAGCAGGGCCAATCCGCCGGCCAGGGGAAGCCAGGCCCGAAATCCGGTGGTTTTTGACCGGCGGCGACGGCATGTCTGGACCGCCCCCAGGATGCCCACGGCACCGAACACCGCGGTGGAGGCTCCGACAGACAGGTGGTTGGATTGAAAGAGCCACGCGTTGGCCAGATTGCCGAGCATGCCGGAGACCAGGATCATCAACCAACCGAGGCCGGCGCCGGTGAGGTGGCATACGGCAGTTCCGAAAAGAGCGATGCCGACAAGATTGCCGGCCAGGTGAAGGAAATCGGCGTGCAGGGTCAGCGCGGTGAGGGTTCGGAAAAACTCGCCGGAGAGAATCTGCTCGGCCCCTGCCCCGGCCCGCCGGACGATCTCCGAAGGATCGGATGCACTCAGGCGCGCCAAGTGGGCGGCCAGAAGAAACAGGGACACCCATACCCCGGTAAACGTTTTTTCCGCCGGGGACTCCATTGAGGCGGGCTTTTCTGCGCCGGGCTCTGCGGCGTTTTCCTCGCGATAGGCCTCGATCAAAGAAAGGGCTTCTTTGCGGACCTCGTCGGCCACGCGCAGTTCCCAGCCATCTGCCGTGCGCCGAACGACATAGGAAATGCCGTAGGAGGTCAGCACCAGCGCGTAAGTATTGGCTTCCTCGTGGCTGATGTCGGCATACAAGGCAACGGTGTCTTCGATAGCCATGGCAAAAAAAAGGGCTGCGAGAACTTTGCTTCAAATAATTTGAATTGCCGGTTTTCTATAAAACTCCAGTTGCATCCAGCCGGGAGCCGATAGGTATCGGCTCGGATGCCGGGCAACATTTGATTTTTTTTTCTGCTTACCATGGTTTGGATCCGGCCGGTAGGGGAAAAGCGGCGCAAAATGGATGATCTGAGCACCTGAAAAAAGGGCCGCAGCCATGGGCTGCGGCCCTTTGGGGGGAATCCATCCGGCCGATAGCGCCGGCCGGATGGGCGCATTACCTCGCTTGGCGATGACCGGCCGATTACGAGGCTTCCTCGTATTCGGCGTCGACCACGTCCTCGTCGGTCGAAGCGCCGTTCTGGCGGCCGCTGCCGGTGTCGGTTCCTGCCGCTCCTGCCTGCCTTCCGGATTGGCCGGCAGATGCGTTCTGGTACATCGCCTCGGCCAACTTGTGGGAGGCCTGGGTCAGGTCTTCGGTGCGCTTCTGGATTTTGTCGGCATCGCTGCCTTCCATGGCCGCTTTCAGGCTGGCGACAGCCTCTTCCAAGCGCTGCCGGGTCCCAGCGTCGACTTTGTCGCCCATCTCCTTGAGGGACTTTTCCGTGGAGTAGATCAGCGAGTCTGCCTGGTTCCGGGCCTCGACCAGCTTCTTTCGTTTCTTGTCCTCGTCGGCATGCATCTGGGCATCCTTGACCAGGCGGTCGATTTCCTCCTGGCTCAAGCCCGAAGAGGCCGTGATCTGGATCGATTGCTCTTTGCCGGTGGCCTTGTCCTTGGCCGACACGTTCACGATGCCGTTGGCGTCGATGTCGAAGGTGACCTCGATCTGGGGGGTTCCCCGGGGCGCAGGCGGGATGCCCGTCAGCTCGAAGCGGCCCAGGGTCTTGTTGCCGGCGGCCATCTCCCGCTCGCCCTGGAGCACATGAACCGTCACGGCCGGCTGGTTGTCCTCGGCCGTGGAGAACACCTCGCTTTTTTTCGTCGGGATGGTGGTGTTCTTTTCGATCAGCTTGGTCATGACCCCGCCCAGGGTCTCGATGCCCAGCGACAGCGGGGTGACGTCGAGCAGCAGCACGTCCTTGACGTCGCCCTGGAGCACGCCACCTTGAATGGCCGCACCGACGGCCACCACCTCGTCGGGGTTGACCCCCTTGTGGGGCTCTTTTCCGAAAAGCTTCTTGACCCGCTCCTGGACCGCCGGCATCCGGGTCATGCCGCCTACCAGGATCACCTCGTCGATGTCTCCGGCAGACAGCCCGGCGTCTTTCAGGGCGGTCCGGCAGGGTCCTTCGACCTTGTCGAGCAGGTCGGAGACCAGCGCTTCGAGCTTGGCCCGGCCGATCCGGATGTTCAGGTGCTTCGGGCCGCTGGAATCGGCCGTGATGAACGGCAGGTTCACATCGGTCTCCATGGAGCCGGAAAGCTCCATCTTGGCCTTTTCCGCAGCTTCCTTGAGCCGCTGCAAGGCCATCTTGTCTTTTCTAAGGTCGATGCCCTGGTCCTTTTTGAACTCGTCTGCCAGGTAGTCGACGATCCGAAGGTCGAAGTCTTCGCCGCCCAGGTGGGTGTCGCCGTTGGTGGCCTTCACCTCGAATACCCCTTCGCCGATCTCCAGAATCGAGATGTCGAAGGTGCCACCGCCCAGGTCGAAGACGGCGATCTTCTCGTCGGACTTCTTGTCCATGCCGTAGGCCAGGGAAGCCGCAGTGGGC
>Ga0272443_10007168_pt1 | contig 10740 bp, 6 predicted proteins | sample SSMAcet12_FD_193581 | JGI IMG/M metagenome (GOLD analysis project Ga0272443, IMG submission 193581) | Marine sediment archaeal communities from Little Sippewissett salt marsh, Falmouth, MA, United States - SSM-Acet-12 | ecosystem: Environmental > Aquatic > Marine > Wetlands > Sediment ... | reverse complement strand
ATGTCCTGCCGAGCTACTCGTCTTGGCCCGGGGTCTTCGGGCCGCCTTCTCTCGGTCTCTCGAACCGCTTCTCGGATGGCAATCGGTCTCCGGTCGGCAAGAGCGGCTCGAACTGCTTCTCCAGAGCGAACAGGTACCGCTCGTAGGCGAGCTCCTCCCTGGCACCCTCGACCTTCGCCAGACAGGTGAAGGCGAAGACGGGCTGGATGAACTGCTGGGCGTCGAACATCCCGCGCTCGTAGTACGCGAGTCGCACGCCGGTCACCCGTACGGAGACGACGTCCGATGCGATCACCGGACCCAGCGGATCTTCAACCAGTTCGGCGAGAGCTTCCTCCAACATCCGACGCGGGAAGTTGCCGATCGCTTCCACCCCGCGCCACACGCGAAGGTATCCAGCCGGCTCGCCGGCTGCGTCGAGGAAAACCTTGACCCGTCCGCCCGGGCCGACCGTCGCGAGCTGGTCGAGCGTCCTGCGGAGGGTCACGTTGAAGCCGAGGAGGACGTTGGTCCGCTCGCCTTTCTCCGTCATCAGTTCCGCACGGTCCGTCGCGGTGGAGACCTCGTATCGCTCCTCCGGCATCCCGTACTCGAACGCGAATTGGACTCCCATCTCCCTCAACGCATCGGTCGAGAACCGTTTCGGCTCGACCCGCGTCGGCGCCGTGCTCCACAGCCGTCCCATATCCCCGACGAACACGCCGCCCGAGATGCGCGCGATGTCCCCGTCGGTCTTCTCCCCCCAACGCGAGCGCAGCGCGTCATAAACCCACGATCCCTTGTCATCGGCATAGGCTTCGAAGACGCGAAGCTCGCGAGTCAGGGCCCTCTCCATCTGATCCAGATTGAACTCCACACTGACATCGATACCGAAGCGCTGTGTGACGCTTCCCACACCGAGGAGCCCCACCGCGCATCCGACAAGCAGCACGATTCGTAGCGATTTCATCGCATCCTCCTCAGTTGCAGTGGTGGAACGTGCACCAGTAGTAGGTGGCCGGATAGGGGTCGGAGCATACGGAGCCATGCCCCCAGATGTGGTCGTTGTAGGGATCGTCGGACGAATTGCCGGCGCCCATGACGGACGCGATCGTCCCCGCTCCCTCCGTCTGCTCGGCGGCGTAGAACCACGCCTGAACGACGGTCCACCCGTCAATCAGCTTGTCCGCGAAATGCGTCCCGCGAGAGCAGCTATCGTGTGCGGTCGCTCCGAAGCTGCAGATCAGGTGCAGCCCGCGAAACGCGTCCTCCCAGCATGTCCACTCGAAGTTCGGTTTCAGGACCGAGCAGTCATCGAGGATGAGCCACTCGAGATCGAGGTTGCCCCACCGTGGGCCGTCCGTCGCGCGCAGACGGCAATCCTCGTGGGATGTCTCACCGAACGCGAAGCGACAGGAATTCCCATGATCCGCATGCATCGCGATGTCGACCGTGTCGATCCAGGTCGAATCCCATGGCTCCTTGAAGTCCCTCTCCCATGCCCATTCGTTGCCGAAGTTGAATCGCCCGACGTAGCCGTCCGCAACCAGCGCGTTGTAGAAGTTGACCGCAACGTCATCTCGGCACCCGAGGTTCGCGTTTCCGCACGGGGAACAGACGTTGATCCACTCAATCCCGACTTCCAAGATCCCGTCTTGAGCCCAGCCTGCCATGGCGAGCGCGGCAAGAAGAACCAGCGTGACTGACACCGTCCTTGACATCGGTCCCTCCTTTTTCGACAGCTTCTGGCGTTTCATCAGTCGCCTACATTGGATGTTTCTTGGATCACCTCCTCTATGCATTTTAGCGTACTTCCCGTCAATTATAGGATGGAAGACGCGGCAAGAGAAACGAGAGCGTTCGCAACATCGGCTGCGTGGGAGTTCTCTCTTCCGGTTTCCTGTGATAGTCTCCAATGGTATTGAGGAGGCGTGGCGTTGAACGGGTCGGGAGCGACATGAGAGATCGGAGCGCGGCTGGGCTGTGTGTGAGAACGTTGGGTTCCTTTGAGGTCTCTCTTCACGGAGTTCCTCTCCCAGAGGAAGCTTGGCCTCGACGCAAGACGCAGGAGCTTCTGAAGATCCTGCTCACCTCGCCAGGCAATCCGTTCATGCTCGATCAGCTCTCCGACGCACTGGTCCCCGATGCCGACCCGACGCGCGCGCCGTCGAACATACGCGCCCGCGTCAGCGAGCTTCGCGGCGTGCTTGAGCCCGATCTACGGCACGGCCGGGATTCCCAGTACATCAAACACATCGGAGAGGGCTACGCGTTCCACATCGATTCGGATTGCTGGGTCGATGTCGTCGCATTCGAGAACGGGTTGGCGAACGCGCAGAGAGCCGCGGACAGGGAGCACTGGGCAGAGGCCGTCGAAGGATTCGAGACGGCCCTCGGCCTGTATCGTGGCGACTTCCTCGCCGAGGACCGATACGCGGAGTGGGCCCAGAGCATTCGTCATCAGCTCCGCGAGCGGTACCTCGAGGGTCTGACGCGTCAGGCCGCCTGCTACGCCAAGCTGGGAAGGCTCCGTCAAGCGATCTCTTGTTGCCAGCAGATCTTGGGCATCCAGCCGTACCGCGAAAGCGTCATCCAGTCCTTGATGGAGCTTCAGTCCGCCGCCGGTCAACGAGGACGCGCCATCGAGACCTATCGAGAGGGCGAACGAGCTCTGCGGGAGCACCTCGATGTCGAACCGACCCCGGAGACTCGCGCCGCCTATGAACGAATTCGGACGACATCGATCGACAAGGACCTCGATCCGCGACGCATCGCCGTCCTCCCGTTTTCCAACTACAGCCCGGATCCCGAGGACGAGTACTTCGCCGACGGCATGACCGAGGAGCTGATCGGCTCCCTCGCGAAGGTCCGCGACTTTCGCGTCGTCGCACGGACCTCGGTGATCCGATTCAAGGACACGAAGCAGCCGATCTCCGAAGTGGCGAGGGCCCTCGATGTCGGCTCGATCCTCGAAGGCTCCGTCCGGAAGGCAGGGGATCGGGTTCGGATCTCGGCGCAGCTGATCGACGCCCGTACCGAGGAGCATCTCTGGGCCGACGAGTACGAGGGCGACATCGGGGACGTGTTCGCCGTTCAGAGGAATGCGGCCCGAGAAGTCGCGCAAGCGTTGAGGATCGAGCTCGTATCGGGCGAGCGGCAGGCCCTCTCTCCTCAGGATGTTGAAGATGTAGCCGCCCATACGTTCTTCCTCAAAGGGCGCTTCTTTCAGTCTCAGCGACAGCTGCACGCGACGCGCAAAGCCAGGGACTACCTCGAGAGGGCCACGCACCTCGATCCTTCGCACGCCAGAGCGTACGCCGCGCTGGCCGACGCGTATGCGCTGGGATCCGAAGGGAATCTCCCGATCGACCAGGCACTTCAGAAGGCGCAAACTGCCGTGAATCGCGCCTTACAGATCGATGCGAACCTTGCCGAAGCCCACACGGCACAAGGACTGATCCTGCTTCTGTCCAAACGCGGCAACGTGGCGGCAAAGCGTAGCCTCGATCGCGCTATCGGGCTCAATCCCAGCTCTGCAACCGCCCACAACTGGCAGGGGGTCCGCTGCAACGGCATCGGGCAGTACGAGCAAGCGGCAGCCTTCCAGAGGGCCGCCATCTCGCTCGACCCGCTGTCTCCATACTCCCGGTTCCTCCTGGCCAGAACGCTCGTGAAGCTGAATCGGTTCGATGAGGCACTGGACTATCTCGACCAGGCCCTCGAGATCGATCCAACTCACTGGGGTTCGATGGGTCGCCGGATCTGGTGCCATCATCTTCTGCGCAACTGGGATGCTGCAAAGGCTGCGCTTGCTGCCTTTGAGCATCACCATGGCGACACGTTTGCGTATCCACGATATCGCGGGCTTCACCTGCTATACCTCGGCGACCTTGACGAAAGCCATGAGGAACTCAAACGTTCTTGCGAGAGAGGCGTTAGCGGGTCGAGCTTCTACCATTACGGCCTTCTCAGGCTCGCAGAGCAGCTCCTCTGCGCACGCCGATTTGAGGAATCGATCGAACAGATCGAGGTGATCCTGTCGGAGAATCCGAGCGGCATCGGGGCCGAGGGGCAGGAAGAGCCGCTCTTCCGGATGGCCATCGCACTGGAACAGCTTGGCAGATTCCCGGAAGCGCTGTCCGCCCTGAATCGAGCGAGCGATCTCCTGTTCGGCGAGAAGACCGGCAAAGCGCCGTGGATCCCCTCCGGCGAAGTGGAGATGAGCATCTGGCTGCCGGCCGCCATCGGCATGGTCCACGCGGCCATGGGCAACCAGGACAAGGCTCGAGAAGCGCTCGACAGCGCTCGAACGTGCCCGAAGAACCGTGGCGGTCAAGCAGCACGCGCCGTGCTTTGCTTCCGAATGGGCCGCCTCGACGAAGGGTTCGAGGCCCTCGATCTCGCCATCGACAATCACGACTGGTTCATCCTGACGATCAAGACCCACCCATGGTTCGATCCGGTCCGGGACGATCCCCGATTCGCACAGGCCCTCGAGAGGATGAACCTATCGGACTAACTCCCCAACAGGAGAGATCTGAAGGTCCCCCGTGGACGGCCCGCACCCCAGTGGAATGCCTCCGGAAGAAAAATGGAGCGGAAACGGAAGCCGCATCGCGAACCTCTTGTCGGAACCAGCCACACCCTGCGCAACGGGCGCACATCGGCTGGAAGGAGGTTCAGATGACAAGGGCTTTCGGTCTGGTCCTGGCGGCGATGCTGCTCGCAAGTACGTTGGGGCTCGCGCAGACGGCTGTCGCGCCGCGGGCTGCGGATGGCGTGCTCCTGTTCGACAACGAAACGGGAGCGGAAGTCTCTCGGCTCGGCATCCTGTTTGACGGGGCAGTCACGCTCTGCACGGAAGACGTCATCGTGTTCGGAGGTGGGGCGGTCACCCGACTGGATGTCGGAATCCGAACGGCTTGGATCGATGCGGTCGTCGCTCCCGGTGGAACGCTGCAGGTCCGCTTCGGCGGCGGTGCGGCGGTGCGCGATGCATGTTGGATTTCATCGATCGCGGAGAAGAACAAGGCCGCCACCCGATGGCTCATCGAGTCCGTCTGGAATGCGGGCGATTTGGACGCCGCGGTGGACTTCATCGCCCCGGAGTTCCTCTTCCACAACATCACGTTGGTCGGGGAGCTTCCGGGTGTGATGGGCTACACGATGTTCGCCGCGGGCAGCTTGGCCGCGTTCCCAGACACGCAGTTCGCAATCGAGGATGTCGTCGCCACCGACGAGATGGTGGCGCTTCGCGTGCTCCGAACCGGCACCCACCTCGGGGATCTGAACGGAATCGCGCCGACCGGCGTGTCAGTCAGTGAGCGCGCGATCGTTCTGTATCGAATGAGTGATGGGAAGGCGGTCGAAGGTTGGATGGAGTACGACGCCCTCGGCCTCCTCGTGCAACTCGGCTTGATTCCCGCAATGGGGCCGCCGAATTTCACGTGGGGAACACGATCGACGGCAGCCGGCGATCCCGGCACGCCGGCGGAGAACATCGTCATCGCGTCGCGGGATCCGCTGGAGGTCTGGAACGAACAGGACTTCGCGGTCATCCCCGAGGTCTTCGGAGAAGGCTTCGTCGGGCACTACGACATGAGCACCGTCGACAGCCTCGAAGCACTGCAGCAGTACATCCCGGGGAACCTGGAGGCCTTCCCGGACTTCCACGTCACGATCCACGATGTGTTCGCGGAAGGGGACCTCGTCGCATTCCGTGCGACGGCGACCGCAACGCATCTCGGTCCGTTCGGACCGGTCCCCGCAACCGGGATGCCGTGGGAGGTACAGGCGCTCGTCATCCGCCGGATCGCCGACGGGAAGATCGTCGAGCTGTGGCAGCTGAACGACATGCTGAGCCTACTGATGCAGATCGGGCTGGTTCCGCCGCTTCAGTAGAAGGGGAGACCGACTCGCCTCCTTGTGCTCAGGTACGTGGGGCCCGGTGTACGCCGGGCCCCGCGAGTCACTCTTCGGCCCAACGGTGCCCGAGCATGAACTAACAGGGATCGCCCCGGCTACCTGGGATCCAACCGCCCAACTCAAATCCAGCTGAGCCACGGCGAGGCGCATCCATGGCCACTGCCTTCACCACACATGTTGTGATACTCTACTCGATGACCTCTCCGTCTCGGGGGCGAGATGAAAGATCAAGCGTCTGCCAGCTTGCGTGTCCGCGTATTGGGTCCGCTCAATGTAGCTCTCCATGGCGAGTCCGTCTCCGAGAGCCTGTGGCCACGCAAGAGAACGAAGACCTTGCTCAAGGTTTTGCTGACTGATCCGGGGCAGCCGTTCTCGATTGATCAGCTGAGTGAGGCCCTCCTGCCGAGCCCAACCGCTGAAAGGGCTACCGCCAAGAACATCCAAGCCCGCGTCAGTGAACTGCGGCGATTGCTGGAGCCTGACCTCGAGCGCGGGCGGGATTCACAGTACATCGTGAACGTAGGCAACGGATACGCATTCAGCCAGCAGTCTTCTTATTGGCTGGACATGGAAGCCTTCAGCGAGGAAATCGATCGTGCCGGTTCAGCTTTCGAGAGAGGACTCTGGATCGACGCCGCCGAGGGTTTCGAACGTGCATTAGGACTCTATCGAGGCGAATTCCTGCCTGAGGATCGCTACGAAGACTGGGCACAAGCTACGCGCGCTCGGTTATGGGAACAGCATCTGCAGGCTCTGGCCACCCTGGCTTCCTGTTATGGAGAACTCGGCCGGTATCGCCAAGCCATCTCATGCTGTCAACGTACCTTGGGCATGGAGCCATATCGCGAGGGCGTTATTCGCCAGCTCATGGGCTACTACGATGCCATCGGACAGAGAGCCAAGGCCATCGACACGTTTCACGAAGGTGCTCGTGCCCTTCGAGAACGGCTGGATGTAGCTCCCTCTGCAGAGACGCGGGCCCTGCACGAGCAGATCCAGTCGTCTAGCGGATCGGAAGGCCTCGATCCTCGCCGTCTTGCAGTCCTACCGTTCGCCAACCTCAATCCAGATCCTGGGGACGAATACCTGGCTGATGGGATGACCGAAGAACTGATCGGTCACCTCTCCCGAATCAGGGATCTACGCGTGATCGCGCGTACGTCCGTCATGCAGTTCAGAGACACAACCCAGCGCGTTCCGGAAATCGCAAGATCATTGGGAGTTGGATCAATCCTCGAGGGAAGTGTCCGCAAGGTACGGGACCAGCTAAGAGTCAGTGTCCAACTTATTGATGCGCAGACGGAAGAACACCTTTGGTCAGAGGAATACGACGGGACAGTATCCGAAGTGCTAGCAACCGAGCAGTCAACTGCGATGAAGGTCGCCAAATCGCTCGAGATCGCGCTGTTTCGAGACGAAGCGAGGCCGATCAGACGCAAAACCTCCATGAGATCGGAAGCACACTCGCTTTACCTACGCGGTAAGGCGTTTGGACAGCAGTCTTCCCTTGAAGCCCTTCGCAAGGCATTGAGGTGCGTTGAGGAGGCGGTAGCTCTCGATCCAGACTTCGCCGATGCACATGTCTCCATAGCTCTCTGCCACTACCAACTTGCCGGAATGATAGACGCGGCTGGAAGGGAGATACCGCGGTCCGAAGGCTACTGCAAGACTCGTCTCGCTCTGACGAGAGCCCTTGAGATCAACCCCAGCTTGTCCGGTGCGCATGCACTGCTAGGCCTCGTCCAGGCCACAAGCGAGCAGCGTTTCGCCGATGCCGAAGCGACATACAAGCGAGCGATCCATCTCAATCCAAGCGATTCGCAGGCCCACACATGGTACTCCTATCTGCTTCTCTGCATGAATAGGATCGATGAAGCGCTGGCCGAAGCTCAGTGTGTCATGGATCTTGATCCTCTCTCACCGGTCAGCTCGATCGTCCTGGCGCATGCTCTTGCCGTTGCCCGACGTCTTCACAACGCGCAGGATGTTCTCGCCCAAGCCATCGACCTGCATCCCTACGCCCCGAACCTCTACGGCAGGCAATCCTGGGTTCACTGGCTCAGCTGGAGCTGGGACGAGGGCCTACGGGCCGCTCTGAAACATGTGGAGATGGCACCGATTCCGGGCAATGAACCTTGGTACCGTGGGCATTATGCTCTGTACCTCGGCAGGCCATCAGAGAGTCTGGCTGCATTCAGCGCCATCGAGCGGTCCCCAGTGGGTGACATGCGAGCCAGACTGGCTCACGGAGTGGCCCTCTACCATGCGCGTGCGTACGGTCAGGCCATCGATCTGATGGACCGACTGCTCAAAACGGACTCCTTTGGGATTTTCTATGGTGGGAAGAGCTGGCTTCACCTACTGAGGGGCCTTGCCCTCGAGAGGCAGGGAAGGGATCGAGAAGCACTCCTTGCACTGGAGAGAGCTCGCGACGGACTGCCTGAATGGGTGCACGATACCTACAGCCGTGGTCCGATTCTCGCCGATGTTGCTCGGGCACTGATCCAGATTCGCCGTGGACATCAAGAGCAAGCGCTTCAAGTGATTCAGCAGCTTTCACCTCGCTCGTCGGAGAACGAAGTCGGTTCAGCACTAGCCGTTCTCAACTTCCATCTGGGAAGGATCGACAAAGGCTTCGATTGGCTGGAGGCTGCACTTGACCATCACGACGAGTTCATCCTGACAATCAAGACCCACCCGTGGCTCGACCCCGTCCGTGATGATCCACGGTTTGGCGATGCCCTCGAACGCATGGGGCTAGCGAACTAATCGCCATCTAGTTCAAGAAGAGGGCCCTCCCGCATGCATCCCGATTGATCCTCAAGCCAGGCGCAGTGAGACCTCGCGACGGGTCGTGGTGGCCAAACGGAAGCGAAGTGGAGCCTAACCGGAGCTTGCATGTGGAGGCTGTAGCGGAACCAGCCACTCAACGCTCAATGAGAGCGAAACGGCTGGAAGGAGGTCAACATGTCTAGGATTCTAGGGGTGCTCCTGCTGGGAGTACTGGCAATCGGGATCATGGGGGTCTCGCAAACAGCTGTGAGCCCACGATCTGCGGGACAAGCGCTGCTCTTCGACAACGAAACAGGCGCAGAGGTCGTCCGACTCGGCATCCTGTTCGACGGGCCCGTCAACATCTGCAAGGATGACATCATCGTGTTCGGAGGTGAAGCCGTTGCCCGCCTCGATATGGGGATGAGGACTGCTTGGATTGATGCGAAGGTGCTCCCTGCAGGAACGCTACAGGTCACCTACTCGGGAGATGCACAGGTCTACAGCGCGTACTGGGTCGCGAACGCTCAGGAGAAGAACAAGGCGATCGTTCTATGGTCCTTCGAGACGGTGTGGAACGGTGCGGACCCCGCAGTAGCGAACGACATGATCTCTCAGGCCGCCGTGATCCATGGAGACGGCTTCGTCGGAGAGCTCCTAGGAATAGAGGGAAGTGTCGGCTTCGGGACAACCACACGAACTGCCATGCCCGACTTCGTCTTCACCGTCGAGGATCTCGTCGCGGAGGACGACATGGTGCTCGCTCGTACGTCCTACACCGGAACGAACACCGGACCGATGTTCGCTATCCCTCCCACGGGCCTTCCGATGGAGAGCAAGTCGATGTTCATCGCTCGGTTCAGCGACGGGAAGATCGAGGAAGGTTGGATCCAACTGGATTCGCTGGGGATGCTCATCCAGCTTGGGCTCATCCCGCCGATGGGAGCTCCTGACTACGGTTGGGGCATCGCGTCCACGGTGGCCGGGGATCCGGGAACCCCCGAGGCGAACAAGATCCTCACATCGCGTGAGCCCCAGGAAGTCTGGAACAACGGCAACCTTGCCGTGATTGATGAGATCATCGCCGAGAGCTTCGTCGGTCACTACGACATGGGGAACACCGTGCAGGGAGCCGAGGGATTCAAAGGGTACGTCTCGAACCTTCTCACGGCGTTCCCTGACTTCCACATTACAGTGAACGAGTTGTTCGCGGAGAACGACCTTGTCGTCTTCCAGGCCACGGCTTCGGGGACGAACCTCGGTCCGTTCGGACCGATCCCAGCAACGGGAAACGCTTGGCAGAATACCGCCATCGTTGTGCGCCGGGTCGCGGATGGGAAGATCGTCGAACTCTGGCAGGTCGGGGACATGCTGAGCCTACTGATGCAGATCGGGCTGGTTCCGCCGCTTCAGTAGAAGGGGAGACCGACTCGCCTCCTTGTGCTCAGGTACGTGGGGCCCGGTGTACGCCGGGCCCCGCGCATCCGGAGAATGAACCTCCGGACCGAGACACCGCCCCACCGACAGCCGCCGAGGACCGAACCGGCGCGTCATTCGCTGGCGACACCTTCCCCGCCCGAGAACAGGCTGCCAAATCGCATCAGTAGGCCCATGTCGCCGGTCACGCGGTACTGCCCGGCCATCAACGCGGCCGCACCGTCCACCGCGCCGGTACAGACGTCGATCCAGACCTGCGCCGTCGTATGCACTGTCAGCGTCGGGCTCGGGTGCGTTCCCTCGAACGCCTCGCAGCGGCCGGATTCGATCGTAACGAAGTACTGGCCCGGCTCTTCATCGGCGACGTCGAACTGGAGAACGGCCTGCAGATCTCCCGCGGCGTCGGGCGAGAACGATCCGGGCATGCCGGCGGCAAGATTTCGGATGGTGGCGCCGTCTCCGCTCGGCTCGAGCGGGTTGCCATCGTGTGCTTCTTCGTTCGCGTCCGGCCCGCTGCGGTCCGGCATCTCGACGCCGACCGACTGCCAGTAGGCGTTGACCGTGCTCGCATAGCCGTCCGCGTCGGCGGCGAGGGACCGCGCGAGGATCGTGGCGGTCTCGTCGGAG
>Ga0272443_10007167_pt1 | contig 10742 bp, 8 predicted proteins | sample SSMAcet12_FD_193581 | JGI IMG/M metagenome (GOLD analysis project Ga0272443, IMG submission 193581) | Marine sediment archaeal communities from Little Sippewissett salt marsh, Falmouth, MA, United States - SSM-Acet-12 | ecosystem: Environmental > Aquatic > Marine > Wetlands > Sediment ... | reverse complement strand
GGCGGCGGCGACAGCGCCATCGAGGAAGCGCTCTTCCTCACGCGTTTTGCGACGCATGTGCGCGTCCTACACCGCCGGGACGAACTTAGAGCTGGCGAGGCGCTGAAGAAGCGCGCGTTCGCAAATGAGAAGATCAGCTTCATCTGGGACACGGTTCCGGAGGAGATCCTTGGTGACGAAAAAGTTCGCGGCATTCGTGTGAAAAATGTCAAGACTGGCGAGGTGAGTGATCTGACCACGGATGGAGTCTTTATTTTCATCGGTCACATCCCGCAGTCTTCTATGTTCGAAGGGCAGCTTAAGGTCGACGAGATGGGTTATCTCGAGACAGATGCAAAAATGATGACCAGCGTCCCTGGAGTCTTTGCGGCGGGCGAAATTCAGGATCCGGTTTTCCGCCAGATTGCCACATCGGTTGGTCAGGGGACATCAGCGGCCATGATGGCTGAGCGCTGGTTAGAAGAAAACGAATAACCGCAAGCTGGTTCAAGCACGACCAGGCCGCCCCCCAGGCGGCCCGGTCGCTTTCAGACAGGGCTGCCAGGCCAGGGAATATTAAGGGCTTGATAAATGGTGGGGAGAATAGCTGCGGTTGCACGGGAACGATGGCTGATCAGGTTTTTTGCATCTTCAGGAAGTTCGGCCATCGTCTTCCCGTGCTGTTCAAGGAAGAAGATGGGGTCGTAGCCGAACCCATGTTTCCCCCGCTCGACAGGTATGATTAAACCCGCACAGATTCCCTCGGCAGTCCATGTTTCGCCGGAGGGGCTTGCAAGCGCGGCGACGCAGCGGAAGTGCGCTGTCCATGGCTGAGGAAACGGTAGAAGCGCTTCCAGCAGGACGGCTCTGCGATCTGCATCACTGCGCCCTGGGCCCGCCAACCGGGCCGAATGAAGCCCCGGTGCGCCTTCTAGTGCGTCGACTTCCAGTCCGCTATCATCGGCGAGTGCAAAAGTGCGCCCAGCACGGGCGTATGCAGCTGCTTTCAGGCAGGCGTTTTGGGAATACGTCGTGCCGGTTTCCTCGATGGGCGGGACGTGCGGTATATCTTTGGGTGTGAGCAGGCGGAACGGATGTCGGGCGAGAAGAGCCGTAAATTCACGCAGTTTACCGGGATTGCTGGTCGCAATGATTATGGTTGATTTCATATGGCTACTCGCACAGTACCCAAGCAGAAGCTGTGGGCAATTCTGAAGATAAAGGCCCATATATTGGGCTAGGTGGCCGGAATCTGCTTACTTATGTCAAGAACAAAGCGGTTTTCTTGATTCGGGATTCTAATTATGTTATAATTTCCACGCTTTTTTGATAAATGTCTTGCCAGGTGGTGGAAACTGAATAGTTGTGCCGAGTTGCGTCTGAATGTTGGGTTCATCCTGCATGAACAGGTAGGCTTCAGCCGCATTTTTGATATCGATTGCCCTTCAGTACAGATCGATGATCAATTCGTCCTGTCGAATCTGCACGGAGAAATCCAGCTTACACGCACCAATCTTGGGGTGTATGCCAATGGATATCTCCAAGCATATCATGATCTGGAATGTGTGCGCTGTCTTAACAAATACCGTCACACTTTTGATGTGAATTTTAATGAACTTTTCACCCTGCCTGCCGCCGCCGGTGATGATCCGCTCCTCCATATTCCGGAAACGGGCATCCTGGATCTTCAGCCGATCTTGCGTGAGCATTTTCTTGTGAGTATTCCCATGCAGCCCCTGTGCCTACCGAATTGTAAGGGTCTCTGTCCGGTTTGCGGGGCGAATAAAAACGACGTCGAGTGCCACCACACAGAAAACGATATCGATCCTCGATTGGCAGTTCTTCAGAGTCTGCTGGAGGAATAAGATCCCGAAATCTGAATCTGGCAGAACGCATATCGTTGCCAGCAGTTGGAAACCAGGAGTGCGTGCATGAGCGTTTCGAAAAACAGGTGGGAGAAGAAAGAAGCGTTTGCCGTATTGCTTGAAAAAGGAGATTACCAGGGATATATCACCCTGGATGATCTCGTCACTGTTTTCCCTGAAGCAGAGGATTCTGAGGAACGGCAGGAACGCTTGCAGGCTTTCTTCCGAGGCGCCGGGATCGAGGTTTACGAGGACCTCTCGCAGGTCCCCCTGCATCTTCAGGAAGACCTTGACATCGAGGATGAGAAACCCTTTGATCTCAGCGCGATTTCCAGTGATGACACGGTTGGCCTATATCTCAAGGAGATGGCCCGCGTTCCGCTGCTGAGCACGGAAGAGGAAGTTGATCTCGCACAGCGAATTGAGCGCGGCGATGAAGCAGAAATAGAATTACTCCGTCTCGACGGAGGCTGTCCCCCGGATCGCAAAGGAGAACTCAATGCCTTGCTCCAGGATGCACGCCAGGCGCGCGATCATCTGATCAAAGCCAACACCCGGCTGGTGGTCAGCATTGCTAAAAAATACATGGGACGAGGGGTGCCCTTCCTTGATTTGATTCAGGAGGGCAATCTTGGCCTGATGAAGGCCGTAGAAAAGTTTGACTATCATCGTGGCTACCGCTTCAGCACGTATGCGACCTGGTGGATCCGTCAGACCATCACCCGGTCGATTGCCGATCAGGGTCGAACCATCCGAGTTCCAGTTCATATGTCAGACCGCATCCGCAGGCTCTACAAGATTGCCCATCAACTTGAGCAGGACAAGGGGCGAAAAGCGACGCCGGATGAAATTGCCGATGAGATGGAAGTCGATTCCCGCAAGGTCCAATGGATGATGCGTGTCTCCTGGCGCCCGCTCTCTCTCGAAACGCCCGTCGGCGAGGATGAGGACACGGAACTCGGGTCATTTGTGGAAGACGATAACACGCCCACACCCACGCAGAGCGCATACCAGAATATGCTTCGTGAAAAGATTGAAGAAGTACTCGGAACCTTGAGCCCACGCGAAGCCCGAATCCTGCGACTACGGTTTGGCCTGCAGAATGGACGACCATATACACTTGAAGAAGTAGGGCAGAAATTCGGCCTTACTCGTGAGCGCATCCGACAGATTGAAGGTAAAGCGCTGCGTCGTCTGCGTCATCCACGCCGTTCCCGCCAGCTCAGGGATTACTTAAGCTGAGCAAACCCCAACCCATCACAAATCGTAAAAGGACGCCGCGGCGTCCTTTTTTATATAGCAGGGATGAAGAACGGTGCTACTCACGTTGACCTGCGGCTTCAAGAAGAAGATTCAGGGCGGCATTGGCTGAAGAGCGCTTGTTTGCCAGCCGATCTCCATCCCAGATGTGGCGGACTGCGGAAGCCCCCGCTTCGCTGCTGATGCCGATCCATGTGAGCCCGACGGGCTTCTCGGCGGTCCCACCCTCGGGGCCGGCAATACCGGTGATCGATACAGCCAGATCGGCTGAAAAAACGCGACGTGCGCCTACAGCCATTTCCAGCGCTGTTTCCCTGCTGACAGCGCCATGCTGATTTAGGGTCGCCTCATCCACGCCCAGCAGGCTCAGTTTGGCCTGATTGGAATATGCCACAATGCCGCCAAGGAAAAAGTTGGATGCGCCGGCGAGATTCGTGATCCTGTCGCTGACCTGACCGCCTGTACACGACTCGGCGGTTGCTACAGTGAGTTTCTTCTTCGATAGGCAGGCTGCCAACTGTTCTTCCGGAAATTCTGGCATTGGGATCTCCTTACCGGGGTCACAAAGCTGAGGGTTTGGTATGGATCATACCATTGCAGCCGTGCGGCAGTTTGTGTGCCAAAGGTCTGTTGCTCCATGACGCCGGGCGGCTGGACCTGCCCTTGCAGCAGCGGGGGCAGATCCAGTTGACACTGCCCTCGGTGTTGGGTATGCTTCGCCTTGTGAAAACGATCAGCTTCCTCGATCAACAGACACCTTATTGGTCTGTTACCGAGATTACCAGCTACATCCGTCAGAGCCTGGAAAGCGATTACCGCTTGCAGGATATTTGGATATCCGGTGAGGTTTCCAATATCTCCCGGCCGGCTTCCGGTCATCTCTATTTCACCATCAAGGATTCCGGCGCCTCCTTGCGTTGCGTGATGTGGCGATCACAGGCTGCACAACTTGCCCGCCTTCCGCAGACCGGCGAACGCATGCAAGCGCATGGCCATATCAGCGTATATGAGGCGGGAGGCACCTATCAACTCTATGCAGACACGCTCCGAGCAGCCGGGGAGGGAGAGGCTTTCCGTGAGTTCCTGCGGGTCAAAAGCCTGCTGGAGGCAGAGGGACTCTTTGAAGCAGAGCGGAAGCGCGACCTCCCTGTCTTTCCGCAGCGGATCGGCATTGTAGCCTCACCTACCAGCGCCGGATTGCAGGATGTGCTCCATGTCCTTGAGCGGCGATTTCCGTTGGCAACAGCCATCCTATCACCCACGCCGGTACAGGGGGAAGAGGCTCCAGCCAAGATCGTGTCGGCGATTGAAGCGCTAAACAGTGCATTGGCCATCGATGTGATCCTGATCGTGCGCGGTGGTGGATCGGCAGAAGATTTGCGAGCATTCAATGCAGAGGATGTTGTCCGCGCGATTGCGGGCTCGACTGCTCCTACAATTACAGGCATTGGTCATGAGACGGATCTCATCCTGGCGGATTTTGCTGCAGACCGGCGCGCGCCAACGCCTTCGGCTGCTGCAGAGGTCGCCGTGCCGGATCGCCAAGCGTTGTATGTGAACATTTATGAGCAGCGATTAGCCCTGAAAACCATCTTCCAAGAAGGACTGAGGGGGAAGCGGAAGATGCTGGAGCAGTGTATGGCCCGCTTGCGGTTTGCATCGCCCCGAGTCCGGATTGCGAATGCACGTCAGCGCGTCGATGATCACCTCCGTCAACTGGGGATCGTTATCAGTCACCACATCGATTTGCATCGCCAGGAAATAAGCACACTTTCCCGGACATTGAATGCCATCGGGCCGGCCAAAGTGCTGGCGCGCGGCTATGCGCTTGTCCTTCAGAAGGAAGACCATACCATTATTCGATCCGTTCATCAGGTGAAGACGGGCTCAACGATCCTTGTGAACGTGTCAGATGGCAGTTTCGATGCCGCTGTAACGGGGATTGACCATGCGCTTGACGAGAAAGCCGTTTACCGGACGGATTCTGGACTAGAATAGAAATTGGCAAGCTGCGGCAGTGAAGAACCGGGCGAGGAAATGACATGACAAAAAAGAAATCGATGCAGAACATGAGTTATGAAGAAGCCTTTCAGGAACTTGAAACGATTGTCCAGCAGCTTGAGAGTGGCGATCTTCCACTGGAGGAATCGTTAGACTTCTTTGAGCGGGGACAGTCGTTGGGGAAATATTGTAGCGACTTGCTAGAGAAGGCCGAGCTGACGTTGAAGAAGCTTGCACCCAGTGAGAATGGGGCGTTCGCCGAAGTTGATTTTTTGCTGGAAGAGGAGTGATTCACCTTGACAGCGATTCGATACAATCGTGTGCTCATCGGCGCGTTGATTATCTGGGTTCTAGTACAGATCGTAAAGATCCCGATTGAATACTTCCGCACGGGCAAACTTAATTGGGCGATTCTCTATAGGGCCGGTGGGATGCCTTCATCCCATTCTGCATTAATCGCTGCGGCGACTCATGGCGTGGGCAAGATGTTGGGCTATGAATCTCCGGTGACGGCGTTTGCGATTGCGATGGCGATGATTGTGATCTACGATGCCACTGGCATCCGCAGGCAAGCAGGCATGCATGCTGAAGTTATCAATACGATCATTCAGGATCTGCTTGAAGGGCATTTCCCCAAGACGGAAAAATTGGTCGAGGTGCTTGGGCACTCACCTCTTGAGGCCTTTGTGGGGCTTGTGCTGGGGGTGCTGTTTATGGAATTATGGCTGACAGTTTAGGAAGTATGTATGGCCCGCCGAGTGAGGCGTCGAAGCAGCATTTGAGGTAATTCCCGCGCCTCGGGAGCCTTCAACATCAGGGAACTCCCCCAGAATACGATGATCCCTATTCCGATTCCCCCACCCGCGAGCATCCAGGCCGCTCGTCCACTCATGATCTGCAGCCAGCCGGTTACCGCCAGCGACATCATCAAGGCGGATACTGCTGTGGCGATCAACCCCTGACGTACAGCCCCCGCAGCGAGGCCATGCAGGCGGCGGCGCATGATGATCATGAGCGCGCCGCATTCGAGTGCAGTGGCAAGTGAATTGGCAAGTGGGAGGCCGCCATGCGGCATCCATCCCCAGCGTGCAAACAGAATTGCGAACAGGATACTTAGCACGGCGTTCAGAGTCATCGCGGCAGCGCCCACGAGCACGGGGATCTTGGTGTCGTTCATGGCATAGAAAGCACGCGTGATGATTTCGAGGATTGAGTGCCCAAGCAACCCTGCGGCGTACCAGAGCAGCGCCCAACTTACCATGGCCGTCGAGTCATTGCTGAATTCACCCCCCTGGTAGATGAGGCTCACAATCGGCTCCCGAAGCAAGATCAGCCCCAGGCTAGCAGGAAGCGCCAGATAGACCAATCCTCTCAAGGTGATCATGAGTGAGCCGCGAAGATTATCAAGTTCGCCGCGTGCGACCTGCGCAGAGAAGGTGGGCAAGGCGGCAATGGCGATAGCCTGAGCAATGACCACCTCCGGCATGAGCATGATCTGGAAGGCGTATGTGATGGAAGAAAGGCTGCCTTCAGGCAAGCCGGAGGCAATGATGGTATTTATCAGAAAATTTAGCTGGACAACTGCAACCCCAATCAACCTCGGCGCCATGAGACGGCCAACTTCCCGAACAGCTGGATTGTGAAGCCCGAGTTCTGAAAAAAATTGCGGTTTAATGGCGCGAAGAGATGGAATTTGTACGAGAAGGTGTAGGAGTGAACCCGCCACGCTCCCCCACGCCAGGCCGAAAACACCAAAGCGCGGAACAAGCACAATCAAACTCAAAATCATGCCAAAGCGGTATGCGGCCGGCGCTAACGCGGGTGCGGCGAAGCGCTGATGAGCATTCAAGGCGCCCATTAACAGGCCGCTGATGCCGAAGATGAGCGGTGACAGCAGCATGATGCGGAGCAGCCGCACCGTAAGTTGTATCTGGGCAGCGTCTTCAAATCCCGGCGCCAGGATGCTGGTGACCAACCATGGACCCAGGAGCCAGGCAAGCAGCGATACGGCACCCAGGACCAGTACCACGAGCCATGTAATGGAAGAGGCCAGATGCCAGGCGCCGTCACGATCATTTCGGGTGAGAAAGCTCGTAAAGGTGGGAACGAAAGCCGAGGCGAGTGCCCCCCCCGCCATCAGGTTGAATAGGATTTCTGGGATGCGATTGGCTGCATAGAAAGCGTCAATCGCCGCGCTGGTACCGAACGCCCGGGAGATCAAAATCTGGCTCACGAGGCCGGTAAGGCTGGAGAGCGCCAGGCCGATCATGACGACACCGGCTGCGCGAGCGATTTGCTGGTTTGCTGATTTCGTGGTTGTATTCACAGAACGCGATTATACAGGATAGTATCGTCCATTGGGTGGAACTTCCGAGGAGCCCAAGAGCCAGGCTTGTGATCAACAACCAGCCTGGAAGGTTGTACAATACGAGTGTTTCTTGGGGTGTCCGCATTCCGATAACGTGATCTGTACTCATTCTTACGACAAGGGAAATTCATGACGGAAGAACGCAAACTTTTCACAGGCGAGCTCCGGCTGGGCAGAGATCTCGCGCGCAGCAGTCAGGTTTTGGTACGAAGCCTGGCCATGATCATGGGGCTGGTCTACCTGCTCTCCGATTCTGTTTTCATGCTTGCTGATACCCGCATCATCCTGGCAGCCTTGCTGCTCGCAGCGGTGCAACTGTTCACGCTCCCCAATATTTTTGAACTATTGGGAGGGAGCGGTGAGCGCGGCGACACGTTTATGCTGATCAAGGATACTCTGGGGAACCCATTTGGATTCGCAGCGGGCTGGTCGATGCTGGCTGGATATGCCATCCTCGCAGCATCACAATTCCGTTCGGCAGCGATCATCCTCTCGGTACAGTTTGAAGTGGGTTGGGATTCCCTCTGCTATATTGGCGCGGCGCTTCTCGGGGTCACGATTCTGATGGAGGTTTTTCAGATTTTTCCCCGTAGAAAATGGATTCTGTACGCAGTCATCCTTTCTGCTTTGCTCTCGGCGGTCGCTTGGCTCAGCACAACTCCAACCGCCGACATCGCCAACCTGCGGATTTATCAGTATTCATCGACAAATTTCTTGCAGGCCGTGGCGTTGCTTATGATCACCTACAGCGCCATCGAGGAAATTCTATCCCTGCGCTATCGTATTCGAGAACCTGAAAGACATCTCCAGCCCAGTGTCATCATTACAGGCATCGCGACAGTTATCCTCTTTCTGTCAATTCCTGTTCTCCTTGCGATGACATCAACGGGCATGCTCCCGCTTGCCGAAGGCGGGATCGCTGAAGTGATGACGCAGGCAGGTTTGCTGCCGCGCTGGCTTGTCCGTGGACTGGGTGTGGTTGTCTTTATTGTGTCGGCAGATCTCTGTCTGATGACTGCTGTCCGCCAGTTTCAACGGCTTATTCTTGCTGGAGCAATTCCTGGGTTCTTCAACCGAAAGATCAAGTTATTCAGATTGCCCCCGCTTATTTTTATATTTATGGCGGCGATCATCACTCCTGCGCTCATCTCCTCGAGAATGGACATTGCGATTAATGCAGCCGCAGGTTTCTTTTTAGTGCCGATTATCCTGGTAAACGTGGCTGCAATCTACAGCCGGCAGAATGAACCCGAGCGCCGCCGACCTTTCAAAACGCCATTCTTTCCCATGGTTCCGGCAATCGGTATTGCTTTAACGATCTCACTTTTTCTGGCAGTATCTTCCCTATCTGAAGTCGTGATCTGGGGTTGGATAGCCGCCGGTCTGCTGTACTATGCTTTCTACGCTCGCCCTCGGATGCTTGAAGCTCAGGAAGGGGTCCTCGTTTTTCGACGGGAACCTCACCGGCCAAAGGCGGAAGGGACCTACCGCATTCTTGTGCCCCTGAGTGCGGGTGTGGAGCGTCAGCTTCTCCTCGAGTTGGCGACTGCACTTGCTCATGGATTAAAAGGAGAGGTAATCCCGCTTCAGGTGATTCCTGTGGCTGATCCGCTTGCAGTTGAGGAGGGAAAGCGCCTTGCTTACGAGCGCAATACGCTTTTCCAGTGGTCCACCCGAGACCTGGCTCGATCGGATGTCATCATGAATCCAATTACTCGGCTTGCGCGTAGCGTTCCGGAAGGGATTCTTGGTACGGCTGTAGAGGAAGATTGCGACCTGATTCTACTAAGTTGGTCGATCCACGGCGATGAATCAGCAACTCGCTTGGGCCGGATTCTCGATCCGGTCGTGCGCGGGGCAACCTGCGATCTGGCCGTCATTGCCTTCCAATCGGATCACCTCAGAGAACGCGCGGAAGCAATCGGGGACATGAAGAATGGCGAACTAGAAAAGCCGGAAGGCGTCCGGTTCTCCTTGAAGCGCATCCTCGTGCCAACAGCCGGCGGCCCGCATGCTCCCCTTGCAATGCGCCTGGCCTTGATCCTCGCACGCGAATACGACGCGACGACGCACTCCGTCTATGTGACCGGGCAAGATGCGACTCCCGAGGAAATCGGCCTGGGCGAAGAACGGATCGTCTCAACGTTGGCGTGTATGCGGCGAGAAGCCGAAAATCTCGGATGGATAGATGACGAGGAATCTGGCCTGGAGAGATTCCTTTCCGAGAGCCGAGTTGTTAAAGCGGAAAGCGTTGTGGCAGGCATTACGGCTGCAGCAGAGGACAGCGACCTGCTGTTGATAGGCGCCTCGGAGGAAACCCTTCTGGATCAATTCATGTTTGGCACACTTCCGGAGCAGGTGGCGCGGGCATCCAGCGCGCCTGTTGCGATGGTCAAGCGCTACCAAGGGCTGCGGCGTTTCTGGATCCAGCGGCTGTGGGACGCGCTCTTCGAAGCTCTGCCAACGCTATCAGTAACGGAACAGATCGGAGTCTACAAAGAAATCCATCGGCAAGCTCGTCCAGATATCGATTTTTTCATCATGATGGGACTGTCTGCACTGATCGCAACCTTTGGTTTATTGCAGAACAGCATCGCGGTGATCATCGGGGCAATGCTGGTCGCGCCATTGTTTACGCCGCTGCTGGCAACCAGTATGGGGATTGTGCTGGGAAATATCCGCCTCCTGCGTCTGGCAATCGAAGCGGCTGTAAAGGGCATTGGTGTAGCCATTGGCGTTGCGACCATCATTACTGCGCTCTCACCCTTGAAGCTGGCGACGGTTGAAATCATGGCGCGAACGCAGCCCAATCTATTTGATCTGGCCGTGGCGCTAGCTTCCGGCGTTGCGGGGGCTTATGCGGTCGCTCGAAAAGATGTGGCCACATCACTGCCAGGCGTGGCGATAGCAGCAGCCCTGGTCCCGCCGCTAAGTGTCATTGGGATCGGATTGGCCATGGGCGACATGGACATTGCGGGTGGTGGCACCCTTCTATTTGCAACAAACCTGATTGCGATTGCTTTCTCCGGAGCAATCACATTCCTCCTGCTTGGTTTCCGCCCGGCTTCCCGCCGCGAAAGCACAGCAAGGCTGCGGGCTGCACTGATATCATCCATTCTTGTGCTTGTGGTGATTTCGATCCCACTGGCAAGTGTTTTCATCAGCGCCGTGCATGATTCTAGTATCCAGCAGGTTTTAGATGAAGAATTGGCTGGCTATTTTGACAGCGAAGAATCTCTTGAGTTTGTTGATTTTAGCTTTACCTCTGG
>Ga0272443_10007166_pt1 | contig 10743 bp, 8 predicted proteins | sample SSMAcet12_FD_193581 | JGI IMG/M metagenome (GOLD analysis project Ga0272443, IMG submission 193581) | Marine sediment archaeal communities from Little Sippewissett salt marsh, Falmouth, MA, United States - SSM-Acet-12 | ecosystem: Environmental > Aquatic > Marine > Wetlands > Sediment ... | reverse complement strand
ATCTGCTGCTAATAAATATAATATAAAAAATATTGTTATAGGTGGAGGTGTTGCAGCAAACGAAAGTTTGAGGAAAGCAATGTTAGAAACAGGTAAATTAAATAATATAATGGTTTATTTTCCTTCGAAAGAATTGTGTACAGATAATGCAGCAATGATTGGTGTCGTAGGATATTATAAATTATCAAAAGGTTTTAGTGATTCTTTTGACATAGATGTATTTACGGGATAAATAATGAGAAAAAGTACTAAAAATAGGACATATATTGATTATATGGCTATTAACAAGTTATTATAAGGAAAAAAAGCCCCATATAGCCTTAAACAGTGTTTGCAAAATAATATTACATTATATAATATAGTAAAGGTAATTTTAGCACTCTCATCATGAGAGTGCTAAATTATGTAAAAATATCTTTCAAGGAGGATCAGATATGGAAATTAAAAAAATTCAACCTTTAGGTGACCGCATATTGGTAAAGCCAATTGTGGAAGAGGAAAAAACTAAAGGTGGTATCGTATTACCGGATACGGTATCTAAAGAAAAACCTCAGGTCGGCGAAGTACTAGCAGTTGGTCCAGGAAGGACTAATGATGATGGTAAAACTTTCCCAATGCAGTTTAAAAAAGGTGATAAGGTAGTTTATGCAAAATACTCCGGAACTGATTTAAAAGATGAGGATGATGAAGACTATCTTCTTCTAAGTGAAAAAGATATTCTTGCTATTATGAAGTAGAAAATTGATAGATTATTATTTTAAAAAGCAATTTTAATGATTAGGGAGGAAAAAAAATAATGGCAAAACAATTTTTGTTTGATGAAAATGCCAGAAACGCTCTAAAAAAGGGTGCTGATAAGTTAGCTGATAGTGTTAAAATTACCTTAGGACCAAAAGGTAGAAATGTAGTATTGGAAAAGAAATATGGTTCTCCTACCATTACCAATGATGGGGTAACCATTGCCAGAGAAATTGAGGTAGAAGATCCGTTTGAAAATATGGGTGCTCAGTTTGTTAAAGAAGTTGCGACTAAGACAAATGATATTGCTGGCGATGGTACAACAACTGCCACTGTATTAGCTCAAGAAATACTTCATGAAGGCTTGAGAAATGTTGCAGCTGGCGCAAATCCAATGATGTTAAGAAAAGGAATTCAAAAGGCTGTTGAAAAAGCAGTTGAAGAAATTAAAAAATTAAGTATTGAAATTAAAGACAAAGAATCTATTGCAAACGTTGCTTCAATTTCTGCAGCTGACCGAGAAATTGGAAATATTATTGCAGATGCTATGGAAAAAGTAGGGAAAGATGGTGTTATTACTGTAGAGGAATCTAAAACCATGGGTACCACTCTTGATGTAGTTGAAGGGATGCAGTTTGACAAAGGTTATATATCTCCATACATGGTTACAGATGCCGAAAGAATGGAAGCATTGTTAGACGATCCTTTGATTTTGATAACAGACACTAAGATAAGCAACATGAAAGGCTTGTTACCTATTTTAGAAAAAGTAGCCCAAATGGGTAAACCATTATTTATTATCGCAGAAGATATAGAAGGAGAAGCGTTAGCAACTTTAGTCGTTAATAAAATTAGAGGTACTTTAAATTGTGTTGCAGTTAAAGCACCTGGATTTGGTGATCGAAGGAAAGAAATGCTGGCTGACATTGCTGCAGTAACCGGTGGACAAGTTATTTCAGAAGAAATTGGTTTGAAGTTAGAAAATGCCGATGTAGCTATGCTGGGAACAGCCCATCAAGTAAAAGCAACCAAAGAAGAAACCATTATTGTTGGCGGCAAAGGAAATGTTGAAGAAATTAAAAAGAGAGAAGCCCAAATCAGGACACAAATAGAAGAGAGTACTTCCGATTATGACAAGGAAAAACTACAGGAAAGATTGGGAAAATTAGTCGGTGGCGTGGCAGTAATTAATGTAGGTGCAGCTACAGAAACTGAACTAAAAGAAAAGAAACATAGAGTTGAAGATGCTCTTTCTGCCACTAAAGCAGCAGTTGAAGAAGGTATTGTTGCCGGTGGCGGAACAGTGCTCTTGAATATTATTCCGGCTTTGAAGGAATTCAAACTGGAAGGCGATGAACAAATTGCCGTTAAAATTATTCGTAAAGCTTTAGAGGAACCAACCAAGCAGATAGCTAAAAATGCAGGTTATGAAGGTTCTGTTATTGTTGAGAAATTAAGAAATGAGAAAAAAGGAATCGGCTTTGACGCTGCTTTAGGTGAATTTGTAGATATGGTCAAGAAGGGAATTGTTGACCCAACAAAAGTTACTCGTTCAGCCTTGCAGAACGCTGCCAGTATTGCTGGAATGGTTCTTACTACTGAATGTTTGGTCGCTGACAAACCAGAAGAAAAGAAAGATACCCCAGCTATGCCCGGTGGAGGCGGAATGCCAGGCGGAATGCCAGGCGGAATGTATTAAGTAGAAAAAATATAACTATATTTATAAAAAATTATTATTTTAATATAAAAAGACCCTTTTCTGTGAAAAAGAAAAGGGTCTTTTTATATTAATTGAAATAAAAAAATGTTTTATTTATACAGTTCATCAATTGAATAATAAGCAAAGCCAAAAGCATCTGCTACCGGTTTGTAGGTTATTTTTCCTTCCAGGACATTAAGTCCTCTGGCAATAGCAGCATTGCTGATGAGTGCTTTTTGATATCCCTTATTGGCAATTTCCATAGCATATGGTAAGGTAGCATTGGTTAGGGCAAAGGTAGAAGTTCTGGCAAAGGCGCCTGGCATATTCGTTACACAATAGTGTAACACCCCATGCAGTTTATAGGTTGGTTCACTGTGAGAAGTGGGTTTGCTTGTTTGGATGCAACCGCCCTGGTCAATAGCAACATCAACAATGACTGAATTTTCCGGCATCATCCTTACCATGTCTTCAGTTACGACCTTAGGAGCAGCAGCTCCGGGTATCAGGGCTGCGCCGATCAAGGCATCAGCATCTTTGATTTCCTGCTCAATATTATGTTGGTTAGAAACGAGGAAATTAACATTCTTAGGCATGATATCATCAAGGTATTTTAAACGATTCAGGTTGATATCTAAAATAGTCACATTGGCACCGATACCTGCAGTGACTTTAGCAGCATTGGTACCCACTGTTCCTCCACCGATAACAACAACCTTAGCTGGTTTCACACCGGGCACACCTCCCATTAAAATACCACGTCCTCCATAGGGAAGGGCCAAGTAATAGGCTGCGATATGTCCAGCCACTTTTCCGGCAACTTCACTCATCGGATTGAGTAGGGGTAATCCCTTGTCTTCGGTTTCCACCGTTTCATAAGCAATACAGATACATTGTCTCTCCATCATACCTTCGGTTAATTCCCGGGAGGCAGCGAAATGGAAATAGGTAAATACTATTTGTCCGGGTCTGATCATGGGATACTCTACAGGCATCGGTTCTTTGACCTTCATAATCATTTCTGCTTTTTGAAATATTTCTTCAGGATTATCCTGAATAGAGGCACCGGCATCAATATATTCCTGGTCTGATATCCCACTTCCTGAACCGGCTGACTTTTGAACAAATACCTGATGACCTGCCTGGGTAAATGCTTTGACGCCGGCTGGTGTAATAGCAACCCGGTTTTCATTATTTTTTATCTCTTTAGGTACACCTATAATCATTGTAAACAAACTCCTCCTTATAGAAGAATGGATGAGGAAACAAATAAAAGATGATCCCTCATCCATAAAATAGAAAATCTAAACTTTTAAATATTCAGTAATTCAGGATTAGAGAAATATTCTTTTACCTGTTCAGCCATAACACCGCTTAGCATTAGCAATCCAATTAAATTGGGTATTGCCATAGCACCGTTAAGGGCATCGGTCAGCAACCAGACAAAGGGGACTTCCACTATTGAACCAAGAAAAGCAACAATCACAAAGATCCAGGCATAAGGCATAACCACCGCAGGTCCAAGAATAAAACGGGAACATTGCTGGCCATAATAACACCAGGTGATAATGGTAGAGTAACCAAATAATAATGAACCAATAGCAACAATTGCACCACCAAAGGGGATAACTGTAGTAAAAGCATGAGCAGTTAGTTGTGTGCTCGTATAACCGGTTTCTATTGAATTGGTCATAATGATTGCAAGAGCAGTCATAGAACAGATGATAAGGGTGTCAATCATAACACCGATCATGGCGATTGTGCCCTGGCGAGCCGGATGGGGAGTTTTAGCGACAGCATGGGCCATACTGGCACTTCCTAAGCCAGCCTCATTGGAAAAGATACCCCGGGCTACGCCAAATCGCATGGCTTGAGCGACGGTAGCTCCTGCAAAACCACCAAAGGCAGCTCTACCGGTAAAGGCAGATCTGAAAATTTCACCAATCGCCCAGGGGAGCATGTCAATCCGTGATATGATTATGATTAAAGCTCCCAGGATGTAAAAAATGGCCATAAAAGGAACCAGCTTTTCAGCTACTGAACCAATTCGCTTAATTCCTCCAACGACCACCAACCAAGTCAGAACAGCCAGAACAATCCCGGTTACAACCTGGGGAATACCAAAAACACTGTTTCCAACCAGAGCCATGGAGTTGGTCTGCACCATATCTCCGATACCAAAGGCAGCCAATGCACCAAACAAGGCGAATAACCACCCTAACCATTTTTGACCTGCACCTTTATCCAGAAAGTACATGGAACCACCAGCCAAAGCGCCATCTTTATCCTTAATCCGGTATTTCACACCGAGGGTGGCTTCGGACATTTTGGTAGCCATTCCAAAAAGTGCAGTCAGCCACATCCACAAAACAGCACCCGGTCCTCCTGCGGCAATAGCGGTTGCTACACCAGCGATATTCCCGTTTCCTACAGTAGCAGCCAGTGTAGCGGTTAAGGCTTGAAATGGGGTTATTTCTCCTTCATTTTTCTCGCTTTTATCTTTCTTGGCCATTCCGCTGAAGACTAATTTCCAGGCATAACCGGTGTGTTTGAATTGAGGAAATCCTATTCGGATTGTGAGAAAAATACCGGTTCCGACTAATACAATCAACATGGGTGGACCCCAGACAAAATTGTCAATAATGGTCAGTATATCCATAATTGCTGTCATAATAATTAAACCTCCTGTTCTCTAAATATGCATAATTATTAATAAAAAATTGGAAAATATTTTTAAAAACTTAACAATTAATAATATATACAAGATATTGAAACTATTTCATCACCTCCTGGAAAAAATTAAATAGATAACCTCCTTTCTATAAAATTTATTATCTACTTTTTTATTATGAGATGAAAAAACATTAAAAGCAAATATTTATCTTTTATTAATTGGTGCTAAGAAAGGTATAGGGACAATCTCTGCATGAACAGGTCTATTTCTAATAATAATGTCAACCTCTGTTCCAATATGAGTATAAGGTAAATCCAATATTGCCATGGCATAAACTTTCTTTAAAGAAGGGCAATAGTTTCCCGAGGTGATAAAACCTATTTTTTGGTTATCTTTGTAAACTTCCATTTTATTCCTGGGTATTCCTCCTTGAGGAACAGAAAGCCCCACTAATTTTCTGGTTATGCCATTCTTATTAATTGTTTGTAAACTTTCTTTGCCAATAAAATCTGCCTTATCGAATTTAACAGTCCATCCCTGACCAGTCTCCAGGGGATTTATATGCTCATCGATATCATTGCCATAGAGCCAATAAGCGACCTCAAAGCGTGTCGTATCCCTTGCACCCAGTCCGCATGGCTTAATACCAAAATTCTCACCTTCTTCTAATGCTTGATTCCAAATATCTATGATATCAGAAGCATGAAAAGTATAGACTTCAAATCCATCTTCTCCGGTGTACCCCGTTCGTGATATTAGAACATTTTTATCAAAAAGCTTGCCGAAAATAAACTTAAATCTTTTCAGATCCGATAGGGGTAAATCTCCTTTAAAAAAGGGGGTTAACATTTTTTCGGCTAAAGGACCCTGGATGGCTACCTCACCATAATCTTGGCTTTTGTTTTCTATATTGACATCAAAATTATTTCTTTGTTCTAGAATCCATTTTTCATCTTTGGCAGAAAAATTAGGCGAGGCATTAACTACCAGCAAAATGAAGTCAGATTTGACTTTGTAGACAAATAAATCATCCACTTGACCGCCATGAGGATAACACATGGGAGAATATTTGATAGAACCATTTTTCATATTACTCATTCGATTGGTTAACAAGAAATCAGAGAATGAAAGAGCGTCAGGACCCTTTATTTCAATTTCCCCCATATGAGAGACGTCAAAAATACCTACTTTTTTTCTTACCGCATGATGTTCTTCAATAATACTGCTATATTGAACAGGCATGTCAAAACCATCAAATGGGATCATGCGAGCATTTAGTTTTTTATGTTCTTCATGGAGTGGAGTTAATAATAAATCATTATCAGACATTTTTCCCTCCTATTTAATAATAATCGATATCTTTTTCCTGATAATTCAACTCATTTCTTAATTTCAATTCATCATCATAAGTCAGGATAGGTCTCTTCACAGCCATTACATCATCTGTTTGGCTAATAGGTGTATTGTGTGGTGCTGATTTTAAGAGATCAGGATTATCCTTGGCTTCCTGGGATATTTTTATCATCACCTCGATAAAGTTATCTAAAACTTCTTTACCTTCAGATTCCGGCGGCTCAATCATAATTGTTTCTTCGGCATAGGGTTCAAAATGGGGGAAATAAATAGTGGGAGGGTGATAACCATAATCCATCAGCCTTTTTGCTATCTGTAAAGTTTTTATGCCATATTTTTTATATTCACGGCCGGTCAAGGTACATTCATGGCCACAATATTGATCATAAGCAGGCTTATAATATTTTTTTAATTTTGCTAAAACATAATTGGCGTTAATAATACTTGTCTTAGAACACTGATATAGATACTCTGGGCCAAGAGAAAGAATCCAAGTATAAGTTTTAACTAAAACCGAGAAATTACCCCAAAAACTACGGACCATTCCAATACTCTTTTTACCAATATCCTTCAAGAAATATTTATTTCCAGTGGAATCAAAGTCAACAATTGGTGTTGGCAGGTAAGGTATTAATCTATCCTTGACACCTATAACTCCTGCACCTGGACCACCTCCACCGTGTGGTGTTGAAAAAGTTTTATGAAGATTAAGGTGTACAACATCAAAGCCTGCATCTCCGGGTCGTATAATGCCCATAGAGGCATTAAGATTTGCGCCATCATAATAAAGTAACCCGCCTTTTTGATGCACGATTTTTTCAATATCCTCAATCCCTTCATCGTACAATCCTACAGTATTAGGATTGGTCAACATTAATCCTACTGTTTGTTCATCCATGGCATTTTTGAGAGAATTTAGGTCTACTGTACCATTTTCGTTAGATTTTATCTCAATGACTTCAAAGCCAGCCATAGCAGCAGAGGCAGGGTTGGTACCATGGGCAGAATCAGGTATCAACATTTTTGTTCTTTTTTCACCATGGTCTATAAAATATTGACGCATAATCAGGTTTCCGGTTAATTCTCCATGAGCACCGGAAGCAGGTGCCATGGTATATTGATTCATTGCGGTAATTTCAGAAAGTAATAAATTGAGTTGATAGATGATTTCCAGGGAGCCCTGAATCATTTCTGGTGAGGAAAGGGGGTGAGCATAGACAAATTGGTTTAGAGCTGCCATTTTTTCATTGATTCTCGGGTTATACTTCATGGTACAAGAACCTAATGGGTATAATCCATCATCTACACCATAATTGAATTTTGACAGTTTGGTAAAATGACGAATTACATCAACTTCTGACACCTCAGTTAACTGTTTCTTATCTTTATCCAAATGTTTTTCGTGAAGACAATCTTCAATTTGAATATCTTGAAATAAATCAGCAGGAAGAGAATAGGCATCTCTTCCAGGGATACTTTTTTCAAAAATAAGTTTCATATTTTCCTCCTTTGCTGAGAAAAAAGATTAGTAATAAGATTCATTTCATCTCTACTCAATATTTCAGTTATCGCAAAAAGTAAAGTTTGTTTAAGGTTATTGTCAGGATATAATGATGAAATGGTAAGAGGGGGTATAAAATTATTTTCCATTAGAACCTTATTAATATTTTTAATATCTCCGTTGTATTTAATGAGAAATTCATTGAAATAAGGATAGTTGAATACTTTTTCAAATTTCCCAGTTTTTAATAATTGTTTTTCCAAATAATGCGCTTTTTTAGCATTCAGTAATGAATACTGATAGATACCTTCTGTACCCATTAATGATAAATATATATCTGCAGCTATTACATTCAGGTTATGATTGGTACACATATTGGAAGTCGCCTTTTCTCTTCTGATATCCTGTTCTCGAGCCCTGAAGGTCATGACAAAGGCTCTTTTGCCATCTTTGTCTTTGGTTTCACCCGCAATTCTACCAGGAATCTGCCTAACATATTTTTTCTTAGTTGCTAAAAAAGCATTATAAGGACCTCCAAAATTCAAATCCATTCCAAAGGATTGGGCACTTCCTGCAACGATGTCGACATCTAAATCACCCGGAGATTTAAGTATTCCCATAGACATACTTTCCACTATAATATCAATGAGTAATGCTTTTTTCTGATGAGTTAATTCCGAAATTGCTGCTAAATTTTCAATACCTCCGAAAAAATTAGGACTTTGTATCAGGACAGCAGCAGTGCCTTCATCTAATAATTGTTCCAGTTGGTCGAACTGAATTAATCCATCATGATAAGGCAATTCAATTATTTCAATATCATGAGGTGCTAAATAAGTCTTGATTGTTTCCCGATAATGAGGGTGAATCAAGGATGAAACAATAATCTTATTCTTGTGAGTTAATCGCAAGGACATCAAAGCTGCTTCTCCGGCAGAGGATGCACCATCAAAAATAGACGGGATAACAATGTCCATTTTGGTTAATCTGGAAATATAGCTTTGAAACTCAAACATAGATTGAAGAGTCCCTTGACTTAATTCTGGCTGATAAGGCGTGTAACAAGTCCAGAACTCTTCTCTTTGTAATAAAGATTTTTGAGCTTCCGGAATAAAATGGCGATAGGCACCAGCTCCTAATAGTGGTTTCATCTCATAAAAATTAGAATTTTTCCGGGCTATTTTAACTATTTTTTCTTCCAATTCCTGTTCTGATAGGGCAGGAGGAATATTTAATTTTCTCTTTAGTTTCACTTTTTCGGGTATATTTTTTAATAATTCTTCAAAAGAAGATACTCCTATTTCTTCCAACATTTCCCTTTGCTGTTCTTTTGTTGAGGGAATGTATCTCATATTAATCCACCTCTATTTTAATTATTCTTTACGATATTCACTATATTCTGAAGCGCTCATCAGTTCATCCAGTTCTTCCGGTTTATCCATCTTTATTTTGGCAAACCATCCTTGGCCAAAAGGATCTTTATTGATAATAGATGGATCTTCGATAATATCCTGATTGACTTCAACAACTTCTCCGCTAATGGGGGAATAGACATCAGAAACTGCCTTAACGGATTCAACTGTACTGACAACATCTCCCTTATTAAGATTAATTCCTTTTTTTATTTCTTCTACATACACAATATCACCCAATTGGTCCTGGGCATAATCAGTAATTCCGATTGTACCAATATCATTTTCTACTTTTATCCATTCATCGTTTTTACTATAATACAGTTCTTCGATTATTTTGTTAGACATAATATTTACCTCCAAATATTTATTATTATTTACATTTAATATTTATTTTAAAACAATCCAACGGTATTACCGTCTTTATCAATATCAACCTTAGTTGAAGCAGGGACCGATGGCAATCCCGGCATCGTCATCATGGTCCCCAGGAGGGGATAGAGGAAACCGGCACCAACAGAAGCCCTGATATCACGGATGGGTACTTTAAAGTTTCTGGGTCTTCCCTTGACAGCCGGGTCATGAGAGAGGGAAAGGTGGGTTTTAGCCATACAGATGGGTAGCTCAGCAAAACCGGAAGATTCAAATAATTTGATATTCTTTTGGGCCTGGGGGAGGTAGGTTACTCCGTCTGCTCCGTAGATCTTAGTGGCGATGGTTTCAATCTTCTCTTTGATGGATGCCTGTAAGTCATAAAGATAATGAAAACCGTTTTCCTGCTCACAGGCTTGAATAACCGCCTCGGCCAATTCCCTACAGCCTTCTCCGCCTTTGGCCCAACCCTGATGGGTAACGACAGAAGATGCGCCTGCCTGGAGTCCTTTTTCTTTGATCAATTCAATTTCTCCGGGGGTATCGGTGGGGAAGCTGTTAATCACCACGACCGGTTTGATACCGTGTGCGAGGACATTTTCAATATGTTTTTCCAGGTTTTCACAGCCTTTTTCTACAGAGGACAAATCTTCCCGGGATAACTTTTCCTGGTCCAGGGGTTTGCCGGCAACAACCTTGATTGCGCCCCCATGCATCTTCAGGGCTCTGATGGTACAGACAATGACTGCAGCATCGACTTTCAGCTTGCTGGTGCGGCATTTGATATTACACATCTTTTCAAAGCCCATATCAGATCCGAAGCCGGATTCGGTGACCACATAATCGGCAAGCTTGGTGGCAATCAGGTCAGCCAGTACCGAATTGTTACCATGGGCAATATTGGCAAAGGGTCCGCAGTGCATAAAACAGGGACCATGTTCTAAGGTCTGAATCAGGTTGGGATTGAGAGCATACTTTAAGAGAACGGTCATGG
>Ga0272443_10007165_pt1 | contig 10745 bp, 4 predicted proteins | sample SSMAcet12_FD_193581 | JGI IMG/M metagenome (GOLD analysis project Ga0272443, IMG submission 193581) | Marine sediment archaeal communities from Little Sippewissett salt marsh, Falmouth, MA, United States - SSM-Acet-12 | ecosystem: Environmental > Aquatic > Marine > Wetlands > Sediment ... | reverse complement strand
TATACATCCCCGCCGGTTTGGGGCGGGGTCCGTCGGATGTATTCCAATGAGTCTTGCGCGCGCGCTCCGCCTCCTGCACCGAAAGGGAAGCGTTTTGATGCTCGAGGCTGTGGTCATGTTCGAGGTAGAGCCCCATGACGTGGGGAAGATGGAGAAAGCCGGCTTGTCTGGAAATTCGCAGCCAGAATTCGTAATCTCCAGCCGATTCATAAGATGCATCAAACAGACCAAAGCGGTCGTGCAGCGAACGACGCCACATGGGCTGAGGGCCGATTGTGCAGATCTGGAAGAGCCGGGTGCGATCGAATGCCGGCCAGCGGAAGCGGCCGGTGATGGCGGCATTCGCGAGCGTTGAATTTTCATCCCGGGTAACAGCAGCATCGGCGTAGACGACATCCGCTTGTGGATGGTCTTTCAAAAGGTCAGACATCGTTCCCAGTGCACCGGGAGCATGCCGATCGTCCGTATTTGCATTTGTGATAAACGCACCCTGCGCGACTTCGATGGCGCGATTCCAGGCTGCATACACGCTTTCACGTGCATCTGTTTCGATATACACGATGGATGTGTGCATCTCCTGATATTCGCGGACGATCTCCGCTTCGTTTTGCTCTGAGCCGCTGTTCACGACGATAATTTCCAGCCCGCCCTCGACTTCCTGGGCGAGGAGATCGTCCAAACAGCCGCGCAGGAAGCGGGCGCTGTTATATGTTGAAACGATGGAGCTGACGAGCGGGGTAGATTTTGCGTTCGCGCTGAATTCTTCCTCACGGGCTGCGGCGCACGCGACTGCTGCGTCGCTCGAATCCAGAACGTGGCGCTGCTTGGCCAGACAGTCCGTCCCTTTAAAAAGCGAGTCCACATGCCATTTGTTATAGTAGGCTTCCGTGTCGGCGAAGTAGCGGTCTCCCGAGTTCGCCACGCGGTATGCGTCGACAATATTGATGTGTTCAACAAGGGAAAACGGCGCTGGAATAATGCGGAAGCCCGCTTTCCAGACTTGAAGGCACACATCAACATCTGCCCAATAGAAGAGGAAACGAGGATCAAAGCCCTCGATCTGTTGATAGGCTTTTTTCCGGATGATCCCGAAATTGATAAAAGCTCTTTCTCCAATCCTGTCGAATCCATAATCCTTAAATATTCCCCCATAGTCCTCCACCGTGTTTCGGTGCAGGAAAGTGATCCCGCCGACCGACTCATCCCCGCCAGCTTCTCCCAGCGCAAGCGGAAAAGCCATGGGATGGATGACGATGTCATCACTGGCATACATCACCCAGGTCCCTTTCGCCTGGCGAAATCCATGATCCATCAGGCGAGACCATGAGAACGGTTCACCCGGTTTGAAGATATCTTCGTCGTAGAAAATGCGATCGATGCGATGACGCTCGAGCACCTGGTCAACTTCTGGTGTCCGCTCACCGCCCAGATAAAGCAGCACTTCGTATGATAAAGATCCCATTGCTGCTGGAAGACTTTCCAGGATGTCAGCAAGCCCTTCCGGGCGGTCTTTCGAGGGCAGGATAATGGAAATCGAGCATCCATTCGGATCCCCATCACCGAGCTTGGGTTGGGCAGGGAGCTGGAGGGATCGGAGGTGCATACTCTCTTTGATGCATTTTTGCCGTTCCTGCAGCTTTCCGAGTTCCTTGCGCGCTTCCTCGAAATCGGGCCGGATGGCAAGCAATTCTTCGTACAGGTTTATGGCGGTGGGGACATGGTCGAGCCTGACGGCTTCTCTTGCGGCAAGCAGGCCACCGCGTACGCTGCCCAAGCCAAGATGGATTGCTTCCTGGAAGGCTTTCAACGCGGCTGGATGATCCTTTCGCGCCGCGAAGACCAGTCCGATCCAATAGTGGATGTAGGCGTCGCTCTCGGGGTGAGTATGCGCTGTCTCCAGCATCTTAAAGACGGCAGGGGTCATTTTCTTCTGTATGATGCGTTCTTCCTCGACAAGCGGCGCGAAATCAAATGTGGCATTCATGCGCGGGAGTAGCTGTATGGAGCGCAGCAATGCCTTGCGTAGGTCTTTTAACCGATCATCATCCTTGATTGTATGAACCAGCCGGACGCCTTTATGAATGGGGTCACCGGGATTAGGCTGTACTTTTGGAAGGCGAAGGGCCATGTCTTCAAGCGCTGCAATCAGCTTCTCCCCTGTTGATTGCCAGGTGAAGCGCCGGGCATTTTGATAGCCTCGCTGGATTAAGGCCTCTCGTGTGGAAGGATCTTGCACTTGAATGAGCGCGTTTCTCATGGCAGCCACATCAGAGCTATTGACGAGAAGGGCTGCATCACCAGCGACTTCTGGCAGGGAGGATGTGTCGCAGGCAATGACAGGACAGCCTGATTGCATAGCTTCCAGCACCGGCAGTCCGAAGCCTTCGTACATCGACGGGTAGACAAGCGCCTCGGCGCCGCTGTATGCGACGGTAAGATCCGAGTCCTTGAGGTAATGGATATGGCAGGAAGTATCCCTTACAAAGGGTTTGAAAATTGGCTCGAATGCGCTACTTCCGCCCGTGCACAGAATTTCATACTCGGATTTGTTCTCGAGCAAATCAAATGCTTTAAAAAATAGGATTGCGTTCTTATATCCGTTGCGGTGGCCGCATAGATAGTAGTACGGCTTCTTTATGCCGTATGTCTGCTTGAATCGCCGGATTTGATCGTCTTCGTTGGGATGAAACGTTGGCGAGCATGCGTTCGGGATCAGATACACTGGCCGATCAACGTATTGCGGGAACAGGCGTTGGAAATCTCGTTTGGTCGAATTGGATACAGAAAAGTAGCCTGCGCACCGCTCAATCGCTTTCCCCTTCATCATCCATTCTGCATGGCCGAGATCATGCCCCATAATTTCCGGAGTCATGTCGTGTAAAACGATCATGCAGGGGCTGTTCTCGGGGTAGGTGTAGTAGCTGGAGATGAAAAGATCGCCTTGAAGGGACTGCATGACCTCTTCAAGGTAGAGAGATTCCGCTTCGAAATAAAATGGATTGAAATCCCAGATGGCCTGGGTGCGGATGCCATCAATTGGTGGCGCGGACTGACCCCGATCGAGAAGAATGATCTGATCTGCCATGGGCGACTTGCCCAGCTGCGTCAGTAAAGCCTCCCAAACACGGCTGATCCCGGCAGGCCGATCCTTCTGCTTTTGAAAAATCACACCATCGATCAAGATTCGGTATGCACACATCGTTTTACCTCATACCCGCCGACACGATTACGGCGATTAGGGAAATGGAATTATTCTTTCACCGTACAGTAGCGGTAGCTGTACCAATCCTGTCCGAGACTGGCATCATCCTGTATGTCTCTTACGCGTCCTCCGCCACTTTCCAATATGTTGATCACATCAGACCTCGGGATGCCGTTCATCTCCATGACCAGGTTGTCCGAGTCGTATACAACTTCCTGCGCTAATCGTGCACGATCATGCCGGGCAGCATCCGGATCACGCTTTTCGGCGGGCAATTGGAATACAAGGATCCCTCCCGGAGCGAGCAGTCGCATGAATTCGAGAAGGTAACCGCGTGTGATTTCCGGGCGAATGTGCTGTAGGGTGATGACGGAGTAAATCAAGTTAAGCGCCACACCATCCAGGAGCTGCAGATTGTCGGAGGGATTGACATGATAGCTGCAGCGTTCACTGAACCGATTGAACATGCGCGCGCGCTCAATCATGCTGGCGGCGATGTCGACGCCGTGAACCTGCTCAAATTCCATGGCCAGCGCCTGTGTCAGCCGCCCAATGCCGCAGCCAAAATCGAGGGCAGTTCCCCGCTGGACATCCAGCTTCAACCCTTCAAGGTAGCTCAGTAAGGTGTGGATATCACGGATGCCCGTCTCAAAGAATTCCCCGGGTTCCCAACGATTGCCCTTCTTGTCGGAGCGTGTGAGAATGGCCCACATCGGATCCTTTGAACCGAAGTCGTTCCAGGTGCGGGCCAGATTCTCTAGATTTTTCGACCCTCCCACGACAGGTGGCTCCGCCGGATCACTCGTACGGATGGGGGGAAGTTCGATCTGTGTGAGAATCGCCCTGGCGGTGGAATTGTCGGGGTCGAGTTCTTGTGCGCGTTGAAGCGCTTCGATTCCAGCCTCGACTTCACCGATCTGAATCAATGTCATGCCGAGACCGGCAAAGGAAGGGGCATGATTGGGATGACAGGCGGATGCATGGGTGAAATCCGCCCGCGCAATCATGACATCTCCCATGAGCAGGGCCAGGTTGCCGTGAGCATTTCGTAGGAAAGCGTCATCGGGGACTTCCTTGAGCGCCGATTCGAGCAGCGATTGCCCGCGATTGAAGTCTTTGTCGTTGATGGCCACATCGGCTGCGGAGACAAGCTTGCTGACGCTATCAGACCAGAAACGCTGCGGATCATCCGGTGAGAGGACAAGATCCGGCGCGAGCGTGTGAAGGTGCTTCTCCTGGCGCTCCCGAATTGCTGGCGTGGACGCATGCGTGTGCTTGTCGTAGAAAGCTCGCAGCGCGTTCAACTCTTTATCAAGGATGGCTTTCTTATCCCGTTCCTGTGCATGTGCCGTGATGGTCGCGATAAACGCAATCGGACCAGCCTCGGTTATCCGCAGCCAAAGATCCCACAACGCCAGTTCGCCGAGGGCAGGGTCAAGTCCGCCGACGGTAAGAAAAGCCTCCTTATGGAACATCGTCGTGCCGTCAGGAATCGGATTGGACACCAGCAGGTCGGATCGAGAGCAGTCGGCGCCAGTTTCAAGTGCATACCCCTGTACATCGGCTTTATCCAGCTTCCGGTGCATTTTTATCTGGGCATACCCGCCAGGATACGCCGGATGCGAGGATAGCTTCCCTTCCAGTATGGAGAGATGATCGCGATGATAGCTTACATCCGGAGAGAGGAGGGCGATGTAGGTGCCGCGGGCTGCGGCAATCAATCTGGCGAGCGCTTCCGCCTGGGTAAGACCTTCAATCCCGACTATGCTGATGCTGCCTTCGACCAGATTGAGCGCGTCGCCTGTCTCGGAACCCCCGGGGAGGATGATTTCGGAATTCGGGTAGGTCTGCTTTTCTAAATCCTTCACGATTCGATCGTGATCCAGAGGTTCAGTGGATGGCAGCACGACCGCTGAAACGAGCGGCGGCTCATGCAGGACGATGGTATCGATTTGTGCGCGGTTGTTCTCCAGGAAGACGGTGGTGTAGTCCACTTTCGGGAAAATGGTCAGCTTGCCCTCGAGGGTGGCGTCCAGCACTTCTCGTCCGTCGGCTTTGAAGGCACTGCGGGCAAGCCGATAGGCGAATTCCGAATTGGTGAGGTCAGGTAGGTGCCATCGTATCCCCTTACCGAAGTAGTTCGGATGAAAGTGGTTGATGTCCTTCCCTTCTGATGTGATTTCCTGGTTCGGTTCTCCGGCCGCGGTGAAATGATGATCGACGCCGATCAGGTAAATGCGTTCAAAGCCCATGTAGTATGCCAATTGAAGAGCGACATAGGTTACAGTGTAGCCCTCCCATATTCCTTCACGCGGGTCACGACTAAAAAATGGGGCATCCAGGCTGGTGAGGAGGATGGCTTCATCGGGATCATTCATATAATCGATGGCGCGTGCGCTCAGGAAACGTGGCGTATCTATTTCCCGGATGGAGTCCATGCTTTGTTCGATCACCAGGGGATTGACGGAAACGTAGTAGGAAGGTGTGAACCCCCATTTTTCAAAACCTAGATAGATCCGATTCATCCCGAAGGTGAACTCATCCTTCAAGAAAGACAGGTCCATCCGATTGAGGCTGGGGCCGTTCCCGATGATGACAGCCCGTTCGCCGCGATGGATGTTCTCAAAACGGGCAAGGGTTTCCCGCGAAGCCTGCATCACCGTATCAAAATCCAGTTGGCAGGGATGGTTCATGCTGCCAGCCTCCTCCATGGGTTGTGTTCCTGCCCGGCTTCATAATTGCAGGCTTTTCGGAAACCTTCCTCGCCAAGCGATGATCTCAGACCGGGATTGGCAATGAGCGCATTGATTTGCTCCTTCCAGACAGACTCCTCCGTGATCGAAATTCCACCCGCCTTCCATAAACAAGCTGAAGTCTGCGGCGAGGCGATCCAAGGGATCCGGCGAATTCCGGCTGCCAGCATGGCTTGCTGGGTATACCCGCGTTCGCGTCCGGGCAGCAGAAGGATGTCAACCTGGGAGAGCAGATAGGGAAAATCGCCGATATCGCCGAGCGGCAGGAGCAAAATCCGGTCGTCAGGAATGCTTTTTAGCGCGGCGAGGTCAGAGAAAGCCCCGATTAAGATCAGGCGGCTATCCTCTTGCTCGTCCAGGATGGAACGGAGCACGGGCAGGATGCTGATGATGTCCTCGGGATTGGTGTAGGCGCTGGTGATGCCAAGATGAATCCCGGGATGGATTTGTGCCTCCTTTTCCCAGAAAGGATTTGACCTGCTCCAGCAAGGAGGCAGCAGGCGCACCTCTGCCTGGAGATCTGTGAAATACAGGGCTTGATCGGGGTCGGGTGTGCAGAATACGGCTGCCGGGATCAGCGTTTGAAGCAGCGCTTCGCGCTGGTCGGGAGCCTCGCCGAATATCATTGTGTCTCTCAACCCGGCAGGAAAGTCGAGGTAGACCTTCTTGCCCGCCTGGATGCAGGCGGTGATGGCGCTATGAAAATCTGCCTCGTGAAAGGGGTTGTGGAATAAAAATGCATCAAACCGCGCCGCATCTCCGGGGGCAAATTGAGCTGACGTTTGCACCCGAATGCCGGCCATGCGCATCGATTCGGCGGCAGGCTCCAATCGGTAGGCGGCGGCCAAACCTGGCGGCGCGTAGAGGCCCATCGAGGTTGTGCCATGCGGAGGCGCATCAAGGGATGCTAATTTTTGAATGTGATCCTTCTTCGCAATGCGGTTGATGTCCTGGGCTGCCGGGTTTGGATCAAGCCGCTGCATCGCCGCTGTTGCCTGCGGCAGCCCGGGCTGGAGAGATAATACGTGCCGGTAGAGCTCTGCCGCGGACGTGAAATCGCCGCCTTCTTCGTAGCAGCCAGCCATAAGCAGGAGCGCTTCAATGTCGGATGGGTCGCTCTGGATGAGGGCGGATAAAATCTGAACACCTTCCTCCATCCCATTCCTCTTCTGCAATAGGATCTGGGCCAGGTTTTTCCAGGCAGGCCGGTGTTCAGCATCAATTTCGAGGGCTGAACGGAACGCGAGTTCCGCTTGTTCGATCCGCCCGCCATATACCAACGCGACCCCGAGGTTGCTGGCTGGCTCAGGCGAACCGGGCATGCTTTTGCAAACCGCTTCAAACCACGGGATTGCCTCAGCGGGTCGATTGAGTTGAAGCAGGCATGTCCCCAGTCCATTGATCAGCCCGGGGTGATCGGGATCGATCTCGTAGGCGGACCGGAGGCGATCCAGAGCTTGCAGCCAGTCCCCGTTTTGTGCTGCACGATCTGCAGCCATCAGAAGTCGGTCGAATTGAGAATCCATGCATATCTTCCTTCACGCAGGAACGCGAAACCCTGTTGTTTCAAGTCAAGCTTAATGGAGAGGGGAGCGGGAAGGAGTAAAGAGCTTCTGAAACTTTAGTTAAAAGAAAGTAAAAGGAATTAGATGGATTCGAGAGTTCCGTGTTTTTTTGGCCTGGAACTCAAACCAGCGGAAAAGGAAGTACCCGAGTACAGCGTAGGCGGCGGCGACGAGGAATTCGCCGAGGAGGAGCGGAATCACACTTGAGAACGTTTCCCCGGCGATGATGGCGCGCGCTGCGGCGATCCCTCGAGGAAGTGGAAGCGCCTGCGAAACAGCCCGCATGGCCGCAGGCAGGGAAGCCAGGGGCACATTCGCCCCGCTGAAAATCAGGAGAAGGAAATACACGGTATACACGAGCGACACGGAACCTGTGAATATTATCGGGGTTGTCGTGACCTGACGGCCTATGAACCACGCGGCTACTGTATAATGGTTGCACGGCGCGAGCAGGGAATTTGACACAATTCGCTTGTTCTAATTCGGGATAGTATTTGGAAGGACATTCATTTCCCCAATATCCCCACGCCGGATTACGGCACGAGTATGTGCATCTGTTCTACATACTGTCTGTCGCCTGGGTCTCAGCAATCGAATTACCTCTTGCACTCAACGACCTGCCCCGGGCGGTCTATGGCCTATGCAAGAGGCGTAGTACTGCATCTGCATTTGACTCTCTCTGGAGGCTGATCACATGCCCGCACGCACCGACGAAAAACCGACCGTCGTAGCAGGCGCACTGGGTGAATGTGTTCATGTCGCTGGCGTGATGAACTTCCTGCGCCTCGCGGAAGCAGCCGGTTGGCGGACGGTCTTTCTGGGTCCATCCGTCGCTCCTGAGGATTTCCTGGACGCTGCCAGGCGCGAGCAGGCCAGTCTTGTGGGCGTCTCGTACCGCCTGACGCCCGACACAGGTGAACGGCTGCTGGGGGCGTTCGCTGAAATGGCGGATGATCTGCATGAGAAGGGTGTCCGCTTTGTCTTCGGCGGGACCCCACCGGTTGCGGAACGAGCCCGCAAACTGACATTTTTTGAAAAGGCATTCGATGGCAGCGAATCGACGGAGCAAGTGCTTCGCTTCCTGAAGGGATTGGGCCCTGCGGTGGACGGGCCCGGGGCGTATGCCCAGCACACGGTTGAAAGGATTAAACAGAGCGATCCCTACCCATTGCTGAGACATCATTTTGGGCTTCCCATGCTCCAAGACACGCTCGAAGGCATCACGGCCATTGCAAACGCTGGTGCCCTGGACGTCATTTCCCTGGGTGTGGACCAAGATGCGCAGGCGAATTTCTTTCATCCCGAACGGCAAACGCCACGCTCATACGGCGCGGGGGGTGTCCCGGTGCGCACGCCGGAGGATTACCGCCGCCTATTTGAAGCCAGCCGGACGGGGAATTACCCGCTGCTACGTACGTATTCCGGGACCGATGATTTTATTCGCCTTGCGGAAATGTACGTGGAGACCATTAACATTGCCTGGTGCGCCATTCCCATTTTCTGGTTCAACCAGATGGATGGCCGCGGCCCGTGGGATCTGACAGGATCCATACGGGAACACCAGAAGGTGATGGCCTGGTACGGCGAACGCGGCATTCCGGTAGAGTTAAATGAACCCCATCACTGGGGAATGCGCGATGCGCCCGATGTGGTGTTCGTCGTCTCCGCTTTTCTGTCTGCCTATAATGCGCGCGCGTTTGGCGTGCGCGATTACATCGCCCAATTCATGTTTAACAGCCCGCCCGGCCTGAGCGACGCGATGGACCTTGCTAAAATGTTGGCATGCGTGCGGATGATTGAGCCGCTGCAAAACGAATCCTTCAAGATCTGGCGGCAGGTGCGGACGGGGTTGTTGAGTTTTCCGCTTGATCCGGCCGCTGCACGGGCGCATCTTGCGATCAGCACCTACGTTCAGATGGCATTAAAGCCGCACATAGTCCACATTGTTGGGCACACCGAAGCGCATCACGCTGCAACGGCTGAAGATGTCATCGAGGCGTCACGAACGGTACGTCGTGCCATCGATAACAGCTTGCGAGGGGGGCTGGATCTCCTTTCGGATCAGCGCATCCAGGAGCGGGCAGAGGAACTTGTGGGCGAAGCAAAAGTCACACTGGATGCCATCCGAAAGCAAGCCATCTGCGCTGGAGCGGATGCTTGGACTGATCCGGATGCGCTTGCAGCAGCCGTGACATCAGGCATTCTGGATGCCCCTCATTTGAAAAACAATGCGTTTGCGCGTGGAAAAATTCAAACAAGGATAGATCACATGGGCGCCTGCGAGGCGGTCCATCCGCAAACCAATCAACCCATTTCGGAACGGGAAAGGATAGCGCAATTAGGTTTGCTGGAGGAGTAAGACTCGAGCGCGTCTAGGAGGCATGGATGGGCAAGAACATACATTATGCGGTGATTGGAGCGGGAAATGGCGGTAAAGCCATGGCTTCGCATCTTGCGATACAGGGATATCAGGTTTCATTATTTAATCGCACGGCGGAAAAAGTAAACGCCATTGAAGAGCTGGGCGGCATTCATCTAACGAGCTACGAAGATGGTCCGAAGGGGTTCGGTCCGCTTAAACTGGTAACCTCGGATATGGGCGTTGCGATCAAGGATGCTCGCTTGATCATGGTTGTCGTTCCTTCCTCAGCCCACCGTGATATTGCCGTTGCCATGGCGCCGCACCTAAAAAACGGTCAGATGGTCATCTTGCATCCGGGACGGACCTGCGGTGCAATTGAGTTCCACCAGGTGCTGCATGCGCAAGGCTGCACGGCAGATGTCACGATAGCAGAAGCGGAGACATTTATCTATGCCAGCCGTTCAGAGGGACCTGCTAAAGCGAAAATTTTCCGGATAAAAGATGCTGTTCCGCTTGCCGCGCTCCCGGCGACACGCACGCGCGAGGTCTTGGGTTTGTTGAAAGAAGCGTATCCCGAATTTATTGACGGCATCAATGTCCTCCATACGGGGTTGAATAATATGGGAGCAATCTTCCATCCAGCACTGACCTTGTTGAATGCTGGGAGGATTGAATCGACCATGGGTGAGTTCCAATTTTATATCGAGGGCGTGACTGCATCGACAGCCCGGGTGCTGGAAGTCCTCGATCGGGAGAGGGTTACGGTTGCGGCTGCAATTGGTGTGCGCGCGCGAACAGCGTTGGAATGGCTGGACCTGGCGTACAACGTTCAGGGGGAGGATCTCTACCAGGCGATTCATAAT
>Ga0272443_10007164_pt1 | contig 10745 bp, 9 predicted proteins | sample SSMAcet12_FD_193581 | JGI IMG/M metagenome (GOLD analysis project Ga0272443, IMG submission 193581) | Marine sediment archaeal communities from Little Sippewissett salt marsh, Falmouth, MA, United States - SSM-Acet-12 | ecosystem: Environmental > Aquatic > Marine > Wetlands > Sediment ... | reverse complement strand
ATCCGTCCCGTCACTACTGTGCCGCGACCTTTGATCGAGAATACGTCTTCGACCGGCATCATGAACGGTTTGTCAATCTCTCGTTCTGGCATCGGGATATAGCTGTCAACCGCTTCCATCAGCTTGTGGATGCATTCATATTCCGGTGCATTTGGATCGTCGGACTCACTCTGCAGCGCTTTCAACGCACTCCCATGGATGATCGGAATATCATCCCCAGGGAACCCGTATCCGTTCAGCATGTCCCGCAGTTCCATCTCGACCAGCTCCAACAGCTCTGGGTCATCCATCATGTCGATCTTGTTCAGGAATACCACAATGCTCGGCACTTCGACCTGACGCGCCAGCAGCACGTGCTCCTTCGTCTGCGGCATCGCACCATCTGGCGCTGCCACGACCAGGATCGCACCATCAACCTGCGCTGCCCCCGTGATCATGTTCTTGATATAGTCCCGGTGCCCGGGCATATCCACATGCGCATAGTGCCGGTTTTCCGTCTCATACTCCACGTGCGCTATGTTGATTGTGATCCCGCGCTCTTTCTCTTCCGGCGCATTGTCGATCGTATCGAAGGCGCGGTAATCCGCAAACCCCTTCATTCCCTGTACCTTGGTGATCGCCGCTGTCAACGTGGTCTTCCCATGGTCAATATGTCCCATTGTCCCCACGTTCAGGTGCGGCTTTGAACGATCAAATTTCTCCTTGGCCATATACCTTTCTCCTTAGCTAATACTTCTTTCTTAATTTTCAATAAATCATTTTTCCGGCAAAAAGCCCTCAATGGGATTTGAACCCATGACCTCATTCTTACCAAGAATGCGCTCTACCACCTGAGCTATGAGGGCAGCCGATCCGACTGGAAGCCCGGGCTGCCAGAAATGGACGGTGTTGGATTCGAACCAACGAAGGCCTGTGCCAACTGATTTACAGTCAGTCCCCTTTGTCCACTTGGGTAACCGTCCTGGATCAAGCGAGTCTTTTACCCGCTCGAGATCGGGATCGTTCTGCATGTCAATCCCGATCGCAAACGTGTAAATTGAGCCGATGATGGGAATCGAACCCATAACCTATCACTTACAAGGCGATTGCTCTACCGTTGAGCTACATCGGCAGCATATCGATTGTTAAAATTCAAAACGCCTTAAGACTGCACGATTATACCAAAGCCTAAAACTAAACGCAAGGCTTCACCATCGTGCTGTATTCCTTTGTATAGGATTTATGAGTCTATCCGATTTAGCTGAAAAGGTCAAGCTGTCTCATTTCATATCCATAGGCCTTAGAAAGCAGCCCGAATCGGGATGGATTTCCAGTATAATCTGGTGAAAGGAAAACCCTGATGTCAAATTGGTTCATATTCCAGCAAAGCAGTCAAGCAGCCCAAAAACCGAAGGGCCGCAGGGGAAAAGTTCATTATTATTTCCTGTCTATTGTACTTGCGGCTTCAGGAACCTGGTTTCTGTTCTTTATCCTGCATACAACAGGGACACCCCTTATCAATTCAGAGAGGAAGGGTTCCTCCTCATCCTTCTTCAGTGCTTTCAGCCCTTCAATCCAATACTGGGAAGACGAGATCCTCGCCTGGTCGGAAGAGTATTCACTGGACCCTTACCTGGTTGCGACGGTCATGCAGATCGAATCCTGCGGCCATCCCAATGTATCTTCACCTGCCGGAGCGCAAGGTTTGTTCCAGGTCATGCCCTATCACTTCTCGTCCGGGGAAGATATGTTTGATCCTGAAATTAATGCCCTGCGCGGTCTGACGTACCTCAGCCAGGCTTACGAGAAAGCGGACGGGGATATCGAACGCACCCTGGCAGGATATAACGGTGGTCACGGCCAAATTAACCTTCCAAGAGAAGACTGGCCTGAAGAGACCAAGCAGTACGTGATTTGGGGGGGCGGGATCTATCAGGATGCCCACAAACACAACACATCCGACACAGCCCTGGCACTCTGGTTAAAATCCGGTGGGTTACAACTCTGCCGGGAAGCTGAACGAATCTTGGGGATAAATTAGAAAAGAGAAAACTCCTTGATGATATCCGTCACAGGGGTTTGGTCGGAATATCAGTTTGAGAGACAGGGAGCCAGATGGTAAAGACCGTCCCTTCACCAACAGTTGATTCTACATCAAGGCGTCCCCCATGGCTGATCACAATCCAGTACGCAATAGGCAGCCCTAACCCAAACCCAACTTCCTTCGACGAACGCTTTCGCGATTTATCACCCCGGTAAAAACGCTCAAAGATACGGCTTTGTTCACGCGGTGGGATACCAGGGCCTTGATCCCGCACATCAATCCTGACCCAATTATCTTTAACCGTCAGTTTCATGAGAATCTGGCTGTTCTCAGGGGAAAACTTGATTGCGTTGCTGCCCAGGTTTAAGAGTACCTGCTTGAGGCGATCCTGATCTCCGGTCACAATTGCCGGTTCAACCTTCTCAATCCTGATATCATGCCTACCATCTGAGAGCAACTTCATTTGTTCAAAGACTTCAAAGAGCAGGTCATCCATTTCAACAGTTTTCAGAATCAGGGGCAGCTTCCCCGTCTCTGCCTGCGCCATTAGAAGCAAATCTCCGACCAACCGTATCAGCCTGTCAACTTCTGTTTCGATGCTGTTGAGTGATTCTTCATCAAACTCATTCATCATCCGCATCAGCCCGATATTACCCTTGATCACCGTCAGAGGTGTTCGCAGTTCATGGCTGACATCCGCCAGAAACCGCCGCTGGGCATTGAACAGCCTTTCTAATCGCACCAGGGTCTTATTGAACGTCAGGATCAATTCACTGATCTCATCATTTTGGGTAATATTGACCGGAATGCGCTGCGACAGGTCGTATGTACTGGTGATCCTGCTGGTGATCTTCGCCAACATTTCCAGGGGTTCAAGACTCTGCCCGGTGATCAACCAGTCCACCACACCTCCGACAAGAATTAAAAATAACGCTGATGCACCAAAGACGATGATTAGCAATAGTTGTGTATGGCGCAAGTCTGTAAGGCTTGTCCCTACCTGGATCCATCCCGCCTCCTCATTATTAACCAGCAGAGGGACACTCATGACTCGATATTTTTCCCCCTGGATCTCAACATTGGAAATTATATTCTTTCCTTCGCCAATGGCTTCCGCATTCATTGCATCGGTAAAGTTATTTGCATTTTCTGAATTATCCAGGAGTAAACTGTCTTCTGACCAGAGCTGGTAATAAATGGTGTCCAGAGAATACAGGTTCTCCGCAGAGAATTCAATCTCCCCATTTGCCCCTTCCCGCAGCATACCAATCAATTGTTCAGCGTTTTGCTGCAAGGAGTCATCAATCTGATTTGTCATCACAACGCTGACCAGTGAAAAAATGACAATGCTGAGCAGTAATACAATACCACTCAGCAATGCAGTAAAGATCAATGTCATGCGGAGACGAAGAGACATATTGAAGTCTACTCTTCAGAATCTCTCATTACATAACCAACACCACGAACAGTATAAATCAAACGGGAAGCGCCGTCTTCTTCCAATTTCTGACGAAGATAACGGATATACACATCCAAAACGTTACTCTCCCCACCAAAATCATAATCCCAGACTCGATCAAAGATCACTTCACGGGTCATCACCTGTCTTGGATGACGCATGAATAATTCAAGCAGGTCATACTCTTTCGCCGTCAGTTCAATCTCTCGATCCCCACGTTTGGCTCGCCTTGTGCTGCTGTCAAGTACCAGATCCCCAAACTCAAGGACTTTCACACGATCAGCAGCCGTCCGGCGGAGAAGGGCACGAATTCTGGCTAACAGTTCTTCGATCTCAAATGGTTTGACGACATAATCATCAGCACCCGCATCGAGTCCTTCCACACGGTCCTGCGTTGTATCCTTGGCTGTTAACATCAAGATCGGCTGGTTACCCACTTTTTGTAATCGGCGGCAGACTTCCAGCCCATCCATACCTGGCAGCATCCAATCAAGGACGACAAGGTCTGGATGTTGCTCATTCGCCAGAATTAAACCTTCCTTCCCGGTGAGTGCTGTGTCTACAACATAACCTTCATAAGTGAGTACGCGCTTAAGCACACGTAGAATTTCTTCATCGTCTTCAACTATCAGAACTCGTTCGTCCATTCTTCATCCTTTCTCTTCCTAACCCTCGCGTCATTCGCGTCCGTTCCGGTTCTTTATTTGGTAAAATTCTATTGCCGATGACTATTAAATTATTGCCTAAAGGTACGCCCTTTGTCAAACGGTTATTAGACCTAATTATAACCGTCCTGGGGTTAATTCTCCTCTCACCTTTGCTATTGATTCTCGCAATATTGATCGCCCTGAGAATTGGCTTCCCGATCCTCTTCAGACAAGATCGCCCTGGCTATAAAGGTGAAGTGTTCAAGATAGTTAAATTCCGAACCATGCTTGATTTGAGAGATGACGACGGCCTTCTCCTGCCTGATTCGGAACGCATCACGAAGCTGGGGCAATTCCTGCGCGCCACCAGTCTGGATGAATTACCGGCGCTCTTCAATGTCCTCAAAGGCGAAATGAGCCTTGTCGGCCCCCGCCCCCTGCTGGTCGAGTACCTCCCCCTGTACAACGCCGAACAATCCCGCCGCCATGACGTTATCCCTGGCTTCACTGGTTGGGCACAGGTTCACGGTCGAAACGAGCTCGACTGGCTGGAAAAATTCAGGCTTGATGTCTGGTATGTTGACCATTGGACATTCTGGTTGGATATAAAGATCCTGTTAAAAACGGTTCTCAAGGTCCTTAAACGGGAAGGGATATCTCAGCCCGGTCAGGCAACGGCAGAACCGTTTCGGGGAAACCAGCCAGACGCCTAAATCCCAGTCGCAAGACCACTCTGTTGTTAAGGCACGATTTCTGTCGCGATCAATCCATCCTGAAGATCTGCTGCCATCTCCACAAAGAGTTTCATCCGCCCCTCAGAAACCAATTCCGCTTCAATATCCAGCAGTGTGATCGGCGCAGGAACCTTCACGCCGGTTGAGTCTGACAGTAGTTCCTCCCAGACATCCGGCAGAACAGATACCGGGTCAGGTGAGACCGTCCCCACCCAATTATTCCTGCTCATATCAGGTGATGAATCGCTGACGATCTTGATCCCCGCATCAGAAATATATGTCAGCAATTCGGGAGAAATGAGTTCTCCCTGAAGATAAAGTACTTCGATCGCATTCCCAACAAGGAGATCCACAGTTGATTGCAGCGTGTCGATGCTGCCCTCCAGCGATAGTGTCTCGACCTGGGGATAATCATTATAGGGTGGATACTGAGGTCTGCACAAACCGCAGAAGAACTCAGTTCCAATTATAAATGCATCCATAGTCTTCGAATCCACACCTGACTCAAATAACCCGCCGACCTTATAATCGAATGAAATCACAGCAGCCAGGTAGCCGGCCATGAAAGCCTGCTGCTGTGCTTCGACTGCCGGGTCGCCAATCACGCTCATGTTTTCACCGGGAAGGGCATTCGGATCCCCAATTGTGATAAACTTCGCAGCCTGGTGAGAAGATGCCAACCCATTGACATCCAATCCCGATCCCACGCTCACAACAACGTTCACATTTGAAGGTAATGTATCCGGTAAACTCCCATCCTGAATTTCAAGCATTAACCCATCGGCGACCGCCAGGGATTCCACCACAGCCTGCACTTGCGTGACCATATCGAAATCAGCACCCTCGGCGATGATCAGCATTACTGTTGGAACAGAAGGAGTTGCAGTTGATGGCTGAATGGTCGCTGTGGGTACCTCGGTTGAGATCATCGTCTGCGTGACCTCGGCCGCGTTTGTAAAAGTCCCTGATGTGCAGGATGTCAAAACAAAAAGCAGACTGATGCTTAAGAGAAAAATAACGGATTTATGCTGATTGAAACCCTTCATGACAAAATCGCTTCCCTGCTTCAGGAAAGGATGCGCTTTTCCTATCCTAAACAAGTAATCATTTATTCTTTTAGTGATGCGTGTATTATAATGGAAATATAAAAAGAAGTCTGATTATTCCCTGGAATTGGATATGTGAGTGCTTATGAGTTTACCCACCAGCGAACCCTTGCCAAATGATATCAATGACCTGCCGCCCGCACGGCAGAGACATATCCGGCGGCTGCCGCATTCTGCCACACCCGGAGAACGCCAAATCTTGCTTGATTCACTGGTCCAATTAGCCGCCCCCACACCGAATTTCTTCCTCTTTACATTCCTGGGTGCAGTGCTCACGGGCGCAGCATTGTATTTCAACAACCTCACACTTCTGATTACTGCCATCGCAGTCCTGCCTTTCCTACAACCGGTGTTCGGTCTGGGGCTGGTCCCCGCCAGGTTAAAATTCAGTGCCGCATTCAAATCACTGATCAGCCTACTCCTTTCCCTGGTTCTTGTGTTCGGCTCGGGTGTTCTGGCTGGCTGGCTGCAAAAATCAAGCTCACTCGATCAAATCAGCGTCCACAGTTTCAACAGCCCATACTGGTTGGATATTGGCGTTGTTGTTATCAGCACCCTCCTGGGAGCACTGGTCATGCTCCGGCAGGGACGCTTACCGCACCTGGTCGGTGTTCTGCTTTCCTACGAGATCTTCATCCCATTGAGTACCGCAGGTTTCGGGTTTATCCTGGGCGATGCGCAGCTTTGGCCGGGCGCACTCCTGGTCAGCCTGTTCCACCTGGGATTGGCAGTCCTCCTGGCTGTGATTGCTTTCCTGATCCTGGGTTTCCCTCCAAAGCGCACCTCCGGCTGGTTGTTGTCCCTGGTGCCGCTGATCCTGATCCCGGTTCTGCTGTTTGGGCTTTGGAATTTCAACCTTCTCGATGTGTTCATGGCTCAGGAATCGACTCCCGCTTCCGAAACAACACCCTTGCCTTCACAGACTCCTTCACCAAAAGCGAAGGTCACGTCAACTCCCACGTCCGAATTCATCACGCCTTCAGCCACACTTATCCCCAGCCAATCCCCAACACCGGTCACCTCTTCGACACTGACCAGTACCCCAACCCAGACGACCACCTTCACCCAGACACCCACCCTGGAACCGACAACCTATTGGGGTGTTGTTGATGCCCTGAACGGTGCAGTGATTCGAGAAACACCGGACTTCGAAGCGCCCGTTCTCACCTATGCCAATGACGGCGATCAAATTGAGATCTTGAATGAGTTCGAGGATGAGGAGGGAACCCGCTGGTACCAGGTGATGATCGAGTCGGGAGAGATCGGTTGGCTGCTCAGCTCACTCGTAGATATACCGGTTCCGACATCCACACCATAGATATAGCCAACTCAGGTTCCTCATGAATACTGAAAAATAATTTAGGGAGACAATAAATTCGAGTAGGAATTTCTAACCCAGGATCAACAGGTTTTGCCGTGGAACGTTGATGGATTTCCCATTCTCCAATTGAATGGCTGCGGATAAGAAATCCAACCCGCTTTCGAAATTTTTCTGCACCTCTTCACAAGCCGTCACTTCACCAACCCAACCCCGATATTCGCCGGACAGTATTCGCACATGCCGGCCAACGGTGATTTCTTCCTGAAATCCTAATTCCTCATCTAAATCACCATTTTCCACTGGAAGGATCACCTCCGGACGCTGACCTTTGAGGTAATCGACCTCACTGGCATTCACACAGGCTGTCTTTCCGGCCCCAGCATTGAGTACTTCAAGCATCTTCCTATCTGGCTGTCCAGGGCCAAAACCACCCAAGACGATCAGGGGTATCGGCAGTTCCACCGCCTGTTTGATAAGCTCCGGTGCCATGCGGTTCAGGATCATCCCTGCTGCGCCCCTTTTCACGGCGATATCAAGCACATCCCTCTGCAGACATACGCCGGCTGCCAGCAGCCGCCCGCGTTCCACACCTTCAAGCGCGGCTGCTTCCAGGCGACTTTCCTGAATGTTATCCAGGATGGTCAGAACACCTTCTCCAAGCTTCCCGTTCCCCCACAGCCCCTGGATCAGGCTGCCCCGCGCTTGGATCACAGCACCGTATTCAGGAATCACTTCGGAGACCTGGCCGATCATACCCGCCCTGACCTGGCATGTGATCTTTTGTGTTATCAAAACAACGCGGCCGCAACTAACATCCATCAAACGACCATCCGCTGGTGCTCGTACAAGGCGCGAAATGACCCCTTCAGATTGTGCAATGATGTCACCTTTCTGCAGTTCACCCCCCAATTCACGCACAACACATGCTTCCGCCTCCTCAGGCGGAAGGTTGAGCGCAAGGGAAAGGTTCAACACCCTGACTCCGTTTGAGATGTCAGCTTCGGCAATCACATCATTGGTATAAACGCTGTCACCTTCCTTGACCAGAACCTGCCCGGGGAAAGGTAATCTACGTGTTCTCTGGATATCCAGAACCGAAGCCAACCGCACAACATCTGCAAACATCATCGTCTCCTCATTGTCCCCAATCAACCGCTGAGCGACCAGAGCCAGCTTTGGAGCTGCTCAAAACGTGATTCGTCTTCATCAGGAAGCTGTAAGGGGCGCCCACGGGCATCAATCACAATTCCAAGCACACCGCTGGTGACTTTAAGGCGCCCGCCAACTCCTTTTCCGCCGAAACCGATCTCCGTCTGCCGGGAAGGTTTCAGCTCCAGGACGGCTTTTACGCCTTCAGGGACGACCAGCCTGCGGAGAGTGCCCTGTGCAATATCGACCGAATACTCCGTTCCATCCTCTGCTGATACCTGTACATTTAGGATCTGTCTGCCGTTCGAAACCCTGCTGACCGGAGAAATGACCGTCCCCAGATTTACAAATGCATCTGAAGTTAATAAATGCACTGGTAGCGCGGGCTGCGCTTCGCCTGCTGCGCCTAACAAGGGCAGGAGGTGATACCGATCCAATACCAGGGTTGTTATACCGCAGGGCTGCAGCCCATCCAGCAGGACCAGCATCGCCTGCCCGGGCGACGGTGCCTGGGAAAGCACCGCACCGCTGGCAATCACCGGTTCAAAATGTCCCAGATTTGCAGAATTAAGGTCAAACCAGGGATGATTCTCTGATAACTGTTTCACACCACGCTGCAGGCGATATCGTGCAGCAGCCTGTGAAAGGGATAATTCCTTCATTGTCTCCGGAACAACGGCCTGGTGCAGCGCGTGTTCGGTGACATACTGTCGGGCTTCATTTTCGGTAACCGGAGCCACCGACCAGCGATGAGCTGCCCGGCAAAGGTCATCCATTCCTCCGATAGGGGCATCCTCCCAGGCATCCATGATAACCGTCCCCGTTTGCCCCCCCATCCCGGCAGAGATGGTCGTGCTTCCGCCACCCAGGTCCACTAGCAGGATGCCGCGTTCCCTTTTTGCCCCTTGGGATGGCTCAATGGTTCGCATGAGATATCGCATCATCCTGCCAAACAGGAAGCCATTCGTACCGCTCAATGTCTGAGTCAGGCCTGTAATATCCGAGAAACCCGTCAGGCGTTCCTCCCAGACCCGCAATATCTCACGTTCAATGAGGTTTTGTGCGGGCACGAGATCCCATTCATCAACTGCAGGTTGGATATTTGGAGAGATTTGAAGAGCAGTCAGGGGTTCCAGACGCCGGCGGACAATTCTTTCCAAATCCGGGTTGCCGGAATAGACCAAAGTAGGTTTCACCTGATCGGGCAGCAAAGCGTACAACCATCGCAGGACTTCCACCCAGCGCAGGGTTGGTCCTTCCGCCCCACCATCTTCTCCGCCTGTAAGGAAGATCACATCCGGGCGTGTCCTGATCAATTCATCCACAGCGCTGGATTCATTAAGAAGCACTTCAGCGCTAAAAACGCCTACCGGTTCTAGCATCATGGAGTCCGTCAGTGCACGCCCTGCCTTCAGCGAACCCTGTTCACTTAAGCCTAGTAGTGCTATCTTGATCCGCGGCCCAGCGGATGCGGTCATTGCAACGCTGTCCACACCGAGTCCTACGGCGGTTGCCGGCATCACCAGTCCGCCTTCCGCTTTCAGGATCACATGCCCGGAGTTTTCCTGGAGCGCCTGCATCGCGCAGCCTGCACCTGTGCCAAGATGCAACCCCGGTCCCAGGCTGGTAGCAACCATTCCGCTATCCAGAAGGTGATATTTCCCGTCTGAAATCGTGAACAAGGAGGCGCGTGTATTGATTCGCCCGATATCAAGACCTAAGATGGCGGATAATGGTTCTTGATCCATCAGCCTCCCCCGAATAAATGTGTAATGAAATCACCAAGGAAGAATAATCTGCTAATCAACGCCAGAAGCGCAGATGTGAAAACGCCCGCAAAGAGTGCCCCAAGTGTGACCCCAATGAAGACCTGCCCGACCTTACTCAGCATTTCAAACAGCCAGGGTCGTCTTGTCTCCTTCTGCATGCCCTTCGTCTTCCATTTTCGTCCGAAGTGGAAAAAGCTCAGCGTGCCGGCCACGCCCAGCAGCATGACCACGCCATCGGCGATCCGCCATCCTGCCGCTTCAGGGACAGCATACCAGATATCAGGATCAAAAGCGTCAATCACGATTTGCGATTGCGGGATCAGGGTGCCAAAAACAGCGCCACCGATGGCCAGCGCAGCCGTCAACCCGATCAGAAATGCCAGCGGGACAATCCCTAATTTTTGAAAGCGGGGAAACTGGCTCAGGATCAATAGTGCGATTAACGCCAGCGGGATGATCAGCCAAAGACATTCAATCCAGGTGCCGGACGCAATCGGAATCACCAGTCGGGGCCAGAAGATTTGTTTGATGATGACC
>Ga0272443_10007162_pt1 | contig 10749 bp, 7 predicted proteins | sample SSMAcet12_FD_193581 | JGI IMG/M metagenome (GOLD analysis project Ga0272443, IMG submission 193581) | Marine sediment archaeal communities from Little Sippewissett salt marsh, Falmouth, MA, United States - SSM-Acet-12 | ecosystem: Environmental > Aquatic > Marine > Wetlands > Sediment ... | reverse complement strand
TTTGTAGAAAAAGCAGCTCGAGGGCTGCCTTTTCTTTTTGTTTTGATCATAGAGATCTCACCTTCAATGAGCTCCTATCTCGATCCGGACTGCCGTGCGGCTTTTCGTTGCTCACGTTCCGCTTCACGAAGAGCTTTTCGCTGCTCTTTCCGTTGCTGCTCCTGCTCCGGGGTCAAATAGTAATCTACGATCTGCCCGGCGTAATACAGGCTGTCCTGGTCGATCTGATTGACAGGCACATTTTGCTCTTGCGCCAATTGTTCAGCGTATTTCTGAAGTTCAGCTTCGGTCACCCATCCCCCACCAAGTGCTTTGTACAAAGAGATATAACCATTTAAGAGCCTTTGGTAATTCTCGGAATAGCTCAACTCGGCCTCAAACTCCTGTCTCTGGTTCTCTATGACCTCCAGATAACTGGTCACACCCTGGTAATACCGGTGTCTGGACAAGGAGCTCGCGTTGCTCGCAGCCCTGTATTTCAGTTCATTTGCGGCCAGCTCCTCTTTCAGGGTAGATATGGCAATGAGAGAGTTGTCGACCTCCAGCAGCGCGTTGAGAACCGTATTCTCATACGAAAGCAGAGACTGCCTTGCCAATTCCCTTTCAATGTCCACGCGCCTTGCATTTTTCCCCCATTCAAAGAGAGGGCCGACCAGACTGGCCCCTGCGCTCCATCCCAGTCCGTTGTCGAGTAAATTGCCAAGGTCGTTTGACCCGACTCCGAGCAAACCGGTAAGACTGATCGAAGGAAACCGCAAGGCCTGCGCTACCCCTATCCTGGCATTTTGCGCCCTGTAAAACTGGGCAGATTGTAGGATGTCTGGCCTTCTGGCCAGCAATTCGGAGGGAATTCCATCAGGAATTGAGTCAGGAATCTCGTAGTCGATGAGATCCTTGACAGTAACTATCGAATCCGGGTTTCTTCCCAGCAATACACTGAGATTGTGCTCGGCAAAAGCAATGTTTCTTTTGAAAACCGGAATGGAAACCTGTGTAATCGCCTTTTGTATCTCGGCCTGGTTGACGTCTATAATATGGGTGTACCCTTCGTCAAAACGGGCCTGGATGATCTGCAGGGTACTGTCACGAAGCGCAAGGGTGTTCTCCGATATGGCGAGGCGTGTCTTGAAATCAAGCAACTGAAAATAGGTAGTCGCGACTTCACTGATCAGGGCGATCTCGATGGCTCTTTTTCCGTAAAAGGAAGCCATAAGCTCGGCCTTGGCAGCTTCATTTCCCCTTCTGAACTTGCCCCAGAAATCAAGCTCCCAGTTGAATGTTGAGGCAGCCCCATAGGTTTCAATGTTTTCGTCGAGAGGAATGCCGAGAATTTGATTCGACACACCTGCGTTTGCCTGAATGCCAATTTTAGGCCCCATATCCGCCTTGTTGAACTTGTAGTTCGCCCGGGCCTGTTCGATCCTGCTCGCGGCTATCAGGAGGTTCTTATTCTCTCGAAGCGCCGTATGAATCAGGGTGTCCAGGGTAGGGTCCGAAAAGATCTCCCACCATTTCATGTTTATGATGCTGTCTGTCTTTTTCGCTGCATAACGAAAATCCGAGGGTGTGGTGTCTTCGGGCTCCAGATAGTTCGGCCCCACCTTGCAGGACGCTGCCAAAAGTCCTACTAGAATGGCCAGCGCGGCGTATGAGATCAAATTCCTAATCATGGCCCTCAGTTTTGATTTGTTCAACAGCAAGCGCTTGTTCGCGCTTATTCTCATATCCGAAGAGCTTCCCGATCAGGATAAAGAGCATCGGATATAGAAAGACACCCAAAAAAGTAGCCAGTGTCATTCCGCCCAAAAGGGCCATGCCCATTACTTTCCTGGCCTCTGCACCCGAACCCGAGGCGATCACCAACGGAAAAACCCCAAGGATAAAAGAAAAGGCCGTCATCAATATGGGACGGAAACGGGATTTGGCAGCCGTCATGGCCGCGTCATACAGGCTCGATCCGGCCTGAAACTCCTCATTGGCAAATTCGACGATCAAAATCGCATTTTTGGCAGCCATTCCGATCAGCATTACAAAAGAGACCTGTGCAAAGATGTTATTCTCAAATGTCGGGCTGACCAGGCGTCCCACCCAAAGAGCAAATAAAGCTCCGAATATGGCAAATGGCGTGCCCAGCAGAATGCTAAGCGGAAGAGACCAGCTTTCGTATTGAGCCGAAAGGATCAGAAACACAAATACCAGGGAGAAAGTCAGAATGATCGCCAGGGATCCAGAGGCCTTTTCTTCCTGGAACGACATAGCATTCCAGGCATAGCTCATGTCCTGAGGCAAGACCTCTTCGGCCACCTCCTTCAGGGCAGACCGGGCCTGATCAGACGTGTATCCGGGAGCAGGGCTTCCTGTCACCTCAACTGAGCGGAACAAATTGAAACGTACCGTATAATCAGGTCCTGCTATCGGTCTGATCGTTGCCACGGTGCCCAAAGGCACCATACCCCCGTCTTTGTTTCGTATAAAAAACTTGTTGATCTGGCTTTCATCTACTCGATATTCGGGTTCTGACTGTATATACGTTTTGTAAAGACGGCCAAACCTTGTAAAATCATTGACATAGGCACCTCCCATAAATGCGCCCACAGTAGTGTAGAGATCATTGAGGTTGATCCCCAGTTTAAGGGCCTTTTCCCGATCGATATCCATGTATCGCTGTGGCACGCTGGGCTGAAACGTAGTAAAGGCTGCTCCGATCTCCGGCCTCGCATTGGCACGCTGAATGAAATTCATCGTATTCTCAGCCAGGTAAAGCGGTGTGTTTCCACCCCTGTCCTGCAGCATGATGCTGAATCCGGAACCATTTCCGAGGCCCGGAATGGCAGGAGGGCCAAAAGCAAAGACCTGAGCCCCCTGGATCTCGCTTGAAAGCCTTCTGTTGAGTTCAACAACAAGCTGCTCGGCGGTAAGGCTTCTTTCACTCCATTCCGCCAGCGAAACGAACAGAAATCCCGAATTTGGAGTCATTGCGCCGGAGAGCAGACTGAATCCGGGAGCTGCCGTGACGTAGTCTACTTCCTCGTATTCCATCAACAGGTCTTCAGCCTGCTTGGAGATTTCATTGGTTCTTTGCAGGGATGCCGCATTTGGAAGCTGAATGTTGACCATCAGATAGCCCATGTCTTCTGCAGGGATAAAACCACCGGGAACGAGGTAGCCAAATATTCCGGCACCCATCGTCATCATAAGAATGAAGACTACACCTCTTTTGATCTTTCTGCCAACAACATTGGTGAAGCTCATGTAGGAGTCGGTAGTTCGGTCCATTCCCTTATTGAATTTGTCAAAGAACCAACCCAGTGGTCCCCCGTATTTTTTCGGTTTTTTCAAGAGCAATGAGCAAAGAGCCGGACTCAGCGTAAGGGCGTTCACCGAAGAAACAATCACCGAAACTACAATGGTGATGGCGAATTGCTGATACAACAGGCCTGTGATCCCTGCCATCCCTGCCACGGGTATAAATACAGCCACCAGAACGAGGGTTGTTGCTATAACCGGTGCCGTCACCTTGCGCATGGCGTCAAAAGTAGCTTCCCTGGTGCTCATGCCTTTTTCAATATTCACCTGCACGGCTTCCACCACAACAATCGCGTCGTCAACTACGATACCAATAGCCAGGACCAGACCCAGCAAGGACAGTACGTTTATGGTGAATCCTAAAAGGGGAAAGAACATAAAAGCCCCGATAAGCGACACCGGAATGGCGAGGGTTGGAATAAGGGTTGCCCTCCAGTCCTGAATGAATACGAACACGACCAGGATCACCAAAATTAGGGCGATGATCAAGGTTACCACAATATCCTTTATTCCTGCCGTAATCGGTGCTGTCGAGTCGAGCGAAACGTCGTATTTGATGCTTTCCGGGAAGCTCTTGGAAATCTCCTCCATGTTCTGGATCACCTGTTCGGCGAGTTCGACCGCATTTGAGCCCGGTGCCTGGTAGAGCGCTATGATGGCTGCTGTTTCCTTGTTCAGCCTCGGAAACATATTGTAGGTTTCCACGCCCAGATTGATCGTCGCCACGTCTTTCATTTTGATCTGCGATCCATCCGAATTCGTTCGCAACACGATATCTCCAAAGGCTTCGGGAGAGTTGAATCGCTCAGGAAGCCGGACAGTATAAGTGAACTCCGTTCCGGGTGGCGCGGGTTCGGCACCGAATTTACCACCGGGCACGATCACATTCTGGTCATTGATCGCCTTGATGATCTCGGGCACCGTCAGTCCCATTTTCGACAAGCGGTCAGGCTTGATCCAAATCCGCATGGAATAGTCAGAAGCGCCCATCACGTTAACCCGTCCGATTCCCTTGATCCTGGCGAGCTGATCCTTGATGTTGATCAGGGCGTAGTTCCCGAGAAAATCCTGGTCGTATCTGCCATCCGAAGTCAAGGTAACGAGCATTAGGATGTTGGGAAGTGACTTTTCAGTGGTGACTCCGTATTTCTTTACAGCTTCGGGCAGCTTGGCTGTTGCTGCCGACACCCGGTTCTGCGCCAGTACCGTGTTCATGTCGGGGTCGGTGCCCACGTCGAAGGAAATGTCGATTACCATGGTGCCATCGTTGGCATTGACCGACTTCATGTAGATCATGTTGTCTACCCCGTTTATCTGTTGTTCCAGGGGCGTGGCCATCGACTCTTCGACATTTAGCGCATTTGCTCCTGTGTAGGTTCCCCTGACCTGCACAATGGGCGGGGTCAGGTTGGGGTATTGCTCAATCGGGAGACCGATTACCGAGACCGATCCTACGATGACGATCACGATCGCGATCACTATGGCCACAATCGGACGACGAACAAAAAAATTTCCTTGATCCTGTGACATGAAACTCTAAGATTTAGACGCTGATTGAGACTCGAATGGCGCGATTTCAGGGATGATTTCCATAGACGGCCTGACCTTCTGAAGACCTTCAAGAATGATTTTATCACCCTCTTGCAGGCCTTCGCCGACCAAATAGTAATCACCCAGCTGATCCATGATCTTCACCTGGCGGCTTTCAATTTTATTCTCAGAATTGACATAGAAAACAGAGAACTGGCCCTGCAATTCGGTAGCACATTTCTGTGGGATCAAAATCGCATCTTCGGCCTGGCGAATAAGCACTCTGACCCTGGCAAATTGTCCCGGGCGGATCAGTCGATTCGGATTTGGAAAGGTCGCCTGAATTAAAATCGAACCTGTGGAGGCATCTATGTTCCGGTCGATGAAGTCTACTTTGCCCTTTTCTTCATACAATGAGCCGTCCGCCAGAATAAGCTGAAGCTCTGCCCTATCGTCACCCTTCACACGCTGAATTTTCTTCTCATCGTCACTCAGGTAGGCTTTCGCGAACTTCAAATAATCGTTTTCCGACAAGAAAAACTGTACCCGTATAGACCTCAGTTGAGAAACGGTGTTCAAAATAACCGGATTAGGATCTTTCCCGACAAACTCACCCTCCCTAGCCTCAGTCTTGCCTATTATCCCTTCAATTGGAGCATACATTTTGCAGTACCCCAAATTGATCCTGGCAATATTCAGGTTGGCCTCGGCCGCTTCCAGACTCGACTGAGCCGCATCTCTTCTGGCCCGTGCCATGTCCAATTCCTGCTGGCTAACCGCTGACATCTCGGCAAGCGGTTCGATTCTGCGAAGGTCATTCTCCGCCTGCACCAAAATCGTCTTTGCCTCAGAAACTTTCGAAATTTCGCCCGCCACCCTCTCTTCAAAAGGCTCAGGATCTATTGAATACAGCAACTGCCCCTCCTTGACGCGCTCACCTTCGAGAAAGTGAATCCCCGTCAAAAACCCCTCTACTCGGGCTCGGATGGGAATGTCTTTCTCGCCGTAAATCTGACCTACAAATTCTTCATAGATTGGGACTGACTGGGTCTTGACCTCATATACCTGGAACTTTTGCGGCGGAAGTGTCGCAGGCTCCTTCTTGCCACATGAAAAAATTGATATAAGAACGAAAATAAACCAGAGGGGGTAGTGATTTTTCATAGGCTCAATCTTACTATAGAGAGGCCTAAAGATAAAAAAAGTCAGCAATTCAAATGGTCACGCTTACAAATAGTTTCCTAAGGGTTGGAAAATTATAGACGAGCTAAGTCCAGGTCTGAAAAACACCAAAAAAAAAATTGAAGCCCTAATTGGCGGTGCTTGCCCACTGGACTTACTAGTAATACGAAAATCGCCTGACCTTTGAGATATACTTGGCCAGTCGCATGACCTGGTGACTGTAGCCGTATTCATTGTCGTACCAAACATAGACCAGCGCATTGAGTCCGTCGTCGCTCACAATGGTCGCCTCGCTGTCAAAAATGGCGGGTTCTTCGATTCCCACAATGTCTGAGGAGACCAATTCGCTGCTGATCGAATACCGTATCTGCTCGACCAGGTTCCCCTCCAGGGCATACTTCTTCAAGATGGCGTTCAAATCTTCTTTTGTGGTTTTGGCGTGAAGATTGAGGTTCAAAATAGCCAGGGAGCCATTCGGAACCGGAACGCGTATGGCGTTTGATGTCAATTTGCCCTGCAACTCGGGCAAAGCTTTTCCCACCGCTTTTCCAGCACCTGTCTCGGTGATCACCATATTCACGGCAGCCGCGCGACCCCTTCTGTATTTTTTATGCATGTTGTCGACCAGGTTCTGGTCATTGGTGTAGGCGTGAATCGTCTCAATGTGCCCGTGTTTTATACCGATCGCATCATTGATGATTTTCAACACGGGGGTTATGGCGTTGGTTGTGCAGGAGGCAGCCGAGTATACCGACAGCTCGTCAGGATTATGGTCTTTATGATTCACTCCGTAGACAATATTCGGGACATTTCCTGTGCCCGGAGCCGTAAGAAGAACTTTATCTGCGCCTTTGGCTTGAAGATGTCTTGCAAGTGCCTCATCTGAACGAAAAGCACCTGTATTGTCGATGACCAGGGCATTTTCGATGCCATAAGCCGTATAATCCACATCCTCGGGGGCATTGGCAGAGATGATATGCACGGAGGTGCCATTGATGATGAGGGCCTGGTTCTTCGCATCGACCTTGACGGAGCCTTTGAATCTGCCATGTACCGAGTCTTTTCTCAGAAGCGAAGCCCGTTTTTCGAGGATGGCTTCCGTGATTTCCCCTCGCGTGACAACAGCGCGCAGACGCATTTGAATCCCCTTGCCCGTCTTTGACATCAACTCCCGGGCCAGCAAGCGTCCGATTCTGCCAAATCCGTAAAGAACGACGTCTCTTGGTTTGAATCCATTGCTGCTATGTGCTCCACTCAGCTTGTTTTCGACAAAATCATTCAAATTGACTTCTTCGGTCAATTCGTAGACATAAGTCAGCTTTCCCAAATCGATTTTAGCCGGTGGAAGATTCATGGCGTCGATCTTCCTGGCGATCTTCACCAGGGATGCAAACGAGATGGGTTTCTGAACGAATTCCCTGGCATACTCCATGAGATTCAATATCTCGCCAACATTTCGATCGAGCAGCTGATTCCGGAACAGATACAGCTCAATATTGTTCTCGTACCAGAGGTCACTGACCAGTTTGATCAGTTCCACGGCGAGTCTTCGTTGCTCCACCTGCAACGAAAGTTGTTCTTCATAACTTGGCATCAATTTCATCGGGGTCTTATTTCAAATATTTAAAAAGAACGTAAAAGTAGGGCGAAATAATATACAGACAACAAAAAAACCGCCTCCAAGAAGCGGTTTTTTATCAGATTCTCAAATCCTGAATCTAAAAATTGATTCAAATCAATTCGATCGCACCCGGATGTAGCCGAGCTTGCCGCTTTGAGTCAGGATCTGCAATTCGAAATAGTCTTTGTTCTGGTTCTTTTTGAGGATTTGATCGACCTCATAGGCATTGGAGACCTGCTCGTCCTCTACCGAGAGAATGATGTCTCCATCACCCACCCCATACATTTCTTCTATGCTTCGGTTCTTCAGGTTCACAATTTTCACCCCGTGGGTCACGTTGAAGCGTTCTGCCTCCCTTTTTGACAGCGGCTCGAGCTCTCCAATGAAATAGTTGCTGAAATCGGAATTCTCAAATTCGTATTTGCCGAACTGATTCCTCAATTTCACAGGCATCACCTTTTGGCCCTCATTCCTCAGAACGGTTACCTGAACCACATCACCGGGCCTTTTCGAGCCCAGGAACCCCTGAAGATCCGAAAAATTAGAGATTTTGATATCGTCCATTTTCAGGATCACATCATTTTGAAGAAGGCCAGCCTCCTGCGCAGCTCCTTGGTCGAGAACCCTTGTAATCAGGACACCTTCGGTGGATTGCACACCAAACTCATCGGCCTTTTCTGCATTCAGCTCCTCGTAATTGATCCCGAGGTAGGCTCGCTGCACATTGCCGTATTCCAACAAATCCTCGATGACTTTTCTGGCTATGTTTGACGGGACGGCGAAGGAATAGCCAATGTACGAACCGGTTTGAGAAGAAATCGCCGTATTGATCCCTATCAGATTTCCACGCGTGTTCACAAGAGCTCCACCGCTGTTGCCCGGATTCACAGCCGCATCCGTTTGAATAAAGGATTCGATGCGTTTATTGTTGTTCATGATATTGATGTCGCGCGCCTTGGCACTCACAATTCCTGCCGTCACAGTCGAAGTCAGGTTGAAAGGATTGCCCACTGCGAGCACCCACTCTCCCACTTTAACATTGTCAGAGTTACCGAAAGGCAAATAGGACAAACCCTCCTTGTTGATTTTCAGGAGTGCAATATCCGTGCTTTCATCCACCCCAACTACTTCAGCCTCATACGACTCTTTGTTGTTCAACGTGATCTCCAGCTCTCGAGCACCTTTAATCACGTGATTATTGGTGATAATGTAGCCATCCGGAGAAATGATCACGCCGGATCCGCTCCCGATCACCTTTTGCTCCTGGCGAACAGAGGGTCCGTAAAAGAATTCCAGGAGAGGATTTCCCGTTGAGGACGATACGGATACGTTTTTGACGTGTACGACCGCATGGATCGTTTTCTCTGAGATCACTGTGAAATCTGTCTCTTCAGCCGCTATGGCAGCCTCAGAGAAAGCAGCGGCAGTGGTAAACACGGGCATGGAATGCCCTTGAGCAGTGTTCACCGATTCCTCTTTATCGAAAAAAAGTAAATAAGCCCCGAGGGTAATCGTGCCTCCGAGAACTGATATCAGTACAAGTTTTACAAAATTTTTCATGGGTATTTTTTTTTCACAACACCCAAAGTTAACAAGAAAAAAAAGAAGTTATGATTTGGCCAATCTGAGTTTAACTGAACTTTAACAGCGAAGTTGTACCTTAATTATTCCTAAATTTGCTTCGTGAAAATCGAATTTTTCAAATACCAGGGTGCGGGAAATGACTTTGTCATTATTGACAATCGAAAGGATTTTTTCCCAAAGGATAATGTCCAACTTATCAAAAACATCTGTGACCGCAGATTCGGCGTAGGCGCGGACGGCTTGATGCTCCTCGAAGAAGTTGAGGATTTCGATTTCAAGATGGTTTATTTCAACGCTGATGGCAATCCCGGATCCATGTGCGGAAACGGGGGGCGTTGCCTGGTCTCTTTTGCCCATTCTCTTGGATTATTTGGCCGTGAAACGAGTTTTCAGGCCAATGGAGAGCGTTACACTGCTCGGATGGCCAATGGTCAGGTGAGCTTGCAAATGCTTGATGTCGATGAGCTGAAAGCCTCTGAAGGTCATGTCTTTCTCGACACCGGATCTCCCCATCATGTCCAGTTCGAAAAGAATGTAAAAGAGCTTGACGTTTTTGCCCGGGGCAGGAAAATTCGATTTGGTGACCCTTACAGAGAAGTGGGTACCAATGTCAATTTTGTCGAACAGGTGGATGAAAATACGTTTAGGGTCAGGACCTATGAGCGCGGAGTGGAGAATGAAACTCTGAGTTGCGGAACCGGAGTCACCGCCGTTGCCCTGGCCAGCCATTACCTGGGAAAGACAAGAAGCGAGAAAGTCAAGATTCAAACCGAAGGAGGCGATCTTCAGGTTGATTTCACCGTTGAAAATGGAAAGTTTTCGAATGTTATTTTGACAGGGCCGGCGACATTTGTGTATAAAGGATATATTGAAATAAAATAGTGCATATTCTTGAGAATAAACATATTAAATTAAGAGCACTAGAACCTTCGGATCTCGATGCTCTGTTTGAGATAGAGAACGCTTCCGCCATGTGGAACATCAGTGACACGCTCGTACCCTATTCCCGCGATCTATTGTCCAAATACATCGAGGAATCCACCAAAGATATTTTCGAAGCCAAACAGGTTCGACTGGCCATTTCACCCAGCGGAAGCGACGAGCTCATCGGGCTTATCGACCTGTTTCAGTTTGAACCTCATCATCGTCGGGCGGGCATGGGAATCTTCGTCAGAAAAGATCATCAGCAAAAGGGAATCGCAACTCAAGCCGTTGATCTTATGACCCATTACGCATTTCACATTCTGGGACTGAACCAGGTATTCGCCCATGTTCCTATGAACAATCATGGGAGTCAGCGACTCTTCGAGAATTCGGGTTTTGCAATCTCGGGCACCTTGAAGGATTGGATGAAAGATGAAAACGGATATACTGACGTGCTGATCTACCAGCTTATGAACCCAGAGAACGCCAAAATGAAGCAAGAGCAAAAATGAAAAAGAAAATCGGAATCCTTATTGCCGTTGTGGCGTTGATTGGCATCGTTTATGCCTATCGTATCTACTCCCGGATTTATTCCAGCAACG
>Ga0272443_10007159_pt1 | contig 10752 bp, 8 predicted proteins | sample SSMAcet12_FD_193581 | JGI IMG/M metagenome (GOLD analysis project Ga0272443, IMG submission 193581) | Marine sediment archaeal communities from Little Sippewissett salt marsh, Falmouth, MA, United States - SSM-Acet-12 | ecosystem: Environmental > Aquatic > Marine > Wetlands > Sediment ... | reverse complement strand
TTGATCCTGGTATCCGACCTTGACCCAGAAAAAAGCATCTCGGAATTGAATTCCCAGCGAGAAAATTTACGGCTTTTTTTCCAGTTGATCATGGAAAGGATCTGGATGGACCGGAAAATTGAGCTTGAGAAATTGTACAACCGCAGCAAAATGATCGCAGACAGTCTAACGCAATTTGCCCACAGAGCCAAGAATTTCATCACAGACGAAAGCCATAAGGATTACCTTGATAATGAAATCAAGAAACTGCAATCATTGACCCAGGCAAAAGGGACCACTGCCCAATTGATAAAACTGAATAAGCCTGAGGAGTTTTTCAGGCGGGTCCTCAAACTGAATAAAAAAACCGAGGTCACCCCCACCTTTATTGAAGGGCACATCAGATCCTGGTTATCTGCCGTTATGAGCAATTCGTCCCGGGATATCAATAGATTAAAGATCAAAGTGGATTATCGGAGCATTCCTGAACTACGTGTGCGCTGGTCAGACCCTATCATCAAAGAAGCGGTGGACAACGCCGCAAAGAACGCCGCCGAGGCCGCTCTTGACAACACCGATCCTGCTAGCGAGCCCGAACTGAACATTCAGCTGCAAACTTATCCGCGTTCAGGCCAAAATCAAACTGAATGGTTCCTGGAAATCTTGTTTGAAAACACAGGTGGACCGATTCCGGAAAAAACCCTTAAAAAACTAAATGCGCCCAACCCGCAACCCATGGGCAGCAACCCCAAGGAGGGCAGTACTGGGTTGGGAGTATTTCTCTCCAGATTCCAGTTGATCAATGATATTGGGGGTGGGGCGGATCTGATCTACTCTAACCTTGAAAATGGAAATGTCCAGGTGCGTTTGCGCCTGCCTTGCTCGACTTTCAAGGAATCAACTGAGCAAGAGGAAGTAACTGTTCAGCGTCAATCCACGGGTCTAACCGACTATATTCTCTACGTAGAGGATTATGAATTTGAACGAGCCTTCCATAATCTTCAAAGCGCGTTTGAGGGATCTGGCCTCGATGTCGTCCATAAGAAAAGCCTGTTAGGGGCAAAAGAAGTTGTGAATCTCAAGATCCCCACAGCGATCTTTTCAGATTACAACATATATAAGGATGAAGATGAGGCGACTGCCAGCCAAAAGTTCGGCCTGGAGTTGATTAAACATTTACTAACATCAGCGCGAGATGCAGGGATCAATCCTCCCATTTGGATGATCTCAGCGGAAAAAGAATCGGGTATACTCAAGAAACTGAAAGAAGAGGGGCTGGACCTGGGATCTTATGGGTATAAGCTCATTCCAGGAATAGAAAAATACACCCCTGAAATCACCCAGCCTGGGGCTTTCCTGGTCTTACCGAAACATAAAGATCCCACAACACTTCCAGGTTTTGACCAAATCATCGCGGATCTAACTCATAATGAACAAAAAACAATAGACCAGCCTGAAGAAAAGGCACTATCCACAGTTGAATTTGATGTCTCCACCGCGGGTTTTAAGGCTCTCAAATCAGCTTATTCAGGCTCTCCTGATTCAACGATATTCTACAGCCGTCAGGCGGTAAGTGATATTAACCAATTATTTGAGACCCTCCAAGCTTGGTTTCACGGACCCAGTCTTCCCGATCCAGATCTCCCTGATAGTGACGTCAAGCCTATATATCACCACTTCAATCATGACCGCGTCCTGCTCCATCTTGCCCTGGATCCCTCGATCTATGAACAGGTACCTTTGGAGTTAGTTTACTGGGGGCTAACCTACAATTTTTTGCTTACTTCCCAAGATTTTGATACAGAGAAGGCTATCTCCGGGTGGAGAACACTCATACATGGAGATAAAGGACCAATATCAACCTTCCGTCATGATATGAAGAACACCTATCACGAAGAGAAGTATGAAAAAATCCGTCAAAAACTGCAAGATGAACTTGACCATGCAGAAAAGGTCCTAAAAAACAGCCTTTATGACCTTCCCAAGCTGGAAAGCACCTTATTATCAAGACAAAAAGTATCAAAAATAATACCCGAGTATCTATCTCAGTCTCAAGCAAATACCGATTTAATCAGCCAACTGAATAAGATCACAGAGGAAATTCAGATCACCTTAGGCGAAGTGAAGGAAATATCTGGAGAGAAGATTGAATCCGGCCGGTCTTTTCAACAGATCACCTACTACCTGAGAGAGTTCCTGGGAGTAAACTGAAAAATGGAAGAGAGAACCTACTCACGCGGATTGTTATTCTGGATCGATGATTCACTTTCCGGGAAGGAAATCCCATCTGATCCCTGGTCTGAGCTATTTGGTGATTATTCTGACAGGATTTACAGATTGATGGATCTATCGCTGATCGTGGCGACAAATTACGAGGACGCGATAGCCCATATTGAGAAATTGGACAGGAATCAAAGTGTTGGCACATTTATCTACTGCATTGTAGATCTATCGATCCCCAGACAAAAAACACAGAATGGCTCAGAAATCGCAAAACCCAAATATGGTATATCCATTGCGAAGGAACTAAAGGAGAAAGGATACAGCTTTTCATTTCTCAGTTCCAGTCAGGGTGGAACGAATAAAATCGATGAGTCAGGTCTGGGCGCTATTCCCTACTATGTCAAAGAAGAAGGGAATATTTGGAAACTTCCCACTCCTCTGATGTTAAAGGTTTTGAGTGAATTCCACCGCCATGTGAAATGGATATCCCTGGACTGGATTGAAGATCTCGTTCATCCCCAAACTTCAGTGTTCACGGAAAGCAATTATTCAGCCATGCGCTACTATCCTTTCTTCTCCTATTACAGGGATTATGTAGAGCGCTGCGAATACAGAATATTCTTTGATATTGACAGGCCAGTTGTCATCCGCTCCGATCCCAAACACTGCGACGAGTTTGTTTTCCAATCGGTCATGGTCTATTACTACAATTATTATAAAAAACACCCCTCAACTGTTAAATTTCTTTATGGCCATGCGCACTCACGGGAATTCAAAAAGGCAATTTTAGATGGATCGTACACTGATTTTGATGATACCGTTCTCATTGTTAGAATTAACCCTGACATAACCGATGTTGACGAGGTCCGGGATATCTTTGAACGGAATCAAAACCGGCGGCTGGCGATCATCCTGCCGGACGGCGAAAGTATTGATCCTTATATCGAAGCTTTACGGGACTACCAAATTTGTGCAGTGGAAGAACTGCCAAAAATTCGGGAAGGCGACCTGCTGCTGCAAGAGGAATTGATAAAACGCTCCTGCATATTATTGTTTCAAGAATGGTACAAACAATTCGATCTGGGCGACTCCGTACTGCTCCACAAAGGAAGTTTTTCATACCCCCAGTTAATCATCAATCCGATCAATTGGACAGTACTCCTGGAAACAAAAAACGTGTTGATCGAACTTTCGGATCCTTATGAGATCATCCTGGAATTGATCTTGGTTTTAGAAGGAATGGGTGAAGAACAAGCCGCCTCGATCAAAGAGCTCCTTAACCATGGTAAGCCTATGGAGTTCCGACACCTGTTGCGGGTGGGTCAGGGAACAATTTCCAAAGCTGAACACAAAGAAGTGTATCGTCAGTGGAGTGAAACCTCACTGGACAATTGGCTGAAATCGTCCAATCAATTCCCATATGGGTTGTTCGACTATGGCTCCAGATCCAAGTTCATTCCAGATGAGGGGAAGAAAGCCCAGATCCGCTCGAATATGAACTTGTGGCAAGACAGCTGCTACGAAATCCTGGTCGAGCTAACCAGCGAGTATGAGAGCCACCAAAACCAAGACGCTCCTCTATCAAAAAAAGCCTCTCAATTATTGTGGGTTCAGCAATTCATCAATAAGATCGGCGGCAAGAATCTGCTGAACGGATGCATGGACGATATTGATTGGGAAGAACTTGAGCAGGTCAGATGGCCTCACAGGCAGTATCCTCTCCCCAGTGCGGTATTTCGCCGCATCCGGGAAGCCGGAAAATATCTCTGGATTCAACCAGAGGGATTGGATTTAGCCCAAACTTTCCCTTCAGGGAGACGAAAGTATCGAACCCTGGGAGCGATGGCTGATCACTACTGGGACGTCCTCAGCTGGCTCAAGGAAATCAGTGGGGAACTGCCATTAGGCTGGAAGGAAAACATTCAATACCTGACCAATATGCTTCTGGATCATAAAGTCTTGTATGTCTGGGAAAACGAAAACGACAGGCTGTGGCAGGCTTTCTTATCCATACTAAGCAACGGTGGCCCAATCTTGTTTATTGCCAATCAGCTGCTTTCACAACGGAAGATCTCATCGGGTGAAAAATACCTGGGGGATGTTAAGGGATATGGATCAGTACTGGGGTATTTAAGAGGTTTTCAACAGCAAAGGATCGGCCAGTGGATCAAACCTTCCATTTATGGTCTCTCACTCTCTATTGATTTGGAAAAAATAAAAACCGCTCACACCTACTTCTCTAATTATTTAACGCAAACTGAGCTGGATTCCGATAAACATTTGGGAGAGCTTAGACACGCAATTCACATCGCGGTCGAGTTGATAAGCAAGCTTGACATTGAAGATCCTTACAGCCTTCATGAAAATGATTTTCGATCAATCGAGACTTTAATGGTGGAATTCCTATCCAGTGAACAGATGGAATTCTACGATAGTAAAGACTGGTTTGTTGATAAAATGAAAGCTATCCTTCCTAATCACTTTGATTATGGTATTACCAACAGCTTGATGGGGACCAAAGTGGATTATTTATGGATGCTGCTGGACACAATCTCCGCCCTAAATAACATCACTCGAAGGTTCCGGTATTACGACGGTTACCACTTCCTCGCGGTACTGAATGATTTGCGAAATAAAAAAGCCAAAAATGTGTTCAAACCAGATATTCCGCTGCCTATGGTAGAAGTGATCCTGGAACTCTTCGTCGAAAGCATTGAGGGAATCATCGCACAGATGGCCTGGCTGCTTTCCATCTCCGGGAAACAGGACTTAGCGGATCGCATCAAACCTTCCTCCATTGAGATCTGCCCTCCAGATGATTTTTTACCTCCGGAGCAAGAGAAATTGATTTCTTTGTACAATATCCAGATCAACAGACAGGATTGGGAGTTATTCACGCTTGGCACGCCTGGAGAGGAATTTGCATCAAACCTGATCTATCATGATGGCATTGGCGTCCATAAGTTAGGGGTGTGAGGATATGACAAGGATAATCGCTGCTCAAGGAAAATTCGTCTACCCATTTACTTTTGATGTCAAAACATTTGATTCCCGACAAGACACATTTGATAAATCTCTTGCTGTGGTTGAAGATGATCAAACCGCGATCTGGAACAGGATAAAGTACTCCGACCAGGATTTGCTTCCGCATGTAGCTAAATACATCAACTCCAGATCCAGCCAAAATGGTGGCAATCTTTTTAACGTTTGCATCTATGAGATCTCCAATAATGTGCTTCAATCCGCGCAATATGGTTTAGGCAGCGGACGGGAAAACGGATCAATCACTTACACACTTTCCTGTTCAAAAGGGAAGATTGCATTTGATATCTTAAACGTCCAGCTATATCTGTTCAGAACTGGCATGGGTTCGATTGCTTTTGAAATCAAACCCCGCTTACCCAATCAGGACCCAGATGAATGGTTTGATTTTTTAAGTTATTTTCGCTATTTTGGAGGATACCGAGGTGTTTCGATAGAATGTTCCAAGGCAGTTGGTTATGATCGCGAGAAGGAAGAAAAAATATTCGCTCCTTTTTTCCCTCCATTAGCTCGCACTGAGGATGATCAGGATTCCCGGATCTTTGAGGAGATCATCTTTGGTCTTCTCGATAGTGGGGTGGTAGATGGTGAAACCGAGAAATGGTGGGATGACATTTTCATCCCCCATCAGTTCCTGCCATTTTCAATGCTCTTCTTGAAGGAAGTGGACTCAAGTCAGATTCCTATTCTGGTCTATCAATATCGGAAGATGCTTCATTCGCGTCAGGTTTTGGTCCCCCCCGAGGTTGAAACCAGCCTGAACCACACAGGGCTGCACCCTTACACAGAAAATCAATGGTTTGTGTTTTCTCTTGATGGGGGAGGTTTTATTTCCTTTGATCCCCCAGATGATTACTTCTTTGAAGTGGAACTTCCACTGCACTTGATGGACCAGTATTTCCTGATCTTCATATTGACAATACAACAAAGATTCGTCCTAACAAAATTGGCTGATGAGGTCGTGCGAGTATGGTTAACGGAACAAATAGATAACGAGGACGAGTTCCCATTATTTGATCACCTCCAGTCCACACTCAAAGCTTTCGCATCGCTGGGAAACTATAACCAGGTGATGCAGCGGGATAATCTCCATCAGGTATATCAAAAATGGCAGGAAATTTTCCAAATCGATCAACTCTACCAGAGCGTTAACGAAGAAATCGACCACATCAGCGACTTCCTCCAATCAAAACAGGATCAGATTCTAAAGGACATTGAACAAGCACAGAATGATCAAACCCAAAGGCTGGAACGTCAAATCAATATCATCATGTATTTGATCGGTATCCCAGCGATCCTCTTTCCTTTCATCGAAATGGTAGAAACGAAAGGGCTGCTATTTACCTCTCTGGTATTAATCGGGGGGGTAATTGTTGGGGGGTTATTGTTGTTATTCGTGTCCAGGGAAAAATTGAAAAAAAAGAATATTGGGTCTGAATAGATTTAGCTGCGCGGAGCTTGTGGTATCACACATTCAATCCCTTAGCAGGACCGATTATTATCTCTGCTATTGATGTACTTATTCGCCAATATCCTCGTTCCAGACATCAGGGTTATTCTTGATATATTCCTGCATCATTTGAATACAATCCGGGTCATTTAGCACAGTAAGGTTAACGTCATTCGCTGCCAGATAATCCTCCGGCCCTTGAAAGGTTGAATTTTCTCCAATAATCACCCTTGGAATTTTATACAATAATATTGCCCCGCTGCACATATCGCACGGTGAAAGTGTTGTGTAAATAATTGACCGCTGATACTCAGCAGCTGATAACCTTCCGGCATTTTCGATACATGCCATTTCGGCATGAAGAATAGGACTTCCTTTTTGGATTCTCTGATTATGCCCCCTCCCGACAATTGTCCCGTCAATTACCAATACGGATCCAATAGGAATCCCTCCCTCTTCTAACCCTTTTTTTGCCTCAAAAATAGCCTCAACCATAAATTTATCCATATGATATGTTTCCTTCCCTAAATAGCATCATAGTAATCAACTAAGACTAAATCCGCTACAAAACCCAGCAAGTTGAGAATAAACAGCCAAAGAATCCCATTAATTGAGAATGGATCTCGAAGTAATAACCAAAGGATTAAAAAGGAGATTATTAAAAAAGAGTTCAAAATTCCCCACGGCCAAGGAACCGACTCTCTCTTCCATTTATCGCTTAACTGACCTAAAAACCATTGCGATATGATCCAAACCACATCAATTGTATACAGGACAATCAAACACTCATAAAACCCGATGGATGAAGAAACACTTGCTTCAATTGTTGAAAAAGACCCCATTAATATCAGCACAATTGATTGAATAATGATAACCAATAGATCATACAACCATAAAACCCCCGAAACGGATAAAAATGATTCACTCGATAAGTGAAGTTGATTTCCAACAAAAAAGCGAATCGCGACAAATAAGAAAATTAACCCCAATAAAAGTGAAGATAGCTCAAATCCACTCTGCTTGATTTCATCCCGCAATACCAGGATCATTTCTTGGAAGGCAACCCCAATTAACAACGTGATAAAGAAGGATGACAGCAAGTTCCGCTTTTCAGCTTGTTTTTTCTTAATTTCCAGCCGGGTGAACTCATGGTCTGTTTTATTCATAATTTGTATTCAAGTTTTTATAGATTTTTGGATACTTATCTCTTACCAGGAAGAATAGTTTCGTAAATCCATGTGAAAAGATAATCAAAACAAGAATTGCAGCAGTGATCAGTACCCCAACTACGATGACATTAAATGGGATAGAAGTACGGTCATCAGGGTGAACGAATAAAAATCCTTCCAAACTGTAATCCTCAGGCACCATCCCCAAACTTGAATATGTCTCTGCAATATGCTCCCAGCGCCCAGGATTCATGTAACCAATTTCAACGATATCAGGCAAAACATATTCGTTCATCATCTCTGCTTCATACGCCAGATGATCATAGCTATGCCGCTTGCTATAATCATTCAAGATCATTACTATTGTCTCATCAACATGGTCAAATGCATAATTCCACCCTTGTTTTGAAGCATCTAAGAAAGCTTGAATGATTTCCGGATTCTCCCGGGCATATTTTTGCCGTGTAAACAAGGTGTCAGCATAAAAATCAATTCCTCCCATACGTGGCGAAAAGGTAATGATATCTATCCCCTGCTCACTGAGCAAGTAGGGCTCGTCTGTAATATAAGCTGACATGGCATCAACATCATTCACAATAAATGGTTCAACATCAAAACTATGTGGATAGAGAATTAATTCCTCAGTCCTGATTCCTTCGTCTCGAAAATATGCGATTAATTCTTCTGAATGGGATTCAAGCATCACTCTTTTTCCAACAATATCGTGGATTTTTTCAATATTGCTGGATTGATTTGCAATCAATACCAGGGGAGAATGCTGGAACAGGGTCCCCAAAACGACTATCGGTTTTTCCTCAATAAAAGAGATCACTAAATCTGAAGACCCAATTCCAATATCTGCATTGCCATCCAGGACAGTTTGAAGTGCCTCCTCTTGACCAGAGGCATCTTCAATAATCACATTCAATCCTGCTTCCTCATAGAAGCCTTTCTCTTTTGCGATATAGTAACCGGCAAATTGAAACTGATGCTTCCATTTCAGCTTTAAAGAGACAGTAACAAGGTTTTTTTCACTCTCACCCCCCTTTGCGGAACATCCAGCCAGATTAATGGAACTGACAATGAATATAATCAGGATTGTAATTACTTTTTTCATAAATCAATTCACACCTTAATTTAAGATTTGCTCGAAATAATTGCCCGGGAAAGTCCTGCTCCTCAAATAATTGTAGCACGCAATAGGATTGAAATATTCCATCTGCAAAAGGATGCCAACGCACGATAATTTATCCTCAATTAACGACAGTTTAGCATCATGGGATGATCGTTTTGGCAGGCAAGGTTTTGCATTTCTCCTTCTTCCTGCAATAGTATTGACCCTCCTAAACTCTTGACAATCCCTCCCTTTGATCTATAATAATCATAAAGTACTTTATATTATAAAGCACTTTACATAAACAGGAATATAGAGGAGCAACCCATGAACACCCAGATCGACCTGAAGCAAACCGAAAAAGCCAGCTACAAGCTGGCGGCTTTCGGAGATGGTATGGCCGACCTCACTCTCGGTCTTTCCATCCTCCTGATGGGTTTCTTCCCCCTCACCCGGAAAGCCTTCGGGCCGGTTCTTAACGCGGCTTTTTTCCTGGCTGCTATCTACGGGATTGTTTATCTGACCACCCGAGCCCGGAGGTGGTTGGGACCTTCCCGAATCGGGATCGTCAGCTTTGGCAGCAGGGTCAAAAAGCGGGCCCGGATCATGAGTCTGTTTACCGCGGCCCTGGTGGCGCTGATGATCCTTGTCTGGTTCCTATCTGCCCGGGGCTGGTTCCCAGGCAGCTCAACCCACTGGTCTGCCCTGCTGGGGGCATACGGTGTTGAATTCGTGGTTTCATTCCTGGTTTTGGTGATCCTGGTGGGAGGTATGGCGTATACCCTGGGCGTCCGCCGCTATACCTTTTATGGGATCCTGCTGGCAGCTTGTTTCCCCCTCCAGGTCGCCCTGCCAATCTATGAAGGGACCTCATTCCTTGCTGCTGGTGGGATTATCACCACGGCAGGGGCAGTCATCCTGACACGTTTCTTTAAGCAGTACCCGTCCCAGGACAAAAGGGTGGAAAGCTGAGATGAACGCTGAGAAAGCCAATCCCTTCGCCGAATTGGACCCATTGATCCACACCCCTGCCCGGCTGAACATCATGACCCAGCTTTACGTGGTGGAAAGCGCAGATTATATCTTCCTCAAGAACCTTACCGACTTGACCTGGGGGAATCTTTCCGCCCACGCCGCCAAGCTGGCCGAGGCCGGTTACCTGGAGATCGAGAAATCCATCGTCAACAAGAAGACCCACACGGTCGCTAAACTGACAAAGAAGGGACGCCAGGCATTAGAAACTTACCGGAAGCGGATGATGGAGTTGCTGGAGAAGAAGTCCAGCGGTTGATGCGCGAACCTCCGCCAAATGGGCGGATTCTCGTTCCCCCTCTCCCTGTCATTCTTTCAAATCAAACCTTATCTGGCAGACCGACTCCCCCTCCGCGATGGTTTTTCCCAAGCTGAATGTAAAAGCCGGAAACTGCTCCGCAGTGCCCCGATCGCCTTCCATAGCAATATCGCACAGCTGTTGGATTTCCTCCGGATTCGCTCCCATTTTTTTCCAGGCGCTCACCAGCGGGCAGAAATGGAAATCCAGATGGTAGCCCTCCGCATCCTGCTTGATCACTTCCATCTCAAAGACCTTTCGGCTGGTCTCCCCAGCGAAAACAAACCCAAACTCCATCAGGCTGTCTGGATCCTTCATTTTTTCCCGCCGCTTTTGGCCGCCCAGACAGCCGGTGGTCCAGATCGCAGGTCGGGCGAACTCGTCCCAATCCAAACCTCTTTGACGGGCTTCCTTCAGTAAGAGGTACATCCAGGTGGACCTGTGT
>Ga0272443_10007158_pt1 | contig 10752 bp, 8 predicted proteins | sample SSMAcet12_FD_193581 | JGI IMG/M metagenome (GOLD analysis project Ga0272443, IMG submission 193581) | Marine sediment archaeal communities from Little Sippewissett salt marsh, Falmouth, MA, United States - SSM-Acet-12 | ecosystem: Environmental > Aquatic > Marine > Wetlands > Sediment ... | reverse complement strand
GACTTTTGCATATAAAATCGAGAAGAATTTCACAGTTCATCCCATTTGGGTTTCGGAATCGGGAGCAAGGGAATCGACGCCACGAGATACAATCGTGTGTGGCGATCTTGAAACAGTATTCTATCTGTCAAGTCATGGGAGGGTGTGATGAGCCGTCTTGCTTGCCTTGGTTTGGTATCGAGAAAAGTAAATACTCTGCTGATATGGGCCGCATTGCCATTTGTCATATGCATCGGCGTTTTCTTGTCCCATGAAAGTTACGCAAGTTTTTTAAGGCTCACCAACGATGTGCATCAAGATCTTTATCCGGAATGGAGCCCGGACGGCACACAGATTGCTTTTGCTTCGGATCGGAGCGGAAATTTCGATATCTGGGTGATCAACGCCGACGGTACCGGGCTGACGCAATTGACCGACAGTCCGCTCGATGAAAACTACCCCTCATGGAGCGGTGACGGCAGTCAAATTGCCTACACGAAGCACGATCCGAATGCAGGTGTTTTTGGCGGTGATTATCTGTGCAAAATGGCTGCCGACGGCACCGGTCAGACGGAGCTCCAGCTTCCGGCCGCCGTTCCCCAGGAAGATCCTCCCCAATACACGCCATACTGGGAATTTGACATCAAGCTGCCCGTATGGTCTCCGGATGATTCGAAGCTCGCCTTCGTGTCCTACGGTCCCGAAGGAGGCGCATTTAAAATCTACACCTATGACTTGCAAAGCGGCATCGTCGCCGAGGTGACGCCTTCTGCCGAAGAAAACCCGTTCGGCGAAATCTACCGGGTTTCGTGGGATCAAGAAACCAGGATGATCTACGACCGGTATCCAATCGGACTGCAGACATTTGACCCGACGACAGCAGCGGACTACGGGATCTTTATTCCCGCTCCTGCCGGCCACGAAGGCATGCCGGTGGAGCCGGCCTGGAATTCCGACGGTTCCAAGCTTGTCTATGCCAAAGGCATGTTTTATGAGACCGGCAACACCCTTGCGATCTTGAGCCAATCCACCGGCCTGATCACCTCTTTAGAAGCCCTGGTGACCAATGCAAGCTGGCCGTCCTGGAGTCCGGACGGGACGCGTCTTGCCTTTGTCCATGACAGAATCGGAAACAGCGACATCGGGATTACCACCCTGCCTCGTCTTCCCGATGCCTCTCCCCTGACCGGTACCTATGTCGTGTATGAGTTCGAGTCCGGCTTTCACGGCGGCGATGTTGGTGCATGGGGTGCGAATGACGAGCAGTTTTTGGTCAAAACGGAGATCACCTTCGACGGTGCCGGCAACTTCACGGCCGATCTGGATGACTATCGACAGAACCGGCTGATCGGACAGGCGGATATCCATATAGGCTCGGCAGAGGATCAGGACACGCTCCTGTCCAATACATTTACGACGACAACATCGCTTGAATCCGGTCCGGAAAGCGGAACGTACACGGTGTCAAGCGACGGGACGGTTCTGTTGACGTTTACAGATGAAGAAGAAACAGAGACCATTGCCGGCACCATCAGTGAAGACGGAAAGATGATCCTGTTTTCCTTCAGCGAATTTGAAGATGCCAACCAATACAGCTCCATGGGCATCGGTGTGGGCGTCAAAAAGGGGAGCGGAATGACCAATGCCAGCCTCGACGGGAGCTATGCGATCCGGGAGTTTGAATCCGGCTTTCACGGCGGCGATGCCGGCGCATGGGGTGCCAATGACGAGCACTTTCTCGTCGAAACGGAAATTGTTTTTGACGGCGCCGGCAGCTTCACGGCCGATCTAAAAGACTATGGACAGAACCGCTGGATCTTTGAAGAAGATAGCAGCCAAGGCACGGCGCAGGATCAGGACACGCTCCGGTCCAATAGATTTACGACGACAAACACCTTTGAATCCGGCCCGGAAAGCGGAACGTACACAGTCTATAGCGACGGGACCGTTGAGTTGACCCTTACCGAGGATGGAGAAACGGAAACCATCACCGGCATCCTCAGTGAGGACGGAAAGACGATCCTGCTCGGCTTCAGCGATTTTGATGATACCAACCGGTACTGTTCCATGGGAATCGGTGTGGGGGCCAAAAAGGGAAGCGGCTTCACCAATGCCAGCCTCAGCGGTCTTTACACGGTCGGGGAGTTCGAGGCCGGTTTTCATGGCGGCGATGCCGGTGCATGGGGTGCGAATGACGAGCAGTTTTTGGTCAAAACGGAGATCACCTTTGACGGCGCCGGCAATTTCACGGCCAATTTGGAAGACGAGGGGCAGAACCGATGGATTTATGAAACGGATATCGATCGGAGCTCGGCAGAGGATCAGGATTGGGTCCGGTCCAACAGGTTTTCAACGACCAGTTCATATGACTCCGGCCCGGAAAGCGGCACGTACACGGTGTCAAGCGATGGCACGGTTCAGTTGACGGTTACGGATGAAGAAGAAACAGAGACCATTACCGGCATTCTCAGTGAGGACGGAAAGACGATCCTGCTCGGCTTTACCGAGTTTGATGATGTCAACCGGCACTGTTCCATGGGCATTGGGGTGGGAGTAAAGCGGGGAGGGTTTTCCCTCCTTGAAAAAGGAAATGTCAACGGAGATGAAATCGTCGATATGCAGGATGCCATCCTGGTTCTTCAGGTGCAATCCGGTCTTCCCGTACCCGCAATCTATCTGGGCGCGGATGTCGATGGAGACGGCAAAATCGGATGGGCGGAGGAAATTTATATTTTGCAGAAGGTGGCAGATTCGCGATAGAGCGCTTGGAAGAACAATGTCAACGCTGATTGGTATCCAGAACCGCTCGGAACTTCATGATTTTTCGTTCTTTGCAGAAACGCGCCGAATCATAGATCTTCCAACGTTTTTAGACTGGATTCAATTCCGAAATGGCTTTACCTTTGCGCTCTTCGCGACTTGAGCGACCGAAGGGAGTGAACGGTTAAATCGGTATGAAGTGGGTAGTTTCATGTGAGTGCCGCTCCTGGCTGCCGGGGCCAGATTTGTCGGATACAGGTGACATCGGTTTTCTCTGCGCCTCGGCTTCTTTGCGCGAGGATCAAAGCGCCCCTTCTTCTCTGCACGGCAATTACGCTTGCTGAATGAGAATTCGCCCGGATTTTTCGGCCATAATGCAAGATATTGCAAAATAGTCTTGACTATTATGCAATATGATGCAGAATAGTCAAAATCATACCCGGGGAAAGCAGATGGAACGGATCCAAAGACAGCAGATTATAGACGATCTCGAAAAAAAAATGGTGTTTCTGACCGGCCCGCGACAAGTGGGCAAGACCTGGCTTGCCAAGCAGATCGCCGATGAAGTGGCCGGGAGCGTTTACCTGAATTACGACAGTGCAGAAGACCGCGACATCATCCGAAAAGAGAGATGGCTCCCCACTGTCACGCTTTTGGTCCTCGACGAGCTTCACAAAATGAAAGGGTGGAAAAATTACATCAAGGGCATCTACGATACCCGAGCTCCCGAGATGAGGATTCTGGTCACGGGAGGTGCCAGGCTCGAAGCTTTCCGCCAGCACGGCGACTCGCTTGCCGGGCGGTTTTTCCGGCATCGGCTTCTTCCGTTTTCTCCTGCCGAAGTGTCCCGGATCGGTGAAACCGCCGATCTGGACCGATTCATATCCCGAGGCGGTTTTCCGGAGCCTTATTTGGCAGAAGACCCGGTAGACGCGGATCGCTGGCGGCTTCAGTACATCGACGGGCTGATTCGCACGGATATCCTCGATTTCGAAAAAATCCATGATTTTCGGGCAATGCAGACCGTATTCGAGCTTCTCCGGTCGCGGGTCGGGTCTCCCGTGTCCTACCAGTCGATTGCAGAAGATGCGGAGGTCGCTCCCAACACCGTCAAGAAATACATCCAGATTCTCGAATCGCTGTTCATCGTTTTCAGGGTTTCACCGTTTTCGCGAAACATTGCACGATCCATCAAAAAAGAACCGAAGATCTACTTTTTCGACTCCGGCCTGGTAAAGGGGGACGATGGGGCTGCATTCGAGAATCTGGTCGCCCTGGCTTTGTTGAAACACGTCTACGGCCTCGTGGATATCAAGGGAATGCCGTATGCCCTGTATCATCTGAGAACCAAGGACAAGGAAGAGGTCGATTTTTGCATCGTAAACGACGACAAGGCCGAGTTGATGATCGAAGCGAAGCTGTCCGATGCCGATCCGGCAAGGTCGCTACTGCGGTTTCAGGAACGCTACGATATTCCGGCTGTTCAGGTTGTTCGGCATCTGAAAAGAGAGAAGCATGTCAAAAACATCGAGATCCGGCAGGGATTGGATTACCTGAAAGATCTGCTTTTGTGAATTGGCAATGTGCTTGGCTCGCGCGTAGGCGTGGAGATCGAAAGGCTTTTATCCGTTCTTCGCACCCCTGCGCCACTGCGCGGGATTCGCAACTTATCCGGCCACCAGCTCCGCCATGGCCTCCAGGGCCAGCAGGTATCCGCTGGCGCCGAGTCCGGCGATGATGCCGGTGGCGGCGCGGGCCGTGTAGGAGTGCTGCCGGAAGGGTTCTCTTCGGTGAATGTTGGACAGGTGCACTTCGATCACCGGAAGGGTAACGGCCAGCAGTGCGTCGAGCAGGGCGATGCTGGTGTGGGTGTAGGCCCCGGGATTGATGACAATGCCGCTGCAGTCGCCGGCGGCCTGCTGAATGCGGTCGATCAGGGCACCCTCGTGGTTGGACTGGAAGCTTTCCACGGAGAGGCCGAGTTCTCCGGCTTTTTGTGCGATCTTTTCATCGATGTCGGCAAGGGTGTCTTTGCCGTAAATTTCCGGCTCCCTTTTCCCCAAAAGGTTCAGGTTGGGGCCGTGGACCACGAGGATTTTTTTTGGATTCATTGGCTTTTCCCTTGCTCTGAACTTTACAGGGCCTGTTTCCTATAATTTCGGAGCCGTCAAATTCGTGGGGCACGACCTGCTCCTGCCCGCGCGTAGTCACGCCATGGCGCGACGAAGACGGGTGCCGTGCCGTTCAGAAGGTGACCTGAAAACTCCAGCGGAACGGCACGGAGGCCGTTCCCTACAAAAACACTTCCAGGCATTATGAGGAGCGGCTTTGGTCTCTTTTCGTAGGGCACGGCGTGCCTGCCGTGCCGCAATGGCAAGGCATCAGCTATATCGGAACGGCAGGCGGAGACCGGTCCCTACGCTGCCTTCACATGTATTTTCGCTGCCGCAATTTTCAGCGTGCGGTCCAGAGTTACCAGAGTCCCACCGATTTTTTGCGCCAGCCAAAGATAGCTCGCGTCGTAGGTCGTAAGTTCGGTCTTTTCTGCCAGATAGACCACTTGCAGGTGGTCTACCCCAATCGATCGTATCGGGATGCGCTGGGACAATTCAAAGGCCTGTAATAGTGCAGTTCTCCTTTCCGGATAGCGGCTTAATTTCTTACGGCACACGCTTGCGAGCTCAAACCACAAAATTGCGGGTGCCGTCAGGACTCCCCTCGAGAGCTCATCGGACACTTTCTCCGCATCCGGTTCACCGAAAACCAATGCTCCCATGGCCGAGGCGTCGACGACTTTCACCTGCTCTGCGTCGGTCTTACCGTGCATCCCGGTCTTTCCGAATCCATTCCGCTGCCTCAGCGGGAGTCTGTAAATTCAGTTGTCGGACTTCGGCTAATAAACGATCCGGGGTCATCACCTCATCCTCGTCGAGCTTCTCATGGAGGATTGCCATGAGTTCACCCTGGAGGGATCGATGGTTTTTTTCCGCCATTGCCCGGAGCCGGTCGGCTAGCTCATCGGGAACATTTTTTATCGATAATGTAACAGGCATTTCATCCCCCGAGAGATGGTTCTGTTTTGGCTCCAATATAGAACCATATGATCGGTTTTGTCAAGAAATGAAAAAATCGCCGCAGGCGATTTTTTTCATTTCAACCCATCAGCGGGTCAGCCAATTACCCCTTCAACAAAGACCGAAATTCCTCGATGGTTTTCCCGTAATCCGGGCTGCCGAAAATGGCTGAGCCGGCAACAAACACATCCACGCCTGCAGCGTCGATCTCCGCGATGGTCCCCTTGTTGACCCCGCCGTCGATCTGGATCAGGGGAGACAAATTCCGCTTCTCGAGCATCCGGCGAAGCTGCCTGATCTTGTCGAGGCTGCTTTCGATAAAGACCTGGCCCCCGAAGCCCGGATTCACGCTCATGATCAATATGTAATTCAAGTCTTTCAGCACCCATTCGATGGCGGAAAGCGGCGTGTGGGGATTCAGCACCACGCCCGGGTGGACGTTGGACTCCCGGATCAGGCTCAAGGTCCGGTGCAAATGAACGCAGGCCTCCGCTTGTACCGAGATCCAGTCTGCCCCGGCCTTGGCAAAATCCTGGATATAGCGCTCCGGATGTTCGATCATCAGGTGAACGTCGATGGGAAGACGGGTGACCCGGCGAACGGCTTCTACCACCAAGGGGCCAAAGGTGATGTTCGGCACGAAATGACCGTCCATGACGTCGACGTGGATCCAGTCTGCACCGGCCGCTTCCACCGCCTGAACTTCCTCTCCGAGTCTGGCAAAATCCGCCGACAAGATCGAGGGGGCTATCAAACCGTTTTTCATGTTGCAGCTCCTGAATTTAAATCTCGTAATTGCATATTTTCGCGCAGAGGCGCAGAGAAAACGATGTCAGAAGTCAGATGTCGGATGTCAGAAGGACAGCAAATCACCGAACCATCAGGAGCTAAATCTGACATCGGATATCTCATGGTTGAACCTTGAATCCGTTTGCGGCGGGGTTGTCCCCTGTCCTCTGTCCTCTGATCTCAATTATCTGACCTCCGCGCCTCTGCGTCTCTGCGCGAGATCGATCAGGCCACGCGCAATACCTCCTCGATGGTCGTCACTCCGGCAAGCACCTTGCGGATGCCGTCCTGTCGCAAGGTGACCATGCCGTCCTTGACGGACTGGGTCTTGATCATGTTCGAGTCGAAGGATTGAAGGATCATGTTCTTGATCGACTCGTTCATGATCATGATCTCAAAAATGCCGATTCGTCCCTTGAAACCGGTCTGGATGCAGCTCTCGCATCCCCTGGCGCGGTAAATGGGCTGATCCATTGTTTCATCCGGAAAGATGCCGACGCTTTGAAGTACGGCATCGGCCGGCCGGTAGGGCTCTTTGCAGCGCGGGCAAAGAACCCGGACCAACCGCTGGGCGATCACAGCGATCACCGAAGACGAAATCAAAAAGGGCTCGACACCGATGTCGACCAGCCGGGTGATCGCGCTGGCCGAATCGTTGGTATGAAGCGTGGAAAAGACCAGATGGCCGGTGAGCGCCGACTGGACCGCGATTTCGGCGGTTTCGTGGTCCCGGATTTCACCCACCAGGATGACATCCGGATCCTGACGGACGATCGATCTCAGACCCCGGGCGAAGGTCAGATCGATCTTCGGGTTGACCTGAATCTGGCTGATGCCGGCAAGCTGGTATTCCACAGGGTCTTCGATGGTGATGATGTTGATGTCCGGATGGTTGATGGAAGAAAGCACCGCATACAAGGTGGTCGTCTTGCCGCTGCCGGTGGGGCCGGTTACCAGGATGATCCCGTTTGGGGAGGTGACAAGCTGTTTGAGCTGTTCCAGGCGTTCCGGGCTCAGGCCCAGCTCGGGAAATCCAAAAACAGAAGCGGTTTTGTTGAGCAGACGCAGGACCACCCGCTCGCCGAACGAGGTCGGGATGGTGGAAACTCGGACATCGATCTGCTGGTCGCCGACCCTGACTTCGAACCGGCCGTCTTGAGGCAGGCGTTTTTCGGCGATATTCAGCTTCGACATCACCTTGATCCGGGAAATCAGTGCGGCTTCGATCCGTTTCGGCGGATTGAGAAGATCGTATAAGATACCGTCGACCCGGTACCTTACCTTGAACCGGTTCTGGTAGGGCTCGATGTGAATGTCAGAGGCGCGCGCCTTGATCGATTGGGAGATGATATGGTTGACCAGCTTGATAATTGGTGCGTCGCTGGTGTCGTCCAGCAGGTCCGCCGATTCTTCCAGTTCCCTGATGATCGTCGGGCCGCTTTCTTCCATGTCCTGGACGATCTGTTCGGCCGAATCGGGGCTGAATTCGTAGGACATGTTGATGGCCGACAGGATCTCGCTTCGCTTTGAAAAGACGATTTCAAATTCTTTCAGCTCCAGGAGCCGAACCAGGTCGTCCATGGCCTGCAACGATTCCGGGCTGTTGATGGCAATGGTGCAGCGCCTTTGGGCGTCGTCGGTTTTCCTTTCGCTGCCGGCTTCTTCTCCGTTGGATTCGGGTCCCAGCGGGACCATGGAAAACCTTTTCAAAAATTGGAGCGGCACCTGGTCCGGATGATCGCCCCGGATCCTTTCCAGCGGCAATGTGGCCCAAAAAGGGAAGTGGTAAAGCTCGCTGAACGTTTCCAGAAGCTCGGTTTCGGTAAGCATCTTTTTTTCGATCAACGCATCGCCAAGGGTGCCCCCGCGCTCCAGATGGTACTGAAATGCCTGGTCGAGGGCCTCCTCGGAGATTCCGTGGCGTTGGTTGAGGAGCTTGAACAGTCTCATGATAAAATCGCCTCCGGCGATTTTATTTTGGTTCGGCTGCGCCGCATATTATCGTAAGAAAAAAAAAGACACTTTTTATTCTTGCCATGCTGGCAATTCATAAAACCACCTATGGAGCAGAATCACAGAGTCTTCCTGGTCTCATTAGCAGATTTTGAGCGCGAAGCGCACTTATCAAGAAAACCAATTTATTGGTTTTCTTGATACATCTTGATGCTGCCCTCCCGAATTGTATCGATTTCGCCTTTCTTGTTTTCGTAGATTTCCACCGCCTCTGACGGGTGTTGAACCACCCGCGGCGTCAAAAAGACGTAGAGATTGGTCTTGTCGTATGATTTTTTCTTTGACTTGAACAGCCATCCCAATATGGGGATGTCTCCCAGCAGCGGCACCTTCGATTCTGAGACGGAAATCTGGTCGTCCATCAGGCCGCCGATGACCACGGTGTTGCCGTCTTCCACGATGACCGTGGTCTCGATGGTTCGTTTCAAGGTGGTGGGGCGATCTTTTTGAAAAGTGGCCGCAAGCTCGTCTAATTTTGTCAGCTCTTGGGAAATTTTGAGCCGGACCAGGCGGTCCTTGCTGATCTGGGGGGTGATCTTGAGGGTGATCGCCACGTCCCGGTACTCGAAGGAGCTGTATGTCTCGACAGCGCTGTCCGCCGCCGATCGGGTCTGAAACGGCACATTTTTTCCGATGATGATCGTGGCCTCTTCATTGTCGGTGGTCAATATCTGAGGGGTGGAAAGGATGTTGACGTCCTTGTTGTCCTGGACCACGCTGATCAGGGCGGAGATGCTGGGCAATGTGATTCCTCCCACGGTGATCCCTTCGCCCAAAATGCCGATCGCGAATCCGGCGGGAAAGCTTGCTGCCCCGGTGGCAGCGTCAATGGAGAAGCCGGTTTCACCGGTTTTGGACGAAGCCCCGTACACCCCATCCCTTCCGTCTCTGGATGCCTCTCCTGCGATGGTCCAGTTCGTGCCGATTTCAAAGTCATTTTCCACGTTGATTTCCATGATCAGCGATTCGAGATAGACCATGGATCTTGGGATGTCCAATTTCTTGATAATTTCTTCCAGGACCAGGTAGTCTTCCTTTTCAGCCATGATGATCAGGCTGTTGGTGGCCTTGTCGGCAGAAATTTTTACGTTCTGGGAGACCACCGGAGCCTCTTTTTTGCCTTCCTGTTTTACGGATTTTTCAGACGGTAGGGCTTGGAGGGTGGCGGCCAGGTCCTCGGCATTGGCATTTTCCAGGTAGTAGACGTGGATCCGCTCCTTTCCCTTGGGGATCTCCTTGTCCAGCATCTCGACAAGGGACTTGATGCGGATGGTTTCCACTTCGCTGGCCTGGACCACGACCGTGTTGGTCCGATCGTCGGGCACGATCTTGAGGGTCGGTTCGGGTCCGCCTTTCTGGGCGGCAGGCGTGCGGAATACAGAATCGAGAATTTTCGCCATGTTTGCAGCTTCGGCAAATTTCAGTGGGACGATGGAAATTTCCTGGCCCATTCCCTCCACGTCGATGGCCTCCAGGATTTTCATCAGCCGAGTGATGTTGGAATATACGTCGGTGACGATCAGCGTGTTGGTGGGCGGATAGCCCAGCACGACGCTGCTTTTGGAGATCAGCGGGGCAAAAAGACGCTTGATTTCCTCCACGTCCGCGTACCGAAGCCGGATCAACTGGGTGACGATCCGGTCATCCGGGGATTTTGCCTCCTTTTTGAGCATGGTTTCGATGTTTTTGCTGCGGGCGTCCGGTTGGGGGATGATTTTGGTGACTTCGCCGGATTTGACCGTGGTGAATCCGTGGACCTCCAGCACGGATTCGAAGACCTTGAACGCCTCTTCAACTGAAATTTTCGTCGGGGAGATGATGGTGACCTGGCCTTTTACCCGCTGGTCGACCACGAAATTTTGGCCGGTCAATTCGCTGATGAATTTGATAAACACGTTGATATCGACATTGTTGAAGTCAATGGTCACATATCGGTTTCCAACGGCTGGCGGCTGATCCTGTGCCCCTGCGTCAACGGGAAAGACCGCAAGAAGAACCAGTAGTATCGGCAGCAGCAAGCACCTCGGTCTGTCCAAAAACCATCTCATAAGTAAAACCCGTCAATTCCTTCGTAGCTTTCCGTCCAATTGTTGTTTTCGGCACGACACCCGTCTTTGCCTGGGGCTTCGCCCGGGCA
>Ga0272443_10007157_pt1 | contig 10753 bp, 9 predicted proteins | sample SSMAcet12_FD_193581 | JGI IMG/M metagenome (GOLD analysis project Ga0272443, IMG submission 193581) | Marine sediment archaeal communities from Little Sippewissett salt marsh, Falmouth, MA, United States - SSM-Acet-12 | ecosystem: Environmental > Aquatic > Marine > Wetlands > Sediment ... | reverse complement strand
GGAACGCGAAAGGACAAGCCCAATCCGGCGAGGAGCGCCCCCACGAGGACAGCGAGTGAGACGGCATTCCCGAGCGCTCGTTCTGCGACGGGCATCTCTCCTCGGCCCAGCGCCCGCGACAGAATCGATGCGCTCCCGACTCCGATCAGCTGCCCCACGCCGATGAGCATCAGGAAGAACGGGAAGGCAACGCCGATCCCAGCGATCGCCAGAGTCCCGGCGCCTTGCCCGACGAAGATGGCGTCGGTCACGTTGTACAGCGCGTGAACGAGGAGGCCGGCAATCGCGGGCGTCGAGAGGCGCACGACGAGCTTGCGTATCGGATCCGTACCGAGAGCTTTCGTCTTGTCGCGCATGGATCCTGCTTCCTCTGAGTGTTGGCGATGGATCGGTATTCTACGCCCTGGCAAGACCCTGCGCCTACCTAGTGCGAGACCCGCGACGTCAAGCTCCGTACGCTAGGTTTCTGGAGCGGACGAGACAGATCCGTGGACTGCCGCAAGGACGAAGGCCAGGAGAACCGCGGGTACACGGGGTTTCAGCGACTCAGCCTGCGACTCCCAAGATGCAGGCCACGACAAGGGACATGTCACTCCGGACTCTCAGGCGTGATGACCTCCTCGGCTCCGAGGCGAACTACTCAGATTCCGCGTGATGGGTGAGGTGGAGGGTTTCCGGCATCGTGATCAGAAGTGGCATGCGGATGAGCAGCTCGAGACCGATGACCGTGAGAAAGACGTACGCTGGCCCAAGGTGATCCCAGATCACGCCAGCGAGGCTCGCGGCTCCCGCCGCGAGCAGCATGCGGAAGAAGACCGCAATGCCAAGCCAGCGTCCCATATGCACCTTCGGAACAAGTTCGAACGCCATCGCTCCCGCGGTAACCGCCGAGATCGTGAAGAAGCCGAGCAGGACGCCCGACAGGACAAGAACCCCCGAGTTGGGAGCCAGAATGAGGGCAACGCTCGATAGCCAGGAGAGAGGAATCGTCACGTACAGGACGCGTTTTCGTCCGATTCGGTCCGCAATTCGCCCGACGGGAATTCCGAGGATGAGTGGTGTCAACGCAAACGCAGTGATCATCAGTCCGAGAATCAGCTCGTTCGCACCCTTGACTTCGTGCGCGAACGGTTGGGCAAATGGGATGACCATGCCCATCGGCAGGAAGCCGATGGCGTCGATCACGAGCCACCGACCGAGCTTCTCTTTGCTTCGCAGAACACTGGTCAGGTCTCGGAGGAGATGGCGGAATCGGCTCTTGCCGTCGCCCCAGCGGCAGTTGGGCAAGAGGAAGTAGATCATGAAGAACGTGCCGATCGTGCCGGCGAACACGAAGAAGAAGAGCGGGCGAATCCCGCTGACACTCACCCCACCGAATCGCACGATAAGCGCCGCGCCGGCCAGCGGCGCCAGCATCCCTAACACACCCGCGGCCAGCGTCTCACACAGACTCATCGCAGTGGCGCGATCCTCGCTGCGAATTGAGTTGCCGCAAATCGTCGAGCACCCTTGCCCGCTCAACCCCCGCCCCAGCCAGTATGCCACCATCGCCAGAACGACGATCGACCAACTCCCAGCCATCGCGTACGTAAGATAGGAGATCGCCAGGAACACGATGCCGACAAGGTAGACTACGCGGACACCTCGACGATCGATGATCCACCCGATGAACGGAGCGACAACGCCCGCGACTGCCATCCCGACGCTGTTGACAATGCCAAGCTGTGTTGCCGACGCCCCGAGGTGCATCGTATACACAGATAGGTAGGGAGCAACGATGTTGTAGAGAAACATCGCCAGAGAAGATCGGACCGCGGTGACGATCCATTGCCTGGGTTGGCGGCGAACGAACGAGATGCCCGATTCGATGCCTACTCGTACGCGATTGACGAAATGACGCTTGACCGTGGCGAGATCGCTTCCCCTCATGCCAGATGACTCGTTCCAGAGAATATCTCTCTCATCCCTCGGCATCCACAGAACAACCTCACTCTGAGGGAACCGATGCTCAAGAGAAGAGGAGAACGCTTCGACCACACACTTCCTACAGCGTGCGCCGAGCAGGTATCCTGTCTCGGAGGCTGGCATGATGAAGATTCCGAAATCCGATGAGGAGCTTCTCGCCGAGTGCGCCGTAGAGACGTACCGCGCAAGCGGTCCGGGCGGCCAGAACGTGAACACGCGTGACACGGCCGTCCGGCTCCGCCACCTTCCAACGGGCACCGTCGTCACGTGTCAACGCGAACGAAGCCAGCTTCGCAACAAGCAGATCGCCCTGCAGGAGCTTCGGAGGAGGTTGGAGGAGGCGGCGAGGCCTGCTCATCCGCGCATCCCGACACGCCTCCCCCGCCGCGCCCGCGCCCAGGTCCAGCGAGAGAAGCGGGAGCGAAGCGCCAAGAAGGAATTCCGCAAGAAGCCCAGCCTCGACGAGTAGAGCGGCGAATTGCAGGAAGGCTTCCGTCGACCTATCCTTCGCCCATGCTTTGGAAAACACGCTACGGCGCGGGAGCCGTGCTCACCTACCGAGGTCTGATCGACCCGTTGATCTACCCGCTGCGCCCCAGGATCGTCACGGCCTGTCGGATGCTGGAAGTTCATCAGGTCCTCGACATTGCCTGCGGCACCGGCGCGCAGTGCCGGATGCTAGGCCGAGTGGGAATTCAGGCGACGGGGCTCGATCTCGCCGACGCCATGATTGAGGCGGCGCAGTCACGCGGCGGACCGGGGACGCGGTACGTCCAAGGGTCAGCCTACGAGTTGCCGTTCGATGATGACGTATTCGATGCATGCCTTTTCGTGCTCGCGCTGCACGAGCATCAGGAGGCCGATCGGACGGTAATGATCCAAGAAGCATTGCGTGTGATGCGCCCCGGCGGACGTCTGATCGTCGCCGACTTCTGCGAGCCTGTGCGTCCGATGCTTCACGTTCCGTGGCAGGTCATCCGGCTAATCGAGAACACCGCGGGAGACGAGCACAACGCCGGGTTCCGCGACTTCGTCGCCCGCGGCTGTCTCGATGGGTTAATCGAGCGACACGGCCTAACGGCCGCTAACGCGATGGCGTCCCACTTCGGCACGATCGGAATCGCGACCGTTCGGCGCTAGACGTCCAACGCGTTCAGCAGCTCGTTCGCCATCTCGACGTACTCGGTGACGTCCTTCAGAGAAGGAACGACGCTGAATGGCTTCGACAAGTCGAGGTGATACTGGCTCACGGCCTCACCTCCGAGTGCTCGCCTTACGCCGGCAGTGCGTACGGAAAGCTTCCGTACTTCGCCCGGTCGCCGAGTTCCTCCTCGATCCGCATCAGCTGGTTGTACTTCGCCGTTCGCTCGGACCGCGCCGGCGCGCCGAACTTCGACTGCCCCGCATCGAGGCCGACGACAAGATCGGCGATGAACGCGTCTTCCGTTTCGCCACTCCGGTGCGAGACGACGACACTCCACCCAGCGTCGATCGACATGCGTGCCGCCGCGATCGCTTCGGTGACCGTGCCGATCTGGTTGACCTTGAGGAGCAGCGAATTGGCCGAGCGCTCCTCGATCCCTCGTCGCACGCGCTCCACGTTGGTCACCAACAAGTCATCTCCGACAAGCTGGATCCGCCCGCCGAGCCGCTCGGTCAGGAGCTGCCAGCCGGACCAATCCTCTTCGTCCATTCCGTCCTCGATGGAGATCACGGGGAACCGGTCGATCAGCTCTTCGTAGAAGTCGACGATCCCCTCACTCGTGAAGCTCTGATCGTGAATGCGATAGATGCCCTCGCGGAAGAATTCGGACGCAGCGCAGTCGAGGCCGAGAAAGACCTTCCCGCGATAGCCGGCTTTCTCGATGGCGTTGACCATCAGCTGCAAGCGTCGTTCCATCGAGGCGATCGGCGGGACAAACCCACCCTCGTCACCGAGGTGAATCCCTGCGACGCCGCACTCTGCCTTGATGATCCCTTTCAGCTCATGGTAGATCTCGCTTCCCATCTGCACGGCCTCACGGAAGCACGTCGCGCCGACCGGGAGGAGCATGTACTCCTGCGGATCGTTCTCGAGTCCCGCGTGCCTGCCTCCGTTGATGACGTTCATCTGAGGAATCGGAAGGGTCACGCCGTCGCGCCCGGCTAGCTGTGCAAGATGCGCGTAGAGCGGGACGCCGTTCGCGGCGGCTCCCGCTTTGGCCGCCGCCATCGAGACGGACAGAATCGCGTTCGCGCCAAGGTTCCCCTTGTTCTCCGTTCCGTCAAGCTCGAGGAGCACAGTGTCAATCGCAGCCTGATCGACCGCATCGGCCCCGAAGAGGGCCGGACCGATGATCGTATTCGCCGCTTCGACGGCCTGGAGAACACCCTTGCCGCCATACCGCGTACCCCCGTCGCGCATCTCGACTGCCTCAAACGTCCCCGTCGACGCGCCCGACGGCACGGCGGCCCGAAACAGCCCGTCCTCCGTCACCAGATCCGCCTCGACCGTCGGATTGCCCCTCGAGTCGAGGATCTCGCGCGCCACAATGCTCTGAATCTTACCGCTCATGTGATGTCCCTCCGTTTCCTTTCCCTAACAGTGGATTGTACCGCCCCGCCTCTTGCAAGCCCATGGCGAACCGACCCTGAAGAGGTGGAATCGAAGGATGTGAGGCACGTGGATGACCTTCGCATGGCTGGCAGATCGCGCGACTACGCGGTCTTCGCCACCTTGGCGAGGCCCATCACCTCGAGGATCCGCTGGAAGCGAGGATCAGACCGATGCGACGAGAAGATCGGGTCGATCGGGAGTCCGAGGAGCATCGGATCGTGTACCGCCATCGCCTTGTCGAGGAGATCGAACGCGCGGTCAGCCTCCTCTAGTGCGAAGTGGATCATCGCCTGTGCCGTGTGACGCTCCAGCACCTGCTCGTATCCGGCAAGCTCAACGAGGCGCGTTCTCGCTTCCGCTTCTGCGCCAGCCGCTGCTGCGGTCAACCCGTTCAGGGCACTGAACCAGAAACCCATCTCGGGCGGCGACGTCTGCGCTGCCTTCTCACTTGCACGGACGACTTCGCGCGCATCATCGAGCCTGCCGACATCGATGTAGGCATAGGCCAGCATCAGCGCGGTCCATGGCTTGACAGACTTCTCCCGTCGAAGTTGCTCGTACAGGTCGATCGCTTCCTCTGCGTTGCCGGCGGCGCGGAGGACCCGAGCCACGTGATCCTTGACCTTCCCCGAATCGGGCGCGATCGCGAGTGCCTTTCGCGCCACCGCCAGTGCCTCCTCTTCCTTCCCGAGTACGAGGAGGAGATCGGCCTGACAGGTGAGCGCCTGTGTGTTGTTCGGATTTCGTGCGAGTGCCGCTGAAAGCGTTCCCTCGGCGCCGCACCAATTCCACAACCTCATGTCGGCGCGCGCAAGGTCCGCGTAGCTGCCCTCGTAGTCCGGCTCCAACTCGACGGCGCGTTGGTAGTGCTCCTTTGCCTCCTCAAATCGGCCCAAGCCCTCTAGGATGTTGGCGGCGTTGACGTACATGATGTGAGCCATGGGGTCTAGTTCGATTGCCTTCAGCGCATGCTCCAGCGCTTCCTCGTAGCGCATCTGCGTGTGGAGGGAGCCGGAGTACCATTGGCGCGCCGTCGCGTAGCTCGGGTTGAGTCGGATCGCTTCTTCGAACTCCTTCTCTGCCTTCCCCGCGTCGTACTTGAACTGGAGATAGGCAATCCCGAGGGACGCGTGGGCCTCGGCCAAATCAGGATCGAGCTCGAGTGCCTTCTTTGCCGCATCCTTGGCCTTGGGGAGGGCAATCTCCTGCGTCTCGTATCCATGGTTCGCCAGCACGGTGTAGCAATCGGCAATCCCAGAGTACGCCTTGGCGAAGTTCGGATCCGCCTCGATCGCTCGCTCGAAGTGCTCGAGCGCCTGCAAGAGCGCCGTCCGCGTTCGCCGAGCCCAGAAGTGGCGGCCCTTCAAGTACTCGGTGTAGGCGTCGAGCCGGTTCGTCGGCTTCTCAAGAGCGCCCGTCTCGACGACACCGGTCTCGACCGCCGCCTTGAGAAGCGTCTTCAATCCCTTGGCCACTTCCATAGAAATCTCCGACTGAATCTCGAACACGTCGGCCAACTCGCGGTCGTAGCGCTCCGCCCAGAGGTGCTCCTCCGACCGCACGTCGATCAGCTGAATCGTGATCCGCACGCGGTCGCCGGCCTTGCGGACGCTCCCTTCGAGGATCGATCCGACCTTCAGTTCGCGGCCGATCTCGCGGATCGTCTTCGTGGTCCCCCGGTAGGCCATCACCGACGTCTGCGCGATCACGCGCAGCCCCTTGATTCGCGAGAGCGTATAGATCAGCTCCTCGGTCATCCCGTCGGCGAAGTAGACATCGGCCGGATCCTGACTGATGTTGACCAGCGGGAGCACGGCGAGACGCGTGCGGTCGAGCTTCTTCGACTTCTCTCCCGCCTTCTCCTTCGCCTTCTCTTCCCAAGGAAGGATGACGCGGAAGACCTCCATCGGCAGATCGACGTTCTTCAGTTCCTTCGCGCCGAGGCTCTTCAGCGGGCGATCGATCTTGTTCCACACCTGAGCTTGCACCGACTGCGACAAGCAGACGCCACCGGGAAGTGCGAGCGGCTCGATCCGCGACGTGATGTTCACTCCGTCGCCGAACACGTCGTTGTCACGATGGACGACATCACCGACGTGCAAGCCGATGCGTACGTGAAAGCGGTTCGCTTCTTCGGCGTTGGCGTTGCGATCGTAGAATCGGCGCTGGATGTCAATCGAACACGAAACCGCCTGCAATGCACTGGGAAACTCGACGAAGAACCCGTCGCCCGTGTGCTTGACCTCGCGTCCGCCGTGGGACACCACGCTGTCGCGAATCACGTCGTTGTGCTCTTCCAGCAGCCGTAGGGCGAGTGCTTCATTGCGCTGCGACAGGCGCGTGTACCCGACCATGTCGGTGATCATCAACGCAGAGAGCCTTCGGGTCTCCTCGGTCATCGCCGATCCCTTCGGAGGAACGCACGCATTCTAGCACATGGGAGATTCTGAGGCGCAAGACTCTTGTGCGTCGGGCTGACGGTGATCCCGGTTCAAGGATCATCCTCATGACATTGACCTGGACAGGAGTTTCGTGGCACGATACGCGAAGCTGATCAATGAACCGCAATCGCAAGGAGGCAGAACATGGAACGCATCCTGCGCATCAACATGACCGACCGGACGGCGGCATTCGAGCCGGTGCCGGACAAGTACACGCATCGAGCCGGCCGATGGCTCACCTCGAGCATCGTCCACGACGAGGTCCCTGCGACCTGCCACCCTCTCGGACCGAACAACAAGCTCGTCTTCTCACCCGGCATCGTCACGGGCACATCCTCGCCTACCTCGTCGCGGATCTCGGTCGGGGGGAAGTCGCCGCTGACCGGGGGAATCAAAGAGGCGAACGCCGGCACGGGCTGGGGACGCCGCCTGGCGCGCCTCGGCATCCGCGCGCTTGTGATCGAAGGTCGTCCGGCCGAAAACGCCTTCTGGCTGCTCAAGATCGACAAGGACGGCGCGTCGTTCGAACCGGCCGACGCCTGGACCGGGGACAAGCTCTCCGCCGTCTATGCTAAGCTGTTTGACCATTCGGGCGGCCGAGCAGCAGTCGACATCTGCTCGATCGGCGTCGCGGGGGAGCACCGGATGGCCGCCGCCGGCATCTGCTTCAACGATCAAGAAGGCCGGCCGAGTCGCTACGCCGGGCGCGGCGGACTCGGTGCCGTGATGGGGAGCAAGGGACTCAAGTTCATCGTTGTCGATGATTCCGGCTCTGAGGACGTCCCGATTGCCGACAGAGAGACGTTCGACGGCGGCCGGAAGAAGATGGCGGCCGCGCTGACAGAGCATGCGATCACCAAGCCCGAAGGGGCTCTCAACAGCTACGGGACTGCCGTTCTCGTCAACATCATCAATGAGGCCGGAGCGCTGCCGACGAACAACTTCCGTTCCGGTCGGTTCGAGGGTGCGGCCAAGATCGCCGGAGAAGCGATCTTCGAGGGGAACAAAGAACGGACCGGCTCCACGCTCTACAATCACGCCTGCTCACCCGGCTGCATCATCCGCTGCTCGAATACCTGGCACCGCAAGGACGGCTCCGAGCACACGTCTTGTCTCGAATACGAGTCGGCCTGGGCCCTCGGCGCCAACTGCGGAATCGACGATCTCGATCAGCTCGCGGAACTGAACCATCTCTGCAACGACTATGGCCTCGACACGATCGAGATCGGCGGAACGATCGCCGTGGCGATGGAGGGCGGCGTGGCCAACTTCGGTGACGGCGCCAGGTCGATCGAGCTCCTCCACGAAATCGGCAAGGCGACGCCCCTTGGCAAGATCCTCGGTGCGGGAGCGGCGGTCACCGGGAAGACGTTCGGCGTCGCACGCGTACCGCAGGTCAAGGGCCAGAACATGCCGGCCTACGAGCCAAGAGCGATCAAGGGCATCGGCATGACCTACGCCGTCTCGACGATGGGCGCCGATCACACGTCCGGCTACACCATCGCGCCCGAGATGCTCGGCGTCTCGGGCAAACTCGATCCGCTCAACCCGGACAAGGCGGAGCTGGCGCGCAACTTCCAGTACGCGACCGCGTTCATCGACTCGACCGGCCACTGCCTGTTCATCGCCTTCGCCATCCTCGACATCGCTTCCGGCTTCGAGGGCATGGTCGAGGAGTGCAACGGAGTGCTCGGAACGAGCTGGACAGCGGATGATGTCGGGCGGATCGGCAAGGAGATCCTCGATCTCGAACTCGATTTCAATCGCCAGGCCGGCTTCACGCCTGCCGACGACCGGCTGCCGGAGTTCATGACCTACGAGAAGCTGCCGCCGCACAATGTCGTGTGGGACATCCCCAACAGCGAGATCGACAAGGTCTTCGGTTAGTGCGCCCAAGCGGGAGCTGAAGTTTCCACTGCCGGGGCGTCTGAGCGAGAGCTGAGGCTTCCGCTCAGACAGGTCGGGCGACGTATCGGACGCCGCTGAGAGGTCAGAATGATCGACGTTCACGTGTACGGGAAGCTCAGACGCTTTGCCGCGCACCGAGACGTGCAATCCGTGTCGATCATCCATGTGGCCTGGCAGCCTCAGGACTCGGTTCGGCGAGTCGTCGGTCGGATCGGTATCCCGATCGAAGAACTCGGCAGCAACATGTTCCTCAACGGACACTATGCGACGCTCGATGCGCCCGTGGCCGATGGCGATCGCCTCGGCCTCTTCCCGGACGACATGCAGCTTCTCTACAAGTGGTACTTCGATCCGAACGGCGACAGAGGGGGCCAGAACTGAGAATTGAGGTGCGCCTTCACGCGACGCTCGTCGACGCCGCTCCGGGGGCGCGTGCCGGAGAGCCGTTCTACGTTGAGCTTCCCGAGGACGCTAGCGTCCTCTCGCTGATGGCGAACCTGGGGATTGACCCGTCGGACGTTCATCTGACCATGATCGATGGCCGCATCGAGCGGGACCGCGTACGGCGCCTGTCAGCGGACGCACGCGTCGCCCTCTTCCCTCCCGTCGGCGGCGGGTAGACCTAGCTAGTATGGGTAGAGCAGGACCGGCGCGAAGAGCAGGTCGCCCGACGGCGTTCTGACCCAGACGTGGAGTTCCTCGTTGAGCGGAAGCCTGTCGGCGCCCACCTCGACCAGGACGTCCCCAATCTCGGAGACTCCTACCGTCCACTCTGTCTCCAGAACCTCGTCGAGCGGAGGTCTGGTGACCGCAACGTGCCAGAGTCCAGCGTTCGCCGGCCACTCGGGAAATGGATCGAACCGCAGGAGAATCGGTTCGCCCATCGGGAGCGGCGTCGGCTCGACCCCTGCTGCCTCGACCGCATCACTGAGGATCGGCGAGTTCTCGTGTTTCGGCGTCCCGTGAATGAGCTGTGCCCAGGCATCCATCTCCGTACGGACGAGGCCGAGATTGGTGTGCCAGTTCTCGTCGAGGTCCGGGTCGAGCGAATCGGTCCGCTCCATCGTCGCCGTCGGCAAGAGAACGCCTCCGATCCATCCATCGCGCTCTGGGTTGTCTGCATTGGCTGTGTCAACGACACAGCCGGTCGGATCCAGCAGTTCGATCACGTCGCCGCGATCGTCAAGGTCGGCTACCCGATCAAGTGGAAGCTCATCGTTGAAGACTAGATCCGCAGCGACATGAAGGACGGCTTCGTCCGTCTCGCGCTCGATGAGGAAGAAGTCATCTCGCCACTCCGGTTCCCAGAAGACCCACCAGGTCCCCGGTTGATTCTCGTCGTAGCGGAACACAACGCCTGCATCGGGCACGTACGGCGCAAGGATCCCCCTGAGTCCGAATGCCGTCCACAGCGTTTCCTCCTCCGTCTCCGGAAGCTTCCGCCGCCAGCGGAGGGTCCATCCTTCGAGATCAACAGGCTCATCCTCCAGGTTTCGAAGCTCGATCCACTCGTGATCCGGGCTCGCGTCGGTTCCTGACCACGCGACCTCCGAGATGACGACGCGATGCTCGCACTCCCCTCCGCCGGCACCTGCCGCCAGCACAAACAGCTGGACGACGCACTGATCTGTTGCGCCGGAGGAATCCGTGACCTCGTAGACAACCGTGTCCGGCCCGATGTATCCGGCCTCGTCGGCTGCGCAGCCGACATAGACAAGCTCATCAGTCCCTTCGAAGCCCTCGTCCGGCATGTAGATGATGGACCCAGCCAGCTGGTTGACGTCCACCGACCCATTCTCAGGCGAGACGGCGATCGTCGTCAGAGCGGGATCCCCGCCGGCCA
>Ga0272443_10007156_pt1 | contig 10756 bp, 12 predicted proteins | sample SSMAcet12_FD_193581 | JGI IMG/M metagenome (GOLD analysis project Ga0272443, IMG submission 193581) | Marine sediment archaeal communities from Little Sippewissett salt marsh, Falmouth, MA, United States - SSM-Acet-12 | ecosystem: Environmental > Aquatic > Marine > Wetlands > Sediment ... | reverse complement strand
ACATTGTTTGAACGGTACTTAGCGGTGGATTGATTTGTTCAGCAAACCCTATATAGCTTGATAGACGGAGGCATGCATCATCCATCGTAAGGGCGAAAAATTTTTCGCCCCTACATATTTTGCCGGTAGCCAACTGATTCAGCTGTCTCTATAGCAATTCAACAATTCAACAGTTCAACAACTCAACTGTTTTTCTATTTCCCCGTTATTTCCTGCGATTTCTTCATTGAGCAGAAGTCAGGCCCGCACATGGTGCAGAAGTTGTCTTCAGTGATAGGGCCTGTATTTTGCTGTGAACTTTCCGCATGGACCTGTCTGGTTTTGACCGGGTCAAGAGAGAGGTTGAACTGGTCGTTCCATGCGAATGAGTAACGGGCGCTGCTCATCAGGTTGTCATGCAGCAGGGCTGCGGGACTGCCTTTTGCAACGTCGGCGGCATGGGCTGCAAGTTTGTGCACGATAACTCCCTCCCGTACATCATTCTTGTCCGGCAGGCCCAGATGCTCCTTGGGTGTCACATAGCAGAGCATCGCGCAGCCAAGGCTTGCCAGCAGTGTTCCTCCGATCGCGGAGTTAACATGGTCGTACCCGGCAGCGATGTCGGTAACCAGTGGCCCGAGGGTGTAGAAGGGTGCTTCATGACAGTATTCGAGCTGCTTCCGCATGTTCTCCTCAACAAGATTGAGCGGGACGTGACCGGGGCCTTCGATCATTACCTGAACATCGAATTGCCAGGCTTTCAGTGTCAGTTCGCCGAGAGTTTTCAGTTCACTGAACTGTGCCTCGTCATTGGCGTCTGCAATTGATCCGGGACGAAGGGCATCTCCGATGGAGATCGCGATATCATACGATCTGAGTATTTCACAGATTTCATCAAAGTGAGAGTAGAGAAAGTTTTCCTGTTTATGCGTTCTGCACCACTTGGCGATAATCGATCCCCCGCGCGAGACGATTCCTGTGGTTCTTCGTTGTGCGGCAGGAAGAAAATCAACAAGAATGCCGGAGTGAATGGTGAAATAATCAACTCCCTGTTCGGCCTGTTCGATAAGCGTGTCACGGTAGACGTCCCAGCTCAGGTCTTCGGCTTTACCGCCAACTTTTTCAAGTGCCTGATATATCGGTACTGTGCCTATTGGAACAGGCGAGTTTCGGAGAATCCACTCCCGTGTCTGGTGGATATTTTTTCCTGTGCTCAGGTCCATCACGGTGTCTGCCCCCCATCGGCAGGCCCAGACAGATTTTTCAACCTCTTCACTGATAGATGAAGCAAGGGCGGAATTTCCGATGTTCGCGTTTATCTTGACCCGGAAGTTTCTCCCGATAGCCATCGGTTCCAGCTCAGGATGGTTGATGTTTGCCGGAATAATCGCTCTTCCTTTTGCGATCTCGTCACGAACAAATTCCGGTGTAACCGGCTTGACAGAACTGCTACTTGATGAAAACCTTTCAATCCACTCCTCAAGCTGCTGGTTTTCCCTTATAGCGACATATTCCATTTCAGGGGTAATGATCCCTTTTCGGGCGGAATGCATCTGCGTAACCGATTCCCCCTGTTTTGCCCTGACGGGAGTTCTGTTATTCATCGGTGAGGGCTGTTTGCCGGGACAAACTTCAATATCCGTCCTGTTCTTTTGCCAGAAGTCACGAGTTGAGGGAAGCCCTTTGTGCTGATCGATGGTTACAGACGGATCAGAATAAGGGCCGCTGGTATCATAGAGAGGAAAATATGAAAAATCAGCGCCATGCAGTGTATAGGTTTTTGAAAGCTTCACTCTCCGCATACCCACTTTGACGGGGTGAATGGAGCCATCGATATAGATTTTTTCTGAATCCGGTCCGTAAAAGTTCTGTTCAGGACAGAAGAGGTTATCCGGTGATGTACTCATGATTGTATGCTGTAGTTAACGCTAACGGAAGGTTTCGTGCCGGATCAGGAGAGAGAAGCGTGGTGTCAACATGCTTCATCTTTTCTTGCGTCAGCATTACCTGCGTCAAGTTATAAGAGTTTAATCTCAGCCTGCGGGCGTTGCCCGTAAAGCACCCCTAAGATGATTTGCTGATTTTACGATAACCAAAATCGGTTTGATTTGCAAGCGGATGTCTTACGCTTGTACAGAGAGCGTCAGCAACGCCCTCGGCAGGGTAGGATATTTGTACTGTTGTAACCATAACAAAATGAGGAGGAGAGTATGAGCCTGATTATTGTTCTCGCGATTGGCGCTGTGGCTGGATGGCTTGCAGAAAACATTATGAAGGGGTCAACACCTCACCCGGGGGACTGAATCGCGATGAGTTCAGTTTAGAAAAGAGCTGTATTTGTGTAAATTACGCATCTTGTTTTTTTGTCCGGGTGAATGATTTATCAGTCTAATTTATGAGGCAGTTCAACCTTGTTCGTCTTGCTTTATTTCAGATGGGGTTCGGTATCATGCTCGGCTTTCTGCATGATACGCTTAACCGTGTCATGACCTCCGATCTCGGTATTTCTTCTACAATAGTTTTCGGTCTTATCAGTCTGAAAGAGCTGCTGGCCGTATTCGGTGTGAAGGTATGGGCCGGAAACATGTCTGACAAGTCACATATTTTCGGCTACAAACGCTCTCCCTACATATTTCTTGGACTGATAAGCTGTGTTTTTTCGTTCATGCTTGCACCCGCTGCGGCCTACGAAGTGACCATTGCGGGAGTGGGTATCGCGGAAATGATTCCTGCGATGCTGAGAGATGTCGGGTTATTCAAGCTTGTCATTATTTTTCTTGTTTTCGGTTTCGGGTTACAGGTTGCCACGACCGCATACTATGCGCTTATAGCCGATTATGTCGGAGACAAGCATATCGGGAAAGTGACTTCCGCAAGCTGGACATTGATGGTGTTGACGACAATTGTCTCCGCACGTATTGTTGGAACCTACCTTGATGTGTATTCACCTGAACGCCTGATAAACGTCGCGTTTATAGGAGGGCTTATAGCGTTGGGCTTCGGGCTCTTTGCATTTGTCGGGGTAGAAGAGCGCAATACTGTTGCAAAAAAGGGGAAAACAGAAGAATCGCTGTCCTTTGGCCAGTCAATTAAACTGCTCTATTCCTCGCCGAAAACGCTGCTGTTCGCATTCTATATTTTTGTCGCTATTTTTGCGCTCTTTTCCTGTGAAATTGTTATGGAGCCCTTCGGTGCGGACGTGTTCGGTATGCCTGTCGGAGTGACCACAAAACTGTTCAGGCCGACAATGGGGGGAATGCAGCTGATCTTTATGCTGCTCGTAGGCTTTCTGCTTGACAGAATAGGTAAGAAAAGGGGGGCATTTATAGGAAACCTGTTTGGCATGGCGGGGTTTTCGATTATTATTTTTTCAGGATTCATGCTGGATGAGAACATCCTTCGTATCGGCCTTGTGACGGCAGGTATAGGACTTGGTGCGGCGAGTGTTTCCAATATTACCATGATGATGACCATGACTGCGGGAAGAAGCGGTGTCTATATAGGGCTTTGGGGGACAGCCCAGAGTCTGGCAATGTTCATGGGGCACTTCGGAGCGGGTATTATTCGTGATGTCGTCTATGCGTTTTCTGATAATTATATGTGGTCGTACGCGGCTATTTTCGGACTTGAAATACTTGCCTTCGGCGTGGCAAGCGTTTTGCTCCCGATGATATCCCAGGAGGATTTCGAGGCTGAAAGCAAAGTGAAAATAGCCGAGGTGTTAGCGGCCTCCGGCGTCGATTAGCGACAGGGGATCGGCGGGCGCACCGGATCTGCGGTGTTGCGGAAAACTTGCGGTATTATTCATACAGCTTCGTATTCCGCGTCTTGCATTTCCGGCACGCCCGACGCTCCCTGCTTTTTGACAGTGGCGAGGACAAGTAACGAGTGACTGGGAAAGCTGATGGATGCCGCATCAACCCCGTGTAATAATTATTACACAGGGGGCATGACTTTTTGTTGGATACGACATCATAGCATAGAGTTTGTTGGTACGAAAACAGTTCAACAACTCAACAGTTCAACAACTCAACAGTTCAACAACTCAACAGTTCAACAACTCAACAGTTCAACAACTCAACAGTTTTTTATGCAACACGTTTTCGGACCGGTATCCTCCAAAAGGCTCGGGCAGTCTCTCGGTGTCGATGTGCTGCCCCCGAAAAGCTGTACCTGGAACTGTATCTACTGTCAGCTCGGGAAAACCCGGGAGTATGTGACGGAGCGCCGCGAGTTTTATCCCCGCGAAGAGATACTGGAAGAAATTCGACAGGCCGTTGAAGGCCCGGCTGCAGTAGACTGGATAACCTTTGTCGGTTCCGGCGAGACAACGCTGTATAAAGGGATCGGCTGGTTGATCAGGCAGACCAAAAAACTGACCGATATTCCTGTTGCGGTAATTACCAACGGTTCGTTACTCTATCTTGAGGAGGTTCGTAATGAACTGCTGGAAGCAGACGCTGTGCTGCCTTCGCTGAATGCCGGGTCGGAGAAACTGTTCGAACGTATTGACCGTCCTGCCCCGTTATTGACCTATGAGCGTCATATCGAGGGTCTGGTTGCATTCCGCAAGGTATATCACGGAAAGCTCTGGGTAGAAGTCATGCTGATCGCCGGTGTAAACGATACGGCTGAAGCTTTACAGGATATAGCAGTCGCTCTTGAAAAGGTCAAACCTGATACCGTGCATCTTGTGCTTCCTACCCGGCCTTCAACCGAATCTGAAGTCCGTTTACCCTCCGAAGAGGGTATTGCAAGAGCCCGCCTTGTCCTGTCACAGGTGGCAACAGTCGTCCATCCGGTAAAAGGGAGTATGAACCTGAAGAATACTGCTGATATTGTCGAAACGGTAGCTGCTATCACCAGACGGCATCCCCTCCAGGAGTGTGAACTTCGTCATGCTCTGGATGATCTCATTCCTGACGAGCCCGATCAGGTTGAACGCCTGATCGGGCAACTGCTTGGATCGGGGAAGTTTAAAACGGTAAGGCTTCAGGATGGAGAGGTTTACTGGGTGCCGGTATCAGATGTGTGACCAGATGTCGCCGAGTGTTCCCATGGGTGTTGTTTATTGGTACCTCTTACTTGTGGTGAGTGACCTGATATAAGGCGGGCGAAGCGCAGAGCCCTTATTGCACATGTTATTTCTGTTTGGTCAGGGCCCAGAGAATCCCGAATACAACGAATACCAAAATAAAAGCACCGGCTTCCATTATCATAGGATAGTCTTCAAGTATAGGCATGCTTTCTCGATTAGAAAATATTAGGGGATGGGAGAAATCGTTAAGGGAAAAATATAACATTTCAGCAATACTTCGTCAAGTGATCCATTTCTGTTTTTTTTGAAGACAGTTACGTGTTCTCATTGTACCTGAAGATATTACGCTTTTTTTCTTTTTTCGCTGCTATCATTTTCATTTTATTGATCATCGTATGGTGAAATACTCCGGGCATGTAGTCGCGTTCATTCTGTCATAACAGCGAGCATTTTTTCTCATTTTGATTCTCCGGACGTTAAAATTGCGACAGAAGTCGCATGTTTACCTGTTGTAAAACGGAATGAACCGCTTTTTCCTTATTGTTTTGGATGATTTACGATTGGTACGCTATTTGCTGCAATAATGTTAGAAGCATGAGGCGCTAACATTACTCCCGCTACAATGATAGATACCATATCCTCTGTTATACTGTGTTCAATGCTATTAGGTGCTCACTACAACTTTCTCAACAGGTTGAGTAAAAAAGTATCTGTGTCGGTTCTTCTTTTGAGGGTAGGGATAGCTGTGTTCCTGATTTATTCAGAAATATTTGCCTGGCTTTGACGGCGAGTAGTGGAAAAAACTGAATTCATTCACTGAAGAACAAGCTTTTTTTCTTCAATGAATGAATAGATCAGACGGGATTCTTCTGCTGGATTCTTCTGATTTCAGAAACCAGGATCCGATTATTTATTTGTACTTATACTTGTCATCGTAATCGTATTTTCTGTCATCTTTATCTTTATACTTCTTGTCATAATTTTTTTTGCCTCCTTTGTATTTCCCGTCCTTGTAGTACTTGTCGTCTTTCTGGTGCTGGTAGTCCCTGTCATGCCTTCTATGGTCTCCGTCCCGCCAGTAAGGCGAACAACTTGAGATCAAAAAAGCTAAAACTAACGTCATAATAATTTTCATAATATTCTCCTGTTGATTCGTAAACCTCGTGTCATCATCTTTTTCAGCATCACCTCTGTTCCTGCACCTCTTTTTTGCACATGCTTTATAAAACAAATGATTTTGTTCATTTGTTCCATACGGTTTGTTTCGGCGAGCTATTCATCGGGCATTCAGTTTCAGATCGCAGAATTGGTGCTTGTCATTGTTGAGGAGGCGGCAGAGGCTCTATGTTGCCATATCAATCTCAAACTGACGGATAAAGTCGCTTCAGTTTTATCCGAGCGTCCTCGGTTGTGAAGCGCCAGTTGATTACCGCCTCTTTATTGTTTCGCTTTTTCTCCCAGGCTCCAACTTGTCGACGAACCTCCGTTATGGTATCTATCCGGCGATTCAGGCATTGATTCGATAGAACCCGTAGTTCAATTTCAGCCATGTTCAGCCAACTGCCGTGCTTCGGGGTGTAGATGCATTCGAATCGATCCAGTATTGCCTTGGCTTTCTTGGGCTTGAAAGTCTCATAGAGTGATCCCGGCTTGTGGGTGTTCAAGTTGTCCATGACCAGTGTGATCTTTTCGGCATAATGGTACTTCCGTGCAATCTCTTCAAGAAATCTTGCCCAATCCAGCTTTGTTCGCCTCGAAGTCACTCTGACAATGCACTTGCCCATCAACGGCTCTGTGGCTATGAAGATGTTGCATACCCTTGTCTGGCTTTGCTCGTAATTGTGGCCTGGCTTTGGTGGTATCGGCAGCCTTGTTTGTGTATGATAAATGGCTTTTTTGTGTTTAATCTGAAACAGGTGTTTCATAATTCAGGAAGGCCTCCTGCGATAAGCCGCTTTTGTACTCTTTTTTTTGGTGATTATCGATTGGCACAGTTTATGCAATACTAATGTCAGTAGCATGATATTCTAACGAGCACACTCTAAAAAGTGTCATGAGCAATTAAAGTGTAAGGCGATGGAGCGGAATAACCTGAGTGTACAGAGCGTACATGAGGATTTTGAGCACCGACCAACGCAGCAATTTGGATGCGCAATAAGTTTTTAGAGGTGCCCTAACATGATTACCATTAGTATGATATACTTTATCTCTTCTGCTCTTGTTTATTCCCTGCTTGTGGGAATACATCACAGCTTTCTCAAGGGGTTGAGAAACAAAATCTATGCGGCAGTGCATTTTATGGGAAGCGGAGGTGCACTGTTCCTGATTTACTCCGGAATTGTGGCTTAGGGTAGACAGCGTATGAGGTTTCTATGATGTAAAGACTGATCCGCTCACAGAAGAAGTCAAAGACGTTCTTCTGTGAATGAATGGCTCAGAAAGGGTCTCTTAGCCGTCCTTGCCACGCAGGCAATGTAATCCGCGTTTCTCGGCCAACCAGTAAACGCATTCTTTCGGGTAGGAACGGCAAATTTCAGCGTGTTTTCCTGATACCTTTGATAGTATGAGCGGATGTTTGGGGTATTTCCGGAGCGCAGCTCTCGCTTTTTCTTCCGTGCATTTCTTTGCCATGCCAGCCTCGATCATTGCGTCCGACAGTTCGTCGAGGAACACCGATTCGGTAAAGTCCGAATCTGGGTTCAGCGTTCGGCAGATCCGCTCCCCGACGGCAATCTTTTTCGCCTTACGGATATATTCCACGGCAAGTTCCATCGTGATCACGATCGGCTCGAACACCAGAATGTTTCTCAGCATCTTGTGTCCGATCTCGGTTTGGTGGAGTTTCTCCTCGGTCGAGCGGAACACCTTCAATGCCTTCGAAATATCCTCCAGCACCTTTCCGCCGGTATAGTCGTTGATTGTGCCCATGTGGGTAAAAGATTATGATTTATGTCATTAGTCTTGTTTTTTGCTGAGCTTATTATTCTCTGATTAAGGGTAATTTACGTATCTTTTTTTTTTGTCGAAAGTATTGTTGCGTTCATATCCCTGTCATTACTGTCCCTTATGAAAAATCACCTGTACGAATCTCTTCCGAAAGTTAGTGTTAGGCACTTGATAGCGTCGAAGAGTTCTGTAAAATCCGGGAGGCAGATCATCCTGCCTTGATGCGTTTCAAGGAATTGAGGTGTCAGTCATCGGCGGATGTGCAGGGTACGTAGTGCTAAACGGTATCGGAGGCCGTTAAGGGTGTTCCGGGGAGTCCTGATCATGCGCTGAATAAAAATAAAAGCCGTTAAGAAGGAAAAAACCTGCATATTGTGCCGGGGCGGGGTTGTTTTTATTCCCGGAGAAGCCATTCAGGCATTTGTTCCCTGATGGTCAACAGATGAATGCCTTTTGTATTTTCGGTTGATCAACTCATATTTCAACCGATACATATTTATTATGGGATTCAGTACACTCGATCTTATCGATCCGATCGCTCGCGCATTGCGTGAGGAAGGATACTCCATACCGACACCGATACAGGCACAGGCAATTCCGCTTATTCTGCAGGGTAGCGACCTGCTCGGCTGCGCGCAGACGGGTACGGGGAAAACGGCGGCTTTCGCCATCCCAGTCCTGCAACTGCTCCACGCACGGAAAACGAATGAAAAGAAAAAGAAAATCAGGGGGCTTGTCGTCACGCCGACGCGGGAGCTCGCTCTTCAGATCGGCGACAGTTTCAGCGCCTATGGCCGCCATACGGGGATGACAAACCAGGTGATTTTCGGCGGGGTCAATCAGAATCCCCAGACAGCCTCGCTCCGCAAAGGAGTAGACATTGTCGTCGCGACGCCGGGAAGATTGCTTGATCTCATGAATCAGGGGCATCTGCACCTGCGTGATGTGGAAATACTTGTGCTCGACGAGGCGGACCGCATGCTCGATATGGGGTTTATCCATGATATCAGGAAAATACTGGCGGCGCTTCCGCAGAAGAAGCAGTCGCTGTTTTTCTCGGCCACCATGCCGACGGAAATCGTCAGGCTGGCCGGCACCATTCTGAAGAACCCCGCGAAGGTTTCAGTCACGCCTGTTTCATCTACCGTGGACACCATCCGGCAAGCGGTATACTTTGTCGATAAAGGGAATAAAAACCGCCTGCTTGTTCATCTGCTGAAGGGCGAGGAGATCAAGACCGCGCTGGTGTTTACCCGAACCAAGCACGGGGCCGACAAGGTGGTCAAGTTTTTACAGAAGCATGATGTTCGCGCCGAAGCTATCCACGGCAATAAGGGACAGGGCGCCCGTCAACGAGCCTTGAAGAATTTCAAGGAACAGACGACGAGAGTGCTCGTGGCGACCGATATTGCCGCACGTGGCATCGACGTCGACGATCTGGAGCATGTCATCAACTTTGATATGTCGAATGTCGCGGAAACATACGTTCACCGGATCGGGCGGACGGGTCGTGCCGGGGCGAAGGGAACGGCGCTTTCGTTCTGCGATGCCGGGGAAAAAAAGTACCTGCGCGACGTCGAGAAACTGATTGCGAAAAAAATCCCTGACATTGATAATCATCCCTTTCCTCTGACGGATCACAAACCGGTGAAACCGTCCATGCAGCAGGGGCGGGGAAACGGAGGCCGGCCCGCAGAGAGGTTTTCTGCGAAATCAAACGCAAAACGGTGGTCAGTCAATACAAGAAAAGCCAGATAGCTGTGGTATCACAAGAGGCTTTCTCAGAAGGGCAGCCTCTCGTATTTTGAGCAGGAAATAGTTAGCGACATCCCTCCTGGTTGTCATCCCCGGGCTTGACCCGGGGATCCATCTTTTGCCTAAAGCTCCTATAGATGCAGGATCAACCCCGTGAAATCTGCGCATCTGTTTCACAGGTCTTACACGAGAATCCATCGCTAGTGCCGGGGTCTGCATGGATGCCGGATCAAGTCCGGCATGACTGTATGCGATTTGAGCTTTTTTATGCGGTTTGAACCATAGGTGACAGGTTTCTGAGACAGCCTCTTTTTCTTTGTTACCTGTCGCCTGTGTAATCCGCCCAGTTGTTCGGGGTCTCGTACCAGCGGAGATTGTTCAGTATGACGTTTTCCGGCAGGTGGGGCTGGATCTGGTTGAAGGCCCATTTCGCCAGGCTCTCTGCGGTCGGCGGTTCGTCGGTGATGACGACGCGCTTGTTGCGTTTCGTGATAAACGCAAGATCTTCATGGTCGTTTTTCCAGACAGCAAAGCCGTGGTCAAGCACGTCATGAATGTGCTGCATCATGATGTCGTTAAGGAACTTGAAGTCCATCACCATGCCTTCCTGGGGATCGCCTTCCTTGTTGATGATACTTCCCTCAACCGTGGCTATCACAGTGCCTCTGTGCCCATGCAGCTGGTTGCAGAACGAAAAGCTGTTGGGCAGTGTATGGCCGTAATCGATCTCGATTTTTCGTGATATAATCATCGTCAAGAACCTTGGGTATGATAGAGGGCACCTCTATTTATTTATTCCGCGATTCAATTGCTTCGTTGAGCGGTGCTCGAAATCCTCATGTACGCTGTGTACACTCCGGTTTCTGCGCTCCGTTCGCCTCGCACTTGAATCGCTCATGACAATAAATAGCGGTGCCCTAAAGTATTCCGGAATTGCGAAGTGTACGGAAAAAAAAGGATTTTGCCAACAGCCGGGAGTAGTGACAGAGAACAAGTGACCAGTGACGAGAGTAAGTCAAAGGTCACAAGTAAAAATTC
>Ga0272443_10007154_pt1 | contig 10760 bp, 7 predicted proteins | sample SSMAcet12_FD_193581 | JGI IMG/M metagenome (GOLD analysis project Ga0272443, IMG submission 193581) | Marine sediment archaeal communities from Little Sippewissett salt marsh, Falmouth, MA, United States - SSM-Acet-12 | ecosystem: Environmental > Aquatic > Marine > Wetlands > Sediment ... | reverse complement strand
GGAGTAGCTCGTTGCATCGCCCGGCGGCCGGCCGGCCCTGCGCTTCGCGACGGCCGTGGAGGGCGGCGTGGCGCACCACCATCTTCGAGCCGGCGAGAGCAACGTCGTCGACGGGGTCCGTTTGCGGTTCCTGGACGGCGCCGTCCTGACCGGGACGTTGGGCGCGGCGCCTTACGGCGTCCTGCGCGTGCGCGCGGGCGGCCAGTCGGCGGAGCTGCCCGTCACGCCGGGCGTGGACGCCGGCGCCGGCCTGCCCGGCGGCTGGTTCGTACGCATCGTGGAGTTCCACCCGGATTACGCGCGGCGCGGCGAGGATCCCGAGCCCCGGGACATGGCCAATCCCATGCTCCGCGTGCGCATCGAGGCGCCCGACGGTCGCCGGGGCGAGCGCGTCCTCTTCGCCTACTTTCCCGACTTCACCATGCAGCACGCCGGCGGCGGCGACGAGATCCCCGAAATGGAGCTGCGCTACGATTACGAGCGTCGCCTGGACCTGGCGCTGGCGGAGGACGGGCCGCTGCGGGCGCGCGCCAACTTCGCGGTGGAGGTGCTGGATCTGGACTCGGGCGAGCCGGTGCGCGCGGCGGCCGCGGGGGACAGCTTCACCGTGGCGCCGCGGCTCCTGCTGCGCGGCGGAGGCTTCGCGCTGCTGCCCGTGGCGGTGCTGCCCGCCGCTCGGCTGGAGCCCGTGCTGAGCGAGGATCCCGACGCACCGCCGGCCCTGCGCGTGCGCGTCGAGGACGCCGCCGGACGCTCCGCCGAGGCCGTCGTGCGCTACGACGAGAGCGGCCCCGCGGGCGCCGGGGGCGCGGCCCTGCGCGTGGGGGAGCGCGACCTGCGCGTGGCCTACGGCCCGCGGCGCGTGCCGCTGCCCTACCGCCTCCGCCTGGACGAGTTCCACCTTCACACCTACCCCGGCAGCGACAATCCCTCGGGCTACGAGAGCCGGCTGCGCCTGGACGATCCGGAGCGGGGCATCGCCGGCCGTTCCGTGCGGGTCTGGATGAACCACCCCTTCACCCACCGGGGCTACAAGCACTTCCAGGCCTCCTACGACGAGGACCTGCGGGGCACGGTTCTCCAGGTGAGCCTCGATCCCGGGCGCTGGCCCACCTACATCGGCTACGCGCTGCTGGCCTTGGGCTTCGTCCTGGTGCTGGCAAGGCGCCTGGGTGCGTCCGCGAACGGCGGAGAGGGGTGCCCATGAGGCCAGCGCGGCGCGTCACGGGACTGATCACGGCGATCGCCGCCGCGGCGGCGATGCTGGCGCCGCCGCCGGCCGCCGCCGCCGCACCGGCCGGCGCACTGGTGCTGACGCCCGGCGCCCGCCAGGCCCTGCGCCCCCTGCTCGTGCAGGACTACCAGGGGCGCATGAAGCCCCTGGACACGCTCAGCCGCGAGCTGGCCATCAAGGTGACGCGCAGCGAGCGTTTCGCGGGGCGCGACCCGCTGGACCTCGTGCTCGGCTGGGCCGTCGATCCCGGCGCCTGGTGGGATCGGCCGGTGATCGCCGTGCGCAGCGCCGCGGTGCGGGAGATGCTCGGCCTGGATCCCGCCGCCACGCACGTCAGCGCCGCCCGCCTCGTGGACGAGGACGGCGCCTACCGCCTGCGCGGCGCCGTGGACGAGGCCCTGCGCACGCCCAACCGCGAGCTGCGCCGCTCCCAGCGCAAGCTCCTCGGCTTCAACGAGCGCGCGCAGCTATTCCTGATGACCACGCGCCAGGCCACGCTGCGCCTCTATCCCCTGCCTGGCGATCCCCGCCGGGCCTGGCTGGGCATCGAGGAGCTGTCGGCGCGCCTTGGCCCCGAGGACCGCGCGCCCTTCCTGGCCGCCAACGCGCAGCTCCTGGACGCCCTGGCCGCAGGCGACGAGGCGGCCGTCATCGCCGCCGCCGCCGCCCACGACGCGCTGCAGCGCGAGCACGGCGCCGCGGTCATCCCGTCGCCGGCGGCCCTGGGCGGCGAGCTGCTGCTCAACCGCGCGGCGCCCTTCCGCCGCGTCATCTGGCCCTACCTCGCGGCGGGCATCCTGCTGCTGATCGCCTACCTGGCGTCGCTCGCCGGTCGAGGCGCCGATGCCGCGCGGCGCGTCCTCTACGCGGCGGGCCTCCTGCTGCTGGCCCTGGCCCTCCTGGCCGAGCTGGGGGGGTTCGTCCTGCGCTGGCTCGCGGCCGGGCGCGCGCCGCTGAGCAACGGCTACGAGACCCTCGTCTGGATCAGCCTCGTCGTCGCCCTGTCGGGCCTCCTGTTCGAGCGGCGCGAGCGCACCGGCCTGGTCGCGTCCCTCGGCGCGCTCCTGACGGCCGGCATCCTGGGCGTGAGCCTCCTGGCCTTCTTCGATCCCGCCATCGGCCCCCTGGTGCCGGTGCTGGACTCGCCCTGGCTCATCATCCACGTCACCGTGGTCACGGCCAGCTACGGCTTCCTGGGGCTGGCGGCCCTGCTGGGGGCCGTGATCCTCGGGCTGCACCTGGGCAAGCGGCCGGGCCGGATGGGCCTGCGCGCCGCCATCGGCCGCCTCCACCGCGTGAACCAGCGCGTGCTGCTGACCGGCCTGGCGCTGCTCGCCGTCGGCACCGTGCTCGGGGCCGTCTGGGCCAACGAGTCCTGGGGTCGCTACTGGGGCTGGGACGCCAAGGAGACCTGGAGCCTGGTGAGCATCCTCGTCTACGCGGCCGTGGCCCACTTCCGCTTCCTGCCGGGACTGGCGCGGCCCTGGCCCACGGCGGCCGGCAGCTTCGCCGCCATCGCCGCCATCGTCATGACCTACTTCGGCGTCAACTACTTCCTCAGCGGCCTGCACTCCTACGCCGGGGGCGAGATGGCCGCCGTGCCCGACTGGGTGGGCCTGACGGCCCTCGGCATGGCCGCGCTGCTCCTGGTCTCCTGGGAGTTCGAGAGCCGCCGCTCCTGGGAGCCCGTCCACGCGGATCCCCCGCGCGACGAAGACGAAAGGAACGAAGCATGAAGATAGAGATCGCGATCGTCGGTGGCGGGGGAGACACCGCGGCTCCCGTCGACGCCTTCCGCGGCCACGAGAACGTGGTGGCCTTCGCCTGCGAGGGCGAGGCGCCGTACCTCGGCGGCGCCCACGCCGGCGACCAGGCGCTCCTGGAGCGCGTGCGCGCGCTGGGCGACTTCACCGGCAAGCGCGGCGCCGCCACGCTGGTCTACGGTGCCGGCGAGCCCGCCCGCTGGGCCCTGGCCGGTCTGGGCCCGCGCGACGAGCTGGGCCCGCGCGCCTGGCGCGCCGCCGGCGCCGCCGCCCGCAAGGTGCTCGTGGGCGAGTCCGTCCGGCGCGCGGCGCTGGTCCTGCCGCCCGGCGCCGACGCGGGCGAGCTGGTGGCGGCCCTGGCGCTGTCGGGCTACAAGTACGACCGCTACATCAGCGAGGAATCGAAGCGGGCCCGCCGCCTGGAGGACGTCACGCTCCTCGCGCCGGACGGCGACGGTGCCGCGGCCCTGGCGGACGCGGTCGCGCGCGCCCGGGCGGACGCCGCGGCCGTCCTGCTCGCCCGCGACCTGGAGGGCGCGCCGGCCAGCGAGGTGACGCCGCCCCGCCTGGCCGAGGAGGCCGAGCGCATCGCCGCCGCCTCGGACGGGCGGATCGCCTGCCGCGTCCTGGACGAGGACGCCCTCGCCGCCGAGAACTTCGGCGCCCTGCTGGCCGTGGGCCGCGGCAGCGCCGAGCCCTCGCGCCTGATCGTCCTCGAGTACACGCCGCAGACCCAGGCGCCGCCCGGGCGCACGCTCTGCCTCGTGGGCAAGGGCGTCACCTTCGACTCGGGCGGGCTCACCCTCAAGCCCGGCAACAAGATGCCCGAGATGAAGGCGGACATGGGGGGCGCCGCGGCCGTGCTGGGCGTCTTCCAGGCCCTGGCGGGCCGCGACCTGCCCCTGCGCGTGGTCGGCCTGGTCCCCGCCGTCGAGAACATGCCGGCCGGCAACGCGTACCGGCCCGGCGACATCCTGGTCACGCGTCGCGGTCTGTCGGTGGAGGTCATCAGCACGGACGCCGAGGGCCGCCTCATCCTAGCCGACGCCCTGGACTACGCCGGCTCCTTCGCGCCCGACCTGATCGTCGATCTGGCGACGCTCACCGGCTCCTGCACCATCGCCCTCGGCGGCGAGGCGGCCGGCATGATGGCGAACGCCGCCGGCGCCGCCTGGCAGGTGGCCCTGCAGGCCTGCGGCGAGCACGTGGGGGAGCGCCTGTGGCCCCTGCCGCTGTTCGACGAGTACGCCGAGAAGCTGGAGAGCGACGTGGCCGACATGAAGAACTCCGGCGGCCGCCTGGGAGGCGCGAGCATCGCCGGCAAGTTCCTCGAGCGCTTCGTGGGGGAGAGACCCTGGGTCCACCTGGACATCGCCGGCGCCGTTCACACCCTCAAGGAGCGCGACCTGACGCCCGCGGTACCCAACGGCTTCGGCGTGCGTCTCCTGCTGGCCTTCCTGCCCGTCTTCGCCGGCGAGCGCCCGGCGCCGGGCGCCTGATCCGCGCGGCGCGCCCTGCGCACGCCGCGCGGCATGGCACGCTGCGCCCGCTGCGTGCCATGGCTCTCCCAGGCCCGCGCGGTGCGCCGGCCTAGCGTTCGGCAAGGCTCGCCTCGACAGTGGCCACCAGTTCGTCCATGATGCGCGGCCGCGCGAAGCGCGGCACGGCGAAGCGCCGTCCGGCCTCGCCCATGCGCGCCGCCGCCGCCGGGTCGGACCGCACGGACTCGATGGCCTGCCGGAAGGAATCGATGTCTTCGGGGCGGGCCACCACGCCGCCTCCGCTCTCGCGCAGCAGGGCCTCGGCCTGGCCGGGCGCGCCGTCGCGGCCGGGCACCGCCACCAGCACGGGCGGCCGGCACGCCAGGTAGTCGTAGAGCTTGATGGGCACCATGCCGTAGAAGGCGCCGGGCACGTCGCGCAGCGTGACCAGGAGCAGGTCGGAGGCGTTGAGGTAGGGGGCCGCGTCCTCCATGGGCACCTGGGGGTGGAGAACCACGTTGTCCAGGCGCTCGGCCGCCACGCGGTCCGCCAGGGCGGCGCGGCGCGGACCGTCGCCCATGAGCAGGAAGGCGATGCCGGGATCGTCGCGATAGCTGGCCGCCAGCTCCAGCAGGAACTCGAGGCCCTGGCTGATGCCCATCAGGCCGGCGAAGGTGACGACGAAGCGACCTTCCAGGCCCAGGCGCTGGCGCAGGGACGGGTCGATCCGGTCGGGCGAGAAGAGATCGGGCAGGGTGCCGTTGGGGGCGAGGACGATCCGCTGTGGATCGGCGCCCCGGCGCGCGATGTCGCGGCGGTAGCCCTCGGTGACGGTCGACAGGAGATGGGCCCGGCGGTAGAGGAAGCGCTCGACGCCTTCGGCGGCGCGGATGACGCGCCGGCTGGTCAGCTCGCCCAGGGCCACGGCGGCCTCGGGCCAGAGGTCGCGCAGATCGAGCACGAAGGGCGCCCGGCGCAGCCGTGACAGGGCCCACCCCGCCGCGGCGACCGGCAGGGGGGGGCTGGAGGCGACGACGAGGTCCACCCGGCCCAGCCGGCGCAGTCCGGCCAGGGTCGCCATCAGCATGTAGGACAGGTAGAAGCTCATGCGCGAGCCCGCGGTCTTGACCGGATCGGCCTTGACCCAGGTGCGCAGGACGTCGTAGCCGTCCAGCGTCTCGCGGCTGTAGAGCCGGCCGCGGTACGCGGCGGGAATGCGGCCGTGCGGGTGGTTGGGGAACTCGCAGATCACGGTCACGCGGTGCCCGGCGCGGTGGAAGGCGCGCGCCATCTCGCGCATGCGCGTCTGGGTGGCTCCCACCTCGGGCGGGAAGTACTGGCTCAGCAGAACGACGTGCCGCCTGGCGCTCACGGTCCCACCTCCCCGTCGCCGGCGGCGGACGGCCGGCCGTGCCGCTCCGCGAGGACCTCCGCATAGATGTCCGCCAGCGCCTCCACGTGGCCCTCCCAGCCGAGGCCGCGCGCGCGGCGGATGCCCCCCTCGCCCAGGCGCGCGCGCAGAGCGGGATCCCGGGCGAGGCGCACCAGGGCGTCCGACCACGCGGCGACGTCGCCGGCGGGCAGGAGCAGCCCGTCCTCGCCGTCGGCGATCACGTCGGCGATCCCCTCGCCGGCGACGGCCAGCGTCGCCAGGCCGCTGGCCATGGCCTCCAGATACACGATGCCGAAGGATTCGCCCTCGGCCGGCAGGGCGAACACCGCGGCCCGCCGCAGGGCCGCGGCCAGGGCGTCGCGGTCCAGGCCCGCCGTCCATTCCACGGGCAGGTCGCTGGCCGCGGCGAGGCGGGCCAGGGCGTCCGCCTCGCTGCCTGATCCGATGACGTGGAGGCGGAGGTCGGCGCCCCGCTCCCGCGCGGCCGCGGCCGCCGCCAGCAATACGTCCACGCGCTTGGAGGGAACGAGGTTGGCGACGCAGACGACGCGCAGGGGGCCCGCCGCGGCCGGCGGCGGCGCGGTCGCCAGGAAGCGTGACGCGTCGTAGCCGTTCCAGAGCACCGTCGCCCGCGCCACGGGCAGGTTGAGCGCCTCGGCCCTGCGCCGGGCGGCTTCGCTGACCATGATGACGCGCGCCGCGCCGGCGAAGCCGCCGTGGATCGCGCGGGCAGCCGAGGGCGAGCGGTTCGCCAGGCGCAACACGTCGGAGCCATGGCTGGTGACCAGATAGGGGATGCCCAGCCGTTCGGCCACGCGGCGGGCGGCGGCGCCGTCGGGCAGGCCGAAATGGGCGTGGAGCAGATCGAAGCCGTCGAGGTCGGGCAGAGCCAGGACGGCCCTGGCCATGCGCCGCGCCGCGCCGGCCAGATCCAGCGCGCGCGGCAGGAGCAGGTAGCGGGGGTGGTCGACGGGGATTCCGTCGAGCTCCCGGCGGGACGGCAGGCGCGCGAGGCGCCGCCAGGCGGGATGCAGTGTCGCGAGGCCGGGCGGGGTGCGGGGCACGGGCGCGATCACGCGCACGGCGTGCCCGCGCGCGGCCAGCAGGCGCAGGGGCTCGTGCACGAAGACGCCGTAGTGCTCGCGTCCCGGCTGGGGATACATGCGGCTGAGAACGAGGACCTTCACGGGCGGGCAGGGTAGCAGTCGGACGTTCCCCTGGCAATGGCGGCCTTGCGCGCCGGCGCCGCGCCCGGCGGGTGGTGTCGCTTCGCCTTGCGCGCCGGGGCGGCAGGCCCTAGCATGGTCCCATGATCCTCGGCACCGGCCTCGACCTGGCGGATCCCGCCCGCCTGCGCGCCGCCTGGGAGCGGCGCGGCGAGCGCCTGCTCGCGCGCCTCTTCCTCGATCCGGAGCGCGCAGCCTGCGAGCGGGCCCGCGATCCCTGGCCGCGCTACGCCGGCCGCTTCGCCGCCAAGGAGGCCCTTCTCAAGGCCCTGGGCACGGGGCTGAGGCGCGGCGTGGCCTGGCGCCAGATCCGCGTCTTCAACGAACCCTCCGGCAAGCCCGGCATCGAGCTGAGCGGCCGCGCCCGCGAGCTCGCCGACGCCATGGGCGTCGCGGCCATCCACGTCTCCATCACGGACCTCGACGGCCTGGCGGCCGCCATGGTGGTGCTCGAGGGCGATTCGCGGTGAGCGAGCGCTGGGTGGACGCCTTCAACGTGATCCACCGCCTGCCGGACCTGGCCGCCCTGCTGGACTCCGATCTCGACGAGTGCCGCGCGCGCTTCCTCGAGGCTCTGGCGCCCCTGGCGCTGCGCGGCCGCGAGCGGTGGACCGTCGTCTTCGACGGTCCACGCCACGCCGTCGAGCGGGCTCCGGGGCGCCTGCGCGTGGTCACCGCCCCCAGCGCCGACGTCTGGATCCTGCGCGCCCTGGCGGACCACCCGCACCCGGGCACGGTCACCATCGTCACCAGCGACGAGCGGGACATCGGCGGGCCGGCCCGCGCCCGCGGCGCCCGCGTCGTGCCGGCCGACGAGCTGGCGGCGTCGCTGGAGAAAAGGCGGCGCCGGCGCGAGGCGCCCCGGGCGGACGCCGCGCCCCCGGAGAAACCGGAGGTGCCCGGCGCCGACGAGGTGCGCTACTGGCTGCGCCGCTTCGGCGCCGAGGACGACGGCCACCCGGCCGGCGGCGACGAGGCCGCCGGCGCGGACGGCGACGGCGCCGGGGGAGAGGAGTCGCCCTAGCGCGACGCCAGCACGTCCAGGGCCAGGTGGACCATCTCGCCGGCCGCGGCGTCGAAGCCCTGGCGCAGGAGCGCCACCTCGCCGCCGGCGTCGCGCAGCAGGAGCAGGGGCGGCAGGGCGCCGTCCCCGTCGCGCAGGACGTCGAGGGCGCCGCCACCGGCGGTCCAGAGCACGGGCGGCAGGTCCGCCTCGGCCAGGCGTTCCTGCCAGGCCGCGATTTCCCCGGCGTCGCCCGCGAGGACGAAGGCCAGCGGCAGGCCCGCCGCCGCCAGGCGCGGCCCCAGGCTCGCGAGGGACGCGATCGTGCGGGCCGCCGGCTCCCCCGGCTCGAACAGGACGACCAGCCCGGACGCGGGCAGCGCCGCGCCGACGGCCGACGCGTCGCGTCCGTCGGCGCAAGGGCCCGCCGCCGCGCCGCTCCCGTCCGCCGTGCCGGCGGCGGCAGCGCCGACGTCCGGAGCGTGGCGCGCGAGATCGGCGCCGGCCAGCAGCTCCAGCACGCGCGACGGCTCGGGGCCGGCCAGCAGGGCGCCGGCCGGGTCCCAGTCCCGCGCGTCCACGGGGAGCGCGACGCGGGTGGTGTCGCCGGCCCGCACCGTGAAGGACCGCAGGCGGCCGATGGCGCTGCCGCCGGGCACGCGCAGCACCGAGCAGAGCACGTAGTCGCCGGCGTCCCAGTCCTGCCCGCCCAGCGCGACGTCCCACCAGGGGCTTTCCAGCCGCCCGCCCTCCGGGCGCGTCACCATGAAGTGGCGGTAGGGCTCGGCGCGGTCCCAGGGCAGGTCGCCGCGCGTGATGGCGATGTCCAGGCGGCCGCGCCCGGCGGGCGGCGCGCCGGGCGTGGCCTCGGCGAGCCGGCCGGCGGCCGGATCCAGGCGGCGCCAGCCGCCGAGCCACACCTCCGCGATGCCGAAGCGGACGCGCGCGGGAAAGCCGTTGCGGCGCAGCAGTCCCACCAGCGCCGTCGCCAGGTCGCGCTCGGCGCCGCGGCCCAGAGCCCAGGCGTCGTCGGGGGGCAGGGGATTGCCGAAGAAGCCGGTCTCCGTTTCGCGCATCCGCTCGCGGAAGGCCGCCAGGACGGCGGCGAGGTCGGCCTCGGGCGCGCCGGCCGGCGGGACGAGGGGCAGGCCCTCGCGCCAGGCGCCGCCGGGCTCGCGGTCGATGCGGCAGGCCAGGACGCCCTCGCGGAAGATGGAGTCCGGCACGGCCAGCCCGCGTTCCGCCCGGAGCGCGCGCGCGTCCAGGGCGCCGTCCACGTGGGAGCGGATCGTCCGGGCGTCCAGCTCGAGCAGGTCCTTGTCGTCGGCCATGTCCAGGAAGTCCAGCAGGGCCGCGCGGCCGGGATCGCCGGCGTACCAGTCCAGGAGGAGGAAGATCGTGGAGGCGCGCTCGAGCGGCTTGTCGAGGGCGGCCTCGACGCGCTCGCGCGTGGCGTCGTCCAGGGCCGCCAGGATCTCGCGCTCCCGCGCGTCGGGCGCGCGCAGGCGCGCACGGTCGGACTCGCGGGCGAGCAGGGCCAGGCGGTGGCGCCGCTCGGTCTCGTCGTCCACCAGGTCGCGCTCGGCGCGGGGCGGCGCGTCGGACTCGGGGTAGCGCAGCCAGAAGGCCGGCGAGGCCGCCAGGTCGTAGGCGTCGCCCGCGTCCAGGGCTGCGCTCACGCGCGCGCCGGGGCCGCCGCGCACGGTCTCCAGGAGCAGGGCGCCGTCGCTTTCTGCAGTGAGGGCGTACGTGCCAGGGCCCAGCTCGATGCTGCCGCCCGAGGCGAGGCGGGCGATGGGGCGCAGCGAGCCGAAGTTGAGGACGTTGATCCAGAGGGTGCCGCCCCCCGCGGCGGACGCCGTGAGGGTGATGGGATCCGTGTAGACATGCGTCGAGTTGACGAGGGTGGCGCCGCGCTCGGCGCGGTACAGGTGCTCGGGCGCCGGGTCGAACTCGCCGTAGGCCACCGAGCGCACGAAGCCGGCGCGCCGCGCGGCGCCCGTGAACCAGGCGCGGTCCAGGGCGCGGTCCGGCTCGCAGCCGCCCAGGTAGTGCCAGCCGCCGTCGGCCCAGACCTCCACCCAGGCGTGGTTGTTGTCGGTGAAGGTCCAGTAGGGCGTGGCGCAGCTGCGCGCCGGCAGGCCGGCGCTGCGCAGGGCCGAGATGGTGAGGATCATCTCCTCCTCGCATCGGCCCAGTCCGCGCTTCAGCGTGGTCAGCGGCCCCATGTCCCGGCCGCTCGTGGACGTGAACGTGCAGCCCTCGCGGCACCAGCGGTTCACCTCCAGGGCGGCGTGTTCCATGGTGGGCTGATGGCGCACGCGCGGCCAGAGGGCGTCGCGGAAGACCCGCCGCCAGGCCTGGGCGGGCTCCTGGCTCACCCGGTGGGGGACCACGTAGCGCAGCCACAGCTCACGCGGGAGCGCTTCGCGCCAGGGGGCCTCGCGGTAGCTCTCGGCCGCCACCTCCACGTGCTCGCGCAGCAGGGCCAGGTCCGCGCGCGTGCAGTCGGCCAGGGGCAGCCAGGCCAGGATCCACTCCGCCGCGTCGCGCTCCAGGCTTCCGTCGGGCAGCGTGGCCAGCCAGGCGCCGATGGCCTCGCCGTCGAGGTGGCGCGCGAGGGTGGCCGCCACGCGGGCGTCCAGGTCGCGGTCGGCGGC
>Ga0272443_10007152_pt1 | contig 10761 bp, 10 predicted proteins | sample SSMAcet12_FD_193581 | JGI IMG/M metagenome (GOLD analysis project Ga0272443, IMG submission 193581) | Marine sediment archaeal communities from Little Sippewissett salt marsh, Falmouth, MA, United States - SSM-Acet-12 | ecosystem: Environmental > Aquatic > Marine > Wetlands > Sediment ... | reverse complement strand
CAAAAAGTTAGACCTGTAAGAAGTAATAATTTCTTCATTTTATTCACTCATTTAGTAATTTCAAAATTTTATTTAATACAATGTAGTAAAAAAAGTTAATTACTTGCAAATAAATTTGCAACATATTTATTCTAATGTGTATATATTGTTAGAGAGTATAAAAACAGATTGGAAATATGAGCAAGAATCTGAGGAAATACGATGACCATGAGCTGGTCATAATGATGCAAGGTAGCAAAAAGGAATCTGATGCTGCCTTCACCGAAATATATGATAGATATAGTTCGGGTGTTTTTGCTTATGTTTTCAAAATTTTAGGAAGCAAAGATCAGGCAGATGATATATTTCAGGAAACTTTTATTCAGTTCTATAATAAAGTAAGAGCTGACCACAAAAACATGAGTGTACGCGGTTTCCTGATTACGATTGCCCGGAATCTATGCCTAAATTATAAGCGAGATAAGAAAAATAATATTCAGATCGAAGATATGGAATTCTTATTCAAGACATATCAAGGATACGAAGAGCAAGAAATGCTCGAACTAGTTAGAATGGCTATTGATTTGCTTGATGATAAATACAAAGAACCATTAGTGCTTAGGGTTTATAATGGTTTGAGCTATGATGACATTGCTGAGATATGTAAGATCACAGCAGTGAATGCAAGAACGATGGTCTTTAGAGCGAAACAACAAATGAAAGAAACTCTGAAGCCATATTTAAAAGATGTGTATAATGAAAGTGAAAATAAAAAATAACTAAATATATTGGTGCTATTATGGAATATTCTGAAATGATTAATGATTTTGTTGATGGCAAGCTGAACACAGCCGATGAAAATAAGCTGTTCAGTATGCTTTCGGCAGATCAGGATATGCGATATGAGTTGCGGGATTCAATCCGCATGGAAAAGGCATTCAGTAACGATGCCGGTTCTATAGCCCCCTCTGCTGCTGCTACGGTTGGCGTTTTTGGCTCTTTGGGTGTTATACCAACTGGTTTGAGTGCTACCCCAATACCTACTGGCTGGGCAAGATTTACAGGTTCAGTTGCAAAATATTCTAATGTAATAATCGGCAGTGCTATATCCTCGCTCGCTACTGCAGTCATCATTCTTGCTTTGCTAAATCCTTGGGGAAATAATGGGAACAGCGGCAATATTCAAAATATTCAATCTGCTGAGTATTCTGCCACTGCGTTTAGCGATTCAGCGAATAAGGAAATGATCCCTATTGCTGAAAGTTCTTCCGAAGAGGAAATGATCGTAAAAGAAGTAGAACCAGTAAAAGAAAGAATTGTCTATAAATATATTGAACGAACAGTTCCAATAGAAGAAAAAATAGATGAAGCGATAATCACTAACGACAACATAGCATATACTGATGAAATAAGAGAATATGAGGAAACAGAAGTAAGTTACACTCTGCCACTTTTTAATGATGTAAGAAGTATTTCATATTCAGAAATAATTCCAGATAATATAGTAAGTAGAAGCTATGACTTATTGGTAAAAGATGTTGTGATTTCAAAAGGTCTGGGCGTAACTGCAGAGGTTAGAGGAAATCACTATTGGTCTTTCCCTAAAGCTCAGTTGGGTTACTCTACCACTCCTTTATTCAATAACACTTCGCTGGCATTGATGTATAATGTAAATGATAATTTTTCTGCTGGGATAGATTTACGTCAGGAATATTTTTATCAGGAATATAAAGGCATTGAAGACGATATTAGATACAATTACAAACAACATCCTAATTACTTTAGCTATGGCTTAACTGCCAAACTCAGATTCATGGAATTTAGTTTTTTCAATTCTTATGTGCAGGCATATCTCGGTGGAAATGAGGCAGGTCCAGTCGGAAGACTAATGTATGGCATGGAAATATCGCCGGGAGCTGGTTATAGGTTTATTTTGGGAGTAGAAGGATCAATGCTCGCTTTCCATCATGGAGATCAGTATTTTTATACCCCTAAGATTGGTTTACATTATGGAATGTCTTTTGATTTATAAGAGGTTAATTATGTTTAATAAAATAATACAAATAATATCTGTTGCCATTTTGGCATTGGCATTTTCCGCCTGCTCGGATTCTCTGGGTATAGATCCCAATGTTCAAAAGGATCCAATTATCAGCAATCCAGGAGATGAGGATAGCACAGAAAAAGAATCTCCAATATATGAAATAAGAGATAAAGAGTGGCTCTTTGCCGAATCAATTTACTTGAATGGTAATCACACACAGATTTTTGAGTGGTATAAATATGTGAAATACCAAAGGAATAGCTGCCGAATTGATACTTCTAAGGATGATTATGCTCTATGGATTGACCTCGACGCCGAATGTACATATCCAGATGCAGCAATTTCAAATCGTGATGACAGAGTTACTGGAATTAGTATTTTGATAGATTCACTAATTTTTCCCAAGGGTATTCATAAAATTGAGAAAAGAGACATTAGAAATTTGATAAATATGCAATGTAAGTTATATGTGAAAGATCTCAAATCTGGGGCTTCTACTTTTTATATTCAAGATCAGTTTTTTTATAGTTATATTTTTGAAATTGATAGAACAAGGAATACCATTACTTTCAATATGATAATCTGGATATTATATATGGAAATGGAAGAAATAGCTTATGATACTGAAGCATTGCAAATAATGGCAGATTTTCATTATTGATAATTGAATCATTAAAAGCCGTTGAATGTTTCCGATCCCATTATAAATAAGTAAGTAGAGGATATTTATTCGTAGCGGGTGGCACGGAAAGATCAACGGCTTTATTTCTATGGTATCCTTCTAAACACAATATATCTTAATAGCATTTCGATAGCAAATAATATCCCGGCAGCAAGAGCATAAGGGAAAAATTCCTCGTGATATGTGCTGAATATAGTTTCGTCTATTTTGGTTTTTTCCATATCGTCTATCTCGCTATATATCTTCTGTAATGCCTTGTTGTTTGTAGCTCTGAAATACTTACCCGAAGTAATATCAGCAATTTCTTTCAAAACACCTTCGTCAATTTGCACATCTATGTTTTTATACTGCACTCCGAATGGTGTTTGGAATGGATAGGGAGCTTTTCCCTTAGAGCCAACACCAATAGTATATACTCTAATGCCAAATGTCTTGGCTATCTCTGCGGCAGTGCCAGGAGCAACGAAACCGGCATTATTAACTCCATCAGTAAGCAGAATTATCACCTTGCTTTTTGCTTTGCTATCCTTTAGCCGATTCACCGCTGTAGCAAGTCCCATACCTATAGCAGTACCATCTTGGATCATACCACTTTCCACCTCCTCGAAAAGATTTTTCAAAATATCGTGGTCTATTGTAATTGGACATTGCGTAAAACTTTCACCACTAAATATTACTAATCCAACTCTATCATCAATCCTTTTATCAATGAAATCCATAGCATACTTTTTAGCTGCTCCCAAACGGTTGGGCTTCAAATCCTCTGCAAGCATAGATGTTGATACGTCTAAGGTTAAGACTATATCCACACCTTCAGTTTTAACTTCACTGCTGCGGGAACTTGTCTGTGGGCGAGCTAAAGCAATAATAATTAAAGCAAGTATGATTATCCTAAGAGCAAATGGTAGAAAAAGCAATCTCTGACGCAGTGTCGGAGATGATCCGGCAAAGCCCTCCAATGTAGATATCTTTAGTGCAGGATATTTCTTCCTATATTTCCACACATACCATGCTATTAAAATTGGTAATGCAATAAGCAAATATAAAAATTCAGGGTTTGCAAAATTCATATCACTCACCTTTACCATCCTCCTTTTTTGTTTCTTCCGATTGTTTTACAACTGGTTTTGTTTTCTCAACGAAATCATAAGACATAGCCATTACTTTAGAATTTTCGTCGGGTATTGGTTGATACTTTGCAAATTTCACAAGATCAGCAAGCTCGAATAAAGTTTTCATGTTTCTGATCAACTCCTCATTGAATCTATGCTTTTCAAGATTTTCGATTATTTCAGGAGTAATCATCTCCATAGCATCTATATGGAATTGGCGTTTTATATATAATCTGATTATTTCGGTCAGCTTGATGTAGTATTGCTTTACCATGTTCTTGTGCCACAGCTTTTCATTCTCAAGGTCTTTTAGCGATTGAAGAGCAAGGATATGTGGAGGTATGCTTGGATCGTAGTCCAGTTCTTCGCCTTTGACTTTTCGTTTGCGTTTTTTCAGGAAATAGATGGTTCCCAATATCAAAGCCACTGCAACTAAAGCGATCAAAAAGTAGATCAGATATTCCGTCCAGGCAATTGGTTCGTCAAGTGGTGGCTTGATGTCTTTTATCGCTTCGGTGGTATCAACTGCTACAGTGTTTACATTCAGAACGAGAGGGTTTGATTCCTCCGGGTATAATGTGCTATATCCTGGCTTGTCATACATAAACGTAAATGGAGCTATAGAATGTGCTCCCGAATCGAAGCTGGTTATCAATATTCTCTGAGATCGAGAAATTCTGTCACCATTTAATAATGAAGTAACAGAATCTCTACTTAATATCTCAATTGCACCCAAAGTATCAGGTATTTGAGGCCAAACTACCTTTTGTGCGGTATCAGATTCGAACTCCAGTATCAGATTCACCTGATCGCCAATTAATACATTATTTGTATCTAATCTTGCTTTTGCTTTTACATCCTGGCTTAAGGAAATTGAATACGAAGCCAAAAACGCTACTATTAACAATAATAATATTCTCTGTTTCATAATCCTGATCATCATAACTTGTTATACATTAATTATTTGAGTGTCTCCATAATATCGGACACGGATTTCCAATCATTTTAATTATGTTTATAACTTATATCTTCATTATCGTTATAGTACTCGAATATTGACCTGCATTTATTGTTAGCAGATAAAATCCAGGCGATAATTCAGCTCCATCAAGCTCAAAATAATTCTCTCCAGAATTAATATATCCAGCATTATAAGTTTTTACTATCCTACCAGATATATCGGATATTTTTATCATCACATTCCCCGCTTTTGGGATAATATATCTTACTTTTGTTTCCTTCGAAAATGGATTCGGATAATTATACATTCCAATATTCTGAATACTTTCATTTACAGATGAAGGATCGCCAGTCGTAAAATTGATCCATTCTGAGAAAAATCCCTCGCCATCACTATCAAAAGCACTCACCCGCCAGTAATAACGAGTTTTTGCTTCGAGGTCTGTCACCAAATACATTGCCTCTGTTACTTCGTCTGTGTCTAAGATAATATCTACATTAGCAAAGAGTTTGGAAACTTGCAGGCGATATTTTTCTGCATTTTCAAGTTCGCTCCATTTTAACTCAATACTAACTGGTTGGTCTTTTGCTCTATCATCAGGAAAGATAAGTTCGGGAGCTTCTATTGCCGTTTTGAATTGCCATACATCAGAAATGCTTTGTCCTCCAGCATTACTGGATAGAACTCTCCAATAATATGTCTTATATGGTTCATTAAAAATACCATTATAAGTTATCTCATTTTCTGTGGTAAATGTTTCTCTGAACATAACATCGAAATCCTTATCCTCAGCTATCTGCAAAGCATAGTTTTTAGCATCGGGATTATTTTCCCATTTGAAAGTCATATTAATTTTATGTCCTCTACTCTGGTCAGTTGGTTCAAGAAGTTTGGTTACTCCTGGTAATTCGGGCAAAGAGCTTACCTTGCCAGAAAAAATGCCGTTAGCGTGAGTAGCTGCAACAATTGTACCATCAGAATTTCTGGAATCTAACATATAGGTAAAAGTATTTCCCAGTACTTCAGCCGATTCCTGTTGCCAGCTTGTAAGCATTCCATTTATATAAGCCGTAGAATATACACCTGTGCTGGTAGCAGCAAAATATACTTTCTTTCCACTAACTTTCATTATCTCTATCCAATTTACGGCAGGTCCTGCACCAGAGCCACTTGGATTTTCCTCAAGATTACCGGCAATTGCTTCCCATGTCTCACCTCCGTCTATTGTTCTATATATGCTGATAACGCTGTAATTCGATACCGAGACTATTACTTCATTAGCATTATCTTGGTCAATAGCAATACTTGAAATATTTGGAGTGCTATTGGGGAAAATATTATCAGTTAGCTCAACTGGCATGGGATCGCCCTCGTGAGCATTATCAATACGGAACAGTCGACCACGGTTTGTGCCATAATAAACAACGTTTGCTGGGTTTTCTGAAACAGATAATGCACTAATCTTCTCCATATAAGAGCTTCCTGGCTTATCATAGAATCTTGAGTGCGACAAACTATCCCAGCCGATTGATGTCGAGTCATTTGTATCTTCGTAGGGAATTTGCTCCAAATCATTATTCCTCCAAACGATTTGCCCACCAGCAAGATACATCCTACTTTGGTTATGTGGATCCAACTTGAAGGGATTGACCCATGTCAAATCAGCTGCGCCAATGGGATCGAGCCGTGTTCTCAAGGATCTACCTTTTTCTTCGTCTATTAGCACTCTATAAACTCTATGTTTTGGTTGATACGAAGAATTCTGTGAAACATAATAAACTCCGCCGCCATCTTTGATCTCGCAAGTAAAACCATCGGAAGCGTTTGGAGATATCCAATCCTTATTGATATTCCATGAATTTGTATAGTATGTTCCATTATCCTGCAATCCACCAATGATCTCTTCGCTTCCTTCAACAGATTCATCAATAGCTACAGTATAAAACTGAGTGGATAGATAGCCACGATTCAGATCAACCCAGCCGACACTATCAGCCATGCAGTTGTATGTTTTTGTGATACCTCCATCATGCCCACTATATAGGACATTGGCATCATCATAAGAAAAGAACAAAGCATGAAGATCAGGATGATGAGCAGGATAGCGATAAAAATCAACTCTGTCATCATAAGGAAATGGGTTATAACCACCGCAAATATTTGTGTTCTCATCTGTTTTAAAACCATCAGTACTCCTGTAAAGTGTTGTGCCTCCGACAATGACAGTTTCAGGATCATCTGGCTTCACTTTCATAACCAGATCATAGCCACCCTGAGATTTGAAATGAAGTCTTATGTTGTCAGGTCTTGGAAGATTCTGAGAGCGGTCTTCCCATTTTCCATTTATTCCAGTTCCATCTTCTCCGAGATATGTATATTTCCAGAAGCTATGCCATAAGGAATCGCCACTCCAATTTGTAGTTAATTTACCAGTGCCGGGAGTTTCACCGCAAAAATATACTATGTTTTCATCTGATGGTGCTATGGCAAGAACAACTCTTCTATAAGCATCAGGGAAAATATCAGGAGTTATATCTGTCCATTCGATACCATCTTCTGAGCGTAGAATTCCCCTGATAGAAGAACCATTCAGATCAAATGCTTTCTCGCTAAAGCAAGCATAATAAATACCTGATGGTGAGATAGCAATATCAGTATACCAACTATATTGATTTCCAAAGCCACCAAGCACTGCCTCCCAAGTATCACCACCATCTGTACTTCTACGTATAGCTCCTGATGAAGTAGCTGCAAGAACGACATCTTGTTCCAAATTGGTATGGTCAATAACAACACTCCATACATAATCGAAGCCATTCCATGATTGTATAGAATTGCTTCTCGTAGATTCGAGTAGGAACCATGTTTCTCCGTTATCGGTAGATTTATAAACACCATCACCTCGCAAACTACCATAGACATTGAAATACTCGCCAGTTCCCATGTACCATATATTTTCCTTGCCGGGTCGAGTATCCTGCACCACACAAGAAGTAGATTTGAGCTGCTCTGGTCGGGTTTTCATATCCCAGGTTTGTCCGTCGTCGGTTGATTTCCAGATACCACCGGAGACAGCACCAGCAATTAGGATATTGGGATTTTTAATATCAATAGCCAAAGCTCGCGTTCTGCCTCCAACGTTGATAGGACCTCTTGCACTCCAATCGGTAGCCAGAGGATTATATCCCTTTTTCTTAATGTTCTTTATGGAACCGGGGAGAGTTTGTGCAAAAGCCATTTCCCGATGTCTAATGTCGGCAGGAATCCTTCCTGTTTTTGGATCTGCGAGCCGCATATATTCCCATTCATTGCGTTCTTTCAAGAAGACAGGACCTTGCTCATCTGATTGTTTGCTTTTATGTGAATCACTGAGGAATAGATAATTCACTCCTATTAGACTGAATAATCCAATTACGATAACAGATGTCAGATACCACTTCTGAAAATTAGTAAACTTTTTCATTTTTTTACTCCATAATTATCTACGGCTGCCTCGCCGCTTAAAGAAATTCATAAGAGGTGCAATATATGATTCATCTGTTCTTATCTTGACAACATCTACATTGCTCCGATTGAAAATATTTTTTAAATTGTTTTGCTGTTCGTTCCACCAATTCATATAATCCTTACGGACTTTCTGGCTGGAAGTATCAACCCACCGCTCGGCACCAGATTCGGGATCGGAAGCACGAATTAGCCCTATGTCAGGCATATCTTCTTCTCGCTGGTCATAGATTTGCATTGCGATAGTGTCATGCTTTTTCGATGATATTTTCAAAGCATCCTCGAAATCTTTACTAATGAAATCGGACATAACAAATACAATGCTTCGTTTTTTTATGACGTTCAGCAAATACCGAAGCGCATCAGTAATATTTGTCTTGTTATTCTCCGGCTCAAACTCAATAAGCTCGCGGATAATCCTAAGCACATGTTGCTTACCTTTTTTGGGTGGGATGAATTTTTCGATCTTATCGCTAAAAAATATCAGACCTATCTTGTCATTATTTTGTAACGAAGAAAAGGCAAGTACCGCACACAGCTCTGTAATCAATTCACGCTTATATTGCAATTTGGTGCCAAAGGATTCCGAACCACTTACATCCACCATTAGAATAACAGTCAATTCGCGTTCTTCCTCGAATACTTTTATATATGGGTGGTGGAGCCGTGCCGTAACGTTCCAGTCAATCGTTCTGATGTCGTCTCCGTGCATATATTCGCGAACCTCGCTGAAAGCCATACCTCTTCCCTTAAAAGCACTTTGATACTCGCCCGAGAAAATATCTTTAGAAATTCTTCGGGTGCGTATCTCAATTTTTCTTACTTTTTTTATTAATTCTTTTGTGTCCATAATCTAATCAAGTTCATTTAATATTTCAGTTATCTGGATCTTTAATGTTTTCAACTCATTATGAATTATATCCCATACCAAGGCGTAATCAATGCCAAAACAATCATGTATAATGATGTCCCTTGTTCCAGCAATTTTCTTCCATGGAATATTAGTATTAATTATTTTAATATCTTGAGGTATATTTTTTGATGCCTCTCCGATGATCTCTAATTGTCTAACTACTGCACTTTGAGTTTTTATATCATCCAAAAAATCATCATAATCTACATTCTCAACAAAATTCTGAATATGATTTATTGAAGAAATAATATCCTGTAAATATAATATAAAATTTCTTTTCATAATTTTATTAAATCTTGATAAACATAAGGTTCTAATTCTTTTCGTAATCCACCTACAGAAACTACATCAACTTTTCTATTGAATTTCTCCTCGAGAAACTGAGACATTCCTACCAGATCAAAATAACTTGCACCTTTTTTAAATTTTGCAAGTACATCTACATCACTCTCTTCAGTAGCTTCATCTCTGGCAAAAGAACCAAAAAGACCAGTTATTTCAGCTTTGTACTCTTTATTGATTTCGCCTTCTAACTCTCTGAGAGTTTTCAATATTTCTTCTTTACCCAACATTACGGCACTTCCACAGTGTTCAATATTTCGTTTAGTATATCTTCTGTAGTAATATTTTCTGCTTCTGCTTCGTAAGTAACACCAATCCTGTGTCTTAGCACATCAAGGCAGATAGCTCTTACGTCCTCTGGAGTTACGTAACCACGTCTGCGAATGAATGCGTAAGCTTTGGCAGCCATTGCAAGGAATATCGAACCGCGAGGTGATGCTCCATACGAAATAAGTTGCTCCATCTTATCGAGTTTATACTCTTTAGGATACCTTGTAGCAAAGATAATATCCAATATATAATGCTCTATTTTTTCGTCCATATACACATCTTTTACGACTGCTCTGGCTTTAATTATATCATCTGGATTTATAACTGCACTTGCCTTTGGGAACTGCTTCGATAGATTACGACGCATTATCTCAGATTCTTCCTGACGATCAGGATATGTAACAATTAATTTCATCATAAAGCGATCCACCTGAGCTTCGGGAAGTGGGTAGGTGCCTTCCTGTTCTATTGGGTTTTGTGTAGCCATAACGAGAAATGGTTCTTCTAAGCTAAAAGTATTCTCGCCAATAGTAACTTCCCTTTCCTGCATAGATTGCAGCAAGGCACTCTGCACTTTAGCGGGAGCGCGATTGATTTCGTCAGCAAGTACGAAATTTGCAAAGATAGGTCCCTTGCGAACAGTAAATTCTTCCTTGCGTTGATTATAGATCATTGTTCCTATCAAATCTGCCGGGAGCAGGTCAGGAGTGAATTGTATCCTACTGAATTTTGCATCAATAGAATCCGATAGTGTACTAATAGCAAGTGTTTTAGCCAAGCCAGGCACACCTTCGAGCAAGATATGCCCACGAGAAAGTAGACCGATTAGCATTCGGTCAACCATATTCTTTTGCCCAACAATGACTTTGCCGATCTCCATCCTTAGTAGGTCAACAAATTCACTTTCATTTTGGATCCTTTCGTTTAATTCTTTGATATCTGTCATGTTTCACC
>Ga0272443_10007151_pt1 | contig 10762 bp, 8 predicted proteins | sample SSMAcet12_FD_193581 | JGI IMG/M metagenome (GOLD analysis project Ga0272443, IMG submission 193581) | Marine sediment archaeal communities from Little Sippewissett salt marsh, Falmouth, MA, United States - SSM-Acet-12 | ecosystem: Environmental > Aquatic > Marine > Wetlands > Sediment ... | reverse complement strand
CCAACTGGGTCAGCGTGGCCGCCAGGACGGACGCTCCGACCCGCTTCTTGAAACCCAGCTTGAGCTGACCCGCCTCGGCGTTCTCCACGTGGATCGGATACAGCGACTTCTCCGCCAACAGCGCAAGCGTTTCCCGTTTCGTCCCGGCACTAATCGTGCCCGCGACGTTCTCGCCGGAAAGCGTTCGTGCTGTGTAGGAAAATTCAGGCATCAGCGCTGCTACAGTCGCTCTCGATCAGTCAGCTCTTTAGTCAGACGCTACATCGCTGCAAGTGAACGCGGAACATTGGAATGATGGAATAGTGGAATATTCGAACTCTGCGAAATCACACAACTGACCACCTTACCCTTCACTCATCATTCCACCCTTCCAACATTCCGTTCTCCCACTTCCTTCCGCTCCTTCATCAATCCGCCTTCGTCACTCTCAAGACTTCATCGACCGTGGTGACTCCTTGCATTGACTTGAGCCAGCCGTGGGCGCGAAGCGTTCGCATACCACTTCGTGCGGCCGCCTGTTTGACGACATTCGATCCGGTTCGCTCGGCAGCCAGGGCGCGGATCTCGTCGTTGGCAATTAGCAGTTCGTAGATACCGCACCGACCCGCGTATCCGGTTCCGCGACAACTGCGGCACCCGTTCGCCTGATACATGTGGCCCACAGTGTCCATGAACTCTTCCCACGGAAAATCCTCAGGCAGATCCTCTTGCCGAGGAACGTACTGCTCGCGGCATTCCTTGCACAAGGTCCGCACGAGCCGCTGCGCCATTACGCCTTCCACCGTGCTGCACACCAGGAACGGTTCGACGCCCATGTCGGCAAGACGCATGAAGGCGCCGGCAGCGTCGTTCGTGTGCAACGTGCTGAACACGAGGTGGCCTGTCAGCGAGGCCTGGACTGCGTTCTCGGCCGTCTCCAGGTCGCGAATTTCCCCGACAAGCACCACGTCGGGGTCGTGACGCAGGATCGCACGCAAACTGGCCGCAAACGTTAGCCCGACCTTCGTGTGGACCTGGATCTGGTTGATCCCGTTGAGCTGGTACTCGATCGGATCTTCCGTGGTGATGATCTTGGTCTCTTCGTCTTTGATTTCGTTCAACGCACTGTAGAGAGTCGTCGTTTTTCCCGATCCCGTGGGGCCCGTGACCAGGATGATCCCGTGCGGCAGGCTGATAAGCTTTCCAAACTCGGCATAGATGTCTTCGTCCATCCCGATCCCGCGAAGGGAGAAGTTCATGCTGTCCTTATCCAGAACACGCATGACGACGCCTTCGCCGTGCAACATGGGGATAATCGAGAGACGAATGTCGACTTCCCGCCCCTGCACCTTGAGCTTGATGCGGCCGTCCTGGGGCACGCGCTTCTCGGCAATGTTCAACCGCGCCATGATCTTCAACCGGCTGATGATCGCCGACTGAAAGCGATTGATCTCCGGAGGCATCGGCTGCTTCTGCAACACACCGTCGATCCGGTAGCGGACCTTCATCCCCTCTTCCTGGGCCTCGATGTGGATATCGCTCGCCCGAGCTTCGACCGCCTCGCTCAGGATCTCGTTCACCAGCCGGACGACCGACGCTTCCTGGGCCATCTCCGATGCTTCGGAATGGTCCCATTCCAGGTCGTCCAGAACTTCGACGCCCGCCTCGCGATCCTCGGTCTGGGCCAGCAACCCGTCGACCGTCTCCGCTCCCACACCCAGGTGAGACTTCACCAGTTTGGACAGCTCGGAGGGTACCGCCACAACAGGTACGATACTCAATCCGGTCGCCGCCCCGACCGCATCCAGGGCATGCAGATCGAACGGGTCGCCAATGGCCAGGACCAGCGACTGGCCATCGCTCTCAATCGGAAACACCTCGTGCCGGTGGATCAGCTTGATCGGAAAACGCCGGAGAACCTCCGGGTCGGTTGTGGTCTTCGTCAGGTCGACCATCTCCATACCCAGCGCCTGCCCCACGGCCTGCAAGGCCTCTTCCTCCGAGTCGAAACCCAACTCCCCCGCCACCAGGTGCAGCCCCCCGTCCCGGGCCTGCGCTTCGCGCGCAATCTTCAGCTTGCGAGCATCCAGAGTGCCCTGGTCGCCTGAGGGCTGCGATCGAATCATGATGGCTGTGTGGCGTGAAAAGGTTCGTCGTCGGATGGCTCAACCCGGTCGGGCGCAAAGCCGATGCCTGCGCAATCATCGCTCTCGAAATGACCGCGAGGGACATCTGCAACCGGCGCTCCCGAGTTGAGGTGGGAACGTTGAGGTGGGCAAGGTTTTGGCGGGAGGGTTGACGTTGGGGCGCTCGGCCATGTTAAAATACAGATGTATAGCCTTCATTGTAATTTGCACTCACGTCCCGTCAACAGCGACACGGAGGGGGATGAACCTGGCCCATCCTTTGCCGTAAGCGAGGTAACGCCGCCCCCCAACTGGGCTGGCGACAACGGGAGCCTGGATTCTCCACAGTCACAGCCTCGATTCGTCCCTGTACGTACCTGGCAACCAAAAAACGTCACCCACCCACAAACGCCTCTCCCACCTTTTGGGGCACTATCATGGCGACCTCTGAAAACCGCGAAAACGACGAGCAAAGTCCGTCAGAATCGGGCAAATCCGAGAAACAGAAGCCCAAGAGTTCGTCCTCCAAGAGGCTCATCCTGTTTCTACTCCTGCTGGCAACCATTGTTGCCGTCGGGCTCGAGTACCTGCCCGAGGAGGACTCGGACTCGGCCGTCATGGGCATCCCTGCCAGAAAACTGGTCCCCGCCCCTCAGGCACCAGCGCAGCCCCAGCAACAGCAGCCGGCCGCTCCCCAGCGACAGCAGCCCGCACCTGCCCCTGTGCCTACCCCTCCACAGTATGTGAAGCCGTCCGAAAAATTGCTCGTTTCGAACTCGCCATCAGACGCCGCCACAGTCGTTCCCGTCTCGATTGCCCCAGCCAACGCAGCGGCCATGCCGGCACCCAGTGCGACGGTGGCTCCTGAAGCAACGCCTCCAGAGAAGGCAGCCACAGCAGAACCAGCCGAAACCGCCTCAGCGCCTGCTCCTAGCCAAGCTGCTCCCGCCCCGTCACCCGAGCCCATGCCAGCAGAGCCCGCTTCGCCGACCGAAGCAACCGTTGCTGCCACGAATCCTCCGCCGGCCACCCCAACTCCCGCAGAGCCCGATCCGGCTCCCACGCCGCAGGCGCCAGTCGAAGAAGCTGCTGCGGTCGCAGAAACACAACCTGCCCCTGAAGCACCGGAAACGAACGCCACCGCCCAACCACAAGCTGAGCCTGCAATGGCAGCCGCGCTGGCCCCCCCGGCGGCAACCGAACCAGCGCCGAAAGAGGCCGTCGCCGCAGTCCCCGCACCGGCCCCCGCGACCCCTGCCGAGCAAGTGTCCGAACCGGCCAGCCCCACGCCGGTCGCCGCAACACCTGCTCCGGTCTCCTTGACACCCATGCCCCCGGTGCCTTCGACACCTCCCGTCCAGCCCACCACGGAACCGGTAGTCGTCATACGCGAAACGACACCCGCGCCCCAAGCCGCCCCCCGCCCCATGCCCGATAACCCCATCCCGACCAAGCTCGACCGCTACGTCCGCCGCCTGTTCGAACGCTACGACACGAATGGCGACGGAGTCATCGACGCCGCCGAACAGCGCCAGATGCAAGGCAACCCCCGTTCCATCGACTACGACGCCGACGGCCAGATCACGCGGGAGGAACTGGCAGCGTTCACCGCCGACTTCGGACGCCATCGACGCATGCGCCTGACCGGCTCCATGGTCGACGAAGCCGTCGCCGAACTCCCACCCCTCTACATCCCCACGGCCGAACGCGACGCCATGGCCGCCGCCCAGCAGGCCAGTACACAAACCAATCAACAGGCAAGTGGGCCGCTCCCGCCGGGTGCGGCAAGCGGGCAGACCGAAGAAGTCACCGTCGCCCTCATCGACGATGGCGAAACCGCGGAAACGGAAACAGAATCCGACGACGAGCCAGAGGCCAAAAAGGCAACCGACGAATCCGACGAAGAAACCAAACCCGATACCTCACAAAAGGGCGCAGCCCAACCCAGTACCAAGCGCTTCGTCACTCCCCCCTCGCGACTCGCCGGCCTCCCCGACTGGTTCCTTACCGCCGACAAGAACGGCGACGGCCAATTGACCACTGCCGAGTTCGCCCCCAATTCCGACAAGACCCGCCTCACCCAGTTCTCCCAGTACGACCGCAACAAAGACGGTGTACTGACACCGCAAGAGATTGCGAAGCAGAAGTAGTGGACCGCTCCCGCCGGGTGCGGCATGTTTGACCCACCTATACCAGCAAACGTGTCCAGCCCTCCAATCCCACCCCACTGGCAACAACAACCGAACTGCACCAGTGACACTCGGCAAGTGTCACCCACTGCATCTCTTCTTCCTTGGATAGACATACGGCCATTCACTGGCCCTCGCCACCAAGCCCGCCTCAACAGGATTCTGCTGGATGTACTGAACAATCCGTTCATCTTCCTCGTCAGATCGCGACCAATGGTCGAACCACTCGGTTTGCCAGAATCGCTCCCCCCGAAGTCGTCCGTCGATCTGCGTTGCTCGATGACCAATCCAACGCTTGAATCCCTCAAGTTCATGTTTCAACGACAGTTCAGGGTTCAGTTCGAAGAGCAAGTGGACGTGACTTGGCATAACAACCGCGCCATGCATCTCCCAGACGGAACGGCGGCATCGGTGCTCGATGGCTTCGAGCACCATCTCTGCAAGCTCAGTTTGCTGCAAGAGGCGGACAGAAGTCATCCGGTCAAGCCACCTTTCCATTTCGGCAAAGATCCTTCGACTCAGTTCCAGCGATGCGTCTGACGCATCTGTAGACTCAGAAGTCACCAACCGGCACCTCTCTCCCAATTGCCTAATACGCTGGCGTCCTTCATGCGGAATCGAACCGTGAAGATGGATGGTCACGAAGTACCGCCCATCTTCAACTTGCCAGTGCGGCAATTCCCCTCGCCAGAAGTGAACTGTCTTGAGACGTCGTGTCGCCATGACAATACCCCCACCTGTTATCACCACCGTGGACCGCTCCCGCCGGGTGCGGTAAGTGGGCTGCTCCCGCCGGGTGCGGCTTACTAAACCATCAACTCATCGGCAACGTACATCGCGGCAACCCGCCTGTCTACGACCGCCTGAAATACACAGACACGAATCGCGCCAAATAGTGCGTTAACTGGTGTCTTTCTTGGGGCACGTACACGGCCTCCAGCCTGGCCTCACCTGTTCAGAAGTTGATGATCCCCTTCACCCGCAACTCCAACGCGATCCGACACATCTCCATCATCTCGGGCGTGTAACGACACCCAATGTCTCCACCGTCAGAAGCCTTGCCGATGCAGGGGCTGGTGGGAAGGAGACGAAAATCGAGGTTGGCGGGGTCACGAAATTGAGGTTTCGCGATGAAACAACTAGGTGAAGATGTAGGCAGACTTCCCTCCTGAATTACCGAATTCTCGAATGCAACGGCCGTCGCTCCATCCTCGACTCTCACAAAACCACATACGGTGTCCAGGCTTTTCGCGTAGTCTTGCAGCACCAATACGGCGGGAATCGTGCAATTCCGCAGCTTGGACTGACGCATCTTGACAGCCTTGGCCGTAAACAGGCAATTGTAGAAATCCGCCCCATCAGCACCAGCGCCATAACCCGTGTCAATCTCGCCTATGATAAGGGCGCTCTCGAACTCGCAGTCTTCTGTCTTGGAGTAGATGGCAGACCACTTCTGCCCGGACACAACAAGTTTGCGACCCCGAAAGCCTTTCCCCGTCTCTTCAATCGCGATGCAGGGGGCACTCTCGGGACTCTGACGCAACAGAACAAGCCGTTCAAATACGGTGTCGTACGCCTGAACCACAACGCTCGCTGCACCGACGACCGGCCAACACCGATTTGCACCGCGCAATGTCAACGTCGGCTTGTCCGGTGGTATCCGGATCGTTTCGTAATACGGACCGTCGTCCTGGATCTCGATCAGGCTCATAGGCGGCGCCGCGTCAATCGCCTGCTGGATACTAGCGAAGTCGCCCTTGCCGTCACGACGGACCCGAATGTACTTGCCAAGATTCGCAACCGCTCTCTCCAGATCAGCAAATGACGGCTTTCTCTCCGTATCGCGCAGAATGCGGCAGTCTCCATACTCGCCCTTGAGCAATTCGACGACAAGCTTCAGCTCAAACAGTTGTTTCTGCTCCAACAACCTCACTGCATCTGCAAACTGCTTCTCCGCCTCGCCCTCCGCCAGTTCCTCCAATGCTTCCTCTGCACGCTTGCGGACGGAGCCCAGCGCTTGTCGATTCGACTCCAACCACGGACTCCCTGCGTACTTCTCCTCGATCTTCGCCAACGCCTTGTCCACTTCCGCAAAACGTTCTTTCTCCAACAAACCAGTCACTTGTGCAAAAGCCGTCGCGGCCATCGTTGCCAGGTATGGCGAAATGTCGGCACCGGCGTCACGCGCGTCGTCAAGAAACCGCTCCGCCGCCGCACGATCCCCCGAAGCAAACGCCAGCAAACCCGCCGCTACACAATCTTCCCCGTCCTTTGGATCAACAACCATCGCCATCAGCTTGCCGGCCGCCTTTGTCCCCAGGTCGTTCCATGTCAAACGTTCGACCTCGCCCTTGATCGTCTTCGTCGTAATCCCCGCCGGACCAACATCGGTGATCTCCCCACCAATCCCACGAATCTTCAAATCGCTCTTCTTCAGCGGCGGATTGGCCTCGGCGATCTTGGCAATGATCCGTCGTTTCAAAAGTCCCATACGACGAATTTCTTCGCGACGGCTATCCAGACGCGCTCTCAGCTCCGGTTCCGCAAACTCGATCGCTTCGGCCACCTGCCAGGCGCCAAGAAAGTCCCACAACGCTACCTTGGCCTCGACGGGCTCCATGGCCGCGGCATACTTCGCCTCCGCCGCTCGCTGCGCCTCCAGCAACTCCTGCCGTGCCTTCACCGCCGGATCTTCCTCAGGGACAGGCGGCGCAGTCGAAACTGGTTCAGGAGGCTCGGGCTCCTCCGAACTCGCTTGCATCTCCAACCGGTCGGACGAAACAGCGTCTTCCGAAGTCTCAGAAACCATCTCCGGTTCCGCCGACGGCTCCTCAACCGGCTTCTCAACCCGTTCTTTGGGAACCGCGGCGGCCTCTTCTGAATCGACTGGCTCTTCCGTGCCTGTCGATGCCGTCAGTTCCACCGGGCGCTCCGGCTCCGGCGCAACACCAACCGACTCAGCCGACTCTTGGGCCAAGTCAGTGGCTTCCGCCGGCACCTCCGCAACCTGGGTTCGCTCCGCCTCCTCCCCGCCTCCCCACATCAGCGCAATACCCAACACCACAATCAAAACGACCCCCGCCGCCATCGCACCGTACAGCCATGCCGGAACGCTCTTCTTCGTCGCACCAGTGCCGTGCCGCTCAACCTGACCCGTCTCCATATCGACCTGACGCTGGATCGTCTCCCCGGCCGGCGAAAAACCCTCCAAGAACGCATTCAACTTGCTGTCGCTGTGTTCTACGCTCCCGCCCGAGCCACCAACCACCACGGCCTGGCGACAAGCCTCCAACGCCCCAACAACCTCCTCCATCGACTGATACCGATCCTCGGGCTTCTTCGACACCATCCGCTGGTACACCGCGTCGAGCTGCGCCGAAACGTCCGACCTCACGTCCGTCAGCGACGGAATCGGTTGATCCCGATGGGCCAGCAGGATCGTCACGAGCGAGTCGCCCGTATACATCGCTTTGCCCGTCAGCAAACGATACAGCGAACAGCCAAGCGAATACACGTCCGCTCGCCGATCCGCCCGGCGCGTATCCTCCGCCTGCTCGGGCGCCATGTAATCGCAAGTCCCCATCACCTGCCCGCTCTGCGTGAGCCGATCGCGTTCCTCCTCATCGAGCCCCTGCTCGAAACGCGCCAGCCCCATGTCGAGGATCTTCACCGTACCCGAAGCATCCAACAACAGATTCGCCGGCTTGATGTCGCGATGGATAATGCTCTGCTCGTGCGCGTACTGAAGACCCCGGGCGGCCTGCGCTATGTAGCCGATTGCCTCGTCCACCGCCAGCGGACCGCGCGCTTTGACCAATTCCGCCAGGTCCTGCCCCTCCACGTACTCCATCACGAAGTAGTGAGTCCCGTCACTCTCACTCGCGTCGTACGCCGCAACCACGTTCGGATGCGACAGCCGCGCCGCCGCCTTCACCTCTCGATAGAACCGTTCCACCGCATCGGGCGACTTCATCATCTTCGCCGGCAGCACCTTCAACGCCACCAGTCGGTCCATCCGGCGATGCCGCGCCTTGAACACGACCCCCATGCCCCCGGCGCCAATCCGATCCAGCACCACATAGTCGCCGTAGACCAGCCCCTTCGCCTTCCCCTGAAGAAGCGCCTTCGCCTGGAACTCGGTCAGCTTCTCCGAACGGATCAGCTCCCGTGCCAGCGACTTCGCATCCTTAGGCTCCTTGGCCAGAAACGGCTCGAGCTCCTCGGCCGACATCAGCCCGCTTCTCAGAAGCAGTCGGGCATAACGCTCCACGTCCATCCCCTGAGCCTGCCGTCCCTTCCGCTCCGCCGATACCGCTTCCAACTCCCTGCGAACTCGCGAACGTAACGGCTCCTCGATCCCTTCCAGAAACGGCTCGATCTCCGGCTCCCCGCCCGAAGCCCAAGCCGCCTCGAAACGGTCACACACCCCATCAATCTGGCTCAGTTCGGAAGCCGTCAGCTCCCGTCGCTCTGGATGTCTGCCCTCTGCCATCACGGTGATCCCGCAGTATTCCCCAAGAAGAAAAGCCGCTTGGGCAAGGCATATCCCGCCTTTCCCAACGCCCACTATACCCTCCTCGGGTGGGTTTTGCACGACCCCTTTTTGGCCGCGCAAAGAAAACCACAAATTCCCTGTCGGGCAGACAGAACGCTTCGCACTTGGATCGATAGGCAAAGCGTCGGAACCTCGAAGATCCCTGCCAGTACTGACGCTGACCTCTCCGGTAACGGCGCCACGCGCCAGTCACATCACATCCAGTTCAAGGAGTTGACCAATGCAAGAGTTTCTGGGAACCGTGCTCACGCTCGCAATCATCTTCGGCGTCATCACTCTCGTTCGAGATGCCAGTGAAGAGCAGTACACCCCGCCAGCGCCGTCACAGGTTGTATCCAATGCGGCAACAACAAAGCCTGCCACCACGTCTGCAAAATCGGCGACCGAAACGGCGACAAACAAACAGCTTCCTCTCAAGTGTGCCATTGTCATGTCGGCGAGTGATCGGCAGAGGGGAAAAGGAATTCCAGGGCTCAACGGCGCCGCGGGCCCCCTACCCCTTCTACGGCCCGTGGGAGAAATGCTCGCAGCCGAGTTGCCTGCCGCTGCAAAACAGTTCTTTCGTGAAGTGGAACTCGTCAGCAGCACCGATCGAGCACACGATGCTGACGTCGTTATCGTACCTGGGGAATGGGTATTCGAGAGAGGAACGGGTTGGGACCTCTGGGGACGACCTCTCGTCTTCGGCTATGGCGAGTCATTCGTGTCAGCCAGCCTGACCTTTGAGGTCGATCTGCCGAAAGTCGAGCCCTTCTCGATGAAGGAACGCGTCGACAAGGTGACGTTTGAATGCGGAGCAGTATTCTGCCCGGTCGCTCAACACCGTCGCATCATGACGGAAACGTCCGATCTTGCCGTGGCGGCCATGGCCCAAAAACTGATGGCGAGCTTGACGCAAGACAGCCGTGTTCGCCATCAATCCGAAAAACGCTCGTGAAACAGCACACAGAAATACGTACCCACTGTCTGACTCTCACTCACTGAACCTTGTCAAGGAGTCTCCATCATGTTCACACAGCCAAGAACCTTGCAAGTTGTCATGTCGCTGATCTGCGTGAACCTCCTCACAATCACCGCTGCAGCAGAAGAACACGACGCGACTTACTGCAACAAGTACGTCGGCCTCGAACTCTCCCTGCCCTCAAGCTGGCACCTCGCGACCGAAGCCGAAGTCTCTCAGGTGGTCAAGGAAGGCTCACAACTGATGGGACTCGATAGCCCAGCAGCCAAGGCCATGACGCAGCAAATGCCCGGCAAAGTCCTCATCATGGCCTCCAAGTACGGCCTGGACGATGCCTCCCAGGACTTCAATCCGAATCTCGTTGTTGCGGCCATCGATGTACGAGATCACAGGAATGAAATCTCCACGGGAAAGGACTACTGCAAACTCGTGGCGCAAGGCATGAGAAGTTCCCCGTTGGATATTGCCGTGTCAGAAATCGTAGCCCAGGAGATTTGCGGAAAAATCTTCCACAAACTCGACGTGCGTTTGCCGATTCAGGGCGTTGATACGTACCAGCGCCAACTCGCACGGATCAACAATGACTACCTGGTAGTCGTCAATATGGCAGCCGAGAACCCAAACGGCCTCGACGAACTGTCTGAACTGCTCGATGGCATGAGCCTCACTCCTGTTTCCCAATCCGTCGAAGCCACCTCCGAAGCACAAGCCTTCCGGAGCCACTCACGCCTTGACGTATCCAACCCCAGTCCTGCAGGCAACGCAATGCAGATAGTGGGCCTGGTAGGCATGGCGATATCGTTCATCTGGCTCTTCTGTGTCTGCTGGCCTCTCGCCGTCGTTGTCGGTATCGTCGTCGGCATCTTCCTGCTCTGATCGAGGTTCATTTCCACAATCCCTTGGAGGTGCGGCATGAATTTCCTTGTACGATCTCTGATGAATGGTGCCTCGT
>Ga0272443_10007147_pt1 | contig 10767 bp, 29 predicted proteins | sample SSMAcet12_FD_193581 | JGI IMG/M metagenome (GOLD analysis project Ga0272443, IMG submission 193581) | Marine sediment archaeal communities from Little Sippewissett salt marsh, Falmouth, MA, United States - SSM-Acet-12 | ecosystem: Environmental > Aquatic > Marine > Wetlands > Sediment ... | reverse complement strand
AAGGAAAGTATTTTAAAATAGATAAAATAGGTTTTTATATAGTAGGTAAGATATTTAAAGAGTGTAAAGTAGTTTATAAATATGAATTAATAAAATCAAATTATCCCCATAATCCTAAAGTTAAGCATCATTGGATATGGAAAGGAGATAGTAAATTTGGTTGGCATCAGATGTTTAAATTTTATGATACTCTTGATGAATTAATTGTTGATAGTTTATGACATCAATGAAGATAGGTAGATATTATAGATACAATGATACTTTCAGAGAAGAGCATTATGTGATTAGATTAGCAGGAGTAAAACATCAACCTGATGGTTGTATGTATGGAGTTAGTCTTAAGTATAAATTATATGTAGATCCTATAGAAGGAAATATAGGAATAATATATTGTAGCAGATACTATTGGGATAAATGTGCTACAGAGTTAACGGAAGATGAGGCTATGGTTGCATCATTATGAAAAAGGGTGATTACTTTAGAGTATTAAAGACTACTTATCTATATTCTATACCTGGAGATGAAGATTGTGGATGGGTAGGTTTAGTTTGGGATGATCATTATGGATACATAATAGGAGATGATGGAGAAGAGTTCTATTATGTTAAGATGTTAAAGTCAGAAAATCCCCATAAGTATGGAGCAATAGATAAAAAATGTGTAATGAAAATAAGCAAGGACAAATTAATGATAGAAGAGCTTTAATACCAGATATTATTGAGATAGTGTTTGTACAGGAGATGTAACATGAGAGATAAAGAGTTTTGGAAAACCGAAATTAAGAATATGACCATTATAGAATATCAAAATTTAATGAGAGCTATAACAGAAAATAATCAAGAAATGTTAGATAGTGTAATGGTAGATAATCTTTAGGAAATGTAATATGATAGAATATATATTGGGAGTAATGGCTGGTTTAATATTTATTTTACCAGCAACGAAGATAGAAAGAAATGGGAATGGTATTTCTAAGCAGAGGTTAGTGTAATTAGTAGCATTACAGCTTGTGGAGCTGTAGGAGATGGGTGCAAATCCCACACCCTGCATAAGGAGTGGTTGAAAATGAAAATATATTTTTCTGCAGATTGTCACTTTGACCATGACAATATTATTAAGTATACCAATAGACCATTCAAGAATGTAAATCATATGAATGAAGAGATTATTAAGAGATGGAATAATGTTGTTAGTAAAGATGATTTAGTTTATCATGTTGGAGACTTTGCCTTTAAGGGTCAGGATAATGGTAGATTATTTGAACAGAAATTAAATGGTAGTATCGTACACATCAGAGGAAATCACGATATGAATAATGGAGTTAAAACTTATATTGATAAAGCCATGATGTTCTTTGGAGGTAAGGATGTATTTGTACAACATCATCCTCCAGAAATATTACCTATCTGTGACTTTGTAATCTGTGGTCATGTTCATCAACATTGGAAGTTCAAATTATATAAGAGTAATCCTAGTATTCCTATTATTAATGTAGGAGTAGATGTAAATGAGTTTACTCCTGTATCTACTACATCAGTATTAAAACAATATAATAAGATTAAGTTAAATTATTGTAAGAAGAATTTATATGGAGAGTATAAGGAGATATAAAGATGGAAAGGAGTAAAATCTTTTTAACATTGATGATAATATGTTTTATTATCACAGCAAGTATAGCAATATGGTTTTTAGCTAATGACTATAATAGTTCTGTAAATAGTTTATTAGCAATAATATTATTATTTGCAGGTTTAGGAGATATAGTATTTGGATGGCTAGCTGTAATAGAAGCATTAGGAGAGATATAAAGATGGCAGAATATTATGAATGTGATTGTGGCTGCACAATCCTAAGAGTAGAGTATGATGAAGAAGATGGTGAGTTCATGTGGTTAATGAAAAAACTCCAGATATGAAAAATTTAGAAGAGCATTGGGAGCAAATGGATAGAGATAAAGAGAAAAATAGACAACTTGCTAAAGAACATGGAGTCAAAGTTTATACTGCAAAAGAGATATCAGAAAGTGATTTTGTAGATGATGAAAACTTTATTCCTCTAGAGATGGTAGGTAAACCTGCTCCAATGTTTGCTAAGTTTTATATAGCAGAAATGCCAAATGATGCTAGAGAATATGTTAGAGTATCAGATTTAAAAACATATAGGAGATAAGATATGAAAAAGAAAGAAGGATTTTTAAGATGGTATTGGAAGAACAAAGTAAATACAGAAATAAGTAAGGAATTATTAGGGGTGTTCTTAATAGCAGGTGGATGGATGTTATTATGTGGAGTAATTGGTTATCTAATATCAGGCGATAGAGGTCTTGCTTTTGGGATTATATCATCTATGATTCCTACACTATTTACCTTTCTATTTATAATAATTCCATATCAAGAATATAAAGATAAGAACTATGGAGATGGAAGGAGACAGAGAGAATGAGTTACTTAATAGATAAAGCTGTATTATTATCTGGATTGTTAATAGTATTATTATTTGCTGGTATGACTTTGATAGAAGAACAATATGAAATACCATTATATTTGATGTTGGGAATACCTATTCTAGGTGCAGCTATATTCTTATCATGTGTATGGTTATATTTAAGGAGAGAATATTAAATGAAAGGAAGAGATTTAACACAACATATTCTATTTCGGGCTAACAATATAGATAGAGCTTGTTATATGCTTACAAATGAGCAATGGGAACAACTTGAGAAAGTATCTAAGATATTAGGAGAGATTGATAATGATATACAGGAGAGAGCTTAATGCAAACATTCTTACCCTATCCAGATTTCAAGAAATCAGCACAATGCTTAGACTATAGACGTTTAGGTAAGCAGAGAGTTGAAGCTAAACAGATAATAGATTTACTTGAAAAACATGATGATGGTGAGGATATATCTAAGTTACCTTGGGGTAATCATCCTGCAGTTAGAATGTGGATAGGATATAGAGATGCTTTAATAATATATTATAATACAATCCTTCTGGAATGGATTAAACGTGGTTATAAGAATACTATGAAAACTATTATACCAGATTATAATTATAATCAGATAGAGTTTCCAGAGTGGCTAGGTAGAGAGGACTTTCATAATGCTCATAAGAGTAATCTATTAAGAAAGGATAAAGAATTTTATGGTAAATATAACTGGAATATTCCAGATGATTTACCTTATTTATGGAAGTGATAGAAATGTATTATTGTCCAGAGTGTAATAGTAATAATGTATACTTAGAATCAGAATCAGAAGTAAAACAATTTGATGAATGGTCTTGGCAAGATGTATCAGTATGGAAATGTGAAGACTGTGGATGTTTATTTGAAAAGATAGAACATACTGAAGTAGAGTTAGAAGTATTAGAGCATGGAAAGGAGTATGAAGATTAATGGTATATATAAGTCCAGGTAATAGAAGAATGGAAATACCCACATTTAGTCTACCGGCAGAGACTACATGTCCAGGAGCTACTGATCTATGTAAAGAATATTGTTATGCTAAAAAGGCTGAGAGAGTATGGCCTAATGTTCTACCTAGTAGAGAAAGAAATTATAAAGAAAGTATAAGCTTTAAACAATTTATGTGGGATGTATATAGTTGGTTATCATTAAAGCAACCTATTTACTTTAGGATACATGAATCAGGAGATTTCTATTCACAAGAATATTTTAACACATGGTGTACTATAGCTTATCTATTTCCAGAAATAAAGTTCTTAGCCTATACTCAAATATACGATTTAGACTTAAGCTATAAACCTGATAATCTTATACTATATTGGACTGTATGGCCTGATAGTAAAGAAGTACCCAAAGATGGATTAAAGGCATATGTTATAGATGATGGTAGTAATAAGATACCTAACTATAAAGATGCTCCTACAGGTCATATGTGTAGTAAGGGTCATGGATCTAAATTAACTTGTGATAAATGTAAGTATTGTTTAGAAGGTAAGGGAGATGTCATCTTTAAAATTCACTGACTTAAATAAGGGAGATATTGTAAAGGTAACTTTAGATAATGGAGAGAGTTTTATAGGTATAATTATTATAGATGTACATTATAAAGATGATTGCTTTGAAGATTGTATAAAGTGTATTATTAATATAGATAGTGGTGTTGAAGATGATGAAATCACTTATATTGATAGGATACATGACACATTAACTAGATTATCAGAAGATGATATAATGGTGGAGTTATTATGAATTGGATAGATATATTTAATGCTACAATGTATGTGCTAATATTATTTGGTTTTTGTCTTATCACTGTAGTAGGAGTAACTCATATCTTTTATAATTCTCCCTATCATCCTATAGGTTATCTAAAGGAGAGATGGAGTTACAGAAAGAAATATAAGAAAGGAGATATTTTAAGATTAAAATGGAAAGATGATGATACTATAGTAATAAGGATACTAGGATATGTTAGTAAACATTATAGATATTATAATATAACCAATAATAAAAATGCTCTAGTTAATAGATCATATATTAATGAGTATGGAGAAAAGTTAGATAAGGAAGAAGCGATGGTAGAAATTTTATGAACCACAAAGTATATAAATGTTTTCGTCACATAATTACTTATATAGAGAGAAAAGATTGAAAATGAATAAAGAACAATGGAGTGAATCAACTTTTAGAAGAACAAAATCATGGAAAAGACAACCTAATTTTGATATAAATTTAGCTGACATAACAATTTCTGGATTACAATTTTTAGTTATTAAATATGAAATGCAATTAGATAATTATTATTCTACTCACAATTTTGATACTGATGATGAAGTTACTAAATTTAAAGAAATACAACAAAGATATAAAATGATTAACGATGAATTAGAAAAAAGAGTGTTTGACACTTGGGCATCTCCTACTTATTATGGTCAAAATAAATATTACTTTGATGCTAATACCGGTTTAGTATCAGATGAAGTTGGAAATTGGAAATATACAATAGATTTTAATGAAGATGAAACGGGTTACATAACTAAGGATCTAGAAGGATGTGTTATAGATTACACCTTTATAGATGAAATTGTTGATTATAAATTAACTAGAGAAGATATATACAGAGGTTGGGATTATTGGCTAGAAGATGTTTAGAGTGTAAAAAAGAGCTAGATGATTCAGTTAATTCAGTTTATTGTGAAGATTGTAGACCTTATCCTAGTAGTGGTAATATCATCTTAATAAATTGTGATTATAATTACTCTATCCATAGAAATAGTGGAGGAGGAAGTGAAGCTCCCAGAAGTGATTATTATAATGATCAATACTCATGGTAAAAAGAAAAGAGAAAATTAAAGAACTTGATTGGAGTATGGATGTATATGAAGATCTATCATTAGATGATTTAAATAAAATAATTTATAGATATAGAAAGAGATTAGAAGATTTAAAGAGATTACATCAACAAAAAAGTGTAGCTTTAAATTTAGAATATACTGAAAGTGATTCATATATATCAACCAAAATTAAAATTTTAACTAGAAATAATCTAAATATAATGGGATACAGTTGTAGTGATATTTATAAAAAAGACTGTGAAATAATATCAGATAAGCTTATTGATGCTTATAAATGGTTTAAACCTCATGGTCCTTATTCAAATGAATTATTATCTATATGTATAGTATCTATAGTTTTAGAACATTATGATGTAAAATTTAATTTAGATGATTTATTAAAAATATATAATTCATCTTTAAGTAAATATACTATATTATATAGATCTTGTAAGAACTGGTGTGATAAACACTATTGGAAAAAATAGATTTAATAAAAAAAAAAATATATAAAAAAAAGGAGAAAAGAAAAATATGGCAAAAACCGTAACAAACGACATGTTTGATGACATCTTAAAGGAAGGTGGCTCTCAGTACTTCTTCCATAAGGAAGATACTGGTGAGATAGAATTAACCTTTACATCAAGCATCAACCAAGTAGAGCCAGGCGATGAGGATTGTCTGGGACGTATCTGGAATCCACCTGTAACAGATGCAAATGGAAACCCATTATTAGACTTTAGTGGGAATGTAAGAGAACCTTGGGCTAAATTTGAAGCTCAATGTTTAATAAATGGTGTTCCTCATGTCTATAGTTTTTCAGGTAGAAAGAGTTCTGTTCTGAAAAATATGATTATGGCCATGAAGAGAGAGGAAATATCCAATGAGGATCTTCCTGGAACTATCTGGACCATAGATAGAATAGGCAAATGGGATTGGAACATAAAGTATATAGGTAAGGATGAGGGAGATAAAACTCCCTCAACTTCCCCAAGCAAAGAGTCTTCTATAGATAAAAATGTAATAGATGCTCTTAAAGCTAAAAAAGATCAGGGTGAAGATGGTATAAAGAAAAGTGATATATTGGCTTATCTATCTTTTGTGACACATCAAAGAGCTAGCGATGTAGAAAAATTAATACCAAAGTTAGTTGAAGAAAGAGTAATTAAAGTAACTGGAGATTTTATTTATATCTTATAGGAGGAAATCATTATGACAATATTCGGAAAGAAGATTAACGTTTGCAAGATGTGTGAAGCTAGTGCTGGAGATGATCCTCATACATATAAATCAGGTGAAAGAGTATTAGCAATTTGTGATGACTGCTATGAAGCTATATCATCTATATGTAATGATATTATAGAAAAAAGACTCAAAGAGATTAAGAAATCCGTAAAGAAAACTACAGTAAAGAAGACTACTAAAAAGAAAAAGTCATCTAAATAGGAGTGATAAAAGATGACAATGATCAGATCACACCATGATGGAGATGGCATTATAAGTGGTTATTTCACATCCTTTAATCCTGAGATAAAAGACCCTCAATTAGAGATATGGGATGGACCATTTGGTGATACAAGTGGAATGAAGGAAGGAGATTGGATGACTGACATGAGACCTCTACAAAATAAAGAGGGAATAAATGTCATAGATCATCACACACCTCATAGAGAGGATAGAAAATACAATGCAGTTTTAGATGAAGTACCCGCTTCACTAATAGCTTGGAGACAATATAAAGATGATATACCAAAGTCAGAGTGGTGGAAACTAGCAATAGGTTTAATGGGAGATGGACAACCAGAACTTATACCAACTGAAGTATTTGAACAGTGTCCACAATTATTAGCAAAGGTAAAGACATCATCCTATCAATCGTATGGTAATTGGAAAATATCATATTACCCAGTTTATAAGTTGTTATCATCATACGTTAATTCACTTCTGAGAAAAAGATTATTTAATGATGCATTAAATTTAGTCAAATATTCACAAGGTCCTTTTAATGTATTAAACTCAATGAAGGCTATAGCATCCAAGATAGATGTTAAAAAGGAATTTGAGAATATAATTAAACAATCAGATAGTTATGAGTTTGATAATCTAGCGGTATTTATTTTTGATAGCGACTATCGAATGTCAGGATATGTATCATCGAGTATGAGTGGTTCTCTCAGTGGTAAAACAGTTATGGCCATTAATAGAAAAACAGGCAGTGGATCTCTTAGAGGAGATTTAGCTTGTTATTGGAGAGATAAACTTAAACATCTAGAATATCTTATAGTTGATGGTCATCCAGGATTTATGGGAGTTACTCTAACTGTTAATCCAGATACTCTTATAGAGGATCTATTTAAATTAGTATGATAATAAAGAGCTTACAATATGATAATCTAGGTATAGCCAGAGCTATTATAGTAGGAGATAGTGGTAAGGAATATATAACCTGTGCTGATTCCGAACTTTGTAGATCGTGGTGTACCTGTCCTTCCTATATATTTAGTAAGGAAGGAAAGAGTTGTAAGCATATTATTCATCTAATAAATAATTTGGAGTATGATAAAATGGTTAAGAAAAAATTAAACTTTATAGCAACTGGATGTAATAAGGTAGATGAATTACTTGGAGGAGGAGTACCCTATGGAATAGTTACTTCTATATATGGAGAACCAACTGCCGGTAAATCACTATTTGGTCATCAAGTAGGTTTAGCTAATATAGCTGAAACAGGAAACAATACAATTCTTATAGAGACAGAAGGATTAAGGACATATGATGTTAGAGCTATTCAGTATAAGTTTATGGATAGATGGGGATTAGATAAAAAAACTGTAGATGACAAATATAAAGTTATACATACAATGGGAGACATTCAATTAAAATCCTACCAAAAAATGTTCCAATTGTTTGGATATATAGTTACAGATGAGATATCTAAAAATGGTAAATATACATTAAAGTTTACTAACTGTACTCCTAAACTTAAGGAGAAGGAGTTGGAAGAAACCTCAATGATAATAATAGATTCTTTCACTAAACCAGTAAAAGATTCAGTAGGATCCAATACACAGAACTTACCCTCTAGAGCAGAGTTAATGCAGAGACTATACGGTAAACTATATGATATAGCGGCTAGATATAATATAGCGGTAGTTGTTAATCATCATGCTAGTATCAATCCAGTTATGCCATTTGGTAGAGATCTAGGCAAACCTTATGGTGGTAATCCAGTACTTTATAATTCAAAGTATGCACTAGAATTTATAGATGCACCCAAGAAATTACAAACAGAAACTGGATGGGGAAATGAAACTAGAAGAATCAAGCTACTTAGGAGACCGGATGTCCCACAAGATGATCAGCTATATCCAGTTAGACTTAAAAAGGACTTTGGTTTCTGTGATGAATAAAAAACAAATAGTTAAGATGTCAACTATAGCAGCTTCAAGTGGAGTTACAGTAGATGAACTTGTTGCTGCCATTAATACTGTTACTAAAATGGGATATGATCCTAAAATGGTACAAAGTAATTTACATGAATATATAGCAAATTTTCTAACAGAAGAGATAAAATTTCTAGATGGTACAAGTGAGAGAGTTGATTATTTAGATTATCTTAATTTAAGAGAACACTTTAATATAAATCGTATCAGAGATAAAGAACATCTTAAAGATTTATTAATGGTGATTGCCTTATGAAGACTGCTCAAGAATTAAAAGATGAGTATGATGAGAATCTAAAGAAGATACAAAGTAAGTGTGAACATAAAGATACTACATGGTGTATTGAAGAATGGGCACCCGCTCATGGTACAGGATGGGATGTTAGATCCTGTAAAAATTGTTGGAAGGTTTTAAATAGGAAAACTACATGCATAAATTGCAGTAAAGAAATTATGATATCCGAAGAAGAATATAAATCTTTAGACTACAATCATCCCTATATACATCACTGTTGTAGTAATAAGTGCTATAAAGAGTATATGGATGCATATCTTATATGAAGTTAGTATGTCCTAATTGTTGGTATGAATTTGAATCTAACAATCATATAACAACATGTCCAAGATGTGGAGCTCCAGTATTATCTAATACGGTAGGTTTATCATGGGAAAGGTTAGACAATATTACGTTAAATCATTAGCTGATAAAATTTATAAGAAACATAAAGATAAAATTACTACTGACTTTAATCTTAATAAACTATATATAGATTCTATAGCAGAAATAAATAGTAAACCCTTAAGAAATAGAATAGCTGGATATCTAGTTATTCTAAAAAAGAATGAGAATAGAGTAATAATACCTCCAAAAAAGGATAAGAAACCTGCAACAAGAAAAAAGAAAAAACATAAATGTAAAAAAAAGGCTAGAGGAAGAAGGAAGCGAAGAATATGAAATCTCTAAAAGATTATGCTAAGAAATATAAGAGAAAGTACAAGTGTAATAGATGTAATTATACTAGTGATGATGAAAAAATATTAAAGAGACATAAAGCTGTGATGCATGGAGATTTTGGTGCAGGAGATAAAATAAAGAGTAGTGACTATAAGAGAGAGACTAAAGAACCTAATGATAATGATAAGATAGTTGAAGGTTATTTACAAGCAATTGGAGGAGAAGTTCCGATAGTATATAGATGGAGTAAGAGTGGAGGTTATAGAATGTATACAAAATCTACAAAGTATGGAGATAATATAGAGATAATATATGATAATAATACTAGCAAATTTGTGTTGAAAAATTACGATAAATTATTGAGCGATTATAAAGCCGCTCACGAAGAGGAATTTGAGGCTCAATAGGAGTAGAGTATGTTTACGAATGGTAAGTGTCCAGTAAAAAAAGATATTGCCTTCACGGCCTTGTATGACCCCTTTAAATCGATTCTGAGAGGACTTTTTAAAAGTTTAGGAGAAAATTAAAATGTTTGGAAAAAAGATGAGAGATGAGAAATATTTCTATGATATGCTAATGAATCTATCCCCAAAGGAGATGATAGAGTTCACTAAAGCAGTTAAGAAATTTATGTCAGATGTATCAAGTATAGCCACTAAATTAAATGACAATAATAGTTGATTCGAGAGAACCCTCTCATATAATTAATTCATTAAAGAATAAAAAGTTAGAAGTTAAAACTGACTTTATAGAAGTAGGAGATTATCTCCTAGATAATGGATATGCTATTGAAAGGAAGGATAAGGATCTAATATCTTCCATTCAGAGTAATCGTCTTTATGAACAACTTAATAATCTTTCACAGTATGATCATCCTATATTATGTATAACATTGCAAGATCTTTGGAAAACATTTTACTTTAGTAGAAGTAGATATATCCATAGAAGTTATCTAGGTACTCTAACCACCCTAACAACTAAATATCCAAAATTAAAGATTATGTTTCTTCAAGATGAGGAAGAATTCATAAGTTATGTGGTTAACTTAGATAAGAAGATACATGAG
>Ga0272443_10007146_pt1 | contig 10768 bp, 7 predicted proteins | sample SSMAcet12_FD_193581 | JGI IMG/M metagenome (GOLD analysis project Ga0272443, IMG submission 193581) | Marine sediment archaeal communities from Little Sippewissett salt marsh, Falmouth, MA, United States - SSM-Acet-12 | ecosystem: Environmental > Aquatic > Marine > Wetlands > Sediment ... | reverse complement strand
CAGCACCAGAATGAAGAGGACCACGAGTCCCGCCAGGACGAAAACCATGATGCGCTGCTCGAGGGCCTTGGCGTACTCACCCGACGTGTCGTCATGGTCTATCGGCGTCCCATCATGCTTGCCGGTTCTCACGCGCAGTTCTCTGAGGAAGTCCGCGTAGAACCAGACCTGCTTCCCGAGCCAGCCCACCTTGATTCGGCGGGTGCTCCCATCCGCACAGTCCAGCACAATGCACTTGACCACGGCCCTGTACCCATTCTCACGATGCCACCCAACGATCTGGTCCCATCGAACACTCCAGATGCGGCGCCTGCCCGTTTGCAGGCGAAGCTCCTCTTCGCCGCACACGAGCACGGTGCGGTGGGCCCGGCTGTATAGCGCCCATGTGGTCAGCCCTGCGATCAGCGCCGCCAGAAATGAGAGGCCGAAGAGGACTGCGTCGATGCTGCCCAGAGCCGCCATAAGCACCAGAAGCGCGCCAGAGGTCGCGGCAGCGTATGTGAAATCGCTCCGGCGTTCTTCAACGCGTTCCTCGGAAACGAGGTGGACGTGCGTGGCAGTTGAGCGGGGCGGACTAGAGGTGGGCACCTGCCCTTCGCCCGCCTGCGGCGCTCGCGTGGCCTCCTCACGGCGTCGCGAAACAACACGCCGGACCACCGGCAGAACAATGAATACGGTGAAAGCGAGGTTGGCCGCCACAACCCGCCACCATTCCCCGGACAGGGGAGCGACCTGGTTTGTCTGCAATCCGAGCCATGAGACGCCAACGACGTAGTACCACGTGCTGCCGTCCGACCGGGCGTAGAGGTGCAACGGGGTGCCTGCTATGCCCGTGAAGAGGCAGCAACTGAGGTTCCATCCCAGTATGAGCAGCAGCGTGATGAGGATGGCGTTTCTCGTGTTGAATTCGATCCGCGGCAGAGCCGTCGCACTCACCTGCCTCTGCGCTGTTGCCGATGTGGACTCGGCATCCATGTGCGCTGTCGCGGCGAGTGGCGCTTCAACGCGCGGTCTACAACAGCGGATCGAGCGTGTCCTCCTGCCACCGATGCAGACCAGCGCGCAACTCACCGATCAGGTCCGAATGCGCTGCGGCATGAATCTCGTTCCGCAACTCCCCCGGGTCCTCCTGCAGATCGTAGAACTCGTCACGGTCCTCGACGTATTCGTTGAGCTTCCAACGCTCGGTCCTGATGGTGCGGATCGGGTTTGACCAGCGCTGCTTGGAGTGGTACTGCGCGAAGATACGGTCGCGCCACAGAGATGCTGCGTCGCTCGCGAGGTCGTGCAGGTCCCGCCCCGGCAGGCGCGCTGGCCACTCGATCTCAGCCGCGGCCGCGAACGTTGGTGCGAGGTCCACCAGGCTCGCCAGGCCGTCGCGCGTCTCGCCCGCGCCTGCTCCGTCCGGCCAGCCCACGACCAGTGGCACGCGGAGGATCTCCTCGTACATGAACGGGCCCTTGTAGGGCAGGCCATGGCCGCCGGCCATGTCACCGTGGTCGGAGGTGTACGCGACAAGCGTCTCGTCCGCCTGTCCGGACGCCTCAAGCGCGTCGAGGACCGCTCCGAGGTGCCGGTCAACCTTTTCGATGAGGTCGTGGTACCAGGAGATGTAGCGCAGCCAGTCCTGCTCATCGAAGTCGCGCACCCGCGTTCCCTGATCGTAATCGAGGAATCGCTGCTGACACGCCGGCTTTGCGTAGACGTCATCGTGGAAATTGGCCGGAAGATGCACATCCGGGCGAATCTGCTGATCCTCCGGCATTGAGTAGACATCGTGGGGGTTGACGATCGAGACCACCAGCAGCCATGGCTCGTCCGGCGTCTCCGACAACCAGTCTGCGGCAGCCTGCTCGAGATCATCCCCACGCAGCAGCGTCCTGCCGGCGAAGCCGAAAGCATCCAGCGGCGCCCTCTCGTCGTCGCTGAGGTGCCACTTGCCAAGGTAGCCTGTCTCGTACCCGGCATCGCGGAAGACGCTGCCGATCGTGGGGACATTCGGCGAGAGCGGCCTGCTGCCGACCGCACCCAAATTGGTCACCACGCCGACCTCCTGGGGGTAGCGGCCTGTCACGATTGACGCGCGCGAGGCCGTGCACTGCGGCGTGGTGCAGAACGCGTGGGTGAATGTGACACCGCGTGCGGCAAGCTGCTCGCGATGGGGGAGATCAAGGTCGCCGGTCAGCGCCGGCGACTGCTCCTGGTCAGAGAAAACGAGGAGGATGTTCGGTCGGCTCATCGGCTTCGCTCCGGGTCTGACCGGATGGTACTGCTACTCGTGAACTTGCGCCGCGCCGGTTTCCGCCACTGCCTCAAACACCCGCAGCACGTTGCCGCCGACGACCTTCGCGATCTGTTCCTCGGAGTAGCCGCGCATCAGCAGACCGATCGTGAAGTAGGGCCAGCAGACCCAACTGAGGCTCCCGTCGGTGCGCTCGTCGCTGCCACCCGCGGCGGTGCCGGGCAGCCAGTAACTCCACCAGTGCCCGCGCCCGCGCGGCAGCGGCAGTAACTCCGGCTCCTCGGGCATCGGCGCCACGTAGCCGTTGTCGGTGCCGATGCCCACGTGATCGATGCCGCCAACATCGATCGCATGGTCGAGGTGGTCGAGAAAGTCCACGATCGTGCCCCCGCCCTCGCGCAGGAACATTGGCACGCAGGTGACGCCAATGAAGCCGCCGCCGTCGGCGATGGCGCGTATCTGTTCGTCGTCCTTGCCGCGCGGGTGGTCGTGCAGCGCCCGGCAGACGGTGTGCGAGGCCGCGATCGGCGCAGAGGACGCCTCCGCGGCCTGCAGCGTGGTCTGCCGGCCGGTGTGCGGGGTGTCGATGAGGATCCCCAGTTCATTCATCCGAGCCACGACCTCGTAGCCGAAGGCGGACAGGCCGCCCTCGTTGATTTCCATGCACCCGTCGCCGACCCAGTTGCGCCGGTTGTAGGTCAGGTGCATCATGCGGAAGCCGATGCGCTGGAACCACTCCAGCCACTGCATCTGCTCGAAGCCGTCATCGAAGCCCGCGTCGGCCGGCGGGTTATTCGCCGAGAACATCATCGCGCGGCGGCCCTCGGCGAATGCGTCGCGGACATGCTGCGCCTCGATGGCCTTGGCCCAGCGCTCGCGGAGGCCGTCGATCACCTGCTGGAAGCGCGCCACGCCGCGCAGGGCGTACTCAAGGCCCGGCCCGGGCCCGGCGTTGATAACGGTGCAGTTGACGCCCGCCACCTCGAAGAGCACCTCGTGCAGATGCGCGGCCTCCTCGTCGAGCGCGCAATCCGCTGCGAAGATGTCGAGGCGAAGCTGCTGGACGTCCGACCACTCCCACCCGGCCTCGATCGCTGCGTTCAGCCGCGCGACGCCGTCGCAGGACGGGATGCTCCACGGCAGCGTGAAGCTGTCACACACCAGCAACTCGCGATGAAGCTCCATGCCTCGCTCGATATCCGCCTCGCTTGCGCCAAGGTGCTGCTTCGCTCGCTCATGGGCGGCCGCGATATGTGCATGGAGCTTCCGTTCGCGTTCAGTCATCGAAACGTCCTTTCACGTCAGGGAACTCTCGGTGTCAGCGGCCGGATCGGGCCGATCGGGCGCAGTGGCACGCCGCGGATCGAGTATTCCTCCAGCAGCTTGGTGTTCGTCCGCTCAGCGTTCTTCTCGACCTCGCGCACCACTCCGACGTCCTCGGCCATCCAGACCGCAAGGTCGTTGCCATCCGGGCCGATCTCGAACCGCACGTTGATCCGCGCGCAGTCCGGGAAGAGACCCCGGGGCACGCGAACGTCCTGCAGGCGCGCGAACTTCGCTCGGATGAGGACCGGACTGTCGGGCGAGCCGTCGCTGTGGTGGGCGGTCGTGCGCCGCACCCACTCGTAGCCCAGGGGCATTAGCGGCCCGAACTTGAGCGGCGGATCGAACTTGATGGTATCCGTGCCATGCTGCTGGGTGTACATCGCGAAGCCGTTGCGGTTGTTCGCCCGCAGTTCCTCCCACTCAGGCACGCCGTCCTTGCTGGCTGCGACCACCATAGCGGTGTCGCCGTCATACACCTCCGTCCGATCGACGCGCTCCCGCCACGTCGCGCGGTACGCCCCGTCGGTGCCGGAGTGGCGATACTCGTACTGCCAGTTGTTCCCGACTCCCAGCGGCCAGTAGTCGTAGATCCAGACCGCATCAACAAGCCGCACTGAGAGGTCGTGATTCCCGGCGGGCATCGCGAAGTCCACGATGCCGCCCTTCAGCGAACCGCGGACCATGGCCCACACGATCACCTGCTGCCGGCCCGCCGGGACCGAGCCCTTCCACTTGCCATCGGCGTTGGTGGTTCCTGTAGCGCCGCAGGGCTGGACCTCGACGTTCGCTCCCGCAACCGGCACCATCGCGGTACTTGCGGTCACCACCAGCGTCCCTGCCGATGCTACTCCACAGATCATCACGGCCAGAACAATCACACCGAAGCGTTGCACTGCACCCATCGTCGTCACCACCCGCGTTACGACTGATGTGCGCTATGTCCGACACGACTGACTTGCGTATGAGTCTATCGGCCGCCCGGCGCTACGGCTTCGGCAGCCTGGGCGTAAGTGGCCCGATCGGGCGGATGGGCCTGAGCGCCGGCAAGCCGCGAACCGTGTAGTCCTGGAGTAGCTTCTCGTTGGTGCGCACGTCGTTCTTCTCGATCTCCCGAATGATCCCCACGTTCTTCGCGAACCAGACCGCGAGGTGGTTGGTCTCCGGACCCAGCGTCATCTCCACCTGCAGGAGTGGCGCGTCGCGGAATGTGGCCGCTGGGACCCTGAGCGTCTGGAAGCGCACCAGCTTGGCGCTGAAGGTCAGCGCGGAGTCGGGGGAGCCGTCGCTGTGGTGGGCCGTTGCGGAAGCGTTCCACTCGTATCCTACCGGCATGAGGTCGCCTATGTGGATCGGCGGGTCGAAGCTGATAGTGTCCGAGCCATGTTGCTGGTCGTACATCGTGAAGCCCTGGCTGTTGCAGGCCCGCGTCTCTTCCCACTCGACCGGGCCGCCGTCCCACTCGCCGCGGATGACCACGGCCGGGTCGCCGCCCATCATGACCGAGCGATCTACGGTCTCGTGCCAGATCTTCCGCCACGTGCCGTCGTCGCCACTGTGGCGGTACTCATACTGCCACGTATTGCCCACAGCCAGCGGCCAGTACTGGTGGAACCAGATCGCCGGAACGAGATTCAGGTCTACGCTGACGTTTCCGCGCGCGGGGACTGTCACTTCACCGATGGCCCCGCGAAGCGTCCCGCCAGCCTCGGTCCACGCCATGACCCTTGCGGCACCTGCGGTCACGCCCGTGGCGTTCCACTTCCCGGCCGCGTTCGTCGTGCCGGTCACGCCGTCCGGGTCGATCTTCACGTCCGCACCGGAGACGGCCGCGCCGCCTTCCTTAACGGTGACCTGCACGTTCCCGGCCCATACAACACTGCATAGAGCAACGCACAGCACCATCACACCGAAGCGTCGCACTGCACTCATCGTCGCCACCCACCTGTGTTACGACTGATGTGCGCTCTGTCCGACGAGGCGTCCGCGTGAATGACTGGAAGCCTTCATGTGATAATCTGCTGCTCGGATTGCGGAGGTTACACCGACCGAAGTCGCTCGTCAGGCAAGGGCGCCGCTTTCCCGGCCTCGCGGCGCCCTCGCGGTGTCCGGTCAGTCCTCGTCCTTGATGCCCACCTCACCCCTCGGGCTGAGTGTCCACATGGGCTTCTTGCGGAACTCGTTGTGGAACTTGCGATCCGGCTCACCGGCCGGGCCGTTGCTCATGAAGCACGCGCGGATGCAGCCTCGCGCGCCGCACACGGCGTAGTAGCCCACGCCGTTGAGCATCTCCCACGCATAGTCGATCAGGTGCCCGCTCGGGAACTCCTCGGTCTTGCGCCACGTGCCGCGCCCGACCGTGTAGGTGAGCTTGTACGCCTCCTCCTCGGAGCACTCCTGGTCTGCCACCGGCATGTAAAGCCCGGGGCAGTCCTTTGCGAGGAACGGCGAGGCTTCCTTGTTCAAACCGTGATGCGTGAGCGTGCACTTGCCCATGTGCACGTCGCCCCAGCGGTACGTCTTGTCCTCAATCTTGATCTCGACGACCTGCTTCTCCTTGATGTGCGGGATGCAGTGGCCGGGGCAGTCGTCCACGCAGGCCATGCACAGGTTGCAGATCGAGTTCGGCTCCATCAGCGGGTCCGGCTCAAGCTCCGCGTCGGTGAGGATCATGCACAGGCGCTGGCGCGGGCCGAACTCTGGGGTCAGGAAGACCTTCGACCAGCCCATCTCACCGATGCCCGCCGCGACGCCCGCGATGCGGATGTGCGGGTAGACGTTCATGCCAGGCTGCCCCTCGCGCACCGGCGGCCGCTGCGGCTCGGCCTCGCCGACGCCCGGGTAGACCGGCACGGCCTCGAAGCCGAAGTCCTCGACGAAGCACGCGGTCTCGTACTGGGCCTTGGGCATGAACAGCGAGTTCAGGCGGTTGTAGCCGTAGAACGTGTAGTTGCTCCAGTGCGTCCCTTCCTCGATGCCGCGGTAGACGCCGCGCGGGATGCGCCGGCCGATGACGATGGCCGAACGCGCCTCGGGGAAGATGTAGCGCGGGTCCATCTGCTCGGGCGCGCCCTCAAAGCGCTCCATGTTCGCGATGCCGACCAGGTCGGCCCCGGCGGCTTTCGCGAAATCCTTCACCTGCTGCGCTGTGACAGTCACATTCGCGCCCCCCTGTCGGCCTCGTTGAAGCCCTCGGGGTCGCCGCAGCCGGTGCCGGCGCCCGGGCCGATCTTGACCTGCTGCGGATCCATCAGTTGCCCGGCGACGTCGATCGCCCAGGGCTCGCGGATGCGGAAGCGCGTGTGGAACTCGGTGTCGAGCTTATCGTTGTCCTCCAGCATCTGCATGCACGTGCGCATGCAGACCGCGCCGAGGCGGTCGGGCGGGCCGGCGGGGTGGTAGCGATTAGGGCGCGCGCCGTTCTGGCACTTGCGGCACTTCGAGTAGTCCACGTTGGCGACGGTGTACTCGCGGCCCGCGACGACCATCGTCTCACTGTCGTCGGGGTCGAGCGCACCGAGCGGGCAGATCTCCGCGCACTGCATGCACATGCCGCAGAGGTTCGCTTCAAGCAGCGGGTCGGCCTCAAGCGGCGCGTCCGTGAGGATCATCTGGAAGCGCTGGCGATGGCCGAACTGTGGCGTGAGCGCGATGCGTGGCCAGCTCATCTCGGCGAGGCCCGCGCAGACGGCCATCTTGTTCATGTCCGGGTAGACGTTCGGCGCGACGGCGCCTTCGCGGACGGGAATGCCCTGCGGGGCGACTTCGGGCGGGAATGCGAAGATCGGCACGGCCTCCCAGCCCTGGTCCTCGAGCCACTCGACGACCTCGAAGGTGGACATGGCGACGAACTGTGTGTCGAGCCAGGAGTAGCCGAACATGTCGTAGAGGCCCTGGTTGGTGCCCTCCTCGAGGCCGCGGAGGGTGCCGCGGGTGATGCGCCGGCCGATGACGACGGCGGCGGTCATCTCGGGGAAGATGGAGAGCGGGTTCTCTTCTGCGGGCAGGTCCTCGAATCGGTCGGCGGATGCGACGCCGACGAGGTCCGCGGCCGCCTCCCGCGCGAGCTGCTTCATCTGGTCGGTCAGGTCAGGCATGACAGTATCGCCTCACAGCGTCGATTGATGGCTTCAGCGCGGGTAGATTCATCATCACGGGCGCGGGACCTTCCTGCAAATGGCGTTGCCGTCCCGTGGCACGGGCGCCCTCGCCCGTGCGCCGTTGCCGTTGCCGTCCGGAGTCCGGGCAGCCCTGCTCGGAGCTTCTGCTCGAGGGATCGGCGTCGGCGTGGGCACACCGACCTCCGGACCGCGGCGGCCGCGCGACCGCGAAGGGGATTGTGGGGTGTGTGGTGAAGTCTGGGGCGGACGGAAGTAGCGTAGCGTGGCGGGGCACAGGTCCCCGCCCTACAGAACGGCAACGACTACGACAACCGCCCCTCAGGAGGCCCGATCATGCCCGACCGGAAACCGAACCTCCTCTTCGTCTTCGCCGACCAGATGCGGCAGCAGGACTGCGGGTTCATGGGCAATACGCAGGTGCGTACGCCTACCATGGATCGCATGGCCGAGGATGGCGTGGTATTCGAGAACGCCGTCTCCACCTGCCCCGTCTGCACGCCCTACCGCGCCTCGTTGCTGACGGGGAAGTACCCGCTGGCGTGTCGCACGGCCATGAACGACGTGCGCCTGCCGGTCGATGAACTGTCCATCGCCGAGGTGCTGGGCGATGCGGGCTACGCGACCGGCTACATCGGCAAGTGGCACCTCGACGGCTCCTACCGCGGTGGCTTCACCCCGCCCGGTCCGCGGCGGCAGGGGTTCGATTTCTGGGCGGCCAACGAGTGCACCCACGCCTACATGAACACCTTCTACTACCGCGACGACCCGGAACCGATCTACATCGACGGCTACTCCGCCGACGGCTTCACCGATATCGCGATCGACTTCATCGACGACCACGTGGATGAGCCCTTCAGCCTCTTCATCTCGTGGGCGCCGCCGCACAACCCGTATCACGCGATGCCGGAGAAGTATGACCGCTACGATCCCGCTGAGATCGAGCTTCGGCCGAATACCGAGGAGTTCGCGCGCGAGGACATCGCGGGCTACTACGGTCATATCACGGCGCTGGATCGGAACCTCGGGCGACTGCTGCTGGAGCTTGAGGAGCAGGGCATCGCGGATGACACGATCGTGGTCTTCACGAGCGACCACGGCGATATGCTCGGCGCCCAGGGACTGCAGCGCAAGCAGAAACCGTGGGACGAGTCGATCATGGTGCCGTGGGTGATGCAGTGGGCGAATGGCCTTCCGAGCGGCCTGCGCACGGATACGTTGCTGAATGTGCCGGACATCATGCCGACGCTGCTGTCTCTGATGGGCGTGGAGATACCAGACACGGTGCAGGGCTACGATCTCTCGCGAGCCGCGCGGAACGAGGGCGGGATCGAACCGACGTCGGCGTATATCGCCAACCCGATGCCCTTCCCGGGCGATCAGCATGATGGGGGCGCGTGGCGCGGCGTGCGGACGAAAACGCATACGTATGTCGAGGGCGAGAGCGGTCCGTGGCTGCTGTATGACAATGCGGCCGATCCATACCAGCAGATGAACCTGATCGACAGCCCCGACGCCGAGCGTCTCCGCCACGAGCTTCACGCGGAACTGGTAGGCTGGATGGACGAGATCGACGATGACGGCGCCTCGAAGGATGAACTGGTTGCGCGCTTCGGCTACGAGGTGGATGAACGCGGCGTGGTGCCGTACTACAACGAAGTCGGACTGAACGATCCGGACACGGGGGAATGACTATGGCTGATCGTCAATGGACAGAGATGGTGCGCGCCTGCGTGGACACGATCATCGAACGTGGCACCGACCGCTACGGGATCGTGTACTCGCCGGTGTGGGTGACGGCGCTTGACCTGCACACGATGGACTGTACGCGCTGGTGGGATGACTGCATCGAGCGCATCCGCCACTGGCGACTGGCGCAGGGGCAGACGATGTACTCGACCTACGTACCCTATGGCTTCGGCCACCGGAACATCCGCGCCTCGCAGCGGCCCGCCGGGTGCAGCAACCTGTTTCTCGACCAGCCCATGATCCGCGCGATCGCGCTGCTCGACGCTCTTGATGGCGCGAGAGCGGCCCAAGGCGCGGTTCATCAGTACGTGGACTACTACACCGCGCACTTCGTCGATCCGCAGACGGGGCTGTGGGAGTGGGGCGTGCATACTTCGTGGAATGTGCACCAGGAGTGCATCGAGGCGAAGGACGGCCACTGGCACGAACTGCAGGTCCTCCTGCCGCAATGGCCACGCCTGCACAAGATCGCGCCCGAGCGAACCGAGCGCTTCCTCGCGGACTTCTACGGATGGCACACGGATCCGGAGACTGGCGAGGTGGGGCGGCACCCGGAGCGCGGGAAAGGCTGCAACTTCGCGATGGCCGCGGGCGAAGTGGTGCTCGCCTGCGCCTACATGGAGGGCCTGCAGCCGGGCGAGGGCTGGTTGGAGCGGGCGCTGCAGGTGGCGCGCACGCACTGGTCTTACCGCAACCGCGAGACGGATCTGTTCCCGAACCAGTTTCCGACCGAGCGCCTGCAGGACCGCTTTGACGCGCAGGCCTCGGACACGTCAGTGCCGGGGATCTGGGCCTCGCGCATGCTGATGGCGTGGTGGCTGACCGGCTGCGACGAGTTGCGGGAGATGGCGCATCGGGTGCTGTTGGCGTGGGCGCGCTTCGGCTGGGACGAGGCGGCGGGCGCCCCCTGGGCGATGCTGCTGCCGGATGGCACACCTGTTCGCGGCGACCGTGAGCAGTCGCAAAGCTACGACAAGTTCGCGCCGAAAGGGCACTGGAACTGGTGGGAGGACTACATCTACGGCTTCGAGTACCCATTTCAGACGCTGCTGACCTATGCGATGGCAGCGGACTGGCTCGGTGACGAGGAGCTTCTGGCGCACGCGCGGAGGCTGGCCGACGCCTACCTCGACCGCCTGCCTCCGAACGACGGCATGGGGACCTTCGCCGCGAACTACGGCCAACTGATCTCCTTCCTGAGTGACCTCGGGCGCCTGGCCGATGAGCGACGGTACGCGGACGCGGCGCACGAGCTCGCGGAGGAGGCCGTTGCGCACCTGTGGGCGGGCGAGATCTTCCGCGGCTTCCCGGGCAAGGACACCTACGAGGCGGTGGA
>Ga0272443_10007145_pt1 | contig 10768 bp, 7 predicted proteins | sample SSMAcet12_FD_193581 | JGI IMG/M metagenome (GOLD analysis project Ga0272443, IMG submission 193581) | Marine sediment archaeal communities from Little Sippewissett salt marsh, Falmouth, MA, United States - SSM-Acet-12 | ecosystem: Environmental > Aquatic > Marine > Wetlands > Sediment ... | reverse complement strand
CGGGATCATCTACGAGTCGCGTCCCAACGTCACCGTGGACGCGGCCGGGCTTTGCCTCAAGGCGGGCAACGCCGCAATCCTGCGCGGAGGGAAGGAGTCGATCCAGACCAACCTGGTTCTGGGGGACATCCTGGCCGAATCCCTGGCCGCGGAGAAGCTCGATTCCGCCATCGTCCAGGTGGTCCGGGTGACCGACCGGGAGGTGGTCAACCGTCTCCTCAAGCTGGACACCGAGATCGACCTGATCATTCCCCGGGGCGGGGAAGGGCTGATCCGGGCGGTGGTGGAGGCCTCGACCATTCCCGTGATCAAGCACTACAAGGGGATCTGCCACGTCTACGTAGCCGCCACGGCCGACCTGGGGATGGCCCTGGAGATCGTGGACAACGCCAAGACCCAGCGTCCGGGGGTCTGCAACGCCCTGGAGACCCTCCTGGTCGACGATTCCGTGGCCGCGAAGTTTCTCCCCGTCCTGCGCGAGCGCCTCGAACCCGAGGGAGTAGAGCTGCGGGGCTGTCCCCGGACCCGGGAGATCCTCCCGGACCTGGCCGCGGCCGGGGAGGACGACTGGTTGACCGAGTACCTGGACCTGGTTTTGTCCGTCCGGGTGGTGAACGGCCTGGAGGAAGCCATCGAACACATCGACTTCTACGGCTCGCACCATACCGACGCCATCGTCACCTCGGATCGGGCCGAGACCGAGGAGTTCCTGCGCCGGGTCGACAGTTCCTCGGTCTTCGTCAACTGCTCCACCCGCTTCTCCGACGGGGGCGAGTACGGGCTGGGGGCCGAGATCGGGATCAGCACCGACAAGCTCCACGCCCGGGGACCGATGGGACTGGAGGAGTTGACCACCTATAAGTGGGTGGTCCGGGGAAGCGGGCAACTGCGCGGATGACCGGACTCGGGGCAGTGCTCGCGCCCCGCTGGGGCCTGCTGGGGGGGACCTTCAACCCCGTACACGAAGGGCACCTGGTCCTGGCCCGGGCGGCCGTCGAGCGATTCGGCCTGGACCGGATGATCTTCATCCCCGCCGCCTTTCCCCCGCACAAGACCCCGTCGTGCCTGGCACCGGCCGCCGACCGCCTGGAGATGCTCCGCCTGGCCATATCCGCTCGGCCGGATTGGAGCGTGAGCGCCCTGGAGATCCGACGGGGAGGGAGGTCCTACACCGTCGAGACCCTGCGCGAGCTGCGACGGGAGCTGGGGGAGGGGGCGGAGTTCTTCCTTCTGGTCGGGGCCGACAACCTGGCCGAGATCGGCACCTGGCGCAGGATCGAGGAGATCGCCGAACTGTGCCGGATCGTGGGTTTCACCCGCCCGGGTTTCCCCCTGGCGGGCCAGGACCCGGACAGCGCGGCCTGGCTGGTCCGACTGCTCGGGGAGGACCGGGAAAACCTGATCGAGCTGGAGATCCCGGTCTCCTCCACCGAGGTTAGGGAGAAGGCGGCCCGGGAGGAGCCCCTGGACGGGCTGGTCCCGCCGCCGGTGGCCGAGTACATCCGCCGCCGGGGCCTCTATCGCGAACCGAACAAAAAGACGAGCTGAAGACTATGGAAGACTGGATGAAGGAAGCAATGGCCCGGGCCCGCACGGCCGCCGCGGCGGCCGAGGAGAAAAAGGCCGCCAACATCGTTTTGCTGGATATGCGGGAGCTTTCCAGCATTTCCGACATCTTTATGATCTGCGGTGCGGCCAACGAGCGCCAGATCAAGGCCGTGGCCGACGAGATCGCCGAGCGCCTCGACCCCGCCGTCTCCCGGCGCATCCGCCGGGACGGGGAGTTCGGCTCGCGCTGGGTGGTGATGGACCTGGGCGGGGTCCTGGTCCACATCTTTTTGGAAGAGGAGCGCGAGCGCCTGGAACTGGAGAAGCTCTGGGGCGACGCGCCCCGCATCCCGGCCAAGGCCTGAGTCAAAACCTTGATCAGCGAACCTGCCCGCCGAAGCTCTGACTTATCGGAGCGAAGGAGGGTTACGCGAATTCCCGCGAATTAAAGGCAACGGCGAAAGGCAAAGGCTTGCACAGGGAGAACCCCGAGATCACAGAGAAAGGCAAGGCAAAGTCAACGGCGAAAACAGACGATTGAATGTGATGGGATGTGACGTTTGGGAAGTCGTGGCGAGGAAGAGTCCGAACAACATCCATCGACGCGGCAATCTCCAGAAACGAAAGGCAAAGGCGAAATTTACCAGGAAGGACTTGAAGGAAATGAAGGGGATTAAAGTCTTCTCAATCGCTATCGCAGTCGCTATCGCCATCGGGCCTTCCCATTCTGATTTCTGAATTCTGGATTCTGAATTCTTTGACTTTAACCCTATGCTCTACGCCCTCTGCCCTATGCCGTTACACAGACGAATTGAATGTGATGGGATGTGAGTTGGGGAAATAGTGGCGAGGAAGAGGCCAAACAACGTCCGTCCACGTGGCTATCTCCAGAAACGAAAGGCAAAAGCGAAATTTACCAGGAAGGACTTGAAGAACCGCCTTTAACTTTAACCTATGCTCTACCTGTCCGCCATAGCCTGCAGGGCGAAGGAGGATGCCCTCTGCTCTATGCCGTTACGCAGACGGGCTAATGTGATCGGATGAGGATTCCAAAAAACGAAGCGAAGGCAGGAAAAGCCAGGAGGAGATTATGAACAAGTGGCTGCGCCGGATTCTCCTGATCAACCAGATCGGGGGCGGGCTGATCGGGCTGATGACGATCACGAACGTCTTTTCGTTCGGCCGGGTCACGGCAACCACGGTCGTGCTCGCGATAATCTGGGCTGCGCTGTTCTGCCTGGGGATCGTCGCCGGGCTCGCCTTGGTGGAGAAACCCCGCCTGGGGTTGCGCCTCTCCCTGATCTACCAGGCAATCCAGGTGCCGATGCTGATCTCGCCGCTGATCACCTATGCGTTTGCCTCGGGTTTCACGATCGCGGCCCGGCTGAGGCAGGGCTCGAATCTGCTCGTCAATTTCAATTTCGGGGGGCAGTTCAGCCTCGAACTCTTTCAGGATCATCCCTGGGGCTTCGGGATCAACCTGGTGGCAGCGGCTCTTTTGATCGCGATAAGCTTGACCCTCCGCCGGCGATCTTCCGCCCGCACATAAATTCCCGGCGCCGCCTCCATCAGCCTTTATGATGCCGGGGGAAATAAGCCGGGAGCGAAAGGAAACAGATGAAGGTTAAGCAAGAAAACGTGTTTTCCGACCGGATCCGGGACGTGCCGCGCTCGTTCATCCGCGAGATCCTCAAGGTCGCCCTGGACCCGGAGGTGATCTCGTTCGCCGGCGGGCTGCCCAGCCGGGCGCTTTTTCCCGTGGAAGCGCTCAAGGCGGCCGCCGCCCGGGTCTTCGGCGAGCAGGGCCGGGACGTCCTCCAGTACGGTAACTCCGAGGGAGATCCCCGCCTGCGCGAGTACATCTCGCAGCGCTACCGCCAGAAGCTGGGGCTGGAGGTCCCGGTCGAGAGCATCCTGATCACGAGCGGTTCCCAGCAGGGCTTGGACCTGCTGGGCAAGACCCTCCTCAACGAGGGCGACCCGGTGGTGATCGAGGAGCCCGGCTACCTGGGCAGCATCCAGGCCTTTTCCCTCTACCGGCCCGAGTTTTTTCCCGTCCCGGTCTCCGAGGAGGGGATGGACCTGGAGAAGCTTCGAGCCGCGATGAATTCTCGCCGCCCCAAGCTCCTCTATGCCGTCCCCAACTTCCAGAACCCTTCGGGGATCTCCTACGGCGAGGAGAACCGCCGCCAAGTGGCACAGATCCTGGAGGGGACCAGTACCTTCCTGATCGAGGATGACCCCTACCGGGAGCTGCGCTACGAAGGCGAGCCGAAATCCTCCTTCCGAAAGTACCTGCCCGAGAACACGGTGCTGCTGGGCTCGTTCTCCAAGATCGTCGCCCCCGGCTTCCGCCTGGGCTGGGTCGTCGCCCCGCCGGAATTGATGCAGCGGCTGATCACGGCCAAGCAGGCCACCGACCTGCACACCACCCATTTCATCCAGGCCATCGTCTACCGCTACCTTGCGGACAACGGCCTCGACGATCACGTCCGGGCCATCCGGGAGGTCTACGGGCGGCAGTGTAGGGCGATGAAGGAGAGCATCAAGAAACATTTCCCGCCCGAGGTCGGGCACACCCACCCGGAAGGGGGGATGTTCCTCTGGGCCGAGCTGCCGAAAGAATTCTCCTCCCTGGACCTGTTCGAGCTGGCGGTCGCGGACCAGGTCGTCTTCGTCCCCGGCGACCCCTTCTACGTCAACAAGACCGGGACGAACACGATGCGCCTGAACTTCTCCTGCGTGGACGAGGCGACCATCGACGTCGGCATCCGGCGCCTGGGCCACGCCATCCGACAGCTCGAGGAGCTGAAGCGGGACTAGACAGGCAAAGGCTTGCACAGGGAGAACACCGAGATCACAGAGAAAGGCAAGGCAAAGTCAACGGCGAAAACAGACGATTGAATGTGATGGGAGGCGAAAAGGGGTGTGAGGTTTTAGGCAAGGCAAAGTCAAAGGCGGAACCACGAATTACGCTAATTTTCGCGAATTAAAGGCAACGTCAAAAGCGGTGACATACGAAAAAGGCACGGAAAAGCCAAAGGCGTTGACCACGGATTAACACGGATTATCACGGATTAAAGACAAGTCAAAATCAAAAGCGATGACAGACGAATTGAATGTGATGGGAGCTGAGTTGGGGGAATCGTGGCGAGGAAGAGGCCGAACAACGTCCGTCCACGTGGCTGTCTCCAGAAACGAAAGGCAGAGGCGAAAGGCGGAAAAAACTGTAGGATCGTGCCGCCTGCGGCGACACTTGTAGTATCGTCCCTCGCCGAGCTCGGGACTTGCAGGATTGCTCCCGCTGCGCGTTCGCTGGCGGAAAGTCAAAGGCAACGTCAAAGGCATTCTCTCGCCAACCTGTGCGCCGGAGCCCTGGCGGAGGCGTAGGCGCGAAGATCGCCAAGGAGAGGCAAGGCAAATGCGAAAATTTAGCAGGAAGGGCATAAAGGGAATGAAGGGAGAAAAGAGAGACCCTTCCCGTTATTCTTCAATATCTTCATAGCCTTTATGGTGAGCTGCCATTGGTCTTGCCTTCTCCTGTCCCCTGAATCCTGAATTCTCGCCCTCTGCCGTTACGCAGACGATGGGAGATGCTGGAAGGCGAAAAGGCGGGGGTGAGGTTCGGAGTTTGAGGCAAGCCCTGAAGGGGCAAAACAAGGTAGGATGGTGGATGGAGTAGATAAAGCAAGGAAAGGAGATAAGCCCGGATGCCCTGGATAAATGAAGAGTTATGTACCGGTTGCAGGCTTTGCCTCGCTGAATGTTCCGTCGGGGCGATTTCCGTGAAAAACGGGAGTGCCTTCATAGAACAAGGCGAATGCATCCGCTGCGGGGTTTGCCACGACGTATGTCCGAGTTATGCGGTCCGCCACGATGGAGAACGAATCCCCGAGGAAGTGCAGGCCAACTTAGCCTGGGCTCGAAGTTTGCTGGAACACGAATATTATTTAAATGATGGGTCCAAGCAAAAAAAGCTTATCGAACGCTTGCAGCGCTTTTTCGCCAAAGACAGGAAGGTGGCAGAAAAAACCATCGAAGAGCTCGGTTCCTGGCAGAATTCGGACTGAGGCGTTTCTCGCGGCCCGGCCTTTCGCCTTTGCCTTGCCTCAAGCCTCAAAACCTCATCCCTCCCTTAATTCGCGTAATTCGTTGATCCCTGCCTTTTGCCTTTCCCGCCCCTGGCGGATAAGGGGTTGCAATCCCAGGCCGGTCTCCCCATAATCCCGGGATTGAAAAAGGGGCGAACATTGAGATGAAAAAGCCGATTAAACCAGCCAGCCGGACCCGGAACGTGGCCTACGCGGTGCGCGACGTGGTCGTAATCGCCGACGAGGCCGCCGCGACCGGGATGCCGATGACTTATCTCAACATCGGCGACCCCAATAAGTTCGACTTTTGCACGCCCGCCCACATCGTCGAGGCCGCCTGCCGGGCAGCTCGGGATAACCAGAACAGCTACGGTCCTTCCGACGGGATTCCCGAGGCCCTGACGGCTATCCGGGACAACCAGGCTGCCAAGGGGATCGTCGATCCTCTCTACAGCTTCGTGGGGACCGGGGCAACGGAGGTGATCGACATCTGTCTCACCGCCCTGGTCGAGAAGGGGGAAAACGTGCTCGTCCCCTGTCCCGGTTACCCCACCTACGATGCCATCCTGACCAAGCTGGAGGCCGAGGCCCGGCCCTACTTCCTGGACGAGGAACGGTCCTGGCAGCCGGATCTGGATGACCTGGTTGCGCGCATTGACGAAAAGACCAGGGGGATCGTTTTGATCAACCCCAACAACCCGACCGGGGCTTACTACGACCTGGAAGTGGTGAGCCGTCTGGTGGAATTGACCCGGGAGAGGGACCTGGTCCTTTTCTCCGACGAGATCTACGATCGCCTGGTCCTGGACGACCGCCCCTTCGTTTCCCCGGCCTCGCTCGATCCCGACGCCCCGGTGCTCACGATCAACGGACTTTCCAAGAACTACCTGGCCCCGGGTTGGCGCCTGGGCTGGGGGACCCTGAGCGGGACCGAAGCCCAGATGGGGGAGTACATTGAGGCGATCAAGAAACTGGTCCGGGCCCGGCTGTGCGCCAACCATCCCGAGCAGCTGGCGATACCGGTCGCCCTTTCCGGAGATCACGGACACCTGGCCGAAACCCGGCGCAAGCTGATCGCCCGGCGGGACTTGGCGATGGAGATCCTGAATTCCTGTCCGGGCATATCCTGTGTGAAGCCGGAAGGGGCCTTCTACGCCTTTCCCCGGATCGAGATCTCCGGGAGCGACCGGGATTTCGTGAGGGAGCTGATCCGGGCCACCGGCGTGGTGGTCGTGCCCGGCTCCGGCTTCGGGGAGAAGCCGGGAACCAACCATTTTCGGCTGGTTTTCCTGGCCCCCGAGGATATCCTCGGGCCCGCCTGCGAGAAGATAGTCGAGTTCTACCGCGGATATCCGCGGCGCTGAATACCCGTTTGATCCTTCTTCCCGGCGATTTTTTTGGAGGACCGGGTGAATATTTCGGGGTTTCCCCCGTCAAAAATCATTAAGAACAAAGCAAGCCCAAGGAGATTGCCGTGAAGTTTCGTTCGTTTCCCATCCTGATCGCTTTCCTGTTCATTGTCGCCGTCGCCCCCGTCCGGGGCGAGTATTCCTGGCGGCGGGAGTTGCCCCCGCGGGGGGAGACCCTCCACGGAATCTGGAATTCCGGGACGGAAAATGCCTGGGCCGTGGGGGAGAACGGGGCCATTCATCGCTACAAGGAAGGCAGCTGGACCCTGGTGGAGGAAACGCCGAGCATAGATTTCCAGGCGGTTTGGGGCAGATCGCCGGCTTCCGTCTGGGCCGCGGGCCTGGCCGGGAGAATCGCCCACTGGGACGGGGACGACTGGGAGGAAGTTGACAGCGGGACCGAGCTTGATCTCTACGCCCTGTGGGGAACCCAGACCGACGACATCTGGGTCGGCGGGGACTACGAAACTCTCGGACATTACGACGGAAGTTTCTGGGACATCCAGACCGGGAGCGAAGGTGGCGGCTCCTTTAACATCTATCGGACGTTGACCGGTTTCTCCTCCAACGACATCTACGCCTTCGGCCCCATCAACATCTTCTTTCCCGGCGGCGGGGTCCGGGCCAAGATCTCCCGTTACGACGGGGAGGACTGGACGATCGCCACGCAGCTTCCCGATTGCTCGCTTCTTTACGCCTCCTTTGCCGATCAGACCAACGGCCTGGTGGCGGCCGGGGTTCAAGGTACGGTGATTCTGGGGATGGGCGGGACTCACTGGATGCGGTTGACTGCTCCCACGCAGGCCGACCTGAAAGGGGTCTGGGTCGATCCCGGGTGGGATTCCCTGGTGACCCTGGGGTCGGGGGGGACCTATGCGTATCTCTTCGATGTCGATGAAGATTGGACCGTAGCCCAGGCCGGGACCAGGGAGGACATCAACGCGATGTGCTCGATCCCGGAGCAGCCCTGCTGGGCGGTGGGAGCCGACGGCCTGATCCTGGAGTACGGGCCTTCCCCGCTTTTCCCTTCTCTAAACTGGTGGTTTCCCTGCAACAGCCTCTATCAGGGGATCATCACTGACATCTGGGGTAAGGGGGGCGACTACCGCGCGGTTGGCGAGGACGGGACGGTCCTGGGCCGCGACGGAGGCACCTGGTCCGTACTCACGGTCCTGGTCGAGACGGAGTTGAGAGCGGTCTGGGGTTCGAGCGTGGAGGACTACTGGGTGGGCGGGGAGGCTCAGGTTGATGCCCAGACCTGCGGGGTTCTCTGGCACTATCAAGCCGGGGATTGGACCGGGCCGGTAGCCTGGGAGAATCGTGCCGTCAACGGCTTGTGGGGCCTGGCCGGGGACGAGTTCTACGCCGCCTGCGACCGACAGACCGTAGCTCGGTACAACGGTTCCACCTGGTCCTACCTGACTTCTAGCGGAGTTTCTAGCATCGATTGCTATGACGTCTGGGGGGTCTCTTCTGACGACCTCTGGGCCTGCGGCCGGGACACCGCCTCCGAGGAAGGCGTTCTCCTGCATTACTATGGGGGCGAATGGAGCCGCCTGACCGGGGATTACATCGTGAAGTCACTCTGGGGCGCGGGCGCCAGCAGCATCTGGGGGGCGGGCTGGATCAAGGGCACGTACTACGGTGCCATCATCCGCTACACCGGGGCGGAGTGGGTCTACCAGACCAGCAGCCCGAAGGGAACCTTCCATTCGACTTGGGGAAGTTCCGGGACCGATGTCTGGGCGGTGGGAGGGAACCCTCTCCTCGGTTTCGACGGTCTGGTCTATCATTACGACGGCGGCCAATGGAGCCTGGTCACCACCCCGGGTGATGTCACCCTTTTCGGGGTAGGCGGCGACGAGGACGGGATGGCCGTGGCCGGTTTGCGCGGCTGTGTCTACTCCTGGGGACCGGCCGCTCCCGGGTCCGGACCGTCGGCGATCGGGGATTACGACGGAGACGGCACCAGCGATCCGGCCGTCTTCCGGGCCAGCGAAGGGTTATGGAAGGTCCGGGCCGTGACCAGGCTTTACTTCGGGACCTCCCAGGATGAACCGGTCCCGCAGGATTACGACGGGGACGGAACCTGGGATATGGCCTTCTACCGGCGCTCGGAGAGATTGTGGAAGGTGCGCGAACTGTCCCGTTACTACTTCGGCGCTTCCGACGATGTCCTGGTTCCAGGCTTGTATCCGGGGCATTCCGGAGCGTCCGCCGCCTTTTTCCGCTCGGAGGAAGGTCTCTGGAAGGTGCGGGAACTGACCCGGTTCTATTTCGGGGATTCCGGTGACGCGCCGGTCTGCCGCGACTACGACGGGGACGGGACCACCGACACGGCTTTTTTCCGGCCGAATGAGGCTCTCTGGAAGGTGCGGGGTTTGACCAGGTTTTACTTCGGGACCTCCGAAGATGAACCGATCCCGGCCGACTATGACGGCGATTCCAGCGCGGAAGCGGCCTTCTTCCGGTCGTCCGAGCGCTTCTGGAAGGTCTTGGGCTTGACCCGCCTCTATTTCGGGGCCGCCACCGACCTGGCGGTGCCGGGAGACTACGATGGGGACGGGACCGACGATTGTGCTTTCTATCGGAGGGACGAGGCGCTTTGGAAAGCCAGGGAAGTCACCCGGTTCTACTTCGGGCAGCCAGCCGACGAGCAGGTGACGAATCCTTATTAAGGGCGGAATTCAGGAGGCAGAATCCAGAATTCAGAAATCAGAATGGGAAGGACCGATTGCGATAGCGACAACGATAGCGATTGAGAAGACTTTAATCCCTTCATTCCCTTCAAGTCCTTCCTGGTAAATTTCGCTTTTGCCTTTCGTTTCTTGAGATAGCCACGTGGACGGACGTTGTTCGACCTCTCCCTCGCCGCTATTCCCCCAATCTCACATCCCATCGTCTGTTTTCGCCTTTGACTTTGCCTTTCGCCGTTCTCTGTGTCCTCCCCGTGTAAGACTTTGCCTTTATCTTTTGCCCTTGGTCGTCAGGGCTGAACGGGACGCCGACAAGGGGTATAATTTTCCCTATGACGGCGAAGAAGCCCGGAAAAATTTTGGTCACGTACATCTCGGTCGGGGCCGGCCATCGAATGGCGGCCGAGGCCGTGCGCCGGGGCCTGGCCCGGGTTTGCCCGGAAAGTCAGGTCATCCTCTTCGACCTGCTCGATTTCTGGCGCCGCCCGGCGGTGCTCCTGGGCACCGCGCTGTATCGTTCCGTCATCCGTCTGCAGCCGGAGCTTTACGGCTCGCCCACGGCTCGTTCCCGACTCTCCTGGGCCCTGCGCCGATTCTGTCGGCTGAACCGTCGGGCCGTAAGCAACCTGATTGCGGAGACCGAACCCGCCGTCGCGGTCTGCACCCAGGCCCTGCCTTCGCTTCTGCTGTCGGACTTTCGCCGCCTGAGCGGTCACCCCCTTCGCCAGGTCGCGGTCCCCACCGATTTCGCGGTTCACGATTACTGGTTGGAACCGGAAATCGATTGTTTTTGCCTGCCCGAGCCGGGCATCCGGGCAAACCTCCTGGGCCGGGGGATTCCTCGGGAAAAACTGAAGGTTACGGGCATACCGGTCGATCCCGCCTTTGCCCGGGAACTTCCGGTTGGCGAACTACGCCGCCGTCACGGCTTTTCCTCCGGCCAGTCCGTAGTCCTGGTGATGGGGGGGGGAGAAGGAACCGGGCACCTGGTCCGCCTGGTCCGGGAACTGCTGGAAGAGGGGGG
>Ga0272443_10007144_pt1 | contig 10771 bp, 12 predicted proteins | sample SSMAcet12_FD_193581 | JGI IMG/M metagenome (GOLD analysis project Ga0272443, IMG submission 193581) | Marine sediment archaeal communities from Little Sippewissett salt marsh, Falmouth, MA, United States - SSM-Acet-12 | ecosystem: Environmental > Aquatic > Marine > Wetlands > Sediment ... | reverse complement strand
GCCGTCCACAGCGCCTCGAGGAAGGTGCAGACCGTGCCCTCGCCGGCGAAGCCCTGGTAGTTGAAGCCCTGCAGGTTGGGGTCGCCCTCCTGCTGCTGGATTGTCAGGGCCATCGACTTGAGCTCGTCCCAGGTGGTCGGCGGCTCGAAGCCGTACTTGTCGAGCAGGTCGGCGCGGTAGTAGAGGAACTGGGCGTCGGTGAAGGCCGGCAGGGCGTAGAGGGTGCCGTCGATGAGGTTGGCCTCGATGGGGCCGGGGAGGAAGTCCTCGAGGTAGGCCATCATCGCGGCCTCGGAGTCGAAGAACTGGTTGAGCGGCTCGGCCCAGCCCGAGGCGGCGTACTGCGCCGGGCGCACGACGTCGATGAGGAAGATGTCGATCTCGCCGCTCTGGCTGGTGAGGACGGTGTTGAGGTACTGCTGCTGGACGTCGCTGGTGGCGCCGCCGACCTCGAAGGTCGCGACGATGTCGGGGTTCTCCGCGTTGAACTGCTCGAGGATCGGGCCGATGACGTCCGGGCGCTGCTGGCCGCCGATGAACACCTTGAGGGGCGTCTGGGCGAGGCCGCTCGCGACGAGGGCGAGGGCGGCGATGAGGGCGAGGGTACGGCGCATGGGGCCTCCTTGGGGCGTGGGGTGGGTGGTGGGTCGGAACCGGTCGTCGTTCGCGGGTCGCACCTCCTGCTCAGGGCGCCGGGCCGACGGAGCGGCGCGGGACGAAGGTCGAAACCAGGGCGGGGGAGACGGTGGAGGAGGTCGCGCCGAGCCGCTGCGCGAGCCGCGCCATGGCGGCCGCGCCCAGCTCGCGGGCGCACTGACGGACGCTGGCGAGCCCCGCCCAGCGGGCGGCCGGGGCGTCGTCGAAACCGACGAGCGAGACGTCGTCGGGCGCCTCGAGGCCGAGCTCGCGGAGCGCGTCCCAGGCGCCGAGCGCCATGAGGTCGTTGCCGGCGACCAGGACGGTGGCGGCCCCGTGCCCGAGGCGACCGCCGCGCACCAGCGCGCGGGTCACGCGGGCGGCGTCCTCGAAGCCGTCGTTGGCCGCCACGACGTCGTCGCGCGCGATGGCGATGCCGGCCTCGCCGGCGAGGTGCCGCCAGCGCTCGGCCCGCTCTCGGGCGTAGCGCCAGTCCTGCGGCCCGGTGAGCAGCGCGGCCCGGCGGTGCCCGAGATCGTGCAGGCGGTCGACGGCGGCGGCCATGCCCGGGCGTTCGTCGGTCGCGACGTACGGCACCGCGCACGGGACCGCCGGCGGGTGGACGAGCACGACGGCGCGGCCCTCGCGGTGGAGCGTGTCGAGGGCGGCGGCGTCGCGCGGCCGCAGGCCCTGGCCGAGCGCGATGACGCCGTCGACGCGCGCGCCGCGCAGCCAGGCGGCGGGGTCGGGCTCGACGTCCGTCCACACGACCAGCGGCCAGCCGAGCGGCTCCGCCACGCCGGCGACGCCCTCGAGGAGCTCGTGGAAGTAGGGGTTGCCGAACACGAAGCGCGAGGTGCGCGGGAGCATGAGGCCGATCGCCTCGGCGCGGCGGCGGATCAGCGTGCGTGCCGCGAGGTTGGGCCGGTAGCCGACCTCGCTCGCGAGCTGCTGCACGCGGGCGCGCGTCGCGGGGCCGATCTGCCGGTCGTCGCGCAGGGCGCGCGACACGGTCGAGCGGGCGACCCCGAGGCGGTCGGCCAGGTCCTGTAGCGTGACCTGCGGCACACGGCTCCCTTCGGGCGGCGGCATGCTCCTCGCAATCGGTTGCGTCGAGTCTAGCACGCGCGGCGCGCGCGGGTACCGGTGCCGACCGGCACGCCGGCGCTCACTCCCAGCTGTCGAGGCTGCCGCGCAGCTTGCGCCGGTCGGAGCGCGCGTAGCGCCGCGCCATGTCGAGCGTCGCGTGGCGCAGGTGGTCCTGGACCTGGCCGAGGTCGCCGGTCTGGCGGTAGAGCTTGGTGCCGGCGGCGTGGCGCAGCGCGTGGACGCCCTTGAAACGCACGTCGGCGCGCAGGCAGAGCGACTTGAGCCGGCGGTAGACGCCGTACTGCGAACGGAGCCGCAGCACGTGGGGGTCGCCGTCGGCCTCGGCCAGGCGCAGCCGGCGCCACTGCTCGAGTTCGGCCGCGAGGCGCGGCGTCAGCTGCACGAGGGCGGTCTTGTTGCCCTTGCCGGCGCGCACCAGCAGCTCGCGGGTGCCGGTGTCGACCTCGTCCCAGCGCAGGGCCAGCATCTCGCTGACGCGCAGCCCCGCGTGGGCGCCGAGCAGCAGCAGCACCCGGTCCTGCGGCTCCTCGGCGCGGCCGAGCAGCTCGATCAGCTCGAACTCCGTGTACACCTTGAGGCCCGCGACGTCCTCCTCGCGGTTCGTGTCGCGGCCCGTGCGCACGTCGCGGAAGGGATCGGCCTCGGTCGCCCCCGCCCAGCGCAGCGCGTCGTAGAGGGCGCGGGCGGCCGCGAGGCGCAGCTCGACCGTCGCGGGGGCGAGCGGCCCCCTCTTCGGCCGGCGCCCGCGCTTGCCGCCCTCCTCGGCGGCGAGCACCGGCTCCCGGTCGCCCGCGCGCAGGCGCTGGACGTACAGCGCGCCGGCGTCGCGGGCGGGGCGGAGCAGCGACTCGCCCGACCACAGCGTCAGCAGCTCGACGATGCCGCGCCGGTAGGCCCGGAGCGTGTGCTTCGAGGTGCCGACGCCGCTGGCGCCGTGCAGGGTCAGGTGCGCCTCGGTGAGCCGCCAGAGCCGCTCCAGGTCGCGCTGGCCGGCGGCCTCGACGGCGTAGCGGCGCAGCGCGGCCTCGCCCCAGAGGTGCAGCTGCTCGGCCCGGGCGAGGGGGTCGCGGTGGTTGGCGGTCGCCAGCGTCACGAGACTTATCAAACACCGACGTCGGCGCGCCGCGTGTGAGGGAGGCCACGGCGTCGCCGGCCGGCCGACGCGGCCCGCCACGACCCCGCCTCGGCCAACCGTGTGACATCTGTGACGGTGTGATAGTGTGCGGACATGAACACCGACGACCATCGGAGCGGGGGAGAGCCGGCGCGGGTGGGCGAGCGGGGCGCCGAGACCGGCACGCCGGCCGCCCAGGGCGATGCCTACCAACGGGCCCGGGCCCAGGCGCGGGCGGCCGTCAGTGGCGGTCTCCTCGATCTCGCCGACGCGCGCCTCGCCGCCGAGGGGCCCGCGGCGCTGTCGATGCGCCGTCTCGCCAACGCCGCCGGCTGCTCGACGATGGTGTTCTACTCGGCGTTCGGCACCAAGAACGGGCTCCTCGCCGCCCTCGCCGGCCGGGAGGCGGAGCGCTGGATCGACGCGGCGGCGACGCTCGCCGATCCCGACCCGATCGCGTGGCTCGACGCCGTCGCCGGGGCGCTGCTCGCCGCCGCCGGCGCCCGCCCCCACCACCGCACCCTGCTCTTCGACCCCGAGGTCGGCGGCGAGGCGGTCGCGCACCTGCGGGCCGCCGTCCTCGACGCGATCGATCGCGCCGTGCCCGGCGCCGTCGAGGACGGGGTGGCCGAGGCCGTCTGGGCGGGCTGGGTGGGTGCCCTCGCCGAGGACGATGCCGAGCGCTTCGCGCAGGTGCAGCGCGGCCTCGGCCGGCTGTGGGCGGGGTACGTGGCCGGCCGGGCGACGTCGTCGTAGGCTGGTCTCGACCGACAGCCCTGCGACAGGAGGAGCCACCGTGGCCGCCGATCCCGAGCCGAACCTCGTCACGCCTCGAACCTTCATCGTCGCTACCCCGACCGCGGTGATCCTCCGGCGGCTCGAGGTGGACGACTTCTTCGCCGACCTCGACCTCGGTCCGGCCGCGGGCGCCGACCCCAGCGATCGCGTGGCCTCGGTCCACTTCGGGACCGAATGGCCCGGCGAGACGATCGACCTCGAGCGCCGGGCGGCCCTGCGCCGCGTGGGCGGCGCGGAGGGTTGGGCGGCGACGATCGTCGACCGCGCCGCGCTGGAGGCGATCGGCCAGGTGGGCACGCTGGCGCCGCCGGACGACGACGGGGTGGTCGAGATCCGCTACGCGACCCATGCCGGCCTGCGCGACCGTGGCATCGCCACCGAGGCCGGCGGCGCGTTCGTCGACTGGCTCCTCGCCCAGCCCGCCGTGGCGGCCGTGGTCGCCGAGTGCCGCGTGGACAACGCCCCCTCGGTGCGCGTCATCGAGAAACTCGGCTTCGCGCTGGTCGAGGAGCGCGAGGACGAGGACGGACGGGTCCTGCGCTGGGAGAAGCGGACCTGAGCCGGATCTCCGTCCGGCGCGGCTGGCCGACGTCGGGCCGTGGCCGCGACCCGGGCCCTACAGCCGTCGGACGAAGCCGTCGGGATCGGCGAGGAAGGCGCGCAGCGTGCGCACGGCCTCCAGCTCGTCGAAGCGCGCGGGCCGCAGGCCACCCTCCGTCAGCGCCAGGATCGTGGCCCCCGGGAACGCCATGAGGATCGGCGCATGGGTGGCGATGACGAACTGGGCGCCGCCGTCCGCCGCCTCGCGCAGCAGCGCGACCAGCGCGAGCTGACGCAGCGGCGACAGCGCGGCCTCCGGCTCGTCCAACAGGATCAGGCCGCCTCCACGCAGGCGGGCCCTGAAGAACGCCAGGAACGACTCGCCGTGCGAGCGGGCGTCGAGGTCGCCGCCGTAGCGCGCGTCGGCCGCGCGGGCGGGGCCGAGGTACGCACCCATGCGCCGCTGGCGCTCGAGCTCGAACGTCCCCGCGGCCTCGCGCGCCACGCGCGCGGCCTCCGCGCGCAGCGCCGCCTGCTCGGCGCGCTGCCGCTGGACGTAGCCGAAGTAGTCCCCGGCCCGCAGGAACAGCCCGCGGCGGCTGCGCGCCGTCCAGGTCAGCCGCAGCGCCGCGGCGAACGGGCGCACCCCGGCGAGCGTGGGATCGCGCGCCAGGTCGTGCGCGCCCGCCGTCGGCACGTCGGCCGCGAGGGCGAGCGCCTCGAGCAGCGTGCTCTTGCCGCTGCCGTTCTCGCCGACGAGCAGCGTCATCCGGGGGTCGAGGTCGATCGCCCGCGTCGAGCGCAGCAGCGGCAGCGACCACGGGTAACCCTCGCCCGGCGCAGGGAGCGCGACGCGTTCCAGCGTCACGGGCCGCACCCGGGGGCGCCCAACCGCCGTAGCACCGCGCGGCCCTGGGCCTCGAACGGCGCGTCGCCGTGCTCGGCGCCCCAGGCGACCGTGCCGACGGCGTACAGCAGACGCAGCGCGGCGCCCAGGCGGCGTTCGTCCGCGTCCGGACGGCGGCCGTAGCCGAGCCAGAAGGCGTCCTCCAGGCCGGGGTCCGTGCGCCACGTGTCGTCGACGAGTCGCTGGACGTCGACCCACCAGACGTCGGGGCGGGCGTGTTCGAAGTCGATCACCGACAGGCCCGCGGCGTCGTCCCACAGCCAGTTGCGGGGACCGAAGTCGCGGTGGCAGGGCACCCGCGCGACGCCGCGGAGATCGGCCGCGGCGACCCTGGCCGATACCCAGCGCAGCGTCTCCGGGGCCAGATGCCCGGCGGCGCGGCGGGACCAGCCGCCGAGCCGGGCCTGCAGCGCGGCGGCGAGCGGCACGGGATCCTCGTCGACGAAGGGGAGCCGATGCAGCCGCCGCAACCACGCGCCCGCGGCCGCGTGGACCCGGCGCCGCATGGCCCGCGGGCGCTCCCGGGCGTCCACCCGGTCGCCGGGCCGGGCGCTCATGAGCAGCGCAAAGGGCGGGCCGTCGCGGGCGGCCAGCAGCGTCGGGGTCCCCGGCAGCGACGGCGCCCAGCTCTCCAGCGCGAGGCGCTCCTGCCGATGCTTGCGCTCCTGGCGGTGGACCTTGAGCACCGCGCGGCGACCCCCGTCGGCCTCGAGCCGCGCGACGGCGGACTCCGCGTGGTCCCAGCTGGCGTCGCCCACCCGCGTCGGCCGCCAACCGAGGACCGCCGACGCCCAGTCGACCAGCTCCCGGCTCAGCTCGAGGCCAGCCACACCTGGACTCCGGCGGCCGCATCCATCAGGAAGTGCACGCCCACGAACCACGGCAGCAGCCGCGGCCGCCACGCGAGCAGGCCGACGAAGGCCCACGCCAAGGGGACGAACGCGGTGGTGCGCCACACGAAGAACTGGGCGGCCGGGACGAAGGGGAGCGCGCCGTGCTGGACGCCGAGCACGAGCCCGACGATGGCCACCGCGGCGATCGCGGACAGGCCGGCCGAGCGCAGCCGCGGAAGCACGTAGCCGACGTACGTCGGCAGCTCGACGGCCGCGGTCGTGATGGGGAAGAGGAGCAGCGCGGTCCACGCCGCCCAGCCCGGCAGCGGCGCCAGCAGCAGGGTCTGGCCGACCGTCGGGTCGCCCCACAGGGCCTGGGCGATCAGGATGGGCGGCAGGACGGCGGCCACGGCGACCAGCGGGAGCAGGGCGAGCGCCGTCAGGCCATCGCGTCGCCAGGAGCTCGTCGCCGGCCGCAGCACGTCGCGCCAGCCCACGCCCTCCACCCGCAGGCGCCACGCGAGCAGGGCCAGGCCGAAGGCGTTGGCGAGCGTGGCGGCCACCGGCCACCAGGCGGCCGACGACCACCACGGCTCCGGTGCCCCCGAGGCGGCGAGCGCCGCGACGATCGCCGCCTGGGCGACGAGGAAGGCGACGGTGCGGGAGGCCAGGAGGCCCCATGCCCACGCCCTGGGGCGGAGGGGCTGCGGCCGAGGCGGGTCCATGCGATCGAGTCTACGCGCCGCCGGGCGCCCGCGGCTTAGTCTGCGGCGTGCGCGCGATCCTCCCCCTCCTCCTCGCCGCCACCCTGGTCTTGGGTGGGCGTGCCCACGCCGCCGAGCCCACGTGCGCCGCGTTGGTGGCGGCGCTGCCGGCGGCGCTCGAGGCGGCGCTCGAGTTCGAGGTCGCCGTGGCCATCGAGCAGGGGGCCCGCGAGGTGGCCTACGAGCGCTCGCTCGTGCGCCGCGAGGCGGACGGCACCACGTCGACGACGGTGTTGGAGCGCCGTGGGCTGCGTCGCCCCGAGCCCGCTGGCGCTGCCGATGGCGGCGGTGCCGGGGGCGCCGATGCCTTCGCGCTGCCGTGCGACGACCACGATCTCGACCTCGACCTAGAGCGCGGCACGGCCCACCTCACCCTCCGTGACCCCGATCCCGACGCGGCCATCGCGGCGTGGTCGCTGCGCTTCGCGCTCCTCGACGGCGCGTGGCGCCCGCTGGAGTTGATCGCCCCGTTCGAGGTGCGGCTGCTCTTCGTCCCCGTGCGGGGGCGCTTCGTGACGACGTTCGCCGGCTGGCGCTTCTGAACGGTCGGCGCCGAGGGGGTGTCGCCACGCCCGCGGCGCGCCGACCGGCGACGCGCCACGCCCGCGTGGGCGAGGATGGGGCGGAGGAGCGTGACCATGACCGAGACCACCGCCCACGCCAGCGGCACCTTCACCATCGGCGGCGACCTGACCGTCCACCGCCTCGGCTTCGGCGCCATGCGCATCACCGGCCCGGGCATCTGGGGCGATCCCGCGGACCCGCAGGAGGCGCGCCGTGTCCTCGCGCGCCTGCCCGAACTCGGCGTCGACCTCGTCGACACGGCCGACAGCTACGGGCCGTTCGTCAGCGAGGACCTGCTGCGCGAGGTGCTCCACCCGTACGCCGGCATGCTGATCGCCACCAAGGGCGGCCTCACGCGCCACGGCCCCGACGTGTGGCAGCCCGTGGGGCGCCCGGAGTACCTGCGCCAGTGCGTGCTCATGAGCCTGCGCCGCCTCGGGGTCGAGCGCATCGACCTGTGGCAGCTCCACCGGATCGACCCGGCCGTGCCGCGCGACGAGCAGTTCGGGGTCATCGCGGAGATGCGCGACGAGGGCCTCATCCGCCACGTCGGCCTCAGCCAGGTGTCGGTGGCGGAGATCGAGGCCGCCCGGGCCGTCGTGCCCGTCGCCACGGTGCAGAACCTCTACCACCTGGCGCGCCGCGACAGCGAGGAGGCGCTCGCCTACTGCGAGGCGCACGACATCGGCTTCATCCCCTGGTTCCCGCTGGCGGCCGGCGCGCTGGCGCGGCCCGGGGGCCTGCTCGACGACGTCGCCGGCCGGCTCGGCGCCAGCCACGGGCAGGTGGCGCTCGCCTGGTTGCTGCGCAAGAGCCCGGTGATACTGCCCATCCCGGGGACGGGCCGGGTGGCCCACCTCGAGGAGAACGTCGCCGCCGCCGCGCTCGAGCTCCCCGACGAGGACTTCGCCGCCCTCGACGCGGCGGGCGCCGCGGCCTGGGCCGCCGAGCTCGCGCAGCGGGGTTGACGGGTCGCCGCGCCCTCACGCCGCCGAGCGTGATGCCGCCTTGCGGGGTTCGGGTCGATGGCGAAGCCGCGACGGCCCGTTCGGTGTGGTTCGCGGCCGAAGGCATTCGGTGGATTTGATAAGGCAGATTATCACACCTGCACACCGGCACCGCCGCCGGGATCGGCGGCGCAGGGCCCGCCCGCTTCGGGCACCCAGGGCGGGCCCGGCCGTGACGGCAACCCCCGCGCAACCCCCCGACCGCTAAGCTGGGGACATGCGCATCGGACCCCTGGGCAGTTCCGAGATCGGTGTCGCCGTGCTATCCACCGTCCCCTGGATCGTCGGTGTCGGCCTGGCGATCGTCGGCCTGGTCCTCCTGCACCGCCTGGTGCGGGCGAGCGAGCGGATCGCCGACGCGCAGGAAGCGCAGCGGCGCGGCGGTTGACGCCGCGGCCGGGGCGCCCGCTCGGGGTGCGCGCATGATGCGGCCGGCCGACGCGCGGCGAGGCGCACGGTGAGCCGCGCCTTCGTCAAGGAGGACGCGCGCAGCGACGCCGAACTGGTGCCGCCGCGGCCGCCGCTGCCCGACGGGGTCGAGAACCTCGTCACGCCGCGCGGCTGGCGGCTGCTGCACGAGGAACGCGACGCCCTGCGGGCGGAGCGCGAGCGGCTCGACGCCGCCGGCGCGGCGGTCGACGTCGTCGAGGAGCGGCTCGAGGCCCTGCTGGCCCGCATCGCGAGCGCCCGGGTCACGCCGGCCGACGGCCGCGACGGCGTCGTCCGCTTCGGCGCCACGGTCGACGTCGACGTGCTGGACGGGCCGCAGGCCGCCGCGCAGCGTCTCACGCTCGTGGGCGTCGACGAGGCCGACCCGATGGCGGGGCGCGTGGCCTTCGTCTCCCCCATCGGCCGCGCGCTCCTCGGCGCGCGCGTCGGCGAGGAGGTGGCGATCGACGGCGCGGGGGGCGCCCGCCGCTGGCGGGTCCGCGCGATCGTCGACGGGGACGACGACGCCGAAGCCGGGGACGGGGGCTGATCGCCCGCCTCAGCCGGCGCCCAGCCATGCGCGCGCCTGCTGCGGCGCCACGTTCGACCCGCACAGCACGGTCGCGACCCGCGCGCCCACCCAGTCGTCGGCGTCGGCGAGCAGCGCCGCGACCCCGGCGGCCCCGGCGGGCTCCACCACGGCGCCCGCGTGCCGGTGGAGCAGGCGCATCGCGCGCACGATGTCGTCGTCCGCCACCAGCCGCGTCTCGTCCACCAGGTCGGCGAGGTCGGCCACCGCCTCCGGCACCGGCACCCGCACCGCGATCCCGTCGGCGATCGTGTCGGCCCGCCCGCCGGCGATCGGGCGACCCGCGGCGAGCGAACGCACCATCGCCGGCGCGCCGCGCGCCGCCACCGCCACGACCCGCGCGCTCGGGAGCCGCGCGCGCAGCACGGTCGCCATGCCCGCCAGCAGCGCGCCGTTGCCCAAGGGCACGAACACGGCGTCGAGCTGCGGCTCGGCCGCCACCATCTCCGACGCGATCGTGCCCGCCCCCTCGCTGATGGCGGGCTCGCGGCCGTCCTCGACGAGGCGGCCGCCACCGGCGGCCGCGAAGGCGCGGGCGGCGTCCTTGGCCGCGTCGAAGTCGTCACCGGCGAGCCGCACGTCCGCGCCGAGGGCGCGCATGCGCTCGACCTTCAGGGGGTTCGCGGACTCCGCGGCGAACACGGTCAGCGGCAGCGCCCGCGACCGGCAGGCGTAGGCCATCGCCTGACCGAAGTTGCCGGCGCTCGCGCACACCAGCGGCCCGTCGCCCGCGTCGCGCGCGAGGTACAAATCGGCACCGCGCCCCTTGAACGAGCGGATCGGGTTCATCGTCTCCACCTTGAGGAAGAGCCGCACGCCCAGCTCGTCGCCGAGCGGCTCGCACTCGAACTGCGGCGAGGCGAGGAACACGGGATCGATCAGGCGAGGGGCCGCCTCGATCCGCTCCAGGAGGATGCGACGCGCCTGGCTCATCGAACGCCAGCCTTGCACGCCGGGGCGACTTGGTAGCCTGGGTGCCGTCCCGGGCGGAGGCCCGCTCCCCCCGGTGGAGGTCGCCATGCCCCTGTCGGAGGTCGAGCTGCGCGTGTTGGGCGCGCTCGTCGAGAAGGAACGCACCACGCCCGAGGCCTACCCGCTCTCCACCCAGGCGCTCGTCACCGCCTGCAACCAGCGCACCAGCCGCGACCCGGTGACCGACCACCACCTGCTGGACGTGCGCGACGCCGTGCAGCGGCTGCGCGACCGCGGCCTCGCCGCCACGGTCCAGGAGGTCGGCGACCGGGTCCCCAAGCACCGCCACCTGCTGGCCCGCGCGTGGACGCTCGACGAGACCGAGCTGGCGCTGCTGGCCGTGCTCATGCTCCGTGGCGAGCAGACGGCGGCCGAGCTGCGAGCACGGACCGAGCGCTACGGCGCGATCCCCGACCTCGCCGGCGTCGAGACCGCCCTGGCCGGCATGGCGCGGCGCGACCCGGCGATCGTGCGCAACGTCGGCCGCGCGCCGGGCCAGGCCCAGGAC
>Ga0272443_10007143_pt1 | contig 10773 bp, 8 predicted proteins | sample SSMAcet12_FD_193581 | JGI IMG/M metagenome (GOLD analysis project Ga0272443, IMG submission 193581) | Marine sediment archaeal communities from Little Sippewissett salt marsh, Falmouth, MA, United States - SSM-Acet-12 | ecosystem: Environmental > Aquatic > Marine > Wetlands > Sediment ... | reverse complement strand
CTTAGACGATTAGCAATCCTGGGTATCAACGCACGTAACATGGATTATCTATTCCCTTTGAACCCTCGCTCTTCTTATCACTATGTTGATGACAAAATTACCACCAAACAAATCTGTCAAGAGCAGGGAATACCGGTACCGGAACTTTATGCTGTAATCGATCGCTTTGGGGATTTGCGAAAGTTACCGAAGATACTCAGTCCTAAAAAAGAATTTGTGGTAAAACCCGCACGGGGTGCGGGAGGGCGCGGGGTGTGGATAATTTCCAATCAGGATAATAATTTCTTTTACACACCTCAAGATCAGCGGCTTACCTTCGAAGAAATGCGCTACCACATCTCTACGATCTTATCCGGTCTGTATTCCCTGGAGGGACAACTTGATCGAGTGATTATCGAACAACGCATTGTTCCCCATCCCGTTTTCGCTCCGCTTTTGGTGTCTGGAACTCCCGACATTCGTATTATTCTTTATCGACACAGACCGGTAATGGCAATGGTACGCTTACCAACCCGAGCCTCCAAGGGACGTGCAAACCTACACCAAGGTGCTGTGGCATCCGGCATCAATCTTCAAACTGGAATTACCTGCGGTGGTGTGTATAAAAATAAAGTGACGGACATTCACCCCGATACGGGAGTTTCCCTTAGCGGTATAACAATTCCCAATTGGGACAGAGTGTTGGAAATAGCAATCCAATTCGGTCGCGTGGTGGACCTGCAATATCTGGGGATCGATATAATATTAGATACTAATCACGGACCGGTTATTCTGGAAGCTAACGCTCGACCGGGTCTGGCGATCCAAATCGCCAATGGTTGTGGATTGATAAAACAAATTGGAAACAACTGAATATGTTTATAAATATTACTTATCTCGGAAGACAAGATTAGGTTCAATTACTGCCGTCAGAGGTAAATCATCACGTACTTGCCTAGATAATAAACTGTGAGGATCAATTATGGCAAAAGGTAAGATTGAAGCAAATAGCGCCACTAAAACATTGGGTCCAATTTCAGACCTGGAACGACACTTGCCGACAGATTGGTGGCAGACACTGTTTAATTCCCTGTACCTCAAGACCGATGGGGACGTAGTAGAAAATGATGCCAATACTGTTCAAGAGGTTGATTTTCTGATACGGGTTACAGGATTAGAAAAAAACGACAGGATCCTGGACCTTTGCTGCGGACAGGGAAGACACTGCCTGGAATTGGCAAGGCGGGGTTACAGCCATGTAAACGGCTTAGATCGTTCGAGATATCTAATTCGTCTTGCGCGCAAGCGAGCGCGTCAAAATAACATAAAGGTCAGTTTTCACGAGGGAGACGCCCGCAAATTCCGTTTCCCCGAAAACTCATATCAATGTGTGGCGATTATGGGTAACTCTTTCGGGTATTTTGAACGGGAAGAAGACGATCTTGCCATACTGGCCTCTGTCAAGAAAGTATTGGTCTCGGGCGGAACTTTAATGATGGACCTGGTGGATGGAGGCTGGATGCGGGAGAACTTCGAAAAGCGCTCTTGGGAATGGATTGACAACAATCACTTCGTCTGCCGCGAACGTTCTTTAACTTCTGATGGTCAACGATTGATTTCGAGAGAAGTGGTTGTTCATGCCGAGCGGGGTGTAATTGCCGATCAATTCTACGCTGAAAGACTCTACGAAAGGAATCGAATTTTGAGCCTTTTGCAGGAGATAGGTTTTATCAATCTCAGAATACATGATGAGGTTAAAACCTATTCTGATAGAGATCAGGACCTTGGCATGATGGCTCACCGTATGTTCATTACCGCCACAGCACCTTACAAAGCCCAACCCGTTCGCAAAAAAGGGCCGGCATTCCCGAAGATGACAGTATTGCTGGGGGATCCCTCCCTGCCGGATACCGTAAAACGTGATGGAAAATATAATCCGGAAGACCTTGAAACAATAAACAGGATGAAGGAGGCTCTAAGTGAACTGTCGGAATACGAATTCGATTATCTTCATAACCATGCCTCGTTGTTTACCCAGCTACGTCAGGAACCGCCCAATTTCGTCTTTAATCTGTGTGATGAAGGATTTAACAACAATGCTTTTCTTGAATTACATGTACCGGCGTTGTTGGAAATGTTGGGTATTCCCTATTCCGGTGCCGGACCGGCATGTTTGGGGCTTTGCTATAACAAAGCCATCATTCGGTCTATCGCCCTTTCCTTGGAAATCCCGGTACCACTGGAAACATATTGTAATGTTGGAGATACCGCGGCCAACTTGCCTTCGGTTTTACCGTCATTGGTTAAACCCTGTTTCGGAGATTCCAGTATTGGCATAACCCAGGATGCCGTGGTGCATAACACGGAACAGTTAATCGAATACCTGGCCAAACTTCAGGAGTTGCTGCCCGGACTTCCGTTGTTGATCGAAGAGTTTTTGCCCGGCACTGAATATACTGTTGGTGTCATCGGCAACACGGGGCTTTCTTACCGGATACTTCCTATTCTGGAAGTGGATTACAGCAAATTGGATCCGTCCCTGCCGCCGATTTTAGGTTATGAGTCAAAATGGCTGCCTGACTCACCTTACTGGTCTCAGATTTCATACAAGAGGGCCAATTTGGATGACGAAATACGGAACAACTTGATTAATTATGCCAACCTTTTATTCGAACGCTGCGGCTGCCGTGATTACGCCCGTTTCGATTTTCGCGCCGATGCTGATGGCGAAATTAAACTTTTGGAAGTCAATCCCAATCCCGGTTGGTGCTGGGATGGAAAGATGAATATCATGGCCGGTATGGCGGGAATTAAATATTCTGAACTGCTCCTTATGATTCTGGAGGCGGCACAAGAAAGAAATTTGTAATTTGAACATTCCGGAAGGAAGATGTGCACACATCGGGATAAAAATATGTGATATTATGAAGACAAGATTTACAACTCCAGAAATACTTATGTCATAACTATTCGTTTTATAATAGCCTAGACAAGTCATAACTGTGTAAATCAACGGCTTTAATCCTATTTTTATATGAAAGTCTGATAAATTATTTGTTTTTTGGCTGAAAATCTAGATGCATTTAACATCTCTTACTATGAAAATAGCTACTTGTGGTGTCAAAATGGTAACACGAATAAAGCGATACTCGTCTGTGTGTAAGGATTGAACCACATAGCAGTCCAATCTCCTCTCTTCTAAACCCATGGATAGCCCGTGCTCACAACTCCTTAAATACAAAACACTTAGACGAATTAGAGGGGAGGGGCGAGACCTTGACTTTTAACTTGAATTTTTGTATAATAAAGTTGAAATAATTGGATTCAACCTGATTTTTGCAAACAAGTCAAAATCTGGGATTGTTGTGTTTTGAGTTTTTTGAAGAACTTCGGAGGAGGATATAGAAAAAACCAACTCTGCTAGAGAAAGCCTATCATTAAGGAAACAATTTATCACAATTATACAAAAAGCTGCAAATTCTTTAGAAGACCGCTCAATGTTGCTTTTGGTTTTAGGCACGACTTGTGCGTTTGCGATAACCTTAGTTTTCTATCTCTCGAATCACCTGTCCTGAGTTGAAACCACACCAATTATACTTGTATTCATACTATTCAAGGCATTTATAGAGGTTTGTTAGAGGCTCTTAGAAAGATGAAAAGTGTGATGCGATATTTATCGGGTACGTTTTTACATTTGATATGCGATGGACATCAGAATCTGCGTACTTATGTCCCTCAATGTCTTTTTATTAAATCAGTTGTCTTTTTATTTCTCATCTTTACCCTTTTTTCTGTGCCCGCACCGGCAATGGTCTTTATTAACGAAGTGTTTATCAATCCGCCCGGCGGTACCGAATTCGATGCCGTACGCGAATTTATCGAATTGGCGGGAACCCCCGGTATGAAACTGGATGGTTATGCGATTGCGGTTCTGAACGGCACAAGTCAGAAGTACTATCCTCACGGCAGTATTCCCCCGGAGCCTGCTGAAAGTCCCGAGATCGATGAGTTTTTCAGCCTGGATGGCCTGACCCTTGGGGACAATGGCATTCTGGCGCTTTTGGTAACGGATCCAGCTGGCGATCGTTATCCTGAAATCTATAATTCTACAACAGACGCCCATTGGATCAACTGGAGCGGCCTTTGGAACGGCGGAGTTGATCTCCCCGGCACGATCAATAACGACGGCTCGACGACAATTATCTGATACGAAACCGTCCCGGTGCTACTGAGGCAGATCCTTCGAATACGGCTGGTCTTCGGTGGGGCAAGGAGACCGGGCACGATGAGGTATTGATAGAAAATGTATATTACGATGAGGTGCTTGGCTGGATGGACCAGTGGGGTGACGGTCATATCGACATTGGCGCACCTAATGGGCTTGGCGGTGACTCACTGGATATGACTGGTGTGTTCAACCCCCCTGGCGATCTGAGCGATGATCTGGAGATTGTCGATGAGGTCAGCTTCGAAGACGATGCCGGTCATGAGTACGATACAGATGACCGCCATGTCGATTTTGGAAGTATCCATGAAGGGTTCCCGCATCGCCATGTTCATTCACTGGACAATCCCATAGGCTTCAACCCCGATGCCCTGACGCGAGTTGACTACCGGACTACCGGCCTTGGCTGGACACCGGCAACAGGCGCCACCGGTGAAATGACAAGCGGCAATAACTAACAGGATATGGCCACCGAACAATGGATCCGGGGGGGTAGTGTCGGGCCCCAGGGTTTTCCTCCGCATTTCTATTATGACAACACATCAGAACCACTCAATCCGATCCAACCCTATCAGACCAATGTGCCGCTCTGGCTTAATGACGGAACGGGGGCAGACTATAACTTTGGAACGACCTACTCGTACTGGATCGCAGCTGGCCTGACCAACCCTCTTTGTGTTCCCGTTATCCCAGGCGATGTTGATCGGGACGGTGATTGCGATGTTGATGATATTACCAAGATGCAGTCTGTCTTCGGTGATGATGACTGGATTTTCAGCAACAGCTTTGCCGGGTCACCTGAAGGTAGTGAGGTTGATCCTAATACACAGACCAAGCCATGGGACCTTGATGGAACCGGTGACAATGGCATCGAGGCATCCGATTTTCAGTGGGTGCTGAATTTTCAAGGCGATACAACAGGCCGCATTGTCGGTGTTCGATACGACAGTGCAACGCCTGCTGCCACCGGCGTTACATTGAATTCCAATGCAACCGTCACCTGCAGTCTTGCCACCTCGGTTACCATCCCATCCGGAAGAACAAATTCAAATTTGCTTACCGGTGATATTATAGAAATCACTGTCGGTGGAGAAGTAACCGCTGGAGCCAATAGCACCGCGGGCCAGGAAAACGGTATTATGCAATATATTCACAATCTTCAGATTAGTACAGGCGGAGTGATGAAAGTTTTATCGGTTGACGCATTGAGTCCTTACAGCACAACACGCCCGTCATTGCAGCAGCTTCAAGGCAGTAGCGGAGATGAGGGTGTTAATCTTATCAACGGCTACACAACAAACTTCGCCGAGGGAATATCAAGTTCATGCGATATGTATAAAGTGACATTAGAAGTTATCGGTACAGGTTCCGCATCGGTAACCATCATGCCCGCGGATGAGACCAAGTTTGCCGCCAGCACGCCGGATGGCGTCAAGATCGGGCACACGGACAACAATGGCAACCCGGCGGCATCAGTTTATCCTCTGCCCCTGTCTTTTACCGCAACAATTGTCGGAGATATTACAGGCAACAATTGCGTCGATTTAACGGATTATGCCAGGCTCTCTGCGGCATGGCTCTCTGCGAGTGACGACTTAAACTGGGATGCCGAATGTGACATCAGCCAGCCAGCAGGTCTGATCGATATCGCCGATCTTGCCGCTATGATGGCAAACTGGACACAGGGATGCGAATAGCAGTAACACATTAATACGCCTGCTGTGTTATACATGATAGCTGGAAAAGATAAGCCAGCTATAAAAAGGGAAAAGGTAATGAAGAATAATATTGCATGCAAAGTTGTGATAATACTGATAACAGCAACTATGTCTGTGATTTACACCCCATCGGTACAAGCTGCCATAACACCGGAAAACCTTTATGACATTAATACTGTTCATTCTCTATATATCGTAATGAGCCAGCAGGATTTTGAGGCGATGCGTTTTTCTACTGATGATGATTTAGGGCATGTTTATGCCGAGGAGGTCGAGCCAGGGGTTTTCGAGCATACCTATTGGCAGGCGTACCTGGCGGACAATCAAACCATGACGGATAGCATCGCTATTGCTATTCGACGAAAAAGTGACCCGGCTGAACCCAATGAAATAGATCCCCAAAAGTTTTCACTGAAGATAGATATTTCCAGACCCGGCTTTACGCCCCAAGGGCAACGGTTCGGTGGCAAAAAGAAACTCAGTCTGGAAGGCAGTGCAGTTATTGATGAGGGACTGGCGTGGAATATATATAATGCTGCCGGCGTAATCTCAAGCCGTTGTAACTGGATCAAGGTATTTATGAGTACCGATTGGGGAGCGAATTTTGCTTATATGGGCTTGTATGCCAATGTCGAGCAACCCGATGAGGAGTTTCTCGAGGATCATATGCCGGATAGGCACGATTATGGTTTCCTTTATAAGATTACCGAATACAACGGAGAGGAAAAAAGGACACGAGAGGATGAGACCAATCCCTTTGAATTCAGCTGGTACCCATTTGATCATCCAACCTATATAACGGAGGATCCGACCCCCGCGGATTGGCTGACAAAGGCACGACAGTATGTTGATATGGATCAGCTTTTGAAGTTCGCTGCGGTTGAAAACTTTATAGTTAATCAGGATGGTACGGTCAACAAGGGTAACAACTATTGGTACTATGACTGGGCAACGAACCCTCTGGACCCAAATCTCATGGATCCAGATTACCGACAGCCGAGGATGTATTTTCCATGGGACCTGGATGGCAGTATGAAAACCGATGGGGAAACGTTCCCGATAATTACCGTATCGATTCCCGGTAAACTCGGTCATTTTACAAAAGGATTGATCCTTGAACAGGATGAGTTAGGAACGCCCTATGGTTATGAAACCTTCCAATCGCAATATCTGGGTATATACGCTAGCATTATAAAGGGGCCTTTGACTAAGTCCAATCTACTTTCTTTGGTTTCAATGATCGAAACTTCCATCTCTGCTGAAGTTGATGCGGATCCATACATAGCAGGTGCATCTGCAAAATTTGATAGTTTACGTACCTATGTTCAGGATCGATGGGATTTTGTTGACAGCGAACTGGACTCGGTAACACAGGTATACCGCATATCAGGATATATCGAAAATATAAACAATACGCCGGTCGAAGCTGTATCAGTCACCCCGGAAACCGGCGGTGGATTTGATATAACAGACAGTAACGGCTACTTTGAAGTTTGGGTCTCTGATGGATGGTCGGGTAATGTTACTCCAACCAAGGAAAACTATACATTCACTCCGCCATATATGACCTATACTCAAGTAACTGCCAATCAGTCCGGAGATTTTCTGGCTAAACTTGATGCAGACATTGACGGCAGCGGGGATGTGGGCCTGCCGGATCTTTTAGTGCTCTGCGGGAACTGGTTGAATTCGGCGGATCTGAGTACGGGGGATCTTGATGGCAGTGGTGATATAGACATGCTGGATGCAGCCGAAATGTCGGAGTACTGGTTAGAATAATTTAACCGTTCCAAGCTGTCATGCTGACAAGTGAGCCGTTATCATCGTATTAATTTCGTTGTTATAACCATTTGCTAATTGGTAATCTCTCTATCGCTTGGCGTAACACAGGATCCACGTTAGCGTAAACCTTATTTGTAAGATTTGGCGAAGAGTGCTCCAATAGCTTTTGTGTGACAGCGGAAGAAATGCCTTTCTGTGCAAGGACTGAGCCAAAGGTTTTACGCTTATGCCGAACTCGGCATAAACGAAAACATGCCGATACATTTATTATGCCGAGTAAGGTTCTGCATACTGCCCCATTAAACTATAAAATGGCATATATCGGACACTTTAATAAAATGTACTCGGCATAATCAGAGGCTATTAAGAAACTCCAATAGCTCATCATCTGGCCTGAATCGCTTCAACTTTACATTTTTATGTACCACCTTATTAAGGGCCTGTTCTTTTAATTTCATATCAGCATGTATATATACCTGAGTTGTTTCAACTTTTTCATGGCCAAGCCATAAAGCTATTACAGTTCGATCTACTCCGTGATGAAGCAAATCCATCGCGGTACTGTGACGAAGAACATGAGGTGATATTTTTTTCTTCTTTAACGTAGGGCATTGTTTCATCGCAATTTTGACATGCTTCTTTAACATGTATTCCACACCATCGCGACTAAGTTGGCTGCCACGAGTATTTGGGAAGAGCGGTTCTGAAGAATCGCACTTGCGTTCTTGTACCCAGGCACGCAAAATATTTACTGTTTCTTTTCGCAATGGTGTACAGCGTTCTTTGCGTCCTTTGCCAGTACACCTTACATGGGCGCCTGTACCTAATTCAATATCTTTGCAGCGAAGTTCAACCAATTCAGATACCCTCAAACCTGTTTGTACTGCCAGCAAAAGAAGTGCCTTATCACGGCGACCCGTCCAAGTACTTTGATTGGGTACGGCAAGAAGAGCATCAATTTCAGGTCTTGTTAAGAACTCCACCGGTTTACATTTAAAACGCTTATTTGGTATGGCCAGGATGCGTTGAGCGAACGCACTATAAGAAGGTTCCTCAAGTGCAACATATTTGAAGAACGTATGAATTCCAGCCAATCGGACATTTCGAGTACGAGCTTCATTACCTCGCTGCTTTTCAAGATAATCAAGGAATTGGCCAATAAAAGCTGTGTCCAAATCTTCAATCATAAGTTTTGATGGCTCTTTGTTGAGACTCTTCTTAGCAAACTTCAGAAGCAATCTAAAGGTATCTCTATGGCTTGCAATTGTATTTGGACTTGCTTTTCGTTGATTCATTAGACGTTCTGTAAAGAATGATTCCAACAATGCGGGAAGTGTGGCTTTAATAACCATTGTCTTAATTCTCCTTTCTTTTTTCCAATCTAAGAGCAGCCAGATGTAGAAGCTCAGGGGTAGCTGAGATATACCAATAGGTGTCAGTGACATGCCCATGTCCTAAATAAGTTGTTAGTATGGGGATTTTATTTTCAACATCACATCCAGATTTGTACCAATTCAAAAGGGCCTTAATAGCAAATCCATGTCGAAGGTCATGAAGTCGAGGCCCATAGCTGTCGTTTGGACCACGGAGACCTATCTGGTGTGACAGGATTATAAACCAGCGGCGTACCGTCCAGTCTGTCAGACGTGTACCCCGTCCTGATATAAAAAAACTCGGACTTTTTGGTTTGGGACATAATTTGTCCCTCAGACGAGCATATTCTCGCAGTTTGTTTATTGTGGAGCTATGCACAGGAACAAGTCGCGACTTATCAAATTTTGTTTGCCGGATAGTAAGTATACCGTTTTTTAAATCAACATCTTTTCGGTCGAGATTAATAGGTTCACTCATTCGCATACCAGTCACTGCCAATAATCCAAATAAAGTGGAAAGTGTAGGTGCTCGCAAACCTCGCGGTGATGGAAGTTTTTTAGCAGCGCTGATCAACTTTAAGATTTCAGCATCTTTATAAATATATGGCGGTTTACGACAATAGCGATAGGGAAGAAGCTCTGCTGATGGTATTTCTGTTCGTGGGTCAATAGTACTATGATATTTGGCAAAATTGCGCACCATACCCAGACGGTTTGGCCATTGTGCACATTGTGCATCTTTTGGTTGTGTAGCCCATTCTAATGCCAATTTTGCAGTGATAAAAGACGCTTTCTGTTTTTCTGCAAATTCAACAAATCTATGGAGCAATCTGCCGGCTAAGTGTAGTTTAAAACCCATTGCCCGCCGAACAGCCAGATACTCTTGAAGTGCTTTTTTTAATTTGGTCATTTCGCACCTCCTGGCCAAGGCTGTGCGATTGTACGGAGTGATGTAAAATCAACTTTTGCATAGATTTCAGTAGCATTTGGATCTTGATGTCTCAACACCTCACCAATCTCAGCAATGTTAGCTCCGCCCTTTAGCATATTAGTAGCCAGTGTGTGACGGAACAAATGTCCACCTTTAAAATCTGTGTTAGTACCGGCCTTTGCCAAACATCTTCGTACAATAGTACAAACATTAACAGAACTGGCAAAACCTCTAAGTGGCGCAACCATCCTAATGAAGAGTCTCCGTGAAGAACAACAAGGACGGACGTCTCGCAGATAGATTGCTATAGCCTGCCCTACGTCGTGAGGTAGAGGAAGTTTTTCATCTCTGCTGCTTTTCCCTTTTACAATGATTTCACCGGTTTCCCAGAGGATATCATCCAGTTCCATATGAACTATTTCTCCAGATCGAAGACCCAACCGGGACATGAGAAGTAAAATAGCATAATTACGTTTACCAGTTCCGGTGCTTTTGTCACAACTTTCTAAAACACGTTTAACCTCTTCTGCTTGCAAGAACTTGGGTATTTCTGAAAATTGCCACCTGGCTACTGTGGGAACTGCGAACGCCAAATTGGCAGCTGTCTCACCACGCTGGTGTAAAAATCGAAAGAAACATCTAAGGGCATTAACCATCGTTGTAACCGTTCACAAAATTATTTGAAAAAGTGACAAAAATGTCTTGCGCCCTTGTGGATAACTTTGTAAACAAGGGGCATGGACGAAAAAGATAAAATTATTGCGG